>Ga0073899_10001508_pt1 | contig 21332 bp, 21 predicted proteins | sample KloWWTmetaKNB5Ph_FD_88975 | JGI IMG/M metagenome (GOLD analysis project Ga0073899, IMG submission 88975) | Active sludge microbial communities from Klosterneuburg, Austria, studying microevolution and ecology of nitrifiers - Klosterneuburg... | ecosystem: Engineered > WWTP > Aerobic digester >... | reverse complement strand
GTGGTATGCGGTGATGCCGGTCACGCACGTTCCAGGCCCGACGGCCGCACCTTTGCGGCATGGGACGGCGAACGCTCTGGACGGTGGTGGCGGTGCTGCTGGGTGCGGCTGCGGGTTACGCGTGGTGGATCGGGTATGGCTGCACCAACGGCTGCCTGATCACCAGCGTGTGGTGGCGCAGCAGCCTCTACGGGGCGGTGATGGGCTACCTGACCCTGGGCCTCGTATGGCCCGATCGCCCCACGGCCGACGAGTGACTCACTGCACCCGGACGAGGGTGGCGGTGCTGTCGCGGCGGTGATCCTCGAACACCTGCACCTCCAGGGTGAGCGTGTCGGGGTCCATCGGGGTGCGCAGGGTGTAGAACAGGCTGTCGCCGCTGCGGCGTGTGCGGGGCAGCAGCACCTCGCTGCGGGGGATGGCGCGCCGCACAGCGTCCAGGTCCAGGCCACGCGCCTGCAGGCCGGCACCGGCCTCCGGGGTGCTGCGCACCAGGGTGGCGGCCACGCGCAGCTTGATGCGCTCCCGGGGCGTCCACGCGGCGTTGGTGAGGCGCTCGCCGAAGGACCACCAGGCCAGGCCACCGCCGATGAGCAGGCCGACGGCGTAGAGCAGGAGGCGGCGGGTGAGCGTCATGCGGAGATGTCAACGGTCGGTCCGAGGGAGCTGAATGCGCACATGCCCACATGGTCACATGCGCACATGGGGGTTCAAAAGGCCGCCAGCAGGATGTCCAGGTCCTTGTAGGGCAGCTTGAAGGCCTCGCCGAGGATGGGGCTGGTGAGGGAGCCGTTGTAGAGGTACACGCCGTGGCGCAGGCCGAGGTTGGTCTTGATGAGCTCCTCGAAGCCGCCCTTGTCGCCCATGCTGAGCAGCAGCGGGCCGAAGATGTTGCTGAGGGCGTAGCTGGCGGTGCGGGGCACGCGGCTGGCGATGTTGGGCACGCAGTAGTGGATCACGCCGTAGCGCTTGTACACCGGGTCGGTGTGAGTGGTGACCTCGCTGGTCTCGAAGGTGCCGCCGCGGTCGATGCTGATGTCCACGATCACCGAGCCGGCCTTCATGTCGCGCACCATCTCCTCGGTGACCACCATGGGGGTGCGGCCCTGTTCGGGGCGGAGGGCGCCGATGGCCACGTCGGCGTGGCGCAGGGCCTTCTTGATCTCCTCGGGCTGGATGACGCTGGTCCAGAGGCGGTGGCCCAGGTCGTTCTGCAGGCGGCGGAGGCGGTAGATGCTCTTGTCGAAGAGCTTGACGCTGGCGCCGGTGCCCAGGGCGGCGCGGCAGGCGAACTCGCCCACGGTGCCCGCGCCGATGATGACGACCTCGGCGGGGGCCACGCCGCTGATGCCGCCGAGCATGAGGCCCGGGCCGCCCTTGTCGGCGCTCAGGTACTCACCCGCGATCTGGATGCTCGTGGTGCCGGCGATCTCGCCCATGGCGCGCACGATGGGGTAGATGCCCTCCCGGTCCTTGATGAAGTCCCAGGCCACGGCGGTCATGCGCTTCTCCATCATGCGGCGCAGGGTGTCCTTGGGCTGCACGGTGAGCTGCAGGGCGCTGATGAGGATCTGGCGGTGGCGCAGCATCTCGATCTCGCGGTGGCTGGGAGGCGCCACCTTCAGGATGAGGTCGGCCTTGAAGACCTCCTCGGCGCTCTCCACCACCTGGGCGCCGGCCTCGCTGTAGTCGCTGTCCTGGAACTGGACGGCGCGGCCGGTGTCGCGTTCGATGAGCACCTGGTGGCCGCGGCCGGTGAGCACCGCCACGCTCTGCGGGGTGAGGGGCACACGGTGCTCCTGGAAGCTGGTCTCCTTGGGGATGCCGATGAAGAGGCTCTTGCGGCGGCGGCCCACTTCCAGCACCTCCTCCTGGGGCAGGAGGGTGACCTCGCGCGCCAGCTGCTTGAGCAGTTCGCTGCTGCTCATGGCTCCAGGTGGATGGCGCGGGTGCCGTCGGGGATCACCTCGAAGCGCACCTGCACGGTGTCCGGCGGCAGCTGCCCCTTGGCCAGCTCGGGCCACTCCACGAAGCAGTAGCTGCCGCTGTCGATGTACTCACCGAAGCCGATGCCCTCCAGCTCCCGGGCGTCGGTCAGCCGGAACAGGTCGAAGTGGTAGACCGGCCCGCGGCGCTCGCTGCGGTACTCGTTCACCAGGGCGAAGCTGGGGCTGGTGGCCTCGTCCTCCACGCCCAGTTCGGCGCAGAGGGCCTTGATGAAGGTGGTCTTGCCGGCGCCCAGCTCGCCCCGGAAGGCGAACACACGGCGCTGCGGACAGGCGTGCAACATGGCGGCGGCCAGGTCGGCGGCCTCCTCGGGGCGCTGCATCACGAGGATCGTGCTCATCGCTCAGCGGGGGTTCAGCACCACCACCGGCACCATCATCTCCTCCATGGAGATGCCACCGTGCTGGAAGGTGTGGCGGTAGTAGTTGACGAAGTGGTTGTAGTTGTTCGGATACACGAAGAAGGCGTCCTGCTTGGCGAAGATGAAGGTGGTGCTCACGTTCGCCTTGGGCAGGAAGGCCTTCGCCGGGTCCTTCACCACCAGCACGTCGCGCTCCTCGAAGGTGAGGTTGCGGCCGTGCTTGTAGCGCAGGTTGCTGTTGGTGTTGCGGTCGCCCACCACCTTGCTGGGGCTCTCCACGCGGATGGTGCCATGATCGGTGGTGATCACCAGCCGGCCCTTGCGGGCGGCGATGCCCAGCAGTACGTCGCGCAGCGGGCTGTGCTCGAACCAGCTCCTGGTGAGGCTGCGGTACGCCGCATCGTCCTCGGCCAGCTCGCGGATCACCTCCATCTCCGTGCGGGCATGGCTCAGCATGTCCACGAAGTTGTAGACGATGACGTTGAAGGCGTTGCCCATCAGGTTGTCGATGCTCTCGGCCAGCTTGCGGCCCTGCGCCAGGGATGTGATCTTGTGGTAGCTGTGCTTCACGCCCTTGCCCAGGCGCTGCAGCTGGGCGGCCAGGAACTCGTCCTCGTGCGCGTTCTTGCTGCCCTCGGCGTCCTCGGTGAGCCACTTGCCGGGAAAGCGCTTCTCGATCTCGCTGGGCATCATGCCGGCGAAGAGAGCGTTGCGGGCGTACTGCGTGGCGGTGGGCAGGATGCTGAAGAAGAGGTCCTGCTCCTCCACCCGGAAGTGCTCGTTGAGGATGGGCTCCAGCACGCGCCACTGGTCCAGCCGCAGGTTGTCGATCAGCACCATGAACAGCGGGGCCCGCTTCTCGTCGATCAGCGGCGCCACCTTGGCCTTGATGAGCTGGTGGCTCTGCAACGGCACATCGTCGCCCTTGCCGTTCACCCAGTCCACGTAGTTCCGTTCCACGAAGCGGCAGAACTGGTCGTTGGCCTCGCGCCACTGGCTGCGCAGGATCTCGGCCATGCCGGGGTCGGCGTTGCGGTTCAGCTCCAGCTCCCAGCGCACCAGTTCCTGGTACAGGGCCTTCCAGTCGCTCGTGCTCAGGCGGTCGCCCAGGCGCATGCCCAGCTGGCGGAACTGCTGCTGGTAGTCGCTGGTCACCTTCTCGCTCACCAGGCGGCGGCCGTCGAGGTGCTTCTTCAGGGCCAGCAGGATCTGGTTGGGGTTCACGGGCTTGATCAGGTAGTCGCTGATCTTGCTGCCGATGGCCTCCTCCATGATGTGCTCCTCCTCGCTCTTGGTGATCATCACCACGGGCGTCTGGGGGCGCAGGCCCTTCAGGCGGGAGAGCGTCTCCAGCCCGCTGAGGCCGGGCATGTTCTCGTCCAGGAACACGATGTCGTACTCCTTGGCGCCCACCTTCTCCACGGCATCGAGGCCGTTGTTCACGGTGTCCACCGTGTAGCCCTTCTCCTGCAGGAACATCACATGGGGACGTAGGAGGTCGATCTCGTCGTCGGCCCAAAGGATGTTCACCTGCATGATCGGGGGGTTGCGCCGCCGGGCGGCTATTTTCGGCCCGTGAAGGTACGGCGGTGTCGCCGACCCTCCGCCTCCCCGCGTGGCCCGCAAGATCCTCAACGACCCCATCTACGGGTTCATCACCGTGCCGGACGCGCTGGTGCTGCGGCTCATCGACCATCCCTGGTTCCAGCGGCTGCGCTACATCAAGCAGCTGGGGCTGTCGCACCTGGTGTACCCCGGGGCGCTGCACACCCGCTTCCACCACGCGCTGGGGGCCATGCACCTCATGGGCCAGGCCATCGAGGTGCTGCGCGGCAAGGGCCACACCATCAGCGAGGCCGAGGCCCAGGGCGCCGCCATCGCCATCCTGCTGCACGACGTGGGGCACGGCCCCTTCAGCCACGCGCTGGAGACCAGCATCGTGCAGGACGTGGGCCACGAGGCGGTGAGCGCCCGCGTGATGGACGCGCTGGACGCGGAGTTCGGCGGGGCGCTGCGGCTGGGCCTGGCCATCTTCCGCGACGAGCACCCCCGCCACTTCCTGCACCAGCTGGTGAGCAGCCAGCTCGACGTGGACCGGATGGACTACCTGAACCGCGACAGTTTCTACACCGGCGTCAGCGAAGGGGTGATCGGCGGCGACCGCATCATCAAGATGCTGGAAGTGGTGGACGACCGCCTGGTGGTGGAGGAGAAGGCGATCTACAGCATCGAGAAGTTCATCGTGGCGCGGCGCCTGATGTACTGGCAGGTGTACCTGCACAAGACGGTGGTGAGCGCCGAGGTGATGCTGGTGGAGGCCCTGCGCCGTGCCCGCGACCTGGCGGAAGGTGGTGCCGACCTCTTCGCCAGCCCGGCCCTGCTGCGCTTCCTGCGGGGGCGGCACCAGCTGGGCAGCTTCGACGACCCGGCGGTGCTGGCCGACTTCCTGCGGCTGGACGACCACGACATCATGGGCGCCGTGAAGGTGTGGGCCCAGCACCGCGACCCCGCCCTGGCACGCCTGTGCGCCGACATCGTGGAGCGGCGCACCTTCCGCATCCGCCTGCAGGACCGGCCGTGGGACGAGGAGCGGCAGCAGGAGCTGAAGGCCACCGTGGCGCGCACCCTGGGCATCCCCCCGGCACAGGCGGACCACTTCGTGCTGCACGGCCGCATCGTCAACAACGCCTACGACGACACGCGGCAGCGCATCGAGCTGCTGTACAAGGACGGCGGCCTGCGCGACATCGCGGCGGCCAGCGACAACTTCGGCATCCAGGCCATGGCGCGGCCGGTGGAGAAGTGGTATTTGGCGTGGCCCAGGTGGGTGGGGTGATCAGCTCCTCGCGCGAGCGTCCACGCTCGTGCGTCGGCCCCTCGTCAGGCGTTCAAGGGCACGAGCGTGGACGCTCGCGCTAGATGGAAGCTATGGCTGAAGGAGTGGGCACGGATGTCTCAGTTCACACCACCCCCACCTTATCCACCTCCTCCATGCACCTCCCCGTCGCCGTCAACGCCACGATCATCCGCTGGTAGTGGCGGATGTCATCGAACGTAAGCTGCCGCCCCACACGGTCCTTCAGCCACTTCTGGGCGGGCTGGTAGCCGCCGATGGTGAAGTTCCAGGCCGCTTCATCGCACCACCAGAGGCCATCTGCGCCCGTCCTCCGGCGACCGGCCGATCAGTTGCAGCAGGTAGGTACCGGGCGGGAGATCGGGGTCCAGGGCAAGGGACCGCTCATTGGGCTGGACCGGGCGTTCGGAGAGCACCCGCCCGGTGGCATCCCGTAGGATGACGCGTGCACCCTCACCAGGCCAATGCACCGATCCACCTGCGCTGACCGGGTTCGGATGGATCGCAGCCACCACGGTTTCCCGGAGGTCCTGAACGTTCGTCTCCGCACAGAAGGGCACCAACGCCGGAGCCTGCAGAACGGTGTTGATGGATCCTGCTGCCATGTGCGTGCCCGGCGCGGGCTGCGCGGTTCCCACGGTCTGCACCGTGACAAGACCGGATGGCACAGCATGGTGCTGTACGGCCCACGGTTCCACGAAGCAGAGGTCGGACAAGGGGCCATCGATCCGCCACAGGGTGGGCCTGAACTCCTCGGTGCCGAAGGTGAGGTCCCGTGTTCGGAACGTGCCGATCAAATGGGCCACGCCATCGCGCGCCCGGCCTTGCCATCCTGACACCGTGCGGGAGCGGCCATTGACCGTGTCGGCCACGGAAGTGACCGCTTCGAGCAGGGCATGCTGCGCATCGACGCGCAACATGAACCCCCGCGGCAGGAACGGGCCAACGGGGTACCAGCCCATGATCCGGACATCATCCTGGCCCAGCGCCATCGCTTGCGGATCGTTGAACCCGATCCCGTCGGGCACTTCATACAGATCCGAACGCAGCAGCGTTCCGGACGGGTCGATGTGATGCAGGAGAACATTGTTGGAGAGGCCGACGAGATCGAGCCGCATGGTGACGAACAGGTCATCACCAAGTCCTGCGGCAAGCGCCGGGTCCAACATGGCCACGTTCTGCGCTCCGTAGGTGTAGGCCTGATGCCAGAGCACAGCACCGGATGCCTGGATACGCCCGACGGAAACACCCGCGACCGTCGGAACATCACCCACCGCCAGGAACGCACAACCACCATCGGACAAGGGCACCACATCGACGATCTCCCGGGCGAAGGTGTTCAAGGCGAGGTCCCAGATCCGGTCGCTCCAGAGCGGTACTCCGTTCGCATCCAGCTTCATCAGGATGGATCCGTAGTTCTGGGAGGCTCGAAGGAACAGCTCCCCTTGCGCGTTGGATGTCAGACCGAACACGTCACCGCCGATCGTGGACCCATCGGCGGGTACGGCGATCAACCGGGACCATGCCGTGCTGCCGTCCACCGCGAGCCGGACCAGGTCGCAGCCCACCGTGTCGCCACCCCAGATCTGCGGTCGTTTGAGCAACACACAAATACCGCCGTCCGGCATCACGGCCATCGGCGCTTTGCCGGACTGCAGGGCGTTCTGGTCGGGCTCCAGCCGGACGGCCCATTCCACCGCGCCCAACGCATCGACCCGGACGAACACCAGCCCGCTGTCCCCGGCGACCTGGAACACCGTGGCCTGGTCGGTGGAGACCACGGCGTCCCGGGCGTACTGCATGTGATCAAGTCCAGGGCTCAGCAGCCATTGTCCGGCCACCTGCCCTCGCGCCTGTGGCAGAGGTCCGGAAAGGATGATCGAAACGACGATGACCGTAGGAAGGGACACACGCATTTCCATCGGGACAGGAATCAAGTTGGGGGCGGTGAAGACCATACCAAAGATGCCGGATCCTCCGCGAATGCTGCCTGAAGGTCGGAACGAACGGAAGAGGCCCGTCGCGCCCGGACCAAGGGTGGAAGAGCGCGGATCGGTGCCGGGATCGCCGATCCTCCCCCTCCCTTCCCGACGTTCACCCCGCGCCCCGGCCCTGTGCCCTGGCGCAGCACCCATGCCCAAGCTCATCCTCATCACCGGCGCCACCAGCGGTTTCGGTGAGGCCACGGCGCGGTCGTACCTTCGGCACCGGACCCACGCCCATGGGAAAGCTCAGCGATAAGCGACAGGACCGGAGCCGGTCCGTGCGACGGTCGAAGCCGAAGCGGCCCAAGCGGCAATTGCCCGATGTGAAGCGCGTGGCCGGCAGCATACCGGGCATGGCCGACTGGGCGTTGGAGGAGGTCGGACGCATGCGCGATGAGTGGTGAACGCCTGCTCGCGGACACGAACGCGCTGATCCGCTTGTTCGCCGGGGAGAAAGTCGTGGTGGATAACCTCGAGCTCACCATGCAAGCCTGCGAGTGCGTTCAACTGCGGTTCGCGCACAAGGCACCGGCGCTTCCCCTGAAGTCGTGACCCGGGCTGGTCAGAGCGGACACCGACCTTCGCCCCGACCTTCGCCCCATGCCCAAGCTCATCCTCATCACCGGCGCCACCAGCGGCTTCGGTGAGGCCACGGCCCGCCGCTTCGCCGCCGAGGGCCACCGCGTGATCATCACCGGCCGCCGCAAGGAGCGGCTCGAGGCCCTGCGCCAGGAGCTGGAGGGCCTGCACGGCACCCTCGGTGCCCACGACCGCGTGCACGCCCTGCACTTCGACGTGCGCGACCACGACGCCACGGTACGCGCCATCGCCTCGCTGCCCGCGGCCTGGCACCCCATCGATGTGCTGGTGAACAACGCCGGGCTGGCCGCGGGGCTCGACCCCATCCAGGAGGGGAACCTGCAGGACTGGGAGCGCATGCTGGACACCAACGTGAAGGGCCTGCTGCACGTGACCCGGGCCGTGCTGCCCGGCATGATCGCCCGCAAGGCCGGCCACATCATCAACATCGGCAGCACCGCCGGCAAGGAGGTGTACCCCAGGGGCGCCGTGTACTGCGCCAGCAAGCACGCGGTGGACGCCCTCACCAAGGGCCTGCGGCAGGACCTGCTGCCCCACGGCATCAAGGTGACGCAGATCGCGCCCGGCCTGGCCGAAACGGAGTTCAGCGTGGTGCGCTTCCACGGCGACGAGGACCGCGCGAGGCAGGTGTACCAGGGCCTTCAACCCCTGCGCCCCGAGGACATCGCCGAGCTGGTGCACTACGTCACCACCCTGCCGCCCCACGTCTGCATCAACGACCTGGTGGTGACCCCCACGGCGCAGGCCAACAGCATGGTGGTGCAGCGCACCGCCTGAATCCATGTGGGCATGTGCTCATGTGCACATCCCGCTTAGGCGGGACAAGTCGTGCACATGGTCGCATGCGCACATGCGCATTCCGGGTCGCCTACCTTCGCCCCACACCCCGTTCCGATGAAGAAAGCACTGAAGTGGATCCTGCTCGTCCTGGCCGTTGTGCTCATGGTGGCCTTCGCGGGCTTCCAGTTCATGAAGTACAACACGAAGAAGGCGAGCCCCGAGGACCGGGTGCTGTTCACGCAGGGCGACCTGAAGCTGGAGGTCTTCTACAACCGCCCGACGAAGAAGGGCCGGGTGATCTTCGGCGAGCTGGTGCCCTACGACCAGGTGTGGCGCACGGGAGCCAACGAGGCCACGACCTTCACCACCAGCAAGCCCCTCACCATCGATGGCAAGGTGCTGAAGGCCGGCGCCTACACCCTGTGGACCATCCCCGGCCAGGACCGGTGGACGGTGATCTGGAACGACCGCATGTACCCGTGGGGCGTGGACTTCGACCAGCAGGCGCAGCGCCGGCCGGAGCACGATGCCCTGCAGGTGCAGGTGCCCGTGGAGCGGCTCACGGAACCGGTGGAGGCGTTCACCATCGCCGTGCAGGAGGCGCCATTGGCGCTGACCCTGAGCTGGGATGATGTGCGGGTGACGGTGCCCATGGCGCACTGAGCGCGGGCGTTCCGCGGCCTACTTTTGCCGGGCATGCAGTTCTCCGCCGGACAGATCGCCGAGTTCCTCCAGGGGGAGGTGGACGGTGATGCGCAGGTGCTGGTGAGCGACATCAGCAAGATCGAGGAGGGCCGCCTGGGCACGCTGAGCTTCCTGGCCAACCCGAAGTACACCGAGCACGTGTACACCACGGCCGCCAGCGTGGTGCTGGTGGAGAAGGGCTTCCACCCCACGCGCCCGATCCCCAAGCATGTGACGCTGATCCGCGTGGCCGACCCGCGCGCCAGCTTCTCGCGCCTGCTGCAGATGCACGATGCGCACCAATACGAGAAGCGGGGGTACGAGCAGCCCAGCTACATCAGCCCGAAGGCCACCATCGGCAAGGACGTGTACATCGGCACCTTCACCCACATCGGCGACGGGGTGGTGATCGGCGACGGGGCCAAGATCCTGCCGAACTGCACCATCGGCGAGAACGCGGTGATCGGCGCGGGCACGCGGATCCATGCGAACGTGGCCGTCTACTCGCGCAGTATGATCGGCCGGAACTGCATCATCCACAGCGGCACGGTGATCGGCTCGGACGGCTTCGGCTTCACGGTGAACGCGGCGGGCGAGCAGGAGAAGATCCCCCAGATCGGCAACGTGGTGATCGAGGACGACGTGGAGATCGGGGCCAACTGCACCATCGACCGGGCCACCCTGGGCAGCACCATCATCCGCCGGGGCGCCAAGCTGGACAACCTGATCCAGGTGGGGCACAACGCCGAGATCGGACCGCACACGGTGGTGGTGTCGCAGACGGGCATCGCGGGCAGCAGCCGGGTGGGCGCCCACGCCATGATCGGCGGTCAGGTGGGCATCGCCGGGCACCTCACGGTGGGCGACCGCGTGAAGGTGGCGGCGCAGAGCGGCATCGGGGAGAACATCCCGGACGGGGTGACGGTGCAGGGCAGCCCGGCCTTCGCCATCGGCCCCTACAAGCGCAGCTACGTGGTGTTCCGCAACCTGCCCGACCTGCAGCGGCGCGTGGCCGAACTGGAGAAGGCGCTGGCGGAGCTGCGCCGGGCGGCCGGCGGGGACGCCTGACCCGCCGCTTCGCGGACGCGCCGTAGCTTCGGCCGGCGATCCCGGGGACCGCGACGGCCCGGGCGCGCGAACGCATGAGCGACAAACAACGCACCCTCAAGCAGACCGTCTCCATCACCGGCGTGGGCCTGCACACCGGTGAACCGGTGACGCTGACCCTGAACCCGGCCCCTGAAGGGCACGGCTACAAGTTCCAGCGCATGGACCTGGACGGCGCCCCGGTGATCGAGGCCGACGCCGACCTGGTGGTGAGCACCGACCGCGGCACCACCCTGGGGAAGAACGGCGCCAAGGTGAACACCACCGAGCACGTGCTGGCGGCGCTGTACGCCCTGGGCGTGGACAACTGCCTGCTGCAGCTCACCGGGCCCGAGGTGCCCATCATGGACGGCAGCGCGCTGCCCTTCGTGCTGGCCATCGAGGAGGCCGGCATCGTGGAGCAGAAGGCCGACAAGGACTGGTACGTGCTCAAGGAGCCCATCTGGTTCGAGACCCAGGAGCGCGGCACCGAGATGCTGGGCGTGCCCACCCCGGGCGGCGAGTTCCGGCTGACGGTGATGGTGGACTACAACAGCCCGGTGCTCGGCACGCAGCACGCCAGCATGTACCACACCGGCGAGTTCAAGACGGAGATCGCCCCCTGCCGCACCTTCGTGTTCCTGCGCGAACTGGAGCAGCTGGCCCGGGCGGGCCTCATCAAGGGCGGCGACCTGGACAACGCCATCGTGATGGAGGACCGCGAGGGCACCAGCAAGGAGCAGCTGCAGGCGCTGGCCAAGCTGCTGGGCAAGGAATACCGCGATGTGGAGATCCGCCGCAACGGCGTGCTGAACACCACGGACCTGAAGTTCTTCAACGAGCCTGCCCGCCACAAGCTGATGGACATCGTGGGCGACCTGGCCCTGGTGGGCCGACCGATCAAGGGCCACATCCTGGCCGCGCGTCCCGGCCACTTTGGCAACACCAGCTTCGCCAAGCGCATCAAGGAGGCCATGCGGCAGGAGAAGAAGGCCGCCGGCTTCCAGTATGACCTGTCGCGCGAGCCGCTGTACGACATCAACGCGATCGCGCGGATGCTGCCGCACCGCTATCCCTTCCTGCTGATCGACAAGATCATGGAGATCACGGACGACACCATCATCGGGGTGAAGAACGTGACGATGAACGAGCCCTTCTTCCAGGGGCACTTCCCCGGCAACCCCGTGATGCCCGGGGTGATCCAGATCGAGGCCATGGCGCAGGTGGGCGGGGTCTTCGCCCTCAGCCAGGTGCCCGACCCGGAGCACTACACCACCTACTTCCTGAAGATCGACGGCGTGCGCTTCAAGCGCAAGGTGATCCCGGGGGACACGGTGGTGTTCCGCCTGCAGCTGATCACGCCCATCCGGCGCGGCATCGTGCACATGAAAGGCGTGGCCTACGTGAACGGGCAGCCGGCGATGGAGGCCGAGATGATGGCCCAGATCGCGCGCGACAAGGCCCCCGAACCCAGGACCAACGCGGACACCCCGGCGCCGAGGACCTCGGCGGTCAACGCATGAGCATCTCCCCCCTCGCCTCCGTGCACCCCGACGCGAAGCTCGGCCGCGACGTGGTGGTCGAGCCCTTCGCCACCATCTACGCCGACGTGACGATCGGCGACGGCACCTGGATCGGGCCGAACGCCGTGCTGATGGACGGCGCCCGCATCGGCAGCCGCTGCCGCATCTTTCCCGGCGCGGTGATCGGCGCCATCCCGCAGGACCTGAAGTTCGCCGGCGAATACACCACCGCCGAGGTGGGCGACGGCACCACCATCCGCGAGTGCGTCACCATCAACCGCGGCACGGCCGACCGCCAGCGCACCGCCGTGGGCAGCAACTGCCTGCTGATGGCCTATGTGCACCTGGCCCACGACTGCGTGCTGGGCAACAACATCGTCATCGCCAACAGCGTGAACCTGGCCGGCCACGTCACCATCGACGACTGGGCCATCCTGGAGGGCAATGTGGCCGTGCAGCAATTCCTGCACATCGGGGCCCACAGCTTCATCGCCGGCGCCAGCCTGGTGCGCAAGAACGTGCCGCCCTTCGTGAAGGCGGCGCGCGAGCCCCTGAGCTACGTGGGCGTGAACGTGGTGGGCCTGCGCCGCCGCGGCTACACCGACGAGCAGGTGGCCCGCATCGAGGACATCTACCGCGAGATCTTCGTGCGCAACAACAACGTGGAACGCGCCGTGCAGAGCGTGGAGCAGACCCTGCCCCGCAGCCCCGAGCGCGGCCAGATCCTGGACTTCATCCGCAACAGCCCCAAGGGCATCATGCGCGGGCTGGCGGAATGAGGCACATGTGCACATGAGCACATGGTCACATGAGCACATGGAAGTGACCCTCCGCTCCGTCACCCGGTCCTTCGGGCGCGAGGTGGTGTTCCGTGATGTGGAGCATGTCTTCGCCGCCGGCAGCCGCACCGCGCTTCTGGGCCCGAACGGAAGCGGGAAGAGCACCCTGCTGCAGGTGATCGGGGGCGCCCTCTCGACCACCTCGGGCGCGGTGGTCCACCAGGTGAACGGGCGCGTCATCGACCCCGAAGCGGTGTACCGCCAGGTGGTCTTCGCCACACCCTACCTGGGTCTTTACGAGGACCTGAGCCTGCGCGACACCCTGGCCTTCCACCGGCGCTTCAAGCCCTTCCGGCCGGGCCTTGCCGACGTGGACGTGGCCCGAGCGGCCTATCTGGACAAGGAACTGGACAAACCCGTGCGGCAGTTCAGCAGCGGCATGAAGCAGCGCCTCAAGCTGGTGCTGGCCGTGTTGAGCGATGTGCCCCTGCTGCTGCTGGACGAGCACACCAGCAACCTCGACGCACGCGGCACGGCCTGGTCCGTCGACCTGCTGAAGGAGCACCTCGACGGACGCACCCTGGTGGTGGCCAGCAACCGCGTGGAGGCCGAGACCGCCCTGTGCACCGCGCAGCTGGACGTGCTGGCGTGGAAACCCGGCGCGCGCGGCTGAACGAAGGACGGTGGGCTTCGGCCCGATCCCCTATTTTCGCGCCCGCCTTCCAGAAACGAAGGCCGCATCCCGACCCGCCATGGCCACCACCGCAGACGTCAACATCGGTTCCTACATCCGCTTCAACGGCGACATCTGCCAGATCATGGAGTGGCAGCACCGCACGCCGGGCAACCTGCGCGCCTTCTACCAGGGCAAGATGCGCAACCTGCGCAACGGCAAGCTGGCCGAGAACCGCTGGCGCAGCGGCGAAACGATCGAGGTGCTCCGCGTGGAGGTGCACGAACTGCAATACCTCTACCGCGAAGGCGACAACCTGGTGTGCATGGACCAGCAGAGCTTCGAGCAGAAGTACATCCCCGTGGGCCTCTTCGGCGGCGCGCTGGGCTTCATGAAGGAGGAGATGGTGGTGCAGATCGGCTTCGAGAGCGAGCAGCCCATCTTCGCCCGCCCGCCGAAGACCGTGGAACTGAAGGTGGTGTACACCGAGCCCGCCGTGAAGGGCGACACCGCCAACAAGGTGATGAAGCCCGCCAAGCTGGAGACCGGCGTGGAGATCAACGTGCCCATCTTCGTGGAGGAGGGCACCGTGGTGCGCATCGACACCGAGACCGGGGAGTACATGGACCGCGTCAAGAAGTAGGGACGACGTTCACGTCGGCCCTTCCTTGCGGACGACGTTCACATCGCCCGACGCGGACCCCGCCCCTGCCCCGCAGCCGGCGGGGTCCGCGTTTCCGCCCCTGAGGGCCGCGCGGTTACCTTCGTGCCGATGGAGCTGACCGAGCCCTGCACCGCCGCCGAACTGGCCGCCCTGCTGGGCGTGCGCGTGGCGGGTGACGCCACCCGCGCCGTCACCGGCATCAACGAGATCAACCGGGTGCGCACCGGTGACCTGGTCTACGTGGACCATCCCAAGTGGTACGCGAAGGCCCTGGAGAGCGCCGCCACCACCATCCTCATCGACAAGGAGGTCGAGGCCCCGGCGGGCAAGGCCCTGCTGATCAGCAGCGATCCCTGCGGCGACTACAACCGGCTCGTGCGGCACTTCAGCCCGCGCAAGGCGTGGAGCGAGGCCCGCCCCGTGGTGGGTGCGGGCACCGAGGTGCACCCAAGCGTGGTGCTCGGCCCCGACGTGCGCATCGGCGCGGACTGCCTGCTGATGCCCGGGGTGGTGATCTACGGTCCGGCGCAGCTCGGCGACCGGGTGACGGTGCACGCCAACACCGTGATCGGCGCCGACCCCTTCTACTACAAGAAGCGCCCCACCGGCTACGACAAGATGATGCCCTGCGGCAGCGTGGTGATCGAGGACGACGTGGAGATCGGTGCGCTGTGCACCATCGACCGCGGGGTGAGCGCCGACACGCGCATCGGCGCAGGCACCAAGATGGACAACCATGTGCAGGTGGGCCACGACACCCTGATCGGCCGGCGCTGCCTGATCGCCGCGCACGTGGCCATCGCCGGTGCCGTGGTGATCGAGGACGAGGTGACACTGTGGGGCCAGGTGGGCATCCCCAGCAAGCTGCGCGTGGGCAGGGGCGCCGTGCTGCTCGGGCAGAGCGGCATCATGAGCGATGTGGAGGGCGGCCGCAGCTACCTCGGTTCACCGGCCACCGAGGCGCGCCAGAAGCTGCGCGAGATCGCCCTGAGCCAGCGCCTGCCGGACATCGCCCGCAAGTTGGGGCTGTGAGCATGACCCGCCTCGACCGCCTCACCGAGCGCCTCGGCCTGAAGGAGTTCCAGCTCAAGGCCCTGCTGGAGGTCACCAAGGCCATCAACGGCAACGTGGACCGGGCCGGCCTGTTGCGGCTCTACAGCGGCATCGTGCACCAGGAGCTGGGCATCACCCGCCTGCTGCTGTACGAGCGCACCGACCGCTGGCAGCTGGCGCTGAGCCACGGCGTGGGCCACACCCCCCCGTCGATCGACCTTGATGCGCTGGTCACCGCCGGCGAAGGCATCCATCTCACCACCGCCCAGGAGGAGGACCGCCTCGCCGGCTTCGACGTGGTGGTGCCCGTGTTCCACGAGCAGCGGCCGCTGGCCTACCTGCTCATCGGCGATCTGGACGAGGACGAGCAGCGCATGAGCCCCTCGGTGAAGCACCTCAACTTCATCCAGACGCTCACCAACCTGATCGTGGTGGCGCTGGAGAACAAGCGCCTCGCCGCCCAGGCCCTGCAGCAGGAGCGCGACAAGCGCGAGCTGGAGCTCGCCGCCGAGATGCAGGGCATGCTGGTGCCGCAGGAGCTGCCGCGCACCGACCGCTTCGAGGCCGCCGCCTGGTACCTGCCCCACCGCCAGGTGGGCGGCGACCACTACGATGTGGTGCACCGCGGCGACCGCATGGTGCTCGTGGTGGCCGACGTCAGCGGCAAAGGCATCGCCGCGGCGTTGCTGATGAGCAACTTCCAGGCGACGCTGCGCGCGCTGGTGGAGTATTCCAACGACCCCCTGGACGAGCTGGTGCGCGACCTCAACGACAAGGTGTACGGGAACGCCCGCGGCGAGCGCTTCATCACCTGCTTCCTGGCCGACCTCGATCTGCGCACCGGCGCGATGCGTTATGTGAACTCCGGGCACAACCCGGTGCTGTTGCGCACGGCGGAGGGCTTCACCGAGCTCTCCACCGGCAGCATCGCGCTGGGCATGATGCCGAAGCTGCCCTTCCTGCAGGTGGGCACCACCACCCTGCCGCCCGGCAGCCTGCTGCTCGCCTACACCGACGGCCTCGTGGAGCAGGAGGACGTGCATGGCCAGGCCTTCGAGCTGGACCAGGTGCGTCGCGCGGTGGACGAGGTGCGCCACGCGGGGCCGGGCGCCGTGATCGAGGCGGTGGTGGCGCGTTTCGAGGCGCACCGGGGCGGACAGCCCTACCTGGACGACATCGCGCTGCTCAGCTGCGCGCTGCGCTGAGCGCTTCGCGATCGCGCGGAAGCTTCGGGTGGCGCAGGTCGAACAGCACCACCATCGCCGTGAACATCCAGAAGGGCACCGCGGCCTTGTCGGTGTCCAGGAAGTTGTTCAGCGCTCCGTGCAGGTAGTAGGTCACCAGGCCCAGGAAGGCCACCACCAGCAGCGTGCGGTCCGGGCCCTTCGCCATGCGCGGGTACAGCCGCATCACCGTCCACACCGTGACCACCACGAGCAGGACCATGAGCAGCATGCCGGGCACGCCCTGTTCGGCCAGCGGACCCAGGTACTCGCTGTGCGCGTTGCCGCCCGTGCCGAAGTTGGTGCTGATGATGGTGCGGTCCTCGCTGGCCTGGAAGGGGGCGTACTGGAACATGTAGGTGCCGGGCCCCCAGCCGAACACCGGCCGCTCCTGCCACATGCGCAGGGCCGAGTTCCACCGGTTGAGGCGCTCCAGGTTGCTGGCGTCGGAGCTGATGTTGCTGATGCTCTGCACGTGCTCGCCCAGGTCGTCGCTGCTCTCCTCGCGGTTGCGTTCCAGCGCCACGGTGATGCGGTCGGCGTTCACGGCATAGAGCGCACCGCCGGAACCCAGCACCAGGAGCAGCACCCAGGGGGGGATGCGCAGGCGCAGGACCATCAGCATGCCGAAGGCGCCCACCAGGCTCACCCAGGCGGCGCGGGTGTAGCTGAACACCAGGCCTGCGGCGAAGAGCAGGAGCATCACCACCGCATAGCCGCGCAGGGTGCGTGGCGTGTCCCGCATGAACGGTGCGGCCACCAGGAAGGGCAGGAAGAAGGCGATGATGGCGCCGTAGCTCGTGTGGTCCTTGAAGAAGGGCGTCATCACCCAGTGCGCGGGGTCCTGCTCGAAATGATGCTGCGCGTGGTTGATCAGCGTGTACACGATCACCCCGGCCATGGCGGTGATGAAGAGCCACATCATGCGCTTCATGTTGCGGCCGTCCTCGAACAGGCGCGTGGCCATGAAGTAGCAGGTGGTGACGAACCACAGGCGGGCCAGGAGGAACTTGAAGCTCACCAGCGGCATCGCGCTGGGCACGATGCACGCCGTCATCCACACCAGCTGGGCCACGATGATGCCGGTGATGGGGTGGCGCAGCACACCCGGCGCGATCACGCCTTTCTCCAGGGCGACCTTGAGCAGGAAGAGCACGGTGAGCCCGACCATGAGCGGTTCGGTGGGCAGGCTGATGCCGATGCCGCCCAGGTCCAGCTGTTCCAGGTTGATGGACAGCGGCGTGGCGAACACGATGAAGAGCAGCAGCTTGTCGGCCGCGGCCAGCATGGCCCACACGGCGATGAGGGCCGCGGGCAGCAGCGCCAGCCAGGGCATGTCGTTGGCCGTCAGCAGCAGGTTGAGCAGCACGAAGGCGGTGCACACCACCGTGATCCACTGCCGCTTCAACGCCTGGACCATGGCCTACGGACGATGGCGGAGGGCCAGCAGCACGTAGGCCAGGAAGAGCGCGCTGACCGTGCTGATGAGGACGATGAGCCAGCGCACCGGGAAGACCTTCTTGTCGGCCACCTCGGGGTAGCCCACCACGTTGGTGTAGGTGAGCACCTTGTTCACGTCGGTGCGGGCCTTCTCCACTTCGTTGAGGCGGGCCACGTAGTTGTCGCGGAAAATGGTGCTCAGCTCGGTGAGCTGCCGGAACTCACCGCCTTTCTCGCCCAGGGCCTTCAACAGGCCGCGGGCCTCCTCCCGCGCGGCACCGGAAGCACCGCCGCTCTGCATGCGCAGGTAGCCGCGGGTCACCTCCTCGGTCTGGGCGTCGTAGTCCAGCAGGCCGGTCTCGCGGCGCAGCTGGTCGAGCCTCGTTTCCACGCTGTCCAGCTTGTGCTTGGCGATGGCCATCTCGCGTTCGGAGATGGCGAGCAGTTCGTGCGACTTCTCGCGTTGCAGCCTGCGGGCCAGCAGGTCGGTCTGCCGCAGGATCTCCTGCACCATGTCGCGCGCCAGCTGCGGGTCCTCGTCGGTCACCTCGATCTGCACGCTCTCGAAGCGCGTCTTGCCGATCTCCACGCGGTCGTGGTACTCCGCGTCCAGGTAGAACCGCCCCGGCGGCTTGGTGATGTCGATCTCGTAATGGCGGGCGAGGTCGAAGCGCTGCACGAGGCTGTCGCGGATGCTGTTGCTCTCCAGCAACTGCAGCAGCTGGTCCGTGCGGGTCTCGATGCTGTAGCTCGTGAGGTTCACGGGGAACACCGTGGCGCTGGAGCGGTAGCGCGGGGCGATGAAGGTGGGCCCGCTGAGCACGGCGCTGAGCACCATGGCCACCAGGGCGGTGAGGGCCATCGTGCGCCAGCCGCGGCGCAGCACGGTCAGCGCATGGGAAAGGTCGAGCTCAGCGGCCATGGTGGGTCTTGATCTTGCGGACGTTCTCCTGCACCACGATCAGCAGCAGGGCCAGGAGGAAGGCGCTGATGGTGCTGACGGCCACCACGAGCCAGCGCACGGGGTAGCTCTTCTTGTCGGCGGGCTGGGCGTGGTTCACCACGAACTTGTGGGGCAGGTCGCTCTCGTGGTCGGCCTGGGCCTGCTCCAGCTTCATGCGCAGCACGCTCAGGCGCTTCACCTCGTTGAACTGGCGGTCCTGCAGGGTGACGTAGGCGCCGCCGTACTGCGCCAGCACCTTGAACCGCTCCTCGAACTCGCGCACGGCGCGCTGGTCGCCCTTCACGATGGCGGCGCCGAGGTACTCGTTGTAGCGCTCGGTCTGGGTGTGGTAGTCGTGCACGCCCAGCTGGCGCAGCACGCGCATGCTGTCCTCGATGGCGGCGATCTCCCGCTCCAGCTTGGTCACCTTCTCGGCCACCAGCTGCAGGCCCTTCTCGGCGCGTTCGCGGTTCATGTCCTTCCACACGCTGTCCACCTGCGCGGCGATGTAGTTGGCGATGAGGGCGGCGGTGTCGGGCTGGGGATGCAGCACCTCCACGCGCACGCTGCCGAACTTGGTGTACTCGAAGGTGATGTGGTCCTGGAACGCTTCGCGCAGGTCGGTGTTGCGGGTGCGGCTGTCGGGCTTGATCCGGTAGGCCCGCATCAGGTCGAAGGTGGTGGAGGTGCGTTCGCGGATGAGGTCGCTGTTGAGCACCTGCAGCAGTTGTTCGGCGTCCTCGGCATCGCCGAGGGCGAGGATGTCGTCGCGGCCGGTGCTCTGCTCGGTGAGCAGCGCCTTGCTCACCGAGTTGGTGATGGCCGGGAAGAGGATGACCTCGCTCTTGTAGAGGGGGCGGATGATGAAGGCGGCGGCCACGCCGGCGACCATCCCCAGCAGGGTGATGCCGAGGATGAGGCGGCGGCGTTCCCAGAGGAAGAGCACCAGGTCGAAGCTGTCGTCCGGCCTGGCGCTGCGGGCGTCGGTCATGGAAGGGGTGTGGAAAAGGAGGCCTAAAGTACGGATCCGGTCCCGCCCGCTGCCGGAGCGCGCAGGCCGCGCAGGTCGGCGGCCCGCAGGGTGCGCGTGGCGAAGGCCAGCAGCAGGGCCGCGGCGGGCACGCCCAGCAGCACGGTGAGCGGTGCGGCGTCCACCGTGCCCAGGCCCAGGGCCACGGCGGCAAGCCCGGCGGCGTAGAGCACCGGACCGCCCCACGCGGAGGCTCCCCGGGGCAGGCTGAAGCGACGCGCGGCGAGCACGGCCTGGGCGATGGCCATGGCGGACTGGGTGATGAGGCTGGCCCAGGCGGCGCCGAGCCCCTGGTGGCGGGGGATCAGCCACAGGTTGAGCGCGAGGTTGGCCACCATGCCCGCGGCCGCCAGCCGGTTCAGCGTCCGCAGGTCGCCGCCGGCGGTGAGCAGCGTGCCGAAGACGTAGGTGGTGCACACGGCGACGAAGGAGACGCCGAGCACGGCCAGCACCGGGGCGCTCTCGGCCACGTGGGCGGTGTAGCGCAGGGCCATCACCTCGGGCGCCAGCAGCACGGCCAGCACGGCCAGCGCCACGGTGCCCGCCCACACGAGCCGGAACGCGAGGCTGGTGAGCGGGGCCACCGGTGCGCCGTCGCCCAGCAGGCGGCTGAACATGGGCAGCAGCAGGCCCGCCAGCAGGTAGCCCAGCATGTTGAAGGCCTCGAAGAAGCGGAAGGCCTGCGCGTAGATGCCCGCCTGTAGCGGTCCGTCGGGCAGCAGGCGCTCCAGCATCACGGTGTCGGTGCGGTAGTAGAAGGTCATCAGCAGCACCAGCAGGGCGTAGGGGAAGCTGCGACGCAGCAGGTCGCCGGCGGCGCGGCCCGGCCAGCGGGGACGCAGGGCGCGGGTCTGCCGGCGCACCAGGGCCCAGGCCACGCCCACGGCGACCACGTACACCACGGTCTGCGCCTGCACGAACCACAGGATGGGCAGCGGCGCGTCGGGGCCGCGGCCCCACAGCAGCCAGGCCATGCCACCGATGAGCAGGGCGCGGTCCAGCACGCTCAGCAGGCTGTCCTGCGCATAGCGCTGCCCGGCGGCCACGGCGCCGCGCAGAAAGAGCAGCAGCGCCGCCAGCGCCTGGTTCACGATGAGCCAGCCCAGCAGGTGCAGCTGCAGGCCGCCGTAGCCGAGCACCAGGGCGGTGGCGAGGGTCACCACGGCGTACAGCACCACCAGGGCGGCGCGCACGCCCAGCAGGCCGGGCAGCTCGGCGGCCATCGTCCCGGGCTCGCGGGCCAGCCGTCGCGTGGTGTGGTTGGTGAGCCCCAGGTCCAGCAGGATGTTGAGCAGGAAGCTCAGGCTCAGCAGCGCGGCGTAGGTGCCGTAGGCGGCGGCGCCCACCCGCTCCTGCACGGCGGCGTCGATGCCCAGGATGTAGAAGGGCTTCACCAGCAGGTTCAGCACCACCACCAGGGCCAGGTTGCGCAGAAAGCGGCCTTGCATCGGGGCGAAGGTGCGAAAGGCGGAGGCAGCATGCCCAGGTGCCCAGGTGCTCATGGGCACCTGGGCACATGCACCGAGGGCCGCCCCGCGAACGCGAAGCGGCCCTCGGCCTGGGTTCAGCACAACGCTACCGCGCCACCTTCACGGCCTTCTTCACCACGAAGCTGTCGTTGAGGTAGAGCGTGCAGTGGTAGGTGCC
>Ga0073899_10001506_pt1 | contig 21339 bp, 17 predicted proteins | sample KloWWTmetaKNB5Ph_FD_88975 | JGI IMG/M metagenome (GOLD analysis project Ga0073899, IMG submission 88975) | Active sludge microbial communities from Klosterneuburg, Austria, studying microevolution and ecology of nitrifiers - Klosterneuburg... | ecosystem: Engineered > WWTP > Aerobic digester >... | reverse complement strand
TTGAGCGTGCAGGCTCCGCGGCGCGCCTCGTCCAGGATGGTCCGGCTCGAAACCCCTTTGCACAGGCACACGATCATGACGGTCCTTGAGGGAGCCCCGCGGAGGCGGCGCTGAAAATCATTCTCAGAATGATGATCAAGATCTACCTGAGCCGTCGTGCTCAGGCAAGTGACTGAAAGTGACTTTCATTCGCGCATCAACGCGCGTTGTGCCTCCGAGCCCAGCCAGAACCGGGTTTGAAACCTGAAGTGCGGGATTTGCGCGAGATCCTGTGGTGTCGCGCACGGTTCGAGATCGCGCGGGCGTGCGGCCAGGCGGGGTTCCCGGCGCTCAGGTCAGCGAGGGGTGCCCGGAGAAGGGCCGTAAAAATGCCAAACGCCCGCGGCCGAGGGCCACGGGCGTCGATGGCGAGTTGCCGTGTTCGTCAGGTCTGGACGCGTGCGGTGCGACGCGCGAGCGCGAGCGCCAGCACGGCGTTGGCCAGGAGCCAGAGGCGGTCGATGCCGGGGCCGCCGGGGACGCCGGAGACGAGGGTCGGGAGGACGATCGCGCCGTGCAGCAGGAGCGCGGCGTAGCCGAGGTTCAGGCCGACCAGCAGGCCACGCAGCGGACGGACGCCGAGCAGCAGGAGGGTCATCAGCACGGGGATGAGCGCCGAGAGCACCAGCGGCGAGCCGAAGGCGGCGACGCTGCCAGTGACGCCCGCGAGCTTGTAGGCCAGCGGCGCGCAGCCGAACGCGCCGGCGGCGATGCCCGCTCCGGCGATCATGCTGGCGCCGGCGGCGATGCGGGCGCGACGGGTGACGAGGCCGGCGGTGCCGAGGCTGGCGAGGCCCAGCAGACCGAGCAGGCCAGCGAGGCCGGCGCGCTCGGGGGCGTAGCTCTCGGCCGAGGCGTCGACGGCGGCGAGGGCGTCGACGACACCGGCGCCGTACTCCTTGTCCCACTCGACGTTGTTGGGGTGCGTCGCGGTGCGCTTGAGGATGCGCTCGACCTCGTCGGGGTTGGTGATGCCGCGCGAGACGACGAGGGCGGCGACGCCAGCGACGTGGGGCGAGGCCATCGACGTGCCCTGCAGCCACATGTAGTCGCTGTGCATGGGGTTCTGCAGGCCGATGGTGTTCTGCAGGACGCCGTCGGGGAAGCCGTCGCCGTTCTTGTCGGCGCGGGTGTCCCCGCCGGGGGCGGAGATGTCGAGGTCTTTGCCCCAATTCGAGTACCAGGAGCGCACGCCGGTGCCATCGACGGCGGCGACGGCGACGGCGCCGTCATGTCCGGCGGGGTATCCGACGCGGGAGCGCTTCTCGTTGCCGGCGGCGCAGACGACGGTGACGCCCTTGTCGTGGGCGTAGGCGACGGCCTTGCCGAGGACGGAGGAGGGGAGGGGGCCGCCGAGGCTCATGTTGATGACCTGGGCGCCGTGGTCGGCGGCGTAACGGATCGCGTTGGCGATGCCGGGGACCGAGCCGCGGCCGTCGCCCGAGAGGACCTTGAGCGGCATGATCGTCGACTCGAAGGCGACGCCGGCGACGCCGAGCGCGTTGTGGGTGGTCTGGGCGATCGTGCCGGCGACGTGGGTGCCGTGCAGGTGGTCGTCGAGGCCGTCGGGGAGGGCGCCGGAGACGAAGGTCTGGCCGTGGGTGAAGGCGGTGCCGGCGAGGTCGGGCACCTGCTTGGCGGTGCCGGGGAGGTCCTTCCAGGCGACGCCGGTGTCGATGACGGCGACGATCGCACCCTTGCCTCCCGTGATCTTCCACGCCTCGGGGGTGTGGATCATCTCCATGTGCCACTGGCGGGCGAACCACGGGTCGTCGGGGATGAAGCGCTCGCGCTGGCGCTTGCTGGCCTCGAGATCCTTGGCCTCGAGGTCGTCGCTGGCGACGAGCGGAGCGGCGTCCGCGTCCGCCACGTCGATCAGGTCGTACATGAGCTCGGGCTCGACGACCTCGACCAGCGGATGGCCCTGGAGGCGGGCCTGCAAGGCCGTGAGGGCGGCCTCGTCGCCGAAGACGCGGAACAGGTGCTCGCCCTCGCTGTAGAAGCCGGCCGGCTCGAAGTCGAGGCCGAGGTCGGCGAGCAGGGCGGCGAGCTCAGCCTCGCTGCCGCCCTCACCGTCCTCGGGCTCGACGAGGTCGAGGAGCAGCGCGCCGGTCCCGGCGTCCCCGGCTTGCGCGAGGCTCAGGGCCGGCAGATCGGCCGCGGCGACGCCGTTGGACACGGGACGGTGACCGATGGCGAGGAGGCCGGCGAAGGCGAGGAGACCCGCGCCGGCGAGGAGCGGACGGTGACGCAGTAGGACCGAGGCGACGCGCATGGAACTGACTCCTGGTCGGCGAGCAGCCGAGCCGGGCCAGTATAAGAGCCTGGTCCGTCGTATGCACGGCGCTGTCGCGGCGGGGTGCCCGCGAGTACGGTAATCGGCGAAAACGGCCGCTGCGGGGTCCTGGGCGGCTGATGGGGGGCGACGCGGAGGATCCTCGGGGCTCGGGTCTGCGGGGCGGCGGGCCCTTGCGAGTTGTACGGCGCGGTCCCGGGTGGCTGCGGACTTCACGCGGGACGATGACCTGGGCTAAGCTGCGGGCCTCTGCGCTTGTAGCTCAGCTGGATAGAGCATCGGGCTTCGAACCCGAGGGCCGCAGGTTCGAATCCTGCCGAGCGCACCAGAGGCCCCGACCGGGGCCTCTTTGTTTTTTGGCGAAGGACATAGATGTCCGATAGGACATGTCCATGTGGACATGTCGCAAAGGTCAGGGCCGGATCGAGCTGCCGTCGGTCAGAGAGGCGGCGTCGGGGAGGCCGCCGAGCTCGAGGGTGGCGATGAGGTGGTGGACGTAGCCGCGGTAGCCGGTGAGGCAGTCGGCGAGGGCGCAGGCCTGCCAGAAGCCGGTATTGACGGCGGAGCTGAGGGTCTGCTGAAACGCCTCCCAGGACGAGCCGCGGGTGGCGGCGCGGGCGAGGGCGGCGTTGGCGAACTCGCGGAGGCGGTCACCCAGGCCCTGCTGCTTGCCGCCGCCCTCGAACTGGAGGACGCCGAGCGGGTTCTTGTGCGGGTCGCCGACCAGGGGGATGCAGACGATCCAGTCGTGCTCGGGGGACCAGTGCTGGTAGGCGGGGCTGCGCTGGTAGACCAGGGCGTCCTTGGTGTGCTCGGTGCCGCGGCACCAGGCGGCGGGGCGATTGAAGCGGAAGGCGTGGCCGGCGACGCCGGTGCCGCAGGGGTAGGAGCAGACCCACTCGCGGCTGGCGAAGTTGCCGAAGGCGGGGAGCAGGCGGCCCTGCGCCTCGTCCCACAGGAGGCCCATCCATGACACGCCGGCCGGCGAGGCGGACACGCCGGTGAAGACGGCGGAGATCGCCGCGGAGACGATCTCGGCGAGCTGGTAGGAGAGCACGGGGCCGAGCTCGCGGTCGGCGATGCAGCGGTCGAGCAGCTTGGCGGCGATGCGGCCGGCGGTGTAGTCGAGCGTGTGGCCGGCGAGGCTCGGGCGGTAGGCGATCGCGTAGCGGTAGCCGACGATCGGCGCCTCGATGCTGAGGGCGATCTCCGTGGCGGAGCGCTTGACGAGCTCGCAGCGGACCAGCTCGCTCTCGACGCGCTCCCACAGCTGGTCGCCGTTGTGGGTCACGCAGCGCTCGACCCGCTTCTCGACGCTGTCCATGTCGACGACGGGGTCGTCGAAGGTGAAGGTCAGGGTCAGGTGGCGGCAGGGGATGCGCACCGTGTGGGCGCGGACGACCATCCGGTCGCGGTGGCTGTCGAGGCCGCGCGGGGCGGCGAGGTTGTAGCGCGGGACCTCGGCCTGGGTCAGCGGGATGACGTTGCTGGCGTGGTAGCGCCACACGAGGTCGGTGGGGCGGTGGTCGGGCGGATAGAGCGTGAAGCGGATGACGCCGTCCTGGCCGGTGCTCTGGCGGACCTCGAAGCCGGGGGAGCGCTGCGGGCTCTCGGCCCGGGCCTCGCACACCGGCGGGCTGAGCTCGGCGATCTGGATCGGGTGGGGGGTGCGAAGCTCGGCGATGCGGACCTCGACGGTGCTGATGCCGTGGCGGTCGACGTGGGCGTGGCGGTGGTGCTCGCCGGCGGAGATCTCGTGCTGCTCGCGCTCGCCCTGGTTGCCGAGCGGGAGGGTCCGCGCCGGGCGGCGGGTGTACACGGCCATGTCGCCGGTGCGCTCGTAGACCTGCACGTGGACCTGATGCGGGTGGAGCTGGACCACCGAGAATTGCTTGCCGACGGCGTCGGGGCGCTGGTTCTGATTGGCGCCGAGCGAGCCGGTGCCGACCAGCACGAAGCGGTCGGTGAGCCAGCCGAGCTGCTGCGCGCCGGACTTGTGGATGTGGCCGTGAAAGCCGACCTGAAAGCCGGCGACGATCAAGGCGCCGAGGTCGGCTTGATTCAGGTAGTCGGGGCGATAGCCGTCGGTGTGGATGCCGTGGTGCCACACGGCGATGCGCAGGAAGCCGTCGGCGTGCTCGCTGGCGTGGGCGGCGGCGTTGGCGATCGACTCGCGCGAGATGGCCGCGCCGGTCCAGTAGCGGTCGTTGAGGAAGCAGGAGTTGAAGCCGTAGACGGCGATGCGGTCGTCGGGGAACACGTGCGCCGACCAGTCGAGGCCCTCCTGCGCGGCGAGCAGGTCGAAGCTGCGGCCGGGCTCGCGCAGCGACGCTCCGTAGAACTCGTCGAGGAAGCGCTGGACGTTGGCGAGGCGGGCGCCCTGCTTGGCCTCGTCGAGGGCGATCCACTCGATGTGCCCGTACTTGCTGATCACCTGGCGCAGACCTGAGCGGGCCGGGTCCTCGCGGTAGCGCTGCAGCATGCGCGCGAGCTGCTCGGAGCCCGCGGCCTGCTGCAGGAGGTCGGCGAGCTGCAGCGGGCGGCCGAGCTCGGCGCTCCAGTCGACGTCGTGATTGCCGGGGACGAAGATGACCCGGGCGCGGGCCTCGGGGTCGCGCAGCAAGGGGAGCAGGCTGGTGACGGCGAACTCGTGCAGCTCGGCGTACTCGCCGGGCCGCGCGGTGCCAGCGAGGTCGCCGCTGACGACGATCAGGTCGAAGCGCTGCTCGGCCTCCGGGAGCTTGCGAAGGGCGCTCTGCGGGCCGCCCCAGATCGCCTTCAAGGTCTCGGTGGAGCCGGCGCGATGGAGGTCAGAGATGTGAAGAATGCGCACGGGATTCGGCGCGGGCAGGGGCTACGACAGGCCCAGCGCGGCCAAATGATACACGATCGCGCGGCGGGCTCTACGGGACCTTGAGCGGCTCGGTGGCGGCTCGAAACGGGTCCAGGAGCGGCGGATGCGTCGGACGAGAGAAGCGACCGAAGGCGCCGGTCGTGCGGCGCAGGGCTGCGCGGGCGGCCGCGGCTGCGAGGTCGACGGCCTCGGCGTTGACCTTGAACGGTTCGGGAAGGAGGGCGACCGAGCCCGCGCTGTCGTCCGCGGATTGCGGGGTCGATTGCGCTGGCGGCTGGCGCTTGCCGTGGTCCCCGTCCTGGTTGTCGCTGGCCATGGGCACCTCCTCGTATGGACAGAGTAATGCCTGCCCCGCCGGTCATGTCAAGGAGGGGGCCGGCGCCAGGGGCGGCTGCGGCCCTCAGGCGTCGGCGGGGCGCTGTATGCGGGGGTGCTGGGCCTCGTGGAGTTCGAGGATGCGGGTGTCGGGGGCGACGCTGAGGGCGAGGTCAGGCACACGGCGGTGGCAGGTGAGGAGGATGACCTGGGTGGCGCGAGCTGCGTCGCGGAGGGCGGCGAGGCTGGCGGCGGCGCGGGCGTCGTCGAAGTTGACCAGGACGTCGTCGAGGATGATGGGGAGCGGCTCGCTGCGGTCGCAGTAGTCGAGGATGTAGGCGAGGCGCAGGGCGAGGAACAGCTGTTCACGTGTCCCGGAGGACAGGTCGGCGGGGAGTCGGAGCTGGCCGCTGTTGTCGACGACGGCGAGCGAGCGGGTCTCGGGCTGGACGACGACGCGGAGGTGGCGGCCGGCGGTGATGCGGGCGAGCAGCTCGGAGGTGTATTGCAGGAGCGCGGGCTGGTTCTCGCGGGCGTAGCGGTCGGTGACGCGGTCGAGCACGCGCTCGGCGAGGTGGACCAGGACGTAGCGGTCGATCTGCTCCTCCAGCTCGGTCTTGATGACCTCGAGCTCGGCGCCGAGTCGGGCCGCGCGGTCGCCCCCGAGCTGCTGGGCCTCGTGCTCGCGGCGGCCCTTCTGCTCGACGGCTGCGAGGCGGCGCTGATCCAGCCCGGAGATCGCGCGGGCGAGGGCGTCTTGCTCGCTGACGAGGGCCTCGCGGCGGGCGGCCAGCAATTCGGTCTCGTACGCGCCACGACCCTGGCCCTCGCCGAGGCTGCGGGCCAGGCGGAGGTCGAGGTCGGCGCAGCTTCGCTCGAGCTGCGCGCGTAGGAGTGTCCGTTCGGACATGGCCAAAAGAGCAGCCTCGTCGGCGACGCCGGCGCGGGCGAGCAGCGCCTCGTACTCGCCGCGGGCGGCGCTGAGGGCGGCGGCGAGGCGCGCCTGCTCGCGGCGACGCTCGGCCGCCTCGTCGCTGGCGAGCGCGTGGGTGCTGGCGGCGGCCCGGGCCTCGGCGAGCGCGCGGCTGAGGGCCTCGATGCGCTGCTCGGGGAACTCGTCGGGGGCGAGCGTGATGGGGACGAGGTCATCGCGGTGAGTTGTAGTGATTTCCGGGGCGTGATCGCGGGGTGTGGTGGGCCTGAGGGCGAGGTCGTGAACGCCGGGTGTGGTGCGGGCCGCGGCGAGGCGGGCGAGCAGGGCGGCGACCTCGGCGTCGAAGTCGGCGAGGGCGGCGCGGGCCTGCTCGCAGGTGGCGCGCTGCTGGTCGCTGGCGGCCAGGCGTTCGCCGAGGTCGGCGAGGGCCTCGAGGCGCTGGACGGCGGACTCGGGGTCGAGGTCGGCGGCGAGGCCGAGGGCGGTGCTGCGCAGCTGCAGGTCGGCGACGGCGGCCGCGAGATCGCGCTCGAGGAAGCCGCGGGCGGTGCGGGTGCGGGCGAGCGCGGCCGTGAGCGCGGCGCTGCGCGCCTGGGCGGCCTCGAGGCGGCCGCGGAGGGTCTGGGCGCTGCGCTCGTGGGCGCGCAGCTGGCCGACGAGGGTGGTCCAGGCGCTGCCGGGATCTCCGAGGTGGGCGCGCAGGCGCGCGGAGAAGTCGGCGACGAGCGGGCGCAGCGGGGCGAGGTCGCGGGCGCGACGCATGCGGTTGGCTGCGAGGTCGCGGAGGCTGACGGCGTCGCCGAGCCACGCGAGCATCGGGCCGGGGGCGGCTGGAGGGACGCCGGTGGGTCGCCAGAGGGCGGTCCAGGCGGCGCTCCAGTCCTGTTCGGCGGCGGCGTGGGCGGCGAGTCGTTCGCGGGCGCGGGTGAGGGCGAGGCGGGCGCGCTCGGCGGTGTGGGTGAGGGCTGTCCTTTGGGCCAGGCGGTCGGCGTCGGCGCGGAGGCGGTCGGCGAGCAGGTCGGCGTCGGCGAGGGCGCGCTCGAAGCCGCGGGCGAGGGTGCGGCGGTCGGCGACGCGGACGCGCGCGGCGGACGGAGCCTCGCCGGGGGCGCCGAAGAGTTCGCGCTGGTCGGTGCCGGTCTTGCTCAGCAGTTGCTGGCGGACGAGGGTCCAGGTCTCGTCGCGGCGCTGGCGGGCCTGGGCGAGCTGGGCGGGATCCGGCAGGTCTTCGCCGGCGAGCTGGGCGAGCTCGGCCTCGGCGGCGGCGAGCTCGGCGGTTTGATGGGAGAGGTGGTCGAGGGCGTCGCGGCGCTCGCGGTCGAGCTCGAGGCGGCGAGACTGCATGTCCTGCACCGCGGCGAAGCTGGGCAGGGGCAGGCGCTCGAGCGCCTCGGCGGCGGGGCGCGGGTGCAGGCGGGCGAGCGCGAGCTCGAGCTCGGCGTCCTGGCGGACGAGCTCGAGCTCGCCGCGCTCGAGTTCATTATGGGCGGCCTGGACCTGCTCGAGCTCGGCGAGCAGCGCCGCGCCGCGCTCGTCGGGGATCCGGGCGGCGAGGGCGGCGGATTCGGTGCTCAGGGCGGCCAGGTCGGACTCGTCGTCGGCCTCGCCGCGGGCGAGCACCTGCAGCTCCTGGCGGGCGCGCTGCCAGCGGCTCAGGGCCAGGCGGACCTGCTCGAGCTCGGCGGGGGTGATCGCGGCGATGCTCGGGTGCGCGCGATCGGATGGCTCTTGGGGCAGGTCTTGCTGGGCGCGATCGGCTGGCTCTTGGGACAGATTTAGGTGGGCGCGGTCGGCTGGCGTTTGGGACAGGTTATTGGCGGTGGCTGTCCTGTCGGGTTGGTTCGAGCGGGCTGTCTCGGGGGACAGGCGGGTGAGCTCGGCGAGCAGGGCCTCGTGGTCGCGCTCGAGGCGGGCGTGCTCGCGCGGGAGCTCGCGGCGCTGGCGGGCGACGGTCTCGACGCGACGAACCAGGCGCTCGATCACGGCCGACTCGGCGAGCAGCGCGTGGTCGACGGGGTGCTGGGCGGCGCGCTGCTCGAGGCGCTGGAGCTCGGCCTCGAGCGCCTGGTGGCGCTGCTGCAGGCCGCGCAGCTCGGCGATCAGGGGAGGAGCGCGCTCGGCGTCGGCGGGGCGCAGCGGGGTGGCCAGCGCGGGGTCGGCGAGGCGGGCGACGAGGCGCTGATGGGCGTGAAAGTCCTCGAAGGCGGCGAGCAGGGTGTGCAGCCTCGCGCTGCGCAGGCGCAGGTCGGCGAGCTCGGCGTCGGCGGTGGCGAGGGTGTGACAGGCGTCGCGCAGCGCCTGGGTGAGGGCGAGGTACTGCGGCTGCTGGAAGGTCGCGTCACGGAGGGCCGCGCGGGTGTCACGGACCTGCGCGAGGTGGCGGTTGATCGGTGGGTTCTTGCCGCGGCTCTTGAACAGGGCGTCGGCCTCGTCGCGCAGGGAGCCGAGCACGCGGCGCACGGTCTCGGCGCCGCCGCCGAGCGCACCGCCGCCGAGCAGCTCGGCGAGGCCGGCGACCTGCAGGACCTCGGCGCCTTGCTGGAGGTCGGTGTGGGTGAAGCCGAAGACGGAGCGGTAGAGGTCGGGGGTGACGCCGCCGAAGTAGCGGCCGAAGCGAGGCTCGTCGAGCGGGACCTCGCCGGCCTCGCTGCGCAGGTGGCCGAGCAGGGCGTCCTTGCGGCGCTTGCGACGGACGACCTCGAGGCGCTGACCGGCGCTGTCGACCAGGGTCGCGTGGATCGCCATCGCCTGGTAGGGGAAGCGAAAGCCGTAGGGGCTGCGCTCGTCGATGCCGAACAGCAGCCCGTGGATCGCGCGCAGCAGGGTGGTCTTGCCGGCCTCGTTGGGGCCGTGGATCACGATCAAGCCGGCGCGGCCGCCGAGGTCCAGATCCAGGGACTCGAAGTGGCCGAAGCGCTCGAGGGCGAGGCGCTCAAACCTCATGCGGGCGCGCGTCCTCGCCCTTGCCCTGGGCCCACGTCGAGGACGCGGCGTGGGGGATTGAGCTGGCCCTGGGGACAGGTGGTGCGGCGCCGAGGCGGGCGAGCAGCAAGGACTCGAGGTCGCCGAGGCGGGCGATCAGGCGCTGGGGGTCGTCCGGGCGGTGACCGAGGAAAGGGGCGGCGGCGGTGACCAGCGGTGCGAGGCTCTCGCTGTAGCGGGCGAGCGCGGCGGGGTCCTCGGCGAGGCCGCGGAGCTCGTCGCGCAGGGCCTGGTAGAGGTCGTAGAGCTCGCCGATCTCGCCGAGCGGGGGCCTGGTGACGAAGCGGATCTTCTCGGGCCACAGCTCGCCGAGCTCGGCGGCGAGGGCCCGCACCTGGGCCTGTACGGCCGCGGGCTCGGCGGCGAGGGTGGCGTGCAGATCCGTGGTGCCCTCGATGGTGATGCGGGCGAGCACCGCCCGGCCGCCGGCCTCCGCGAGGGCGCGCTGCATGCCGAGCCGCACCTGGCCGAGCAGGTCGTCCATGTCGACCGCCGCGTCGGCCGAGACCACCAGCTCGGCCCAGCGCAATACGTCGACCTCGCGCTCCTCGACCCGATCGACCCGCAGGCCGTCCAGGCGAAGGATCGTGCAGCCCTTGGCCCCGGTCTCGTGCGCGTGACGACCCTGCAGGTTGCCCGGGTAGACCACCCAGGGGTCGCGGTGCAGGACCATGCGCCGGTGCACGTGGCCGAGCGCCCAGTACTCGTAGCCGTGGCGCACCAGCTGCGCGACGGTGCAGGGCGCGTAGTTGCCGTGCTCGGCGCTGGCGACCGCGTTGGTGTGCAAGACGCCGAGGTTGAAGAGGTCGCGGCGGCGGGCCGGGTAGGCCTCGGCGAGGTTGTCCTCGACGCTGCGGGCGCCGTAGCTCTGGCCGTGCACGGCGAGGCCGAGGCGGGGATACTCGCGGGTCTCGGGGGCCTCGACCGAGAAGGTGAAGACGTGCTCGGGCAGGGGGATGTGGCGGGCGAGCACGGACTCGGCGTCGTGATTGCCGCGGACCATGACGACCTGGGTGCCGACCTCGCGGAGGCGGGCGAGCTCGCGGACGAAGAACAGGCCGGTGTTGAAGTCGCGCCACTCGCCGTCGAAGACGTCGCCGGCGAGGACGAGGAGGGCGGCCTGCTCTTCGAGACAGGTGTCGACGAGACTCACGAAGGCGCGGCGGGTGGCGAGGCGGAGGTCGTCCACCGGTGCGCCCTCGAGGCGACCGAGGCCGCGTAGCGGGCTGTCGATGTGCAGATCGGCGGCGTGGACGACCGTGATCACGCGAGGACAGTGGCACCCGGGGGATCGGGGCGCAACCGCAAAGGCGCGGCAGATCGCCGGGGAACGCGGCGTGGCGGGGAGTGGTGAGTCGGCGGGATCGGGGGCGCCGCGATCGCCGGAGGTCTCGGGTCCGCGGCGGTAGAGAAGGGTTATTTCGCGCCCAGTCAGGGGATTGCGGGCCGTCGGAGCGCGGCGCCATGGCGCGCCTTATCTGGAGCAGATCAGGCGCCTGCGGGCCGTGACTGCCGAAATGAATCCTGCGTCGAAGGGTGCGCGCGCGTGGGCGAGGCCGCCGAACGCGCGCGATTCTTTACTTTCCGGCGCCCGTCCGCGCCCGCACAGGCGGTAGGATGGGCGCCCCCAAGGGAGCCACCGTGAACCGGAGCGAAGCGAAGCAAGACTCGTCCAGAACCGTACAGGAGACGGCCCGCGTCATTTTGCGGCACCTGCGTGACAACCCCGAGGGCGCCTCCAAGGAGGCCCTGGCGGTCAAGGCGGGCGTGGCCGGCGTGACGGTGCAGCGGGCGCTCAAGTACATGCGCGAGGAGTGGGACGCGCCGCTGGACTTCGTGCACGGCAGCAAGCTGTGGCGGCTGCTGGACCCGAGCTTCACCTTGCCGCTGACGGACCCGGAGCCGGAGGACCTGGCGGCGGTGGTGTTCGCGGCGGCGTTGCTCTCGCCGGTCGCGGACCCGGAGCTGAACTCGCGGCTGAAGCGGCTGGTGGAGCAGATGGACGCGGCGGTGGAGGAGAGCGCGAAGAGCAAGTCGGACGCGCCGAACAAGGTGCGGCCGCGCAGCGTGACGGCGACGGCGACGACCGGGACGCGCATGGACTCGCGGCTGGTCGGACGACTGCTGCAGGCGGTGGGCAGCGCGGTGGTCCGCATCGAGTACGACAGCCCGTGGTCGGGGACGCGCAAGACGCACGACCTCGAGCCGTGGCAGCTGCGGGTGCACGACGGGGTGATGTACCTGCGCGGCTACTCGCGGACGACGGGCGACGCGCGGGTGTTTCGGGTGGCGCAGATCGTCCACGCGAGGGTGCTGCCGGGCCAGGCCCCGCGCGAGCCGCAGCCGGCGAAGGGCAACCTGTGGGGCAGCTCTGACCCGGGCTACGGCATCGACACCGACCGGCCCGGACTGGCGACGCTGCGGGTCCGCGGCGGGGTGGCGCGGTGGATCGCCAATATGGTGTGGGACCCCGGTCAGGAGGACCGATGGATCGAGCCGGGTGAGCTGCTCGAGCGGCGCGTGCCGTACCACTCGTGTCGTGAGCTGGCTCGCCGCCTGCTGAGCATCGTCGACGGCCTCGAGTCGATCGAGCCCGCCGAGCTGCGCGAGGAGGTCGTCAGCGACGCGCGTGCCTTCTTGCAGCGCATCGATGCGGCGGATGCGGCGGATGCGGCGGTCGCAGCGAGCGCGGCGGTGGCAGCGAGCGCCGTGGAAACGGTGGTTCCGACGCGCTGAGGCTGGACGCCGGGGCGGGCGCTTTGGCATGATGCGCCCGCATGAGCGCGCGTTCTCGACCACGGGTCTGCGTCCTCCACGTCGGGGGGACGATCGGCATGGTCAAGACGGCCGGCGGCTATCAGCCGCAGCCGGGCTTCTTACAGCAACACATGGCGGAGATGCCGGAGCTGCAGCGGGCGGAGATGCCGGCGCACGAGGTCGTGTCGCTCGAGCCGCTGCTCGACTCGGCCGACATGGCGCCCGACGACTGGGTGCGCATCGCCCGGGCGATCGTCGAGCGTCACGACGACTACGCCGGCTTCGTGGTGGTGCACGGGACCGACACGATGGCCTACACGGCCTCGGCGCTGTCGTTCCTGCTGCCGAACCTCAGCAAGCCGGTGATCTTGACCGGCTCCCAGCTGAGCCTCGAGCACGTGCGCAGCGACGGGCGCGAGCACATCATCACGGCGATCCTTCTGGCGGGCACGCTGCCGGTCCCCGAGGTGTGCCTGTACTTTGCCTCGCGGCTGCTGCGCGGCAACCGGGCGCAGAAGATCCACAATCATGACTTCGTCGCCTTCGACAGCGGCAACCTGGCGCCGCTGGCCACCGTCGGCGTCAGCATCACCCTCAACACCCACCTGCTGCGCCCCCCGGGCAGCGGGCGGCTGACGGACGCGGCGCTGACCTGCCGGCCCGAGGTCGCGTCGCTGCGGCTGTTCCCGGGCATCGGTGCGCGCATGATGGGCCACATGCTCGCGCCGCCGATGCAGGGCGTGGTGCTCGAGACCTACGGGGTCGGCAACGCGCCCAGCCGCGACCCGGCCCTGCTCGCCGCGATCACGGCGGCCACCCAGGCCCCGCGTGAGGTCGTGGTCGTCAACTGCTCCCAGTGTCACGGCGGCTCGGTGCGGCAGACCCTGTACAGCACCGGCGCGGCGCTGGCCCGCTGCGGCGTGATCCCCGGCTTCGACATGACGCCCGAGGCGGCGCTCACCAAGCTCTACTGCCTGCTCGCGGCCGGCCTCGCGCCGGCGCAGGTGCGCGCCCGCATGCAGCAGGACCTCGCCGGCGAGCTGAACCCGACCTGAGTGACTTCGACCTGACCCGGAGGACATGGATGATGGGACCGGAACGAAAAGACAGGTCGATAGGGGCCGCCGCGTGGGCCCTGGGCCTGCTGCTGGGCTGCGGCGGCGAGTCGCAGCCGGCGGTCGTGCAGCCGGTCGCGCCGGTCGCGGTGAGCACGGCCGAGGCCACGGTCGGCTATGACCTGCGGCGGCTGCGGCCGCGCGACGAGGAGACGCTGGCGGAGATGTTCGACCGTCAGCGGGCGCTGGCGGCGAAGGACGGCAAGCGGGTCGCGGCGCTGTTCAGCGCGGACTGGTGCGAGCCCTGTCGCTTGCTCGAGACGGAGCTCGGCAACCGTCACCCGGCGCGGCAGATCGGCGACGTGCGGATCCTCGAGCTCAAGGAGGAGGACTGGGCGGCGGCGACGCGGATGGACGAGTTCGACGCGCTGCGCAAGCGCTGGACCGGGATCACGGGCTCGTACCCGCTGCTGCTGCTGCTCGATGACGCCGGCAAGAAGCGCGAGGAGATGAAGGAAGCGAAGGACCGGCTGAACGCGGCCGGGGTCCCCGACACCCTGGCCGACTGGTTCGCCGACACTCGCCCGCCAGCGTGAAGCCTCCCGTCGGGGGCCGAGGTGTGAGCAGGGTCCCGGTCGCGCCGGCGGTCGGCGCTCCCCCGTGATGGCGTTTTCTTGCGATCGCCTCCGCCGTGTGCAGGAATCTTTCGCCGGGCCCGGGCGTGCGCTATGCAGAGCGCATGTTCAGTCTCTCGAGGCACTGGCTGCTGGCGACGTGGTGCGGCGCGTCGGTGCTGGCGTGCAGCGGCGCCGGACCCGACGGTCAGGAGCCGCGTGCGCAGGAGCGGCCGGTCGGGGCGGAGCCGGGTCAGCGGCAGGGGAAGTTGCCCGAGGCGACGCCGCCCGAGCTCGAGGGCGGCGCGGAGGCCGGCGGGGACGAGGGCGTGGGGGCCGAGAATGAGTCGGACGAGCTGCTGGCGCCGACGCCGGACCTGCCTGCGGAGGAGCCGACTGCGCCGGAGGACTACGGCCAGATCAAGCCGCCCTTGCCGTTGCCCGCGCCCGAGGCGCTGACGGTCCACGCGATGGCCGGCTACGAGGTGGTGACGGTGTACAGCCAGCCCGACATCGCCGGGGGCAAGCTCGGCTACATGCGCATCGGCACGCGCACGATGGTGACCGACAGGGTCGAGGGCGAGGGCTGCAAGAACGGATTTTATGGGCTGCCGGCGGGCGGCTTCGCGTGCGCGAGCAAGGGCCTGGTCGTCGACCGCGACAAGGAGGTCTTCACCAAGTATCCGCCGCCTGCGCCGCGGCACGAGCAGGGGCTGCCCTACGATTATGGGTTCGTGCGGCGGTGGAACAGCCCGATGTGGTGGCGGATCCCCACGGATGTCGAGCTGCAGGCGATGGTGGCGCATCGGGCCGTCCGGGAGACCGAGCGGCTCGCGCTCGCCGCGACCAAGGCGGTCGAGGCGGGCAAGCTGCCCGGCGACTCGGCCGAGGTCGCGGACGCGGAGACGGGCGGCCCGCCGAGCCTGCCGCAGGACCAGCTGCTGGCGATGAAGCTGCCGCTGAGCCCCGACACGCCGTGGCTTGAGCGCGGCTTTTTCCTGTCGCTCGGCGACAAGGTGGTCGAGGCCGGTCGGACCTTCTATCGCACGGCCCGGGGCGGCTACGTGGCGATGGCCGACGTGTCGCGCTACGAGGCCAAGGACTTCCAGGGCGTGGCGCTGGGCGAGATGACCTACCCCTTCGGCTACACGAAGAAGGAGACCAAGCTGATCGAGCTGACGGCGGACAACAAGCTCAAGGCGGTGAAGACGCTCGAGAAGCGGGTGTTCGTGGATCTCGAGGAGGAGGTCGAGGTGAGCGGGGCGGCGTACATGCGCACGACGGAGGGGCTGCTGGTCCGCAAGGAGCACCTGCTGATCCCCGAGCTGCAGGGCCTGCCGAAGGGGCTGGAACCATGAGCGGTGGATCGACGTCAGCCTGTCGAAGCAGATGTTGGTCGCCTACGACGGCGCGAGGCCGGTCTACGTGACGCTGGTGTCGACCGGGCGCAAGGGCAGCAAGGACGAGCCCTACGACACGCCGACCGGACGCTGGCGGATCTACAGCAAGCACGTCTCGACGACGATGGACGGCAACTCGGCGTCGGACGGCAACTACTCGATCCAGGATGTCCCCTGGACCATGTTCTTCCACGGCAGCTACGCCCTGCACGGCGCGTTCTGGCACCGCGGCTTCGGGGCGGTGCGCAGCCACGGCTGCGTGAACCTCGGGCCCAGCGACGCGCGCTGGCTATTCCAGTGGACCACGCCGTTCTTGCCGGAGGGCTGGCACGGCGTCAGCGCGACCGACGAGAGCCCGGGTAGCACGGTCATCGTCCACGAGTGACAGAAGATCAGGGGTGCTTAAATACGGAGACCCCGGCGCGGGCCGGGGTCTCGAGCACTACCGAGACGCGATGGGGCTCAGGCGCCGCAGGAGACCTTGATGATCTTCAGGGTCGGGTCGTCGCCCTGGGTGTCGCACAGGAAGAGGTCGCCGTTCTCGGCGCAGCAGCCGATGTTCTTGACCGGGCCTTCCTTGTCGGTGCAATCGGCGCCCTCGACGACACCGTCACCGCAGGCGATCGGGTCGATGCCGGCCGGGTCCTCGACGCCAGGGTCGGCGCCCTCATCGACGCAGCCGTAGTAGTTCTGCTCGGCGACCCAGCCGCACATGCCGTAGAGCGCGCCGCCGGTGGTGCTGTCGGTGGTGCTGGTGCCGGCGGTGGTGGTGCCGGCGGTGGTACCGTCGGTGGTGGGCTCACCGGTGGTGGGCTCACCGGTGGTGGGCACGTCCGCGGTGGTGCCACTGTCGGTCGCGGCGGTGGTGGCCGACTCGCTGCTGACGGTGGTGCCCTCGGCGGTGGTGCCCACGGTGGTGCCTTCGCCGGCGGTGGTGCCGGCGGTGGTCTCCGAGGTCAGGGTGTCGGTGGCAGTGTCACCGCTGGTGATGATGCAGGCCGGGAGCAGGGCTCCGGCGAGGGCGAGGATCGTAAGGTTCTTCAACATGGCGTGTTTCCTTTAGGTCTCTTGCAAGTGGTGGGGCCCGCGGCCAGGTCGCCTCAGACGTGCGGAGGTCGACGGGATTCACCGGCCGCCGGGGAGCCGGCAAGGTACCCGAATGTGGCCGCAACGCCAGGTGATATCGAGGTCGTAATGGGCCGCTGGCGGACGAATGGTCGGGCTTCGACCGCCTGCTCGACGGTCCGATCGGCTGTGCGATCTTGTCGCGCGTTCAGGTCGTGCTCGCTTCCAGCTTCGCGCGCGCGGGCAGCAGCGCCGCGTGCAGCTCCCGAACTGCGAGCAAGCGCTGGGTGCCGGCGACCACGAAGGTCAACGTGCGCGAGTCGGTCAACATCTGCTGCACGTCGACGCCCGCGACGGCCAGCACCTCGCAGGCGCGCCCACCGATCTCGGGGCGGTCCTCGAGGCCGACGCCGACGCAGCTGACCAGCGCAAGATTGTCGCGCCAGCGCAGCTCGAGCAGGTCCGCATGCAGGTGGCGGGCGAGAGCGCCGATGCGGTCGAGCACGGCGCCGGCCTCGGTCCGTTGCGTCCACGACAGCAGGCCGGTGGCCCCGCGATCGTCGACGTGAAGCGAGCGCAGGCCGAGCGGGGCGAGGGCCGCGGAGAGCTGCGGGGCGAGGTGAGCGCGGCCAGGGACGAGGGCGAGCGTCAGCGCAGCGACGGCGGGGTCCGAGGCGACGGCGAGCACACCGGAGTTGACGGAGGGGTTGCGCCGGATGACGGTCTCGCCAGCGTGCTCGGGGCGGCTGTGACGGGCGTAGATGGCGATGCCGCGTTCCTCGGCGAGCTGGACGGCCTGGCTGTGCAGGACGCGGGCGCCGGCGCGGGCGAGCGCCTGCATGCTCTCGTAGGAGATCTCCGGGATGCGTTGGGCGTCGGGGACCTCGCCAGGGTCGGCGGAGTACACCCCGTCGACGTCGGAGTAGATCTCGCAGTCGGCGGAGAGCGCCGCGGCGAGGCCGACTGCGGTGGTGTCGGAGCCGCCGCGACCGAGGGTCGTGACCTCGCGCTTGTAGCTGACCCCCTGGAAGCCGCCGACGATCACGATGTGGCCGGCGGCCAGCTCGTCGAGGATGCGAAACGGGCGGACCTCGATGATGCGCGCGCGGCCGTGCTGGTGATCGGTGATGATGCCGCACTGCGAGCCGGTCAAGCTGATCGCCGAGCGCCCGAGGGCCTGGATCGCGATCGCCAGCAAGGTCATCGCCTCGCGCTCGCCGGTGCTCAGCAGCATGTCGAGCTCGCGGGCAGGCGGCGGGTCGGCGAGCGCGCGAGCCTGGGCGAGCAGGGCGTTGGTGGTCTTGCCCATCGCCGAGACGACGACCACCACCGGCTGGCTCGCGGCGCGGGCGACGACGCGGCCGGCGACCAGACGCAGGCGCTCGAGGTCGGCGACGCTGCTGCCGCCAAATTTCATGACGACCGGGCTGTGCGACGGGGAGGTCACGCGGCGGGTTATACCAGGGCGACTGGCGGCGGTCGCGGACCTGGCCTAAAACGCGGCATGGCCCGCGACGCGATCCGGATCCGCGACCTCGAGCTCGCCTGCACGATCGGCGTCAACCCGGACGAGCGCACGCGAAACCAGCCCTTGCTGGCGCAGCTCGAGCTCGGCCTCGACCTGTCGGCGGCCGGGCGCTCCGGGTCGATCGCCGACACCTGCAACTATGACCGCGTCGCCGACGAGGTCGCCGCGCTGCTCAAGTTTCGCCGCTACCGCCTGCTCGAGTCGGCCGCCGAGGAGCTGTCGGCGATGCTGCTCGCGGTCCACCCGGACCTCGTGAGCGTGCGGCTGCGGCTCGACAAGCCGGAGGCGCTGCGCGGGCGGGCGGCCTCGGCCGGCGTCGAGGTGCTGCGGCGCCAGGCCGACTTCCCGCGCTACCAGGAGGCGGCCCGCTTCGGCACCGTCGAGGTCGTGCTCGAGACGGAGGAGGCCGGGCTGTACCTGCTGCACGTCGCGCCCGGCGCGTCGATCTCTGCGCATCATCATCAGGTGATGCGCGAGCTGGAGTGGCACGTGCGCGGCGAGCTGACCCGCTGCGGAGAGCGCCTGGTCGGCCTCTCCCCGATGGTGTGGTCGCAGGGCCAGGTGCACGACTACGTGAACACCGGCGCCGCGCTGGCGACGGTGTTCTGCTGCGATCAGCCGCGCTTCATCCCCGCCGATGAGATCCTCGTCGATGGTGCTTAAGGACAGGCTTTAACAGACATGTCGAAACAGACAGGTGAATCCGTGCTGGTCACGGGCGCGACCCGGGGGGTCGGCCGCGCTCTCGCCGAGCGCCTGGTCGCGGGCGGGCGTCAGGTGCTCGGGGTGTATCGCCGCGATGTCGCGGCGGCGGCGGCCACGGCGGCCGCGCTCGGTCCGGCTGCCCACCTGGTGATGGCCGACCTGAGCCGCGCCGACAGCTGGGCGCGCGTGACCGAGCTGATGCACGCGACGCTCGGGCCCGGCGGGACGCTCGGCGGGGTCGTGTTCAACGCCGGTGTGGTGGTCCGCGGGGCCTTCGCCGATGAGACCGTCGACGGGGTCGACCCGATCATGGCGCAGCTCGACGGAGACCTCGGCGCGCCGCTGCGGATGTGTCGGGCGTTGCTGCGAGAGGGGTGGCTCCGGGCCGGGAGCTCGCTGGTGTTCGTGAGCTCCAACCTGGCCCGGCGCGGGCTCCCGGGGGTCGTCGCCTATGCGGCGGCGAAGGCCGGCCTCGAGGGCGCGACGCGGGCCCTCGCGCGTGAGCTGGGGCCGCTGCGGATCCGGGTCAACGCGGTCGCGCCGGGGCTGCTGCGCACGGACATGACGCGTGGCTTCGGCGAGGCCGGTTACGCCGCATACGCGCAGGAGGTCCCGCTGGGCCGCGTGGGCGAGGCCGCGGATGTGGCGCCCGCGGTGGAGTTCCTGCTCGGCGAGGGTGCGGGCTACATCACCGGCCAGGTGCTGGACGTCGACGGCGGCTGGGGCTGCTGAGCGGTGTGCCAGCACGCAGCTCGGTCAGGCTTTCGCATAACGCACGCATTGGCCGGCAATGCCGGCCTTGACGGGGTTTTTGGCGGCAGATAAAACCCCTCACCACCGTGGCCATGGAACCGTCTCCCTGGGATCCCGAAGGGGTTGAGCTCAGCCTCGATCCCGAGGGGCAGCTCCTCGACAAGCGGGCGGCGCAAGGGCTCGACCTGCGGGCGTTGTACAAGCGCATGGTCGCGGCCCGGTTGCTCGATCTCCGCCTCGGACGGCTCGGCCTGCCCATGTGGGCCCCGAGCGCCGGCGAAGAAGCGGCCACCGTGATCTCCGCGACCCTCGCCGGGCCCGAGGACTGGCTGTATCCGAGCGTGCGAGACTTCGCCCTCGCGCCCATCCGCGGCATGGACCTCGATGAGTTCGCCCACCAGGTCCTCGGCGTCACCTACAACGGTCGACCCGGCGCCGTCGCAGCCGCGGACCTCGGCATCGCCCACGCCCCCGAGGCCCTCGGCCTCCACCTCGCCCTCGCCGCCGGACAGGCCCACGCGCAGAAGCTCGCCGGCCCCGGACGCATGACAGCGGCCCTGCTCGGCGAAGGCCTGACCACCACCGCCTACTTCCACGAGACGGTCGCGCTCTCCGTCGTCTGCGACCTGCCGCTCGTGCTCATCTGCAAGAGTCAGCTGTGGCCCGAGGGCGCGCCCGCCGAGGCCGGCCTGCTCGGCGACAGCGTGAGCGAGCGCGTCCGGGCCTGCGGGTTGTGGTCGCGGCGAGTCGACGGCGCCGATGTGGTCGGTGTGTATGCGGCGCTCGACCAGGCGTTTCGGCGGGCCCGCGACGGCCGCGGACCGGGCCTGGTCGAGGTCGTGGTGACGCAGCTGCAGCCGGGTGAGCGCAGCGCGGACGTGCCGGCGCACCGCGACCCGCTCGAGCGTCTGCGGCGGCACCTCGACCGCGAGAAGCAGTGGACGCCGACCTTTCAGGACGTCATCGAGGCGGAGGTGCGCGGTCAGCTCGAGCAGGCGTTTCGCCACGCCCAGTCGGCCGCCGACAAGGAGACGCCATGAATGTGCTCGAACGGCTGTCGGAGGTCGTGGCCGAGCTGCTGCGTGAGGATCTGCGGCGCGTGTTGCTCGGCGAGGATGTGCGCGACGGCGGGATGCTCGGCCGTCGCGCGCGGCGATGCAGGACCCGGGGCTCGGCCTGCGCGTGATCGCCACGCCCTTGACGCCCGCGGCCAGCCTCGCGCACGCCACCGGACTGGCGATGGCGGGCCGGCGACCGATCGTGCTGCTCGCCTCGGCGACCGGGTTGCTCGAGGGCTACGCGGCGCTGCGCGAGCTCGGCCGTGTCAGCGCGACGGCCGAGGGTGAACGCTCCGCGCCGGTGTTGATCGTCGCGCCGACCGGGCCGGGCTTCGGCCTCGGCGGTGACGGGGCGGAGTCACCCGAGGCGGCCTTGACCGCGGTCCCCGGGCTGCGGGTGATCGTGCTCGGCGACCCTGCCGAGGCGCCGGCGATCTTGCGCGCGGCGGCCAGCTTCGACGACCGCGAGGAGCCGACCCTGCTGTTGCTGCCGCGCGCGCTGGTGCTGCGCGAGCTGCTGCCCGGCTCGGTCAAGGACAGCCTCGGTCGTCCGCTCGGCGCGGCCCGGGTGGTGCGCGAGGGCTCGACCGTGACGGTCTACGCGATCGGTGCCGCGGTCGACCAGGCCTTCGCCGCGGCCGACCAGACCGGCCTCGACGTCCGCATCGTCGAGGTCAGCGGCCTCGCCCCGCTCGACGAGCCGGGGATCCTCGGGGCGGCGGTGACAGGCAAGCTCGTCGTGGCACACGCGGGCGGCCGGGCGATCGCTGCCGAGCTGGTCGCTTTGCTCGCCGATCAGGCCATCCTCCACCTGGACGCGCCGGTGCTGCGGGTCGGCGGCGCGGAGGGCCCCCTGACCGGCCGCGGCGAGGACGCCGGCCTGCCGAGCGTCGAGGCGATCGCCGCCGCGATCACGCGGGTGGCCACGTACTGAAGATCGGAGCCGTGCATGCTCGAGTTCAAGCTTCCAGAGATCGGTGAAGG
>Ga0073899_10001505_pt1 | contig 21344 bp, 21 predicted proteins | sample KloWWTmetaKNB5Ph_FD_88975 | JGI IMG/M metagenome (GOLD analysis project Ga0073899, IMG submission 88975) | Active sludge microbial communities from Klosterneuburg, Austria, studying microevolution and ecology of nitrifiers - Klosterneuburg... | ecosystem: Engineered > WWTP > Aerobic digester >... | reverse complement strand
TGCCGCCGGCGCTGGTGCTCACCGCGGGTTTCGACCCGCTGCGCGACGAAGGCCGGCAATATGCCGACGCGCTGTCGGCCGCCGGCAACCGCGTGCAATACATCTGCTTCGAACGCCAGCTGCACGGCTTCATCACCATGAGCAAGCTCATCGCCGAGGCGCGCACGGCGGTGGCGCTGTGCAGTGCGGTGCTGCGCGAGGCGCTGTCCGGCGGCGCCGTCTGACGCGGCCGCGCGGTCTATCAATCCGATGCGGCCGCTGTGGCCGGCCGCGTCGGCTGGCCCAGGATGGACGCGAGCTCGGGCATGAACGCTCCGGGCTCGCAGTGGCTCAAGGCGCCTTCCAACGTGGCAAGCACCGCGGCTGCGATGTCCTTGGCCGCGCCCGCGTCGGAAGCCATGGCGTTGTAGTAGCCCAGGTCCTTGCAGGCATTTGCGATGGAAAAGCGCAGCCCCGACGGGTCCTGTGCCAGCAGGTAGGGCTTCATACGCTCCAGCGCCGTACCGCCGCCGCCGCCTTTGACCAGCACGTCGACGAACACCTCGGGTGCCACACCGTTGCGGCCGGCGCAGGCGGCGGCCTCGCACAGCAGCGACACCATGCCCAGCGACACATAGTTGTGCAGCAACTTCATGCCGTGGCCTGCAGCCACCTGGCCGGCGTGCACGATGTTCTCGGCGAAGCATTCCAGCAGCGGCCGGCATTCCTGCAGCAGCGCCGCTTCGCCGCCCACCAGCAGGTTCAGCCGGCCCGCGGCGGCTTCCTTGGGCGTGCGCGTCATCGGCGCGTCGAGGAAGCGGCCGCCGGCGGCCTGCACGGCCTGCGCCATGCGCAGCGTCGACGACGGGGTGGCCGTCGAGCAGTCGATCACCACGCTGCCCGGCCGCAGACCTTCGAGGACGCCGCCAGGGCCGGTGAGCACGGCCTCCACCTGCGACGAGCCGGTCAGCACCAGGATCACCACGTCGCTGCGCGCAGCCAGTTCGGCCGCGCTGCGCAGGCTCACCGCGCCGGCGGCCTTCAGCGCGTCCAGCGGCTGGTTGCCGGGATGCTCCAGCATGGCGAGCTCGTGACCCTGCTTGACGATATTGCCGGCAATGCCGTGGCCCATCAGACCGATGCCGATCATGCCGACTTTCATGGGATCCTCCGTGGAGTGGTGGGGGCCTGCTGCAGGCAGAATGCGAGCTCATTCTGAACGCTGCGAGGGGTCCATGAGCGAAGCACTTCTGGAAGCGATCCGGGTCGGTGATGCCGCGGCGGTCGAACGTCTGGCGACCCCGGAAACGGTGAATGCCGCGGGCCCCGGCGGCGTAACGCCGCTGATGGCGGCGGCGGTGCGGGGCCAACGGGCGATCGTCGCCAGCCTGCTCGCTGCCGGCGCGGCCGTGGACGCGACCGACGAGCGCGGCTTCACGGCGCTGTTCCACGGCTGCTACGACCCGGACGAGGACCGCGGGCATCCCGAGGTGGTCGAACTGCTGCTCGCCGCCGGCGCGGACAAGGAGGCCAAGATCGGCTTCGGCGTCCGCCCGCTCATGTACGCCGCGGGCAACGGCGAAGCCGGCGTGGTCGAGGCGCTGCTGCGCGCGGGCGCCGACCCCCTGGCACGCAACGAGGTCGGGCGCACGGCGCTGATGATGGTCAAGGACCGCGACTATGTCGACGTCATCAACATTCTTCACGAGGCCGAATCCCTGCTGGAAAGTGCGAGTTGCGGTTCGCGCAATGCGCCGGACATGCAGGTGGTCACGTTTCTGAAGCCGGCCCGCAAGACCTGAGGGCGCCAGCCCGGGGCGCGGACCGAACGTGTTCCGGCGGGTGCTGCCGCATGCCGGCCCGGGCGGGTGGTCCGAGGCAGAGCCGCCAGCCGACGTGCCGCTGCGGGTCGGCTGCCGAAGTCATGCCGCGCACGCCGCAGCCGCTCGCTCGCGGGACGCGCTGCCAGCCGTGGCGGGCGTCAGGCGCCTCGACGGCGCCGGGCGGCGGACCCCACGGCGACCAGGCCGAGCCCGAACAGCGCGTAGGTGGCCGGCTCCGGCACCACGGCCACATTCCAGCCGATCACGTCGAAGGCCGTCAGGTCGTTGGTGCCGATGCTCAGCAACTCGCCGGGGCCTGCCGTCGGGTCCATGATGCCGAGGCCCAGGTTGTCCTTCCAGTGGCTGGCCTGGCGGCCATCGCCGAAGGTGATGCTGGTCGAGAATGGCGCGCCGGCGGTGGCGCCGCCGTCGATCGAGAAGTACTTCTCGCGGTTGTCGGCCGTCCAGTCGATCACCCCGGACGCGGTGCTCAGCGCCGAGAAGCGGAACAGGTCGAGCGACGAGAGGAAGGTGAAGGCGTTGGCCGGGAACGGGCCGCCATTCGGCGGGCTGTTGAAGTCGAGAAAGTCGACCCCGCTGACGAAGCCCAGTGCGTGGCCGATCTCATGCGCGGCGATGCCGACGAAGTCGTAGGCATTGCCGTCGATGCCGTTGCTGCGGTCGTGGTCCCAGTTGAAGCCGGTGCTGAACTGGATGAACCCGTCGCAATCCGTGCAGCCACCGCTCACCCCACCGTCGCCGAAGCCCAGACCGAGGGCGCGCGCGTTGGCGGCATTCAGGCTGACTGTCTCGTTGTTGGCCCCTGAGGCGTCGACATACGGCGTGGCCGAGCCGGCGCCGTTCGGGTTGTCGGATGTGCGGTTGATCAGCATGCCGACACTGGAGCCTGCGGCGAGATGGGCCACCGCGGTGCCGTCGGCGGCACTGGACGCGTCGGCAACGAGCGCATCGCGCACGTCGGTGTAGCTGTAGCTGATCGAGCGTGAACCCGCCTGCGCCAGGATGCTGCTGCCCAGCGCGCCGGTGCCGACCGTCAGCTTGACGGTGACGTTGTCGTTGAACTGCGCCGACCACAGGCCGGCCGCGGCAATGAAGGAATTCTGCTCGGCCACGCCGGTACCGTCGATAAAACTGAGGTCGAAGCTCAGCGCCTGGGCGCTGCCGGCGGCGCCGGCGAGCAGCAGGCCGGCAGCGGCGGATGCGAGAGTTCGTTGCATGGCGGTACTCTTCGGGCTTGGGGTCTGCGGCGGTGTGCAGCGCGTGCGAGCGAGGAATGTAGTGGGCCCGGGGTCCGCGTGTATCCCCCTGGGTTAGGGGATGGCATGTCGGGCCTGCACGGTCTCGGGCGCCAGATTGCGACCAGCACTGTGACGCGGATGCTTGACGCCACCCTGTTCGCTGGCATCGTTCAGGGCATCACCATCGTGGTCGTCACGGCGGTGACCGGCGGCCACGGCCTGCGTTGCTGCACGCCCGTGACGCCGGGTCGTGGACGACAAAGGGTCGCGTTCGGGCACTTCTTCGGCCTTCGATCGAAGACGGTTTGGCATGACACGCGGGCGCCTCTCGTGGCGGACGCCTTGGCACGCAGTGGCCGCAGCACTTGCCATGAATACTGGATGAACGTACAGTCGCTCGGTGGCCATTTCTCCGCTGCCCGCCCCCCACGCCGCCCCCGTGCGCGCGCCGAATGCAGTCGCGCTGACGCGGCGCAGTTTGCCGCGCTCAGCGGCCGGATGCACCCGTCCTCGGACTGTCATGCCCATCCTGCAGGCCCTTGAAAATCTCCATCCGGCGCTGTGGCGCGCCCACCAAGTGGCGCGCCCGTCCGAGGCCGTGCTGCCCAGCGGGCATGCCGACCTCGACGCCCAGCTCCCCGGCGGCGGCTGGCCGGCGCGCGTGCTCACCGAGCTGCTGCTGCCGCATGCCGGCGTGGGCGAACTGCGCCTGCTGGCGCCGGCCCTGGCGGCGCTGCAGCGCCGGCAGCGCGCCGTGATGTGGTTCGACCCGCCGGCCGCGCCCTGCGCCTGGGCGCTGGGCGCCCTGGGCCTGGACGCACGGCAGTTCGTGGTGGTGCGCAGCCGTGGCGGCGCCCGGGGTCGGGCACGCGAGCGGCTGCCGGCCGTCGACGTGCTGTGGGCGCTGGAGCAGGCGCTCAAGAGCGGTCATCTCGGCGCCGCGCTGGCCTGGCTGCCGGCGCGGCTGCCGGCCGATGCACTGCGCCGCCTGCAACTGGCCGCACAGGCGCACGACGGACCGGTCTTCCTGCTGCGCGACGCCCAGGAGCGCACGCGGCCCAGCGCCGCACCGCTGCGCCTGCTGCTGGCCAGCGCCGGCCCCGACCGGTTGCGCGTGACGCTGCTCAAGCGCCGTGGGCCGCCGCTGGCGCAGCCGCTCACGCTGGCGCTGGCGCCGGTGCTGTCGGCTCCTGCGCTGGCGCGTGCCCAGTCGGCGCGCGGGCCGGCGGCGGCCGTGCCGCGCGTGGGCGTGCCGGTCTGACAGACGGTGCCCGGCCTCTGCACAGCCTGCGGCATGCCGCCTGCCTTCTTGCGCCACCGCTGCCGCATTCCCCATGCTCTGGCTTGCCCTGCACCTGCCGCTGCTGTCGCTGGAAGCCTTCTGCGCCACGCTGCCGGCGCAGGCCCAACCCGTAGCGGTGGCGCTGATCCACCAGCACCGCATCGCCGCCGTCAATGCCGCCGCGGCGGCTTGCGGCGTGCGGCCCGGCATGAAACGCGCCACGGCACTGGCGCTGGTGGCCGACCTGCGGCTGGCCGACACCGACACCGCGCGCGACGCCGCCGCGCTGCAGGCGGTGGCGCACACGGCACTGGCCTTCACGCCGGCAGTGACGCTGCACGACGCGCAGACCGTGCTGCTGGAAGTGCAGGCCAGCCTGCGCCTGTTCGGCGGTCTGGTGGCGTTGCGGCAGCGCCTGGCCGCGGCACTGGCGCCGCTGGGCCACCGCGTGCAGATGGCCGCCGCGCCCACCGCTTCAGGCGCGGCACTGCTGGCGCGTTGGCATCCGGCCGACCGTGGTGACCTCGTGCTGGGCGCCCATGCCCGCCAGTTGAGCGCCTTGGAACCATTGCTCGACGCCGCGCCGGTGTGGCTGCTCGGCCCCGGCCGCGAGCACTGGGAGGCGCTGCAGGGCATGGGCCTGCACACCCTGGCCGACCTGCGCGCGCTGCCGCGCGCCGGCCTGGCGCGGCGTTTCGGTGCCGGTCTGCTGGATGAACTCGACCGCGCCCGGGGCCGGCAGGCCGACCCGCGACGCTGGCTCGAATGGCCGGCCACCTTCGACAGCCGGCTCGAACTTTTTGCCCGCGCCGAAACCAGCGAACAGGTGCTGGCCGGCGCCAGCGTACTGCTGGCGCGGCTGGTGGCCTGGGCGCGGGCGCGGCAGGCACGCGTGGGCAGCTTCACGCTGCGCATGGGGCACGAGCGCCAGTGCCAGGCCCAGGTGCCGGCCACCGAATTGCACGTCGAACTGGCCGAACCCGCCCTCGACGCGGCGCACCTGCAGTTGCTGCTGCGCGAGCGGCTGGGCCGCTGCCAGCTCGCCGCGCCCACATTGGAACTGCAGCTGCGCTGCCGCCACCTGGTGGTCGGCGCGGCCCCCAACGGCGAGCTGTTCCCCACCCGCGCCAGCGAAGCTGTCGGCCTGGTGCGCCTGCTGGAGCGGTTGCGCGCGCGGCTGGGCGACGAACAGGTGCAGCGCCTGGAGCCGGTGGCCGACCACCGCCCCGAGCGCGCCAGCCGCAGCGTACCGGTGCAGGGCACGGCGCAGGGCACGGTGCCGGCGCGGCCCGGTGCGGCACTGGCTGCCGTCTCGGCAGCGGCCTCCGCGCCGGTCGCCCCCGCGTTGCCGCACCACCGCCCGGCCTGGCTGCTGCCCGAACCGCTGCCGCTGGCCGAGCGTGGCGCGCTGCCGCTGCTCGAGGGCCGGCCGCTGCAACTGGTGAGCGGCCCCGAGCGCATCGAGGCCGGCTGGTGGGACGGCGTGCCCGCGGTGCGCGACTATTTCATCGCCCAGGCCGAGGACGGTTCGCTGGTCTGGCTCTACCGCAGCCGCCTGCCGGCGGCCGTCGACGATGCCGGCTGGTTCCTGCAGGGCCGGTTCGGGTGAACGGCCCTCGATGCGGGCATGCGGGCGCGACGCATCGCTTCACCGCTTCCCGTCGCTCGCCTCGCCGTCCGACGACCACTGTGGCAGCCGGTAGTCGGTGAGCAGCGCCAGCCCGCGCAGGCCGGTGGCGGTGCCGGCAGCGGCCAGCACCGTGGCGCCGTCGGGCAGGCCCAGCGCGTGGCCGCCGACGAGCACCCAGCCGCCGATGAAGGCGCACACCGCATAAGGGCGGTGGTCGCGGAAGGCGCTCGGGATCTCGTTGCAGACGATGTCGCGCAGCACGCCGCCGAAGGTGGCGGTGACCACCCCCATCAGCACCGCCACGATGGGCGGCAGGCCCTGCGCCAGCGCCAGCTGGGTGCCGCCGGCGCTGAACAGCCCCAGGCCCAGCGCGTCGGGCCACTGCATGGCCTTCTCGGTGGGCGCGAAATGCCGCGCGCGCAGCCACGCCATCGCGCCCACGCACAAGGCCAGCAGGGCCCACAGCCAGACGGCGTGTTCGACCCAGAAGAAGGGCCGGCGGTCGAGCAACACGTCGCGCAGCGTGCCGCCGCCGAAGGCGGCCAGGCCGGCGACCACGCACACGCCGACCGCGTCGAGCCGCTTGCGCGCCGCTTCCAGCAGGCCCGACAAGGCGAAGGCGATCGTCGCCGTGGCCTCGACGGCGGTGAGCAGCAAGGGCAGCAGGGGCAGGTCGCGCATCGGGTCGGGTTCTCGAACAGCGGCCGCGGCAGGGGCGGGCCGGGTTCCTGGCGACGATAGCCGACGCAGGCCCGCGGCGTCCGGCCGGGCATCGGCCGAGACGTTCGGTCGCGGCTTGTGGCGCGCCCGGTCAGGGCCCCAATTCGATGCGATAGCGCAGTCCGGGCGCATGGCCGTAGGCGGCGCCCTTGTCGAAGGTCCCGACGAGCACACCGCCGTTGTCCAGTATCACCTTCTGCGAACCGAGGTTCTCGGGGTCGGTGGTGATCTCCAGATGCGTCAGGCCGCGTTCGCGCGCCAGCGGCAGCATCAGCGCCAGCGCGCGTGTGGCATGGCCGCGCCGCTGCTGCCAGGGCACCACGGCATAGCCGATGTGGCCCAGCACGTGCGGCGGCAGCGGCGCGCCGTCCTTCGTCCAGCGCAGGCCGATGCTGCCGGCGAACTGGCCACCGTCGGGGCCCGGCAACCACATCCAGCGGCGCAGGCTGGGCAAGCGCGGCACGGTGGAGCCGTTGGGCAAGGTCACCGGCCCGGCGATCGCGTCGGGGTCGTCCATGCGCGCCAGGAAACCCGCGGCGTCGGTGGCGATGCGTTCCAGTTCCTCGCGCGCCGCAGCGGCGCCGCGCAGGTTGTCGGCCGACCAGCCGCGCCGCAGCGCCGCCTCGTACGCGGCCAGGTGCTCGGGGCCGGGGCGCACCAGTTGCAGGCCGTGCACGGTTCAACCCGTCAGGCCAGCACCTGCAGCAGCCACCGGTTCAGCGCCTGCACTTCTTCCATGCACACCGAGTGTTCCATCGGATAGTCGTGCCATTCCACGGGATGGCCCAGGCTTTGCAGCAGGTCGCGGCCGGCCGCGCCGCGGGCCAGCGGCACCACGCCGTCGCCGCGGCCGTGGGCCAGGAACACCCGTGTGTCCTGGTTGGCGGCATGGCGTTCGGCGGCGGTGGTGTCGGCCAGCGGTACGTAGCCAGACAGGCCGGCCAGCCCGGCCAGTCGCTCGGGGTGGCGCAGCCCGGCGCCCAGGCCGATGGCGCAGCCTTGCGAGAAGCCGGCCAGCACGATGCGCCGCGCCGGCATGCCGCGGGCCACTTCACGTTCGACGAGCCGCTGCACCAGCGCCATCGATTGGCGCAGGCCGGCTTCGTCTTCCCGGCGGGCGAGGTCGGCGTCGCGGATGTCGTACCAAGCGCGCATCGGCGCGCCGCCGTTGATGCTGACCGGCCGCACCGGCGCGCGCGGAAAGACGAAGCGCACGGGGCCCACGGCGTCGAGCTTCAGCTCGTCGGCCACGGGCAGGAAGTCGGTGCCGTCGGCACCCAGGCCGTGCAGCACGACGACGGTGGCGCGCGGCTCGACGCCAGGGTCGAGTTCGATGGTCTGCAGCGGGCCTTTCGTCATGCGCGGTTCCTGGATTTCAGGGTCAGGTCTTCAGGGTCTTCGGGGTCGGGTCTTTAGGTTTTTCAGTGTCAGTAGTCCAGACCCATGGCGCCGCGCACGTCCTTCATGGTCTGCCGTGCCACCGTGCGCGCACGCTCGGTGCCCATCTCCACGATCCAGTGCACCTTCTTCGGGTCGGCCAGCAGCGACTCGGCGCGCTCGCGCCAGGGCTGCTGTTCCTGCACGATGGCGTCGATGACCGGCTGCTTGCAGTCCAGGCAGCCGATGCCGGCGCTGGTGCATCCCTTGACCACCCATTCGCGGGTGGCTTCGTCGCTGTAGACCTTGTGAAAGCTCCAGACCGGGCACTTCTCGGGATCGCCCGGGTCGGTGCGGCGCACGCGGGCGGGGTCGGTCATCATGCCGCGCACCTTCTTCGTCACCGTCTCGGGGTCGTCGCGCATGAGGATGGCGTTGCCGTAGCTCTTGCTCATCTTCGTGCCGTCGACGCCGGGCAGGCGCAGCACCTCGGTGTGCAGCGCCTGCGGCTCGACCAGGATGCTCTTCCCGCCGCCGTGCAGGTGGCCGAGCAGCAGTTCGGTGTCGGCGTCGCTCCAGCCCGCCACTTGGGCGGCGGCGCGGCGCACGACGGCTTCGCCCCTGGCCAGCGCTTCGGCGGCACCGGTCTCGCCGAAGGCCTTGCGCTGCTTGTCGAAATATCTCGCATCGTCCTTGGCGAGCTTGGCCAGCGCGGCGGCCACGTCGGCCTCGAAGCTGGGCGCGCGACCGTAGAGGTGGTTGAAGCGGCGCGCCACCTCGCGCGTGAGTTCCACGTGCGACGACTGGTCCTCGCCCACCGGAACGTAGGTGGCCTTGTAGATCAGGATGTCGGCGGCCTGCAGCAGCGGGTAGCCCAGGAAGCCGTAGGTGGCCAGGTCGCGGTCGCGCAGCTTCTCGATCTGGTCCTTGTAGGTCGGCACGCGTTCCAGCCAGCCCAGCGGCGTGCCCATGGCCAGCAGCGTGAAGAGCTCGGCGTGCTCGGGCAGGCGGCTCTGGATGAAGATCGTCGCCTTGTCCGGGTCCAGCCCGGCGGCCAGCCAGTCCACCACCATGTCGTAGACGGTCTTCTCGATCACCTCGCGGTCTTCGTAGTGCGTGGTCAGCGCATGCCAGTCGGCGACGAAGAAGAAGCAGTCGTGTTCGTCCTGCAGCCGCACCCAGTTCTTCAGGGCACCGTGGTAGTGGCCGAGGTGCATGCTGCCGGTGGGGCGCATGCCGGAAAGGACTCTCGATCGCATGGAAGGCAGGACGTTGGCTGGGGAGAGTGGCATTGTCTCAGTTCGGCCTCCACTGCTGCGTGCACCGCGGCATTCACCGCCACAGCCCGCCACTGCGCCTACACTGCCGGCCGCCATGCAACGCATCGTCATCCTCGTCTCCGGCCGCGGCTCCAACATGGCGGCCGTGCACCAGCGCTGCGCGGCCGAAGGCTGGCCGGCACGGGTGGTGGCGGTGGTGACCAACCGGGCCGGTGCCGGCGCCCTGGCCCACGCCGCGGCGCATGGCATCGCCACCGCCGTGGTCGACCATCAGGCGCATGCCACGCGCCAGGCCTTCGACGACGAACTGGCCCGGGTCGTGGAGAGCTTCTCACCCGACCTGGTGCTGCTGGCCGGCTTCATGCGCATCCTGGGCGCCGACTTCGTGCGCCGCTTCGAGGGGCGCATGCTCAATATCCACCCCTCGCTGCTGCCGGCCTTCCCCGGGCTGCACACGCACCGTCGTGCGCTGGCGGCCGGCTGCAAGGTGACCGGCGCCACCGTGCATTTCGTGGTGCCCGAGGTCGACCACGGCCCGATCGTGCTGCAAAGCGTGGTGCCGGTGCTGGCCGGCGACGACGAAGACACGCTGGCCGCGCGTGTGCTGGCCACCGAACATGCCATCTACCCGCTGGCGGTGCGCTGGTTCGTCGAGGGCCGGCTGCGCGTGGACGGCGGCATCGTCTTTCACACCGGCGGTGCCTCGCAGGTCCTGATCTGAGAGGCTGAGGCCACCCCGTGCACCCGAACGCCTTGCTCGAGCTCGCCGCCGAACTGCTGCGCGCGCTGTTGAAGTTCGACGCCCCGGCCGACGGCGTGGTGGCGGCCTTCTTCCGCAAGCACCGCGCCCTGGGCACGCGCGAGCGCCACACGCTCACCGAGACGGCCTACGCCGTGCTGCGCCAGCGCCTGCTGTTGCAGCACCTGGCACGTGGCGATGGCGACCCTGGCGTGGCCGTTGGCGGCGCGCTCGAACGCCGTCTCGCCATGCTGGCCTGGCAAGGCAGTGAATCCTTTCTGCGCGGCGCGCTCACGCCGGGCGAGCAGCAATGGTTGGCCGAAGCCGGCCGCATCGACCGCCAGAAGCTGCCCGACAAGCTGCGCCACAACCTGCCCGACTGGCTGGCCGGCCAGTTGCAGGCCCGGCTGGACGACGACTTCTGGCCGCTGGTGCAGGCGCTTGACGGGCCGGCGCCGCTGGACCTGCGCGTGAACGTGCTCAAGGCCCGGCGCGAGGATGTGCAGCGCGCGCTGGCCGAGTCAGGCATCGCCAGCGAGCCGACGCCGTTCTCGCCCTGGGGCCTGCGTGTGAACGGCAAGCCGGTGCTGACCCGGCACCCCGGCTACCTGGCGGGCCACTTCGAGGTGCAGGACGAGGGCAGCCAGTTGCTGGCACTGCTGACCGACCCGAAGCGCGGCGAGATGGTGGTGGACTTCTGCGCCGGCGCAGGGGGCAAGACGCTGGCGCTGGGCGCCTGCATGCGCAACACCGGCCGCCTGTACGCGTTCGACACTTCCGGCCACCGGCTCGACGCGCTCAAGCCGCGGCTGGCGCGCAGCGGCCTGTCCAACGTGCACCCGGCCCAGATCGCGCACGAGCGCGACGAGCGCATCAAGCGGCTGGCCGGCAAGATCGACCGCGTGCTCATCGACGCGCCCTGCTCGGGCCTGGGCACGCTGCGCCGCAACCCCGACCTGAAGTGGCGCCAGTCGCCGAAGCGGGTGGCGGAACTGCAGGCCACCCAGGGCGCGATCCTGGCTTCGGCGTCGCGGCTTCTCAAGCCGTGCGGACGCCTGGTCTATGCCACCTGCAGCCTGCTGGCGGCCGAGAACGAAGAGGTGGCACAGGCCTTCACGGCCGCCCACGCGGCGGACTTCGAGCCGCTGCCGGTGTTGCAGGTGCTGCAGGCGCTGCGCGTTGAGCAGCCTGAGCGCCTCGTCGAAGGGCCATTCCTGCGCCTGTGGCCGCATCGGCACCATAGCGACGGCTTCTTTGCCGCCATCTGGCGGCGGCGCTGACAAAGCACCCTAAAGCGTATCTTTCGACGGCAACGTGCCGTCATCGCGATGACATCGGTTGTCGGGCAGGCGTTCAGCACATCGCTTGCGCTGCCCTGTGTGCGCTGAACATGCAACCATTTCAGCGGTCGGCACTCTACAATGTTGGATTGGCTTATAAGCAAGAGGAATTTCGATGAATGGATTCTGGTTGGCGCACGACGCGCTCGTGGCGTGGTTGTCACACGGCGTGCTGGCGGCCTCCTGGTGGCAGATCGTGATCTTCGCGCTGGTGGCTACGCACATCACGATCGCCGCCGTCACCATCTATCTGCACCGCTCGCAGGCGCACCGCGCGCTTGAGTTGCACCCCGTCGTCTCGCATTTCTTCCGCTTCTGGCTCTGGCTGACCACCGGCATGGTGACCAAGGAGTGGGTCGCCATCCATCGCAAGCACCACGCCAAGTGCGAGACCGTCGACGACCCGCACAGCCCCGTCACGCGCGGCATCAAGACCGTGCTGCTGACCGGGGCCGAGCTGTACCGTGCCGAGTCCAAGGTGCAGGAGACGATGGTCAAGTACGGCCACAACACACCCGACGACTGGATCGAACGCAACCTGTATACGCGCTACAGCTGGCAGGGCGTGGGCCTGATGCTGGTCATCGACCTGTTCCTGTTCGGTGCCATCGGCGCGGCGGTTTGGGCGCTGCAGATGGCATGGATCCCGATCACCGCTGCCGGCATCATCAACGGCCTGGGCCACTGGTGGGGTTACCGCAATTTCGAGGCCGCCGACGCCTCCACCAACATCTCGCCCTGGGGCATCATCATCGGCGGCGAGGAGTTGCACAACAACCACCACACCTATCCGACCTCGGCCAAGCTGTCGGTGAAGCCGCATGAATTCGACATCGGCTGGTTGTATATCCGCCTCATGGAAATGGCCGGCCTGGCCACCGTGCGCAAGACGCCGCCCAAGCTGGCGCTGGGGGCGGTGAAAGCGGTGGCCGACGGCAAGACGCTGGAGGCCATCATCGCCAACCGCTACGAGGTGATGGCGGGGTATGCCGCCGAACTCAGGCGTGCGGTGGGTGCCGAGCTCGACCGGCTCAAGGCCCAGGACGCCCAGAACAGCACCCGCTGGCGTAACCTGCGCCTGGCCAAGGCCTGGCTGCACCGCGACGACGACAAGGTGCCGCAGGGCGTGAAGCCGGTGCTGGCGCAAGCGCTCGGCGAAAGCCCCACGCTGGCCAAGCTGGTGGCCATGCGCGAGGAACTGCGCCTGCTCTGGACCCGCACCAACGTATCGGCCGAGCAACTGGTGACCGACCTGCAGGCCTGGTGCCGCAAGGCCGAGGAGAGCGGCATCGGCACGCTGCAGGAGTTTTCGCTGAAGCTGCGCGCGGCGCACGCCTGAAGCCTCGGCGACGCGCCCGGGCGCGTCCAGCTCGAAGCCCTCCCTGTGGCGGGCTTCGTTCGTTTCGGACCCGCGATCGGCGCCGGCGGGGCTGCGACGCTCAAGTCCGGGCCTGGGGTGACGATGTGATGAACAGCTCCCATGCCTGTTCATCACCGCGCCACGTCCGCCGCCCATGCCCGTCCCCGCCGCGCGCCGCCGCGATGGTCGCCGCGCTTGGCCACGCTGGTACTGGCATTTGCCGCGGCACTGCCTTCCAGCGCATGGGATGCCGGCCTGATGCATGCCGCGGCGCAGCGCCTGGGGACACGCGCGCTGGCCGCCGTGGGACCGCTGCAAGAGGTGCTGGCCGCCGCGCGGGGAGCCGACGATGTCGAGCGCCTGGATCTGATCAACCGCTTCTTCAACCAGCGCATCGCGTTTCGCCCCGACGCCGAGGTCTGGGCCGTGGCAGACCATTGGACCAGCCCGCTGGAGGTGCTGGCCAAGGGGCAGGGTGACTGCGAGGACTATGCGATCGCCAAGTTCGCGAGCCTGCGCGCCGCGGGGGTGGCGCGGGACCGGCTGCGACTCGTCTACGTGCGGACCCGCCTGCCTGGCCAGCCGGAGGACCAGGCGCACATGGTGCTGGCTTATCACGCCGAGCCCGGGGCCGAGCCGCTGGTGCTGGACAACCTGCGGCCCGAGATCCTGCCCGCCGGGCAGCGCCCCGACCTGACCCCGGTCTTCAGCTTCAACGACGAAGGGCTCTGGCAGGGCACCGGCAGCACGCGTGCCGGCAACCCGCTGGCCCGTGTGTCGCGCTGGCGCGAGGTCTGGGGCCGCACGCTGGACGAAGGCTTCCGATGAGCCCGCGCCACCACCGCCAGCACGGGGAGCCGCACCGATGACGATGACGCGCCGCATCGAAGGGCTCATTGCCGCGGTGCTGCTGCTGGCGCTGCTGGGCAGTCTGGGCATCCACACCCTGACGGCGCGCCAGGCGCTGCAATGGCAACTGGAACTGCGCAACCGCGACGCAGCGTCAGCGCTGGCGCTGGCCTTGTCGCAGCAGCACGGCAACGCCACGGCGCTGCAGATCGTGGCCGCGGCGCAGTTCGACCTGGGTCACTACCGCCGCCTGCGCCTGCAGGCCGTCGACGGCCGGGCGCTCGTCGACCTGCAGGCCGCTGCGAGCACCGGGCACGCGCCGGCGTGGTTTGCGCGGGCGTGGCCGATCGCGGCGCCCGCGGGCATGGCCATCGTCAGCGATGGCTGGCGCGAGATCGGCCAACTGCAGATCGAGTCTCACGCCGCCTGGGCGCGCGATGCGCTGTGGGATGCGGTCAAGCGTACGGCCCTGCTGCTGTCGCTGCTGGCGCTCGCCGCGGGCGGCGCGGCGGCCTGGCTGCTGCGCCTGTGGCGGCGACCCTTGCGCGCCACGGTGGCACAGGCGCAGGCGCTGGAGCAGGGTCGCTTCGTCGAGGCCGAGGAGCCGCGGTTGCCCGAATTGCGCCAGCTCACCCGCAGCATGAATGCCACCGTGCGGCGCCTGCGCGCCGTCTTCGACGCCCAGGCCGGACAAGTGGCGCTGCTGCAGCGGCAGGCGCAGCACGATGCCGTCACCGGCCTGCTGCTGCGCTCGCATTTCCTGACCCGGCTGCAGGACCAGCTGGGCGCCAGCGGCGCCGGTGCGTCGCCGCAGGCCGGTGGCTCGGTCGGAACGGCACTGGTCCTGGTGCGCTTGCTGGAACTGCAGGGCGCCAACGACAGGCTGGGGCGAGAAGCCACCGATCGCGTCCTGCGCGCCGTGGCCGACGTGTTGCAGACCTATGTCGAACGCGTCCCCGGCGCGCTGGCCGGGCGCCTGAACGGCGGCGACTTCGCGCTGGGCCTGCCGGTGCCCGGCGTCGCGGCCGAAACCGCCGCTTCGATCCACACCGCGCTCGCAGCCGCACCGGCGCTGCGTGCCGGCGGCGTGAACTTCGCGGTGGGGGCGGTCGACGGGCTGTTCAACACGGGCGTCGGTGCAGCGCTGGCGCAGGCCGACGCGGCGCTGGCGCGCGCGGAGGCCATCGACGGGCTGGCGGTCGACGCCAGCGACGTCCTGGCCGCCGATCCTACCGGTGCTCGCGCCTGGCGCGAACAGATCGGCGCGGCGCTGGCGGGCGGGAGGACGCGGCTGGGCGAATTCCCGGTACTGAACCACGATGGCGTCCTGATCCACATGGAGTGCCCGCTGCGCGTGCAAGTTGAACCCCAGGGAGAATTCCACGTCGCGTCGCGCTGGCTGGCGCTGGCCCGACGCGGCCACCTGATGCGGGAGGTCGACCTGGCCGCGCTGGGGCTGGCCTTGAAGGCGATTGCCGACGATGGCCGCCCGCGCGCCGTGCACATCGCGCTGGCCTCGGTGGCCGTGCCCGGCTTCGCCGCCGAGGTCGCCCGGCTGTTGCGCGCCACCCCCGAGGTGGCGGAAAAGCTGTCGCTGGAATGCACCGAGCCGGCCCGGCCGGCCGAACTGCGAGCGTGGACCGACGCCGCGGCGCTGTGGCGCTGCCGGGGCGTGCGGCTGGGTGTGGAGCATGCCGGCGCCTCGCCGCAGCAATTGCTGCGGCTGCAGTGCGCCGGCATCCACTACGTGAAGGTCGACGCACGCCACCTGCGCGGCGTGGCCGGCAACGGGGCCGTGCGCGCCTATGCGCAGAGCCTGGTGGCGCTGGTCCACGGCCTGGGCCTGACGGTGCTGGCCGAAGGTGTGGACGATGCCGCGGACCTGTCAGCGTTGTGGGCCCTGGGCTTCGACGGCGCCACCGGGGCGGCCATCACGCTGCCGCAGTGAGCCGCGGCCTGGCGCTCAGGCGATATCGCCGGCGTGGACAGGAAATGTGCCACCGTCGCGACGGTCGGCAAAGAAAAGTTCCAGCGTCTGCCGCACGGTGCGAAAGGCGAGTTGGTCCCAGGGTACCTCGTCTTCGCGGAACAGCCGCGCTTCGATGGTCTCGGGCCCGGGGGCCAGGCTGGTGTCGAGCATGCGCGCGCGGTAGTACAGGTGCACCTGGCCCACGCGCACGACATTGAGCACCGTATACAGGCCCTGCAGTTCGATGCGCGCGCCGGCTTCCTCGTCGGTCTCGCGCAGGGCGCCTTCGGCCGTGCTCTCGCCGAGTTCGAGGAAGCCCGCCGGCAGCGTCCAGAAGCCGTAGCGGGGTTCGATATTGCGCCGGCACAGCAGCACCTGGTCGCCCCACACCGGCAGCGTGCCGACGACATTGATGGGGTTTTCGTAGTGGATCTCGCCGCAGGCCGTGCAGGTGGCGCGTTCGCGGTTGTCGTCGGGCGGAATGCGGTATTCAGCGGCGGCGCCGCAGACCCGGCAGTGCAAGATGCGGCGGGGCAGGAACATGCGCCGCAGTGTAGCGGCGGGCCGGGCGTAGCATGCTGGTCTGCCTACCACGCCGCAGCCCGCCATGAGCCTCGTCTTTGCGCCGCCCGCCGCCGTCACCGTGCCCTGCACGGGAGGCGGAGCGTTTCCCGTCCACCGCGTCTACTGCGTGGGCCGCAACTATCTCGAACACGCGCAGGAGATGGGCCACAGCGGCCGCGAGCCACCGTTCTTCTTCATGAAGCCGGCCGACGCCCTGGTGCCCGTGCCCGAAGGCGAGACCGGCGTCATCGACTACCCCACGCTCACCGCCAACCTGCACCACGAGATCGAACTCGTGGTGGCCATCGGGCGCGGCGGCAGCGGCATCCGCGCCGCCGATGCGCCGGCGCACCTCTGGGGCTACGCCGTGGGCCTGGACATGACGCGGCGCGACCTGCAGAACGAGATGAAGAAACAGGGCCGGCCGTGGGAGATCGGCAAGGCCTTCGAGCAGAGCGCGCCCATCGGCCCAGTGCGGCCCATGGCGCAGTGCGGCGAGTTGCTGCGCGGCGCCATCACGCTGGCCGTGAACGGTGCGCCGCGGCAGAAGGGCGACCTGGCCGACCTGATCTGGAGCGTCAACGAGACGATCGAGCAGCTCAGCGCGGCCTGGACGCTGCAGCCCGGCGACCTGATCTTCACCGGCACGCCGGCCGGCGTGGGTGCGGTGGTGCGCGGCGACCTGATGGAAGGCGCGATCGAGGGCCTTGGGGCTCTCAAGGTGAAGGTGAGGTAACACGCCATGGAGCTGTACAACTATTTCCGCTCGTCGGCTTCATACCGAGTGCGCATCGCACTGGCGCTCAAGGGGCTGGACTACGAATACAAACCCGTGCACCTGGCGAGGAACGAGCAGTTCACCGAGTCCTATGCCGCCGTCTCGGCGGCGCGGCTGGTGCCGATCCTGCGCGACGGCGAGCACAACCTGACGCAGTCGCTGGCGATCATCGAATACCTCGAGGAAACGCACCCCGCGCCGCCGCTGCTGCCCGCCGCGCCGGCCGAGCGCGCGCGCGTGCGCGGACTGGCCATGGACATCGCCTGCGAGATCCACCCGCTGAACAACCTGCGCGTGCTGCGCTACCTGGCGCGCGACCTGAAGATCGGCGAAGACGACAAGAACCGCTGGTACCGGCACTGGGTGGAGACCGGCCTGGAGGTCGTCGAACGCCAGCTGGCGGCGCGGCCCGGCACCTACTGCCACGGCGACACGCCCACGCTTGCCGACTGCGTGCTGGTGCCGCAGATCTTCAACGCCAGGCGATTCGACTGCCGGCTGGAGCATGTGCCGCAGGTGATGCGCGTCTTCGACGCCTGCATGAAGCTGGACGCGTTCGGGAAGACGCGTCCCGAGCTCTGCCCCGACGCCGAGTGACGCCACGGTGAACCTGCCGCAGCTGCTGCGGCCCGACTGGCCGGCGCTGCCGGGCGTGATCGCGGGCATGAGCTCGCGCGCCGGCGGCGTCAGCGTGGGTCCCTTTGCCAGCCTGAACCTCGGGGGCGCGGTGGGCGACGACGCCGCGGCGGTGGCCGAGAACTGCGCGCGCTTTGCAGCGGCGCTGGGTGCGCGTCCGGTCTGGCTGCAGCAAGTCCATGGTTCACGGGTCGTGCGCCTGCATGGCGGTGCGGCCGATGCCGCCTTGCCGCCGGCCGACGCCGCCTGGAGCAGCCATCCCGGCGTTGCCTGCGGCGTGCTGGTGGCCGATTGCCTGCCGGTGCTGATGGCGCTGCGCGACGGCAGCGCGGTGGCAGCGGCGCACGCGGGCTGGCGCGGCCTGGCCGCAGGTGTGCTGGAAGCCACCGTGCAGGCGCTGTGCGCGGGCACGGGCGCCGCCCCTCGGGATATCGTCGCCTGGCTCGGGCCGTGCATCGGGCCGCGCCAGTTCGAAGTGGGGGCCGACGTGCTGGCGGCTTTCGGTCAGGCTCCAGCAGCTCCCGATGTGGCACTCTTCGTCAGCCGGCTGCGGTCCGACGGCTCGCCACGCTGGCTGGCGCACCTGCCGCGGCTGGCGCGCCAGCGGCTGCAAGATGCCGGGGTTGAACTCGTCAGCGAGGCCGGCGCCTGCACCGTGGAAGACGCGTCAAGCTTCTTTTCCTTCCGGCGCGACGGCATCACCGGGCGCCATGCCGCCGCCATCTGGCGTGGCTGACGGCGCGGCGGTGGCCACGGCCGCCGCCTCGGCCGTGCGCCGCGCCCGGCCGCGTGCCGGCGCACCCATGATGTACAGCAGCACCGACAGCGGCAGCAATCCGTACAGCACGAAGGTGATGACCGCGCCGAGCACGGTGCCTTGGCTGGACAAGGCCTCGGCCAACGCCATCATCAGCACGACATAGATCCAGGCGATCGCTACCAGATGCATCGCAGTTTCGAGTGAGAATCCTTCGACAGGCAAAACAACGTCATGACAGGGTAAGCGGCCCCGCTTACAACCGGCCCGCCACCGGCACCATGAGGTCGGCGACGGCGCCGCCGGCCGCTCCGAGGAGACAAGACGATGAACGACAAGACTACGCCAGGTCAGCCCCTGGCCGCTGGCCCCGCCGATGCATTCGGGGCTGCCCTCGGGGGCATGCTCAAGTCGATGCAGGGGCTGAGCCTGCCGTTGCCGCAGCTGGCACAGATCCAGTCCGACTACGTCAAGCAGGCCACCGAGGTGTGGAACCAGTCGCTGCAGCGGCTGCAGCCGCCCGCGGCGCCGGCGGAAGCGGCCCAGCCCGTCGCGATCGGCGACCGCCGCTTCGCCGCCAGCGAATGGCTGACCAACCCGGCCGCGGCCTTCACCGCGCAGCTCTACCTGTTGAATGCGCGTGCGTTGATGCAGATGGCCGAGAGCGTGGAAGGCGACGCCAAGACCCGGGCGCGCATCCGCTTCGCCGTGCAGCAGTGGATCGACGCTTCAAGCCCCAGCAATTTCCTCGCCCTCAACCCCGAGGCGCTGCAGAAAGCCCTGGCCACCAAGGGCGAAAGCCTCACCACCGGCATGAACCAGCTGCTGGCCGACCTGCGCAAGGGCAGCGTGTCGCAGACCGACGAGAGCGTGTTCGAGGTCGGCCGCAACGTCGCCGCCAGCGTGGGCAGCGTGGTGTTCGAGAACGAACTCTTCCAGCTCATCGAATACCGGCCGCTCACCGCCAAGATGCACGAGCGGCCGATGCTGTTCGTGCCGCCCTGCATCAACAAGTACTACATCCTGGACCTGCAGCCCGAGAACTCGGTCATCCGCTACACCGTGGAGCAAGGCCACCGCACTTTCGTGATGAGCTGGCGCAACCCCGACCAGACCCTGGCCGGCAAGACCTGGGACGACTATATCGAGCACGGCCCGCTGGCCGCCATTCGCACGGTGCAGGCGATCACCGGCGCCGAGACCATCAATACGCTGGGCTTCTGCGTCGGCGGCACCATCCTGGCCACGGCGCTGGCGGTGCTGGCCGCGCGCGGGGAGCATCCGGCGCACTCGATGACGCTGCTGACCACGCTGCTGGACTTCGCCCATACCGGCATCCTGGACGTCTTCGTCGACGAAGCCTCGGTGCAGTTGCGCGAGATGACCATCGGCGAGAAGTCGCCGCGCGGCCCGGGCCTGCTCAAGGGCAAGGAACTCGCCACCGTCTTCAGCTTCCTGCGTCCCAACGACCTGGTGTGGAACTACGTCGTCGGCAACTACCTCAAGGGCGAATCGCCGCCGCCGTTCGACCTGCTGTACTGGAACGGCGACTCGACCAACCTGCCGGGTCCGATGTACTGCTGGTACCTGCGCCACACCTACCTGCAGAACGACCTCAAGGTGCCGGGCCGGCTCACGGTGTGCGGCGAGAAGGTCGACCTCGGCCGCATCAAGGCGCCGGTGTTCGTGTACGCCTCGCGCGAGGACCATATCGTGCCCTGGCAGGGCGCCTACGCGTCGACGCCGCTGTTCAAGGGGCCGAGCGGTACGCGAGCCAAGGCCAACAAATTCGTTCTCGGTGCCTCAGGCCACATTGCCGGTGTCATCAATCCGCCGGCCAAGGGCAAGCGCAGCCACTGGGTCAACGACCAGCTGCCGGCCAGCGCCGAGGACTGGTTCGCCGGCGCCACCGAAAGACCCGGCAGCTGGTGGCCCGAATGGAGCCGCTGGCTCGAGCCGCTGGCCGGCAAGGCGGTGGCCGCGCCCAAGGCGCCGGGGAACCGGCAGTTCAAGGCGATCGAACCGGCGCCCGGCCGCTACGTCAAGGCCAAGGCTTGAGCCGGCGCCAGCGGCGGCGCTGAAGCCAGCGCATTTGGACGCTAACCCTGATTGACCCGCCCGCGAGTGCAAGCCACGCTTACGGGTTCGCTACACCACCCCCCAAGGAGAGACAGATGACAAAGAAAGTGGCATACGTGACAGGCGGCATGGGCGGCATCGGCACCGCGATCTGCCAGCGACTGGCCAAGGAAGGCTTCAAGGTCATCGCCGGCTGCGGCCCCAGCCGCGACTGGCAGAAGTGGCTCGACGAGCAAAAGGCCCTGGGCTATGAATTCCACGCCTCGGTGGGCAACGTGGCCGACTGGCAGTCCACGGTGGACGCCTTCACCAAGGCCAGCGCCGAGGTCGGCCCCATCGACGTGCTGGTGAACAATGCCGGCATCACACGGGACCGCATGTTCCTGAAGATGACGCCCGAGGACTGGAAGGCGGTCATCGACACCAACCTCAACAGCATGTTCAACGTCACCAAGCAGGTGGTGCCGGGCATGGTGGAGAAGGGCTGGGGACGCATCATCCAGATCAGCTCGGTGAACGGCGAGAAGGGCCAGGCCGGGCAGACCAACTACTCGGCGGCCAAGGCCGGCATGCACGGCTTCACGATGGCGCTGGCGCAGGAAATGGCGAACAAGGGCGTCACCGTCAATACCGTGAGCCCGGGCTATATCGGCACCGACATGGTGCTGGCGATCAAGCCGCAGATCCTGGAAAAGATCGTCGAGACGATCCCGGTCAAGCGGCTGGGCACGCCGGCGGAAATCGGCTCCATCGTGGCCTGGCTGGCGGGCGAGGACTCGGGCTTCACCACCGGCGCCGACTTCTCCTGCAACGGCGGCCTGCACATGGGGTGAGCCCGGACGAGCCAGGGTCCCTGCGGACCCTGGCTCGCCTGGCGAACGACGGTGCGCGTCTCGCGCGCGCCGGCTGAGCGGCTGCGCCGC
>Ga0073899_10001504_pt1 | contig 21347 bp, 21 predicted proteins | sample KloWWTmetaKNB5Ph_FD_88975 | JGI IMG/M metagenome (GOLD analysis project Ga0073899, IMG submission 88975) | Active sludge microbial communities from Klosterneuburg, Austria, studying microevolution and ecology of nitrifiers - Klosterneuburg... | ecosystem: Engineered > WWTP > Aerobic digester >... | reverse complement strand
CGGCGATCGCCAGGCAGTAGATGAGGAACGTGATCCGCGTGATCGGCATGTACTTCTTCAGGCCGCCCATGATGCGGATGTCGCCCGAGCCCTCCATGCCGTGCATCACCGAGCCGGCGCCGAGGAACAGGCCGGCCTTGAAGAACGCGTGGGTCATCAGGTGGAACACGCCGGCGCCCCAGTTGCCGGTGCCGACGCCGACGAACATGAAGCCGAGCTGGCTGACCGTGGAGTAGGCCAGCACCTTCTTGAGGTCGGTCTGGGCGAACGCCATGAACGCGGCCGTCAGCGCGGTCAGCGCGCCGACGATCGACACCACCGCCATCGCCGTGGTCGACGACGCGAACAGGAACGACAGCCGGGCCACCATGTAGACGCCGGCGGTCACCATCGTCGCGGCGTGGATCAGCGCCGACACCGGGGTCGGGCCGGCCATCGCGTCGGGCAGCCACACGTACAGCGGCAGCTGCGCGCTCTTACCGGCGGCGCCGATGAACAGCAGGATGCCGGCGGCGGCGGCCAGCCGCTCGTCGAACCAGAACTTGTGCTCGTAGATGTCGGGGTGGGCGGTGGCGACGTCGCGCAGCATCACGAAGTCGAGGCTCTTGCCGCCGTCGACGCCGTGGGTCGCCCACCACAGGAGGAACATGCCCAGCAGGAACGCGAAGTCGCCGATGCGGTTGACCACGAACGCCTTGCGGCCGGCCGTGGCGTACGCCTCGTTCTCGTACCAGAAGCCGATCAGCAGGAACGAGCACAGGCCGACGCCCTCCCAGCCGATGAACATCACCGGCATGTTCGAGCCCAGCACCAGGATCAGCATCGCGCCGGTGAACAGGTTGAGGTAGCCGAAGTACGCGCCGTAGCGCGGCTCGTGCTCCATGTACCCGGTCGAGTAGATGTGGATCAGCGTCGAGCAGAACGTGACGATCAGGATCATCACGCTCGACAGCGGATCGAGCCGGAACGCCAGGTCGAGCTTGAGGTCGCCGGCCTGGATCCAGGTCCAGAGGTGCTCGTCGAGCCCGAACGCGCCCTGGCGGCCGTCGTGCTTCCACACGCCGTAGGCCTCGCGCAGCGGGCCCACCACCAGGTACAGCGCGGTGAAGAACGACGCGGCCACCGCGGCGACCGCGATGAAGTGCACGGTCTGGCGCGACAGCCGCTTGCCGAGGATGAGGTTGAGGAACGCGCCCGCCAGCGGCAGGAACGGGACGACCCAGAGGAACTTGACGGTATCCATGAGCTGGGCGGCCTAGTGCTTGAGGAGGTTCATGCGGTCGACGTCGACGTGGCGACGACCGCGGAAGATCGCGACGACGATGGCCAGGCCCACCGCGACCTCGGCGGCGGCGACGGCCATGACGATCATCGCGAACGAGTGGCCACCCAGATCGCCGTGCATGCGCGCGAAGGTCAGGATGGTCAGGTTGCCGGCGTTGAGCATCAGCTCGATGCTCATCATGATGATCAGCGCGTTGCGGCGCAGCAGCACGCCGCCGACGCCGATCGCGAACAGGACGGCGCCGAGCACCAGGAAGTGCGCGTAGCCGACGTCGGAGAACACCGTCGACAGGTTCGGCATCAGTGGCCTCCCGTGGTGGCGGCCTCGGCGGCGGGCTCGTCATCCTTCAGCGGCCGGGCGATCGCGATCGCACCGACCACCGCGATGAGCAGGGTGAGCGACACCGCCTCGAAGGGAAACAGGTAGTCGTTGAACAGGTTCATGCCGACCGCGGCGGTCGAGCCCCAGTCGTCGCCGGCCGCGGTCTTGGCCGGGGCGGCGTTCTGGGCGATCGTCACGTGGGACGGCACGTCGATCAGCACCGACCCGATGCGGAACACCAGGTAGGTCGTCGCCAGCCCGGCCAGGACCTTGCCGACCCGCCCGGAGAGCGCGAACGGCTCGTCCTCGGGCTTGTTGAGGATCATGATGACGAAGACGAACAGCACCATGATCGCGCCGGCGTAGACCAGCATCTGGATGATCGCGAGGAAGTGCGCGTACAGCAGCATGTACAGCGCGGCCAGCGCGAAGAACGTCCCGACCATGCCCATCACCGCGGTGATCAGGTTGCGGCGGGTGATGACGAACAACGAGCCGAGCACGGTCAGGGCGGCGAAGCCCCAGAACGCGAAGACCATGCCGCCCTTGGTGCGCTTGGCGGCGGCGTTGGTCGGCGCGCCGGGCGCCGGCGACGCGACGCTGTCGCGCTTGCTGACGGTCTTGCCGGCGGTGGTGGCCGAGCGCGGCGGATCGAAGTCCGGCGCGGGCCCGACCTTGGCGTCGACGGGCGCGACCGCGCCCTGGGCGTGGGCGGCCCCGGCGTCGAACGCCAGCACGACGAACAGGACCGCGAGGATCGCGGTCAAGACACGGGCGGTCATGCGGCGGCTCCCTTGTGCGCGACCTTGGCCTCGAAGTCGGCGCGGAACTTGGTGAGGAACCCGAGCATCGGCCAGGCCGCGGCGTCGCCCAGCGCGCAGATCGTGTTGCCGGCGATGCCGTGGGCGATCGAGGCGAGCAGGTCGATGTCGCCGGGCTTGCCCTGGCCGAACGCCACGCGGCGCGCGACCTTCTCGAGCCAGCCGGTGCCCTCGCGGCACGGCGTGCACTGCCCGCACGACTCGTGGGCGTAGAACTTCATGATCCGCCACACCGCCATCGGGATGTCGGTGGCGTCGTCCATGACGACGATGCCGCCGGAGCCGGCCATCGTCCGCAGCACGCGGCCCCCGCCGAGATCGAAGTTCTTGCCGGGGGCGACCTCGACCGGCTTGATCCGCTCGTCGGTCATCAGCGCGTCGAACTCGCTGGGCACGTCGAGCTCGTCCTCGGCCAGCGGCGGCATCGAGGTGCCGCCGGGGATGACGGCCTTGACCTTGCGGCCCTTCCACACGCCGCCGCAGACCTCGTCGATGATCTGCCGCATCGTGATGGTCATCGGCAGCTCGTAGACGCCGGGCTTGTTGACGTGGCCCGAGACGCACACGGTGCGGGTGCCGCCCGAGCGGCCGGGGCCGAGCGCGGCGAACCACGCCCCGCCCTTGTCGATGATGAACGGCACGTTCATCAGCGTCTCGACGTTGTTGACGATGGTCGGCTCGTCGAACAGGCCCTTGATCGCCGGGAACGGCGGCTTGAGCCGGGGCTGGCCGCGCTTGCCCTCGAGCGAGTTGAGCAGCGCGGTCTCCTCGCCGCAGATGTACGCGCCGGCGCCGCGGTGCACCGTCAGGTGGCACTCGAAGCCCGAGCCGAGGATGTTCTTGCCGAGGTAGCCGCGGCCGTAGGCCTCCTCGACCGCCTTGGCGAGCACCGCGTACTCGCGCATCATCTCGCCGCGGATGTAGATGTAGTTGTGCGTGGCCTTGAGCGCGTAGGCCGCGATGACCATGCCCTCGATGAGCAGGTGCGGGTCCCAGTAGACCAGCTCGCGATCCTTGCAGGTGCCGGGCTCCGACTCGTCGCAGTTGCAGACGAGGTGGACCGCCTTGGCGTCCTTGGGCACGAAGCCCCACTTGACGCCGGTGGCGAAGCCGGCGCCGCCGCGGCCGCGCAGGTTCGAGGCCTTGACCTCGGCGGTGATGTCGTCCGGCTTCATGCCGAGCGCCTTGCGCAGCACCTGGTAGCCGCCGAGCTTCTCGTAGCCGGCCAGCGTGCGGGCGTCCTCGTTGCCGAACTTGGCGGTGACCAGCTTGGTCACGTCCTTCCACGGGCTCATACGATCTCGCCTTCGGGCCGCGGCGTCTTGCGCAGCTCGTCGAGGATGGTGTCGACGTCCTTGGGCTCGACGTCGAGGAAGTAGCGGGTGCCGCAGACGATCGCCGGCGCGTTGGCGCACGCGGCGATGCACTCCTCCTCGACGATCGTGAAGTCGCCGGCGGTGCCGCCCTTCTTCACGCCCAGCTTCTTCTCGAAGGCGGCCATGACGTCGTAGGCGCCGCGCAACATGCACGAGATGTTGGTGCAGATGCGCAGGATGTTCTTGGCCGCGGGCTCGCGGCGGAACATCGTGTAGAAGGTCGCCACGCCGTAGACGTGGGCGTAGGGCAGGCTCAGCGTCTCGGCGACGAGCTTGAGCGCGTCGTCGGACAGGAACCCGTGCTCCTTCTGCGCGAGGTGGAGCGCTGCCAGCACCACCGGCTTGGAGCTAGGGTACTTCTGCAAGAGGTCGGAGATCTTCTTGCGGGCGTCGGCGGAGAATTCTAGTGACATCGGCCAGTTGCCCTCTGCCCAGGGGTCGAGCGGGCGCGAACATACGGACCTGCCCCAACCCAGTCAAGAGAGGCTCCCCGCCAAGTCGGCACCGCGCCACGAGATCGCGCCGGCCGACCGCGCCCGCAGGCCGCACCTATTACTGAGACAACGGCTGCCGGCGCCCGACCGGCCTGTGGTACCAGACCCGCCCATGGCCGATGAGCCGTCGACTTCGCCCGGCGCCACCCCCGCCGACCTGACCCGCATCGAGAAGGTGGCGATCCGCCTGGCGGCGCTCACCAACGAGCACCCGATCGGCAAGGTGCTCCAGGATCACTTCTTGCGTGGGGTGACCTACCCCTGGGTGCGGCTGGGCATGGCCCACCGCTGCCTGTTCGAGGGCCTCGACGAGGTGGTGGCGCTCAAGCCCGATCGCGGCCTGCTCATCGCGTCGAACCACCGCAGCTTCTTCGACCAGTACTCCCTGCTGCTGGGCCTGTACCTGGCGCGCACGCCGTGGATCCGGTCGATCAACTTCCCGGTGCGCTCGAACTTCTTCTACGAGCAGCCGCTGGGCATGCTGGTCAACTGGGGGGTCGCCGCCGGCGCGATGTACCCGCCGGTGTTCCGGCAGCGCGAGCGCACGGCGGCCAACAAGGCCACGGTCGACAAGCTGGTCGAGATGCTGGCCAACCCCGGCGCCGTGATCGGCGTCCACCCCGAGGGCACCCGCAACAAGGGCAGCGACCCGTACGAGATGCTGCCGGCGATGCCGGGCATCGGCCAGATCGCGCTGCAGGCCAAGCCGATCGTGATCCCGGTGTGGATCGGCGGGCTCGAGAACGACTTCGTCAGCGAGTTCCGCACCAACTACCTGCGCGGCATCCGCCGCACCCGCCCGGTGATCGCGGTGTGGGGCAAGCCGATCGACTACTCGCAGTACCTGGCGCAGAAGCCGCGGCCGGCGCTGTACAAGAAGTGCGCGGACCTGTTCCGCGACCAGATCCTGGCGCTGTCGGCGCGCGAGAAGGTGCTGCGCGCGCAGTGCGCGGCCGGCGAGATCGCCGACGACGACCCCCGCTGGATCGTCAACCGCGACCACGACCGGCTGTACGCCAAGCGCGCGTAGCTGGCCGCTACATCGTCGTGCCGACCGCGAACAGCAGGTTGAGATCGACGCCGGTGTACTCGAAGTCGAAGTCGTCGGGATCCGCGGGGTCGTCGTCGTCGAAGTGCAGCGCGATCGGCAGCGCGAGCTGGGCGCTGACGATGACGCCGCCCAGCCGCACGCCGACGCCGCCGCCGACCTCGAGCGCCAGGCCGACGTCGGTCTCGCTGGTGTCGATCGACTGGCCGAGCAGCGAGCCGGTCACCGCGTAGCGCGCGACGTCGACGCCGGCGCCGCCGCGGACGAAGCCGAGGCCCTTGGCGCCGAGCGGCCACTGGCCACGGGCGCCGACCAGGCCGCGGAACCGCCACGCCGAGGCCTCGAGGCCGAAGAACTGCGAGGTCTCGAGGCTGACCGGGGTGACGTCGAGGCCGAGGTCGACGCCGACGCCGCGGTCGCCGACCGACGCGGCGTGGACCGCGAACTTGACGCTGTTGTCCACGGTGTCGGCGTAGTCGTCCTCGGCCAGCGGCAGGGCGCCGCCGGCGGCCAGCTCGACCAGCCCATCGGCCCGGGCGGCCGGGGCGGCGGCGACGGCGGCGGTGGTGGTAGCAACGACGACGGACAGCGGGATCGTGGCGCGCATGGGGCTGACGCTACCCGAGATCGCCGGGCGAGGGTCGCTCAGCGGGTGACCCGGGCCGGCGGCAGGTCGGCCGCGACCGCGGTGGTGCGGGCGATCTCCCACAGCGCGCCGACGACGTCGGTGACCACCGCCCCGGCGATCAGCGCGGTCGCGATCGCGACGTTGCCGGCGGCGAGGTGCCGCCAGCCGAGGATCTGCGCCGCGGCCAGCGTGATGCCGCGCTTCCACGCCCGGGCGCTCAGGTGCGCGGTGCCGTGCTGCAGCATCAGGCCGATCAGCGCGGCGCCGACCATGCGCTTGTTGCGCCCGACCCGGGCCAGCGTGTCGACCGGCGACCGCACCAGCGCGCCGTCGGGCGACACCTCGTCGGCCCGCTCGGCGGTGTCGTCGGCGGGGATCTCGTCGTCGGCCAGCGCCGCCGCCCCACCCTCGCGCAGCTCGGCGATCAGCGCCGCGGCGTCCTCGGCGTCGTCGCGATCGACCCAGACGTCGAGCGCGATCGCGGCGGCGCCCATGCCCACCATCGCGGCGTGGTGCTCGCCGCTGATGTGGACGACGATGTCGTGGCCGGTGAGCACCGAGCGGATCACCGCGGCCTCGGCGCTGTCGCGACAGGTCGCGATCCGGACCCGGCGGTCCGCGGTCACGGCACCAGCTTGTAGCCGAGGCCGTAGACGGTCAGGATGTGGCGCGGGTTCTTCTGGTCTTCCTCGAGCTTGCGCCGCAGCTTGACGATGAAGTTGTCGACGGTGCGGTTGGTCGAGGCCGCGCTGACGCCCCACACCTTGTCGAGCAGCTCCTCGCGCGACACCGCCTCGTCGGCGCGCTCGCGCAGGAGCTTGAGCACCTCGAGCTCGTAGAAGGTCAGGCGCTTGCTCTGCCGGCCGCGGGTGATGGTGTGCTTGCGGGCGTTGACGGTCCACGGCCCGATCGCGAAGGTCTCGTCGGACGCGGCCATCCGGCTCTGGCGGCGGAAGATGGCGTTGATGCGAGCGATCAGCTCGGCCACCGAGAACGGCTTGGTGACGTAGTCGTCGGCGCCGGCGTCGAGGCCCCGCACCTTGTCGGCCTCCTGGGCCTTGGCGGTCAGGATGATGATCGGCACCGCCGGATCGCGGGCCCGCAGCGCCTCGCACACCCGGTAGCCGTTGTCGTCGGGCAGCATCAGGTCGAGCAGCACCAGGTCGGGCTGCCAGTCGGCGGCCGCCGACAGCCCCTCGGCGCCGGTGCCGCGGGCCTCGACGGTGAAGCCCTCGAAGGTCAGGGCGTCCTTGAGGCCGCGCACGATGTCGGGCTCGTCCTCGACGATCAGGATGCGCTTGCTGCCTTCGCTGGCCACGGCGGGGGCAGTCTTACCACGGCCTCACGCCGCCGGCGCGGCCGGGATCGTGATCGTGAAGGTCGCGCCGGCGCCGGGCTTCGACGCGACGGCCACCCGCCCGCCGTGGGCCCGCGCGATGTGCTCGACCAGCGCCAGCCCGATGCCCGAGCCGCGGATCGGCCGCAGCCGGACCGCCTTGGCGCGGTAGAACCGCTCGAAGATGCGGGCGTGCTCGTCGGCCTCGATGCCCGGGCCGAAGTCGGTGACCGCGATCGTCACCGCCGGCCCGGCCGCGGCGACCGCGACCTCGATGCGCTTGCCGTCGGCGGCGTACTTGATCGCGTTGTCGATCAGGTTGAGCACGGCCAGGGTCAGGGCGTTGCCGTCGAGCCGCACCATCGGCAGCTCGGGCGCGACCTCGAGGCCGATCGTCATCTGGGCGTTGGCCAGCCGGTGGGTCGACAGCTCGACCGCGCGCGCCACCACCTCGCCGACGTCACCGTCGGCGAACTCGTAGACGTCGACGCCGCGCTCGATCTTGGCGAAGTCGAGGACGTTGTCGATCAGCCGCGCCAGCCGCACGCTCTCGCGCCAGATGACGTCGGCGTACTCGGTGGCCTGCTCGGGCCCGCGCACCCGGCCCAGCGCCAGCATCTCGCCGAACATGCTGATGATGGACAGCGGCGTCTTGAGCTCGTGGGAGACGTTGGAGATGAACTCGCTCTTGAGCTCGTTGGCCTTGCGCTCGCGCCGCATCGCCAGCAGCAGCAGCACCAGCCCCGCGGTGATCACGGCCATCGCCAGGCCGATCAGCACGGCGTCGATCACCTTGCGGCGCCCGCGGGCGGCCTGGGTCGGCGCGTCGCGCTGGGTCACCCGCAGCCGCCACCCCGAGACGGTCTCGGCGAACGGCAGCTCGACCGCCGCGGTCATGGTCGGCGCGGCCCCCACCACCGCCGGCGGGTAGACCAGCTGGCCCTCGCCGTCGACCACCTGGTACAGGCGCGGCGAGCGCACCCCGAAGAACTGCGGGAACACCGACGCGACCAGGTGGCCGAGGTCGGTCTCGACCACGACGTAGTAGACCCGGCCCGCGGCGCGGCTGCGCACGAACGAGAACAGGTAGGGCTGGCCGCCGATGACCGCGTGGACGTGGCCGCGCTGGCCCTCCGGCGTCGAGGTGAGCGGCAAGGTCGGCACCACCGTCTCCTCGAAGAACGCCAGGAACGACAGGCCTTCCTCGGCGGGCCGGCTCGAGACGTAACCGCTGGGAAGCACTTTGAGATCGGGCCCGAGCACGAACACCGACGCCACCGGGGCGGCGAACATGCGGACGATCTTCTCGAGGTCCGGCAGCCGCTCGGGATCGATCGTCGCGAACAGCTTCTCGTCGGCCTCGACGATGGGGCTCTCGATCGCGATGATCTTCTCCTCGGCGAGCTCGCGGAGGGTGTCGGTCATCAGCGCGCGCTCGCGCGTGGCGGCCTCGGAGGTGTAGCTGTAGCCGTAGTAGGCGAGCGCCAGCGCCGACGCCAACACCGCGAAGATCAAGGCGTTGATCGCGAGGATGCGGCGCACCGGCGGCGGGTTATAGCGCGGGTGGGATCTTTTGGGGCGATCTTCTAAGTGGGTATGGTTGCTAGCAATCGCGCGTCGTGTTACGAGGCTAACTGAATTGACGCAGGCCATCCGGAGTGGGGCTCGGATGGCAGTATTCTCAGTTACTTAGAATTCGACTCGCTGACACGCAATCCGGATTTCGCCCCTCGCGACAAGCCAAGGAAGCCTGGGATGGACTCCATCTTCGACGAAGACGTGGACGAGGTCGGTGGCGAGATCGAGGCGTACTGTCCATCCCCGCGCTGCAAGGCCGACACGACGCACACGATCATCAGCATGTACGAGGACGAGGTCCGCCGCGTCCAGTGCGTGGTGTGCGGCGAGGTCCACGCGTACCGCAAGCCGCGCGGCGACGCGCCGGAAGAAGGCAGCGCTGAGCCCTCGGGTCGCAAGCCGACCTCGGGGCCGCGCATCTCGTGGAAGGACGCGGTCAGCCGCGCCAGCGAGGCCGACCTGACCAACTGCCGCTCGTACTCGATCCGCGACACCTACGAGATCGGCGACGTCGTCATGCACCCGAAGTTCGACATCGGGTTCGTGATCGAGCTGCTCCCCGACAACAAGGTCGCGATGGTGTTCCGCAACGAGGCGGAGCCGCGCATCCTGGTGCACAACCGCGTCGACCTCGCGCAGCAGATGCCCGGCATCTCCGAGATCCCGGCGCCGCGCGACGCCAAGAAGAAGAAGCGTCCGAAGAAGAAGGACGAGGACGCGAAGCCGATCGCGATCCGCTCGGACGCCGACATCGAGACCGCGCTCGGCAAGGCGCGCACCGCCGCGGCGGCGCGCACCGAGGAAGGCCAGCGCGTGGTGTCGACCCGGCTGGCCGAGGAGAAGAAGAAGTCCAAGCCGGTCAAGGCGGCCAAGGCCGCGCCCGCCGCCAAGGCCGCGCCCGCCGCCAAGGCCGCGCCCGCCGCCAAGGCCGCGCCCGCCGCCAAGGCCGCGCCCGCGAAGGCCGGCAAGGCCGCGCCCGCTGCCAAGGCCGCGCCCGCCGCCAAGGCCGCGCCCGCCGCCAAGGCCGGCAAGGCCGCGCCTGCCGCCAAGGCCGCGCCCGCGAAGAAGCCCGCCGCGCCCGCGAAGAAGCCCGTCGCGCCCGCGAAGAAGCCCGTCGCGCCCGCGAAGAAGCCCGCGCCGGCCAAGAAGCCCGCTGCGCCGGCCAAGAAGCCCGCGCCGGCCAAGAAGCCCGCGAAGAAGAAGTAGCGACGGCGGCGGGGCGGGACGCGGGCGCGCTGAGGTCGCGCGAGGTGTTTCGGTTGAGTACCGGTCGACGCGTCGGGAGTTTCGCGTCCTGGGGGGAGGCTCGTCGGGGACCTGGCCCCGACGAGGGGGGCTGGGCGACCAGCCCCCTGGGACTCAGGTCGCGCGCGGCAGCAGCACGGTGAACTCGGTGAACACCGACTCCTCGGAGTCGACCGTGATCAGCCCGCCGTGCAGCTCGACCAGGCCGCGGGCGATGAACAGCCCGAGCCCGGCCGAGTCGGGGCCCGCCGAGGTGTGGTGCTTGGCCGGCTGGACGTCGGTGAACGGCTCGAAGATCCGGTGGCGATGGGCCGCGGGGATGCCGATGCCGTTGTCGCGCACGCGCAGCCGGGCCCAGTCGCCGGCGAACACCGCCACCGGCGCGTCGTCGACGGTGACCGTGATCGTGCCGCCGTCGGGGGTGTAGCGGATCGCGTTCGACACCAGGTTGACGATGATCTGGTGGATCTTGTCGGAGTCGGCCGAGATCGGGCGGATCGCCGCCAGGTCGGTGTTCAGCGCCTGCCGCTTGCGATCGGCCAGCGGCTTGAGCTCGGTGGTGGCGTCCGACGCGATCTCGGCGAGGTTGACCGCCGCGCGGGTCAGCCGGGCCCGCCCCGCCTCGAGCCGCGAGAAGTCCAGCATCTCGTCGACCAGGCGCTTGAGCCGGTGGGCGTTGCGCTTGAGCGAGGCCACCGGGCGCTCCTGGGCGTCGTCGAGCGGCCCGAACTTGCCCTCGACCAGGAGGTCGAGGTAGCCGACGATCGACACCAGCGGGGTGCGCAGCTCGTGGGCGACGATCGAGATGAACTCGGCCTTGAGCTGGCTCTGGCGCTCGAGCTCGGCGTTCTTGCGCAGGAGCTGGGCCTCGGACTCCGCGAGCGCGCGGGTGCGCTGGCGGACGATCTGATCGAGGTTGGAGGTCACCGCCTCGAGCTCGGAGCGCTTCTCCTCGAGCTCGCGGGTGCGGCGCTCGATCTGTTGCTCCATCCGCGCCGCCACCTCGAACAGCTCGGCCTGGGTCGGCTCGAGGGCCCGCCGCTCGGTGCGGGCGATCAGCACGTCGATGGTGCGGCGGGCCGCCTTGAGCTCGGCCTCCAGCACGTCGAGCCGATCGGCCGGCGCGTCGGGCGGGTTGCTGGTGCTGCGGCGCCGGCCGCCGGTGCCGCGCTTCACGGCCGGACCTCGGTGCCGATCGCCAGCGCGACCAGCGTGTGGTTGACCAAGAGCGGCCCGAACTGCTCGCCGAAGCTGTCGAAGCCGACCACCGGCGCGGTGGCGTAGGTGCGATCGAGCGCGTCGCGGGTGCGCTTGCGCTCGGCCTCGAGGTTGCGCGCCGTGCACGTGAACGTCAGCACCAGGTCGAGGTCGCCGACCCGGCGCCGGGCGTCGTCGAGCGCGGCCGCGGTGCGGGCCACCAGATCGCTCGGCCGCATGATGCGCAGCACCGCGCCCTGATCGACCGCGGCGGCCAGGCACAGCTCGTCGCCGTCGACGCTGCGGATCGAGCGCACGTACGGGCGGCCGTCGACGTACAGCGCCAGCGGGAACTCGGCGACCAGCTGGGCGTCGAGCGGGCCGTCGGCGCCGAGCTCGCGCACCAGCGCGCCGTAGCGCTGCGCCGCCGGATAGCCGTCGAGCTCGGTGATGCGGCGCCGCGACGGGTCGGCGCCGGTCACGACCACCCGGGCGTTGGTCGGCACCATGTGCTCGCACAGCAGCACCGCGAACCGGCGATCGGTCTCGAGCAAGAGCACCAGCCCGGTGTCGGAGCGGGCCTGGCCGTCAACGAACAGCGGCGTCATGGTCGGCTGGTCGCGGTCCCCCGAGCTGGCCCCGCCGACGATGCCGATCCGCGGCGCGGCGGCGGCGCTGCCCAGGCAGAAGCCCTCGGCCGCGGTCGACATCCCGTCGACCAGCGCCACCCCGACGTGGCGCGCGCTGTCGAGCTGGTCGAGCGTCAGCCCGAGCGCGGCGGCGGCGGCGGTCATCGCGCCCCGCCCCGCCCCCAGCGGCCCCGCCGCCAGCCGCTCGGCGACGCCGACGCCGACCCGGACGTGGGGCGGCCCGAGCACCACCGCGACCGCGGTGCCGTCGACGGTGGCGCCGGCCAGCTCGCGCACCGACGTGCAGCCGACGACCTGCGCCGGCGCCAGCGCCGCGGTGAGCGCGGCCGCGACCTCGCCGCCATCGAGGCGGCTGGTCACGAACACCAGCACCACCTCGCCGGCGACCGGCGCCAGCCGGGCGCGCAGCTCGGCGGCGACCTGCGCCGCCGACTCGGCGGGCACGACGGCGCGGCGGATCGTGGGCGAGGCGGCCACGGCCGCATCTCACCACACCCGACCGCCCCGCGTCACGGCCGGACGACCGCCCCGCCCCCTCCGCGCGGCCCGCGCCGCGGCCAAAAAGTTGCCCCGCGGCGCCAGCGGTCGCTTCCATAAGGGCATGGAGAAGCTCTGCAGCGTCTGCGGCCAGTCGTTCCGGCCTTCGTTCGTGTACCAGGTCGCCGTCACCGGTGATGGCCAGCGCGGCTACTACTGCTCGCTCGACTGTCGCAAGGGCGGCCTCGGCGACGAGGCGTTCCGCGCCCGCCGCGCGCGCCGCATCGCGGTGCTGAACCAGAAGGGCGGCACCGGCAAGACCACCACGTCGGTCAACCTCGCGGCCGGCGTCGCCGAGCGCGGCCACAAGGTGCTCTTGGTCGACACCGACGCCCAGGGCAACGTCGGCGTGTCGCTGGGCGTGGCCGGCGAGAAGTCGCTGTACCACGTGCTGGTCGAGGGCATGGATCCGACCGAGGTCGCGGTGCCGGTCCGCCAGCACCTCGACGTGATCACCTCCGACGCGACGCTGGCCGCCGCCGAGATCTGGCTGGCCCGCCAGGATCCGGCGCAGCGCTCGCGGATCATGACCAAGCGGCTCAACCTGATGGCGGTGTCGCGCCGCTACGACTACGTCGTCATCGACTGCGGCCCGTCGCTCAACCTGCTCAACCAGAACGCGCTGTCGTACGCCGACGAGGTCGTCATCCCGGTGACCTGCGATTACCTGGCGCTGGTCGGCGTCAAGCAGGTGCTGCGGACGATCAAGGACGTCGAGCGCCACCTCGGCCACGCGGTGCGGGTGTCGGCGGTGCTGCCGACGTTCTACGACGGCCGCACCCGCCTGGCCCGCGAGGTGTTCGAGACCCTGCAGGGGCACTTCAAGCAGAAGTGCCTCGAGCCGATCCGCATGAACACCAAGCTCGCCGAGGCGCCCAGCCACCGCAAGAGCATCTTCGAGTACGCGCCGCAGTCGCACGGCGCGGCCGACTACAACCGCGTCGTCGACTGGCTCCTGGCCTCGTCGGCGACGCAGCACCAGACGACCGGCGACGCCACGGTCGCCGCGTGAGGTCGCCCATGAAGGAAGACAAGCTGCTCGCGCACGATCCGCTGGCCGAGGCCGAGCTGATCCTGCGCGAAGATTTCTACGGCCGCAGCGACGGCGGCGAGCCGAGCCGGCGCAAGAAGGCCGACGCGGCGCCCCGCCCCACCCACTACAAGGTCATCTGCATCTCGATGTACACCCGCGACATCGAGGAGCTCGACGCCAAGGTGGCCGAGCTCAAGCGCCGCGGCTGGACCAAGGCCAACAAGAGCCAGCTCATCCGGCTGGCGCTGGCGCAGCTCGATCTCGACGACCTGCCCGTCCCCCGTCAGTAGCCGCGGCGCCGGGTCACACCGGCGACGTCAGCACCAGCTGCGCGGCGTGGTCGCGGATCAGCTTCACCACCAGATCGTTGACGGTGTCGCCGCGCTCGAGCCCGGCGAGGTAGTGGCCGGCCAGATCGAGGTACTCGCGGTTGCGGGCGGCGAACGCCTCGGGGTCGAGCTTCTGGATGAGGTGGCTCTGGTGCTTCACGAACGCGCCGACGGCGGCGTCGCCGATCGCCTTGGCGAAGCGATCGAGGTACTCGGCGTAGTCGCGCTCGGCGTCGATCATGATCGGCGCAGGGTACTCTAGAAGACCCGGCCCAGGCCGACGGTGAGGACGTGGTTCTTGTCGACGCGCTCGGACGCGGCCGTGGCGCCCGTGCCGCGGAACGACGGGCCGGTCCACGCGGTCTTGGCGTAGCCGAAGCGGTACCCGCCCTCGAGGTTCCAGTCGCGCTTCCAGGCGTAGGCGCCGGTGACGCCGAGGGTCAGCGCCATCGCGCCGTCGAGCTGGCCGTCCTCGTTGCCCTGGGTCTGGGTGCGGGTGCCGGGGTAGAGCAGATCGACCGACGCCGCGACGCCGATGGTCGGGGTCAGCTTCGGCATGGTCATCGCCGCGCCGATCGCCGGGCCGCGCAGGGTCTCGGACGGCAGGTTGGCCATGTTCATCAGGTCGGACATCGACGTGATGCCGACGTGGTAGCCGAGCCGGGCCCAGATCACCGTGCCGCGGCGGTCGTGCAGGTCGTAGCCGCCGATCGCGCGCAGGTCGAGGTCGTGGGTCTTGAAGCCGATGTCCTGGCCGGCGTAGCGGATGCCCGGCGTCGCGACGCAGCCGAGGTACTCGAGGCCGCCGCCGAGGTAGTAGTCCTTGCCGTAGGCGTAGGCCACCTCGGCGCCGAGGTTGAGGCTGACCGCGGTCGAGCCCAGCTGGTAGCGCGCCAGCGCGTTGCTGGCGGGGCCGTCCGAGGTGAACGTGCCGCCGAGGCTGGCGAAGCCCAGCCGCGCCTTGGTGAAGATCGCCCGCCGCGCCCGCGGCGGCCCGGCGTCGGCCTCGCCCACGGCGTCGGCGCGCACGAACCCGGCGTCGTCGCCGTACTCGACCCGCACCCACTCCTCGTCGCGCTCGAGCACGGTGAGCCGCGCGCCGCGCTTGAGCGTGCGGCTGGCCTTGGCCTTGCGCGAGGCGCGCGGGTAGAGCTTGGTCTTGCCGGCGGTGACCACGACCATCTCGACCGCCGGCGCGGCCTCGGCGCGATCCTCGTCGCCGTCGTCGCCGCCGTCGTCGCCGTCGTCGTTGCCACGCCCGCCCCGGTCGTCGCCGTCATCGTCGCCGTCATCGTCGCCGTCATCGTCGCCGCCATCGCCATCGCCGTCGCCATCGCCGCCGGTGTCGACCGCGTCGACGCCCGTGCGATCGTCGGGCGCGCCGTCGCCCCAGCCGCGCCGGGTCGAGCGGCCATCGACGAACGGCCGCCGGCGGGTGTTGCGCGGCAGGTCATCGCCGTCGAGCGACGCGACGTTGGACCGGGTGATCCAGCCGGTGCGGCCGTTGACCCGGACCTTGAGCCAGCGGCCGTCGGTCTTGAGCACCGTCAGGGTGGTGCCCTCGGCGACCTTGGTGATGACGCCCGACTGCTCGCCGGAGTCGCGGTAGACCTTGACGGTATCGGTGGTGCGGACCCGCTCGGCGTCGGCGTGCCCGATCACCAGGAGGGTGGCCCCCACGAAGGCCGCGATCCCCAGGGGACGCGCGAGATCGACACGACGCATGACCGTATTGTCCTACAACCTTCGTGCCGAGGCAGGTGCCATCCCTGATCGACCGCGTAACTGGCTGGAATCACGATGCGCGATGCGAGGATCTCGGCGCGCCCTGGGGGCTGGTCCCCCGGGCCTGGCGGCGCCAGGGGACGGCGGCGTCCGGGAGGGGAGGATCGGCGCCGGACGTCCGTACTAGGAACGCGATACCATCGGCGCAGGAGACAGGTCCGCATGCCAGCATCCCCGGTTTCGAGCAAGAGCTACGCGGTCTCGCGCTTCGGCGTGGTGATCGACGGTATGGACCTCACCTCGTACGTGAAGAACGTCGAGGGCGGGCTGCACAAGGTCGAGTCGACCAAGGAGCAGACCGGTTCGTACAACCACCCGACGAACCACCTGGCGACCCGCACGATCGAGCCCATCACGCTCGAGATCGGCCTGTGCAAGGCCAACCCGATCCTCGACATCGTCGAGAAGATCGTCAACCAGCGGCAGCACAAGCGGCTTTCGGGCCACATCTTCCACGCCGACGCCAACTCGAAGTCACGGTTCGAGCAGGAGTTCATGCGCGCCCTGGTCACCGAGATCTCCCTGCCCGCGCTCGACGCGGCGGGCAAGGAACTCGCGATGCTCAAGTTGAAGATGCAGCCGGAGGAGGCGACCTTCAAGGCCGGTGACAAGACGTCGATCCCGATGGGCTCGGAGAAGCCGCAGAAGACCTGGCAGAACAACTCGTTCCGGCTCGATCTTGACGGCCCCGGCAACATCAACACCGACCACGTCACCAAGGTCGAAGGCCTGACCATCGGCGTCACCGCCAAGCCGATCCAGCGCGGCGGCTTCCTCCTGCCCGAGTACATGCCGGGCCAGATCAAGATGCCCAAGCTGTCGTTCCACGTGCCGCTACACCACGCCGCCAGCCTGATCGGCTGGTTCGAGAAGGTGGCCGCGAAGCAGGTCGCGTCGGCCGACGGCAGCGGATACGAGGGCAGCGGCGCCCTGACCTACCTCGACACCACCACCAGCAAGGACCTGTACTCGATCACGTTCGAGGGCCTGGCGCCGGAGCAGATGACGATCCTGAAGTCCGAGGGCGGGTCGGCGACGCTCAAGACCTGCAAGTTCGACTTCTACGTCACCAACATCAAGCTAAACACCTGACCGGTCACGCGCCGGCGGCGGCGATCCACAGATCGTAGAGGACGTGGGCGTAGACGGCGTGGGCCAGCGAGCGGTGCCAGAACACCAGCGCGAACCCGACGCCAGCGACGGCGCGGAAGGCGAACGCCCGGGCCTCCCACGGCGCGTCGAGGTGGTGGGCGGCGGCGAAGCCGAGCGACGACACCGCCACGGCAGCGATCAGCGCCGCGCGCGGTGACAGCCCGAGCCGGCGGCCCAGCGCGGCCCCGCCGGCGACGCCGACCAGCCGGAACAGCAACTCCTCGTGCACGCCGGCCCCGAGCGCGCCGACGACGGCGTCGGCGCCGAGCCCCGGCAGGCGCGCCACCACCGCCCACACCACCGTCGCCAGCGTGAAGGCGTAGATCGCCGCCTCGCCGACCACCGGCGCGACCACCGCCAGGCGCAGCGCCTCGGCGCGGCGATGGCGGCGCAGCCACGCCAAGAAGCCGAGCGCGATCGCCGCGTACGCGACCAGGTAGCGCTGGCGCTGACGATCGCACGCCCACCACAGCGCGCGCGACGGCAGATCCGCGACGTGGATCTGCATCGTGATCGCCGCGGCGACGCCGTAGGCCAGCATCAGCGGGAACACCAGCGCGATCGACGCCGCCAGATCGCCGTGGCCGGCCCAGCCGACCCGCCGCGCCCTCACCGCCCGCTCCGACCGCGGCGCCGCCGGATCGCGTGCCGGCGGCGACCGACCGCGGGCGTCTCGTCGGGCGGGCGCACCGTCACCACCATCGCGCGCGTCGGGGGCAGCACCCGCGCGACCACCCGCGCCACCGCCGCGGCGTCGACCGGCGCCCGCGCGCCGAACAGCTCGACCGCGGCCAGCGCGTCGGCCTCGAGCGCGGCCGGGGTCCCCGCCCGCGGCGCCGCGCCGGCCAGCGCGGCCGCCACCTGCGCGTCGGTCGGCGGGTGCGCCACCAGCGCGGCCAGCGCCGCGCGCGCGGCGGCCACCGCGGCGTCGGCGTCGCGCGGTTGCTCGAGCGCGATCGCGAGGTAGCCGGCGTCGACCGCGTCGGCGACCGCGACGCGGACCCGCGCCCCGGGCAGCGCGCGGCGCAGCGCGCCGTCGGGCGCGGCCAGGAGGCGGGCGAGCACGTCGAGCGCGGCGCGATCGCGGTCGCCGGCGGTGAGCGCGTCGAAGCCCAGCACGATCGCGCGCTCGCCGGGGCGGCCGTCGACGAACAGCTCGCGCGGCGGCGGCGCCATCGGGCGACCACCGGGCGCCCCGGCCGGCCGGACCGGCTCGCCGGCGATCAGCGGCGCGAGGTCGGCGAGGTCGAGCGGGCCGACCGCGGCCACCACCGCGGCGGCGCCGGCGCGACGCGCGGCCCACCAGGCGATCACGTCGTCGGGGCCGATCAGCGGCAGCTCGACGGCCAGCGCGTGAGCGAGGGCGTGATCGCCGTAGGTGGCGGTCGCGAACGCGGCCAGGCCGCGGCGGATCGGGCTGGCGGCGACCGCCGCGGCCAGCGCCTCGAGGCGCGCGCGATCGCGGGCGTGCCCGGCGGCGCTGCGATCGGGCGCGGCCACGCAGCCGGCGACGGCCCCGACCCCGTCGCGCCAGCGGCCGGCGGCGAACTCGGCCCGGATGCCCAGGCGATCGCGCTCGACGACGACCTCGGCGCGCCCGCCGCCAGCGTCGAGCGCCAGCGCGTCGAGGCAGCGGGCCAGCGCCGCGGCCGCCAGCGGCAGCGAGGTGTCGGTGGACGAGCCCAGCGCCCAGGTCCAGCGCACCGCGACGGTGTCGTGATCGCGGCGGGCCACCGCGACCCGCGTGGCGCCGCGGGTGGTGCGGGCGACGGCGGGCGCGGGCGCGGGGCGCGCCCAGCGCCGTGGCGGCCCCTCCCCGACCGCGCGGCGCAGCGCCTCGGCGGCGCGGCGGACCTCGCCGCGCGGCGCCGCCGCGACCGCGGCCCGGTAGCGACCGGGCCAGCGCAGGTCGCCGGCCACGTGCTGCGCGGCCGCGACCTCGCCGGTCCAGCCGTCGGCGGCCGCGATCGGCACCGGCGCGGCGGCGAGGCGGGCCGCCGCCCACGCCGCCCGATCGTCGACGTCGGGCCAGCACAGCGGCGCGCCGAGGTCGACGACGAAGCGCCCCGACAGCAACGCCGCGCGCCCGCTCGCGGCTGCCGCGATCGCCGCGGCCGGCGCCCCACCGGCCAGCGGCCCGGGCCCCGGCACCACCAGCCGATCGCGGGTGGAGTGGCGGCGCGCGCGCGGCGGGCGGGCGCGGCGCTGCCCCGGCCAGGGCGCGAGCCAGCGATCGACCTCGGCCGCGGCCACCGGCCCGTGCACGACCAGCGTCGCGCGCTGGCTGCGCCAGCTCGCGCGCCAGTGGGCCTCGACCGCGGCGGCGGTCTCGGCGGCGACCGCGCCCTCGGCGGCGATGGCCCGGCGCTCGCGGCGCACGACCTCCGGATCGGCGTGGGTCGCGGTGATCGCCCGCCACACCGGCGCCAACGCGGTCGCCAGATCGTGGCCGCGGCCGCGCACGATCACCGCGTCGGGGGTGGTGCGCCCGTCGAGCCCGGCGGCGTCGGCCTGGGCGATCGCGACGTGCTCGGCGAGGTGGGCCAGCGCGTCGTCGCCGTGGCCGCCGCCGACCCAGGCCTCGACCACCACGTCCGCGGTCGGCGCCGACCGCGCGATCACCGTGAGGCCGCCTCGGGTCCAGGAGCTAACGCTGGGGAGCATCACCGCCGCCGCGACCGCCAGTCCGATGGCGAGCGCGCCGGTCCAGGCACTGTAGGCATGGGGCGGTCGGCGGGGCACGTTTCGGGCAGCATACTCCGGCGCCCCCGTCGCTGGCGGAGGTACACTGCCGGCATGCGAGGACGCCTCTGTGTCGCCGCGCTCGGGCTGTGCGCCGCGTGCGGCAGCGATCCGGCCGACGTCGCCGGCACCTACTCGATCGCGCTGACCAACCGCACCAACGGCTGCGCGATCGCCAACTGGACCGAGGGCCCGGTCAACGGCGCGGTCACGATGGTCGTGACCCAGCGCGACGGCGCCGCGTCGGCCGACGTCCAGGGCCTGGCCCGGGCCGCGCTCGACGCGCTGACCGGCGGCCACGTGTTCACCGGCGCGGTCGACGGCAGCGACCTGGCGTTGACGATCACCGGCACCCGGGCGATGAGCCAGGGCGCGTGCGCGTACACCATCGACGCCGACCTCGACGCCACGCTGGCCGGCGACGCGCTGTCGGGCAGCGTCTTCTACCGCGCCCGCACCAACGGCGCCGCCGACTGCGGCGCGCTGACCGGCTGCCAGAGCCAACAAGACTTCGCCGGCGCGCGACCGCCGCAGTGATGCGGCGCCTGCCCGCGGTGCAGCCCGAGCTCGACACCGCGCGGCTGCGCCTGCGCGCGCTGGTCGCCGCGGACGCGGCGGCGGTGGTGCGCCTGGCCGACGATCCGGCGGTGTCGGAGTTCATGCTGCACATGCCGCACCCGTACCCGCGGCCGGCGGCCGAGGACTGGATCCGCGAGGCGATCGACGACTGGCAGAGCGGCGGCAGCCCGACCTGGGCCATCACCCGCCGCCGCGATCGCGCGCTGGTCGGCGCCGCGTGGCTGCGCTGGTCGCCGCGCCACGCCCGCGCCGAGCTGGGCTACTGGCTCGGCCGCCGGCACTGGGGCAAGGGCTACGCCCGCGAGGCCGCCGCCGCCGCCGTCGGGTTCGGCTTCGACGTGCTGACCACCCACCGCGTGTTCGCCCAGCACCTCGACGGCAACGATCGCTCGGGCGTCCTGCTGCGCGCCATCGGCATGCGCTTCGAAGGCGTCCGCCGCGGCCACGTCCGGCAGGGCGATCGCTTCCGCGATCTGTACGGCTACGCGATCACCCGCGACGATCGCGCCGGCTGATCACGGCCGCTCGCCGTCGTCGCAGCCCGACATCGACATCCGCGCCGGCCAGCCGCCCTCGTGGGCGCGGACGCCGTGGGCCGATGGCCGGCCGATCGCCTCGGCCAGCATCCGCTCGGCCTCGTTGCCGAGGTCGGCGAACGCACGGAAGTAGCGCTCGAACGGCGACGCCTTGGTCAGATCGGGCGGCGGCGGCGCCAGGCCGGCGCGCTCCTCGGCCAGCCGCTGCTGCAGCGCGGCCGGCTCGCCGGGCAAGGCCTTGTCGGTCAGCTCGCGCGCCATCGCCTCGACCGACAGCGAGTCGGCGCCGGCCGCGTCGCCGGTGGCCTCGACGTACCAGCCGCGCACCCGGCCGGCCCAGTCGGTCTTGAGGCGCGCCAGCACCGCGTTGGCGGTCGCGACCTCGCCCTCGGTCAGGCCCACCGCCTTGGTCGCCGCGGGATCCAGCGTGAACGGCCGCGGCGCCATGACCGGCGGGAAGTCGATCATGACCTTGCAGTCCTTGGCCCACGCCAGCAGGTCGTCCTTGCTGGGATCGACGAAGTCGGCCTCGAGGCCGGGGCCGCGCCCGCCGCCCGCGCGAGCCTCGAGATCGCGGACCCGCTGGCCGAGCGCGGCGATCTGCTCGCGCTGGGCGCGGTCGCGGGCGATCAGCTGCGCCTGGCTGAGCGCGGCCACCGACGGATCGTCGGCGAT
>Ga0073899_10001503_pt1 | contig 21349 bp, 10 predicted proteins | sample KloWWTmetaKNB5Ph_FD_88975 | JGI IMG/M metagenome (GOLD analysis project Ga0073899, IMG submission 88975) | Active sludge microbial communities from Klosterneuburg, Austria, studying microevolution and ecology of nitrifiers - Klosterneuburg... | ecosystem: Engineered > WWTP > Aerobic digester >... | reverse complement strand
GCGTCGCTTGTCTCGCACACAGGCAGCTGCCACCCTCGGCACCGGCAGCATGATCGACCAGGGCAGCGACACGCCGACCCAGCGGCTGGACCTCGCCCTCGTCGACGAGTCGGCCTCGGCCACCGCCGCCGACTCGCTCAAGGCCCGGCTGCTGGGCATCCCCGACCTCGCCCTGACGCCGGGCACCGAGCTCGGACGCTTCGTGCTGCTCGCCCAGATCGGCGCCGGCGGCATGGGCGTCGTCTACGCCGCCTACGACCCGGAGCTCGACCGCAAGGTCGCCGTCAAGCTGGTCCAGACCGCACGCGAGCGCGGACCGGCGACCCGCGGGCGCAGCCGCCTGCTCCACGAGGCGCAGGCGATGGCCCGGCTCTCCCACCCGAACGTGATCGCCGTCTACGAGACCGGCACCGTCGGCGATCAGGTGTTCCTGGCGATGGAGTTCGTCAAGGGCGTGACGCTGGCACAATGGCTGCGCCAGGCCCCGCGCGACTGGCGAGCCGTGGTCGCCGCGTTCGTGCAGGCCGGACGCGGACTCGCGGCCGCCCACGCCGCCGGCATCGTCCACCGCGACTTCAAGCCCGACAACGCCCTGATCGACGCGCAGGGCCGGGTCCGCGTGCTGGACTTCGGGCTCGCACTGCGCCACGAGGCCCCGAGCCACGCGGCCGAGGTGATGAGCCACGCCCTGCGCGCGCGCGACGACGCCGAGCCGCCCACGACCGACTCCCACGCCTTCACCGGCACGCCCGCGTACATGTCCCCCGAGCAGCACCGCGGCAACGTCGGCGACGTCGCCTCGGACCAGTACAGCCTGTGCGTCGCGCTCTACGAGGCGCTGTTCGGCGCGCGGCCCTTCGTCGGCGAGACCCTGACGAGCCTGCGCGCCGCGGTGCTGCGCGGACAGCCCGCGCCTCCGCCCGGCAACAAGGTGCCGCCGTGGCTGCGCCAGGTGGTGCTACGCGGCCTCTCGCTCGATCCCGCCCGGCGCTGGCCGAACATCGACGCCCTGCTCGCCGAGCTCACCCGCGACCGCCTGCGCGCCCGTCGACGCATCATCCTCGCCCTCGCCCTCGCCGCCCTGGCGAGCGCCGGCGGGCTCCTGTACCGCTGGGCCGTCGCGCGTGGGGTCGCCGAGGCCGTCGCGGCCCGCGAGGCGGCCTGCGGCGACGCCGAGGCCCAGCTCGCGGGCGTGTGGGACGACGAGCGCCGCAGCGCCGTCGACCTCGCCCTGCGCGCGACCGGGGCGCCCTACGCCGCCGACGCCAGCGCGCGCGTGCGGGCCGGCCTCGACGCCCACGCCGCCGCCTGGGCCGACGCCCACGCGCGCGCCTGCGTCGCCGTCCAGCTGCGCGAGTCCGGCGACGCGCCGAACCAGCGCATGCACTGCCTCGAGACCCAGCGCCACGAGCTGCGCGCGCTGGTCGAGGTGCTGGCCCGCGCCGACGCGGCCGCCGTCGAGCACGCCGCGGCCGCGGTCGCCGGCCTGACTCCGCCGGCCCGCTGCGAGGATCCTTCGCTGTACCGGCTCGGCCCGCCGCCGGCCGCGGTGGCGAGCGCGGTCCGGGACCTCCGCGATCGGCTGGCCGGCGCGCGGGCCCAGGAGGTCGCCGGCCACTTCGCCGCCGGCCTCGAGCTCGCCCGCGAGGCCAGGCTCGCGGCCGAGGCCCTGGCCTACCGGCCGCTGATCGCCGAGGCCCGCCTGCGCGAGGGTGTCCTCGAGGACATGTCCGGAAGTTACCCCGCCGCCGAGGCCGCGCTCGCGGCCGCGGCCTGGACCGCCGAGGCCACCCAGCACGACGCGGTCGCCATCGAGGCGGCGATCGAGCTGGTGCTCGTGGTCGGGGTGCGCCGGGCCCGGCACGGCGAGGCGAGCATCTGGGCCGCGCTGGCCCAGGCCGTGCTCGAGCGCATGCCCGGCGACGCGCGGCCGCAGCAGGCCGGACTGTGGGCCAGCATCGGCGCCCTGCGCCTGCACGAGGGTCGCTTCGCCGAGGCCCGCGACATGCTCACGAAGGCCCTCGCGCTGTACCAGGAGGTCCTCGATCCGCTGGCGCTCAGGCTGGCCCAGACCCACAGCGACCTCGGCAACGCGCTGCGCATGCTCGGCGACTACGACGCGGCGATCGAGCACTACACGCTCGCACGAACGATCCGCGAGCAGACCCTCGGCCCCGCGCACCCGCAGGTGGCGATGGTGCTCAACAACCTCGCGGTGGTCCACGCGATCCGCGGCGACGACCTCCGCGCAGAGCCCTACTATCGCCAGGCGATCGCCGTGTGGGAGGCCGCCCTCGGCCCCGACCACCCGAACCTCGGGCACGCCCTCAACAACCTCGGCTCCCTCCTGCAAGAGCGCGGCGCGCTGGTCGAGGCGCACGCCCTGGCCTCCCGCGCCCTCGCGGTGTGGGAGCGCGCCTACGGCCCCGACCACCCCGACCTCGTCTCGCCACTGATCACCCTCGGCAACGTGCAAAACGACCAGGGCGCGCTCGCCAGCGCCGAGCTGACCTACCGCCGCGCGCACGCCCTCTCCGCGGCCGCCCTCGGCCCCGAGCACCCCGACCTCGGCTACACCCTCGTCAACCTCGCCGACGTGGCGCTCAAGCAGGGCCGCGTCGCCGAGGCCCGCCGCGCCAGCGAGCGCGCGCTGACCCTGTTCGAGCGCGCCGGCACGGCCGACGACGTCATCGCCGAGGCGAAGCTCGGCTTGATGCGGATCGAGCTCGCCGAGCGCCGCTTCGCCGCGGTCGTGGCCCTCGCCGAGTGGACCCTTCCCCGCCTGCGAGCCAACCTCCCGGCCCGCGGCGACGCCGGCTTCATCGTCGCGCAGGCCCTGTGGAGCAGCGGCGACCGCCCTCGGGCGCGCGCGGCCGCCAGCGCCGCTCGAACGGACCTCCTGCAGGCCGGACGACACGCCGAGGTCGCCAAGCTCTCCGCCTGGTCGAGCGCCCATCCATGATGGCACCTGCATGCTCCGCCGGGCCTGTCCCGGGTCGCGGCCCCTTGCACCCGCGCGCGGAGATCCGCCATCATCGCGGACCATGCGCTCGCGTCACATCATGCTCGACAGCCCCGCGATGGGCCGCCAGGTCCACGTCTGGTGCTACGGCCACTTCGGCCCCCCCGTCGTCGTCTTCCCCTCGGCCGCCGGCTTCGCCCACGAGTGGGACCGCCAGGGCATGCTCGAGGTCCTCGCCCCGCTGATCAACGGCGGCAAGGCCAAGCTCTACTGCCCGGAGAGCAACGTCAGCGAGGTGTGGACCGCCAAGGACACCCCGCTCGCCCACCGCATGCGCCGGCACCACGCCTACGAGCGCTTCGTCCTCGACACGCTGGTGCCCTTCGTCCGCGAGGACTGCAAGTGGCCGAGCGCGCCGATGACCGGCGTCGGCTGCAGCCTCGGCGGCACCTACGCCGCCCTGTTCGCGCTCAAGCAGCCCGAGACCTTCCGTCGGGCGCTGTGCATGAGCGGGCGCTACCTGACCACCGAGTTCACCCAGGGCGAGACCAGCCAGGAGGTCTACTTCAACAACCCGCTCGCCTTCGTGCCCGGCATGAGCGGCGAGGCGCTCGAGCGCGTGCGTCGCAACACTAACCTCACCCTCGTGTGCGGCCGCGGCAAGTGGGAGGAGGGCTGCATCGAGGAGACGATCGCGCTCGGCCAGCTGCTCGCGGACAAGCAGATCCCCAGCCACACCGACATCTGGGGCCGCGACTCGCGTCACGACTGGGACTACTGGCAGAAGCAGGTCAGCGTGCACCTGCCCCGCCTCGTCGCCGAGCACTGACCGGGCGCCCGCTCAGCGGGCCGCGCGGTGCTTGGCGAAGAACTCGCGGATCACCTCGACCACCTCCGGCGCCACCTCGACCTCGACCTTCTGCGACGAGGCGGCGCCGACGATGTCGAACTCGAGGCGCAGCGTGCGCCCGTCCGCCGTCAGGTCGATGTCCTTGAGCTTCTGGTAGCCGGCGTTGAACGGGCGGTAGGCGCGGCCGATGAACAGCCCGCGCTGGGCCAGGATCACCTCGCCCTCGTCGGTCGGCCAGCGCGCGACGATCTCCGTCGGGTCGCGCAGCACCGCCTGCAGGTGCTGCTCCTGGTACTCGCGATTCAGGCGAATGATCACCCGCAGGCTGGCCACCCCGACCGGCAGGCCGACGAGCACCGCGACCAGGCCGGGCACCAGGTGCAACCCGGTCGCCATCAGGATCGAGCCGATGACCACCCCCGAGAATCCGGCGATCATCACCATGACCATCAGGAACATCTGCAGCAGCATTGGCCGGCCAGAATATCCGATCCGCGGCGGCCACGGCCGCGCCCGCGATTGCGCGATTGCGCGCTGACTCGCGCTCGCCTCACCGGTTGAGTTTGACCCGCCGCCCGGCCTACGATGGGCCGATGCAAACGGCGTCCGCTCCGCTTTTGCAGCCGGTTGCCGGCCGCGCTCCGTCGCGCGGCACCGCCATCTCGCTGCACGCCGTCGGTCAGGCGCTGCGCCACAGCGGCAAGCTCGAGCTGGCGATCGCCCACTATCGCCGGGCCCTCGCCGAGCAGCGCTCGCGCCCCGCATCCCCGCACCCCCACACGGCCAGCACCCTGAGCGCGCTCGGCCAGCTGCTGTCCATCACCGGCGACCATCCGGCCGCGCTCGAGCACCTGCGCGAGGCCCTCGCCCTCAAGCGCGAGCACCTCGGCCCCGGCCACATCTTCACCGCCAACGCCCAGTTCGCGCTCGGCCAGGCGCTGCAGGCCCTCACGCACAAGACCGAGGCGCTCGCCGCCTTCGCCCGCGCGCTGCCGGTGCAGCTCAAGCAGCTCGGCCCCCAGCATCCGCGCTGCGCAGCGACCCAGCGGGCGATCGCCCTGCTCCTGCAGGAGCAGGGCCACTTCACCGAGGCCCTGAGCTACGCCCGCGCCGCCCTCGAGGCGCTGTTGCAGCTGCACGGCCCCGTCAGCCTCGAGGTCGCGACCCTGCGCGTCAACGTCGGCCAGAGCCTCCACCAGCTCGGCGATCACGCCGCCGCCGCCACCGAGCTGCGCCTCGCCCTCGCCGTCTACGAGGAGCTGCGCGGCGAGACCCACGACGACACCCTCGCCCTGCTCCTCGACCTCGGCCGCGCCCTGCATCGCATGGGCGACGCCCGCGCGGCCCTCGTCGCGTTCCAGCAGAACCTCGACGGCCTGCGCGCCAGCCTCGGCGACCAGCACCCCCGCGTCGCCAGCAGCCTCAACGCGATCGGCCAGGTCCACTACAGCGAGGGCAACTTCACCGCCGCCCTCGAGCATTACCGTCAGGCCCACGAGCTGCGCCTGCGCTCCCTCGGCCCCGAGCACTGGCAGACCGCCACCTCGCGCTTCAACTGCGGCACCGCCCTGCGCGAGCTCGGCGACCCACGCGGCGTGGTCGAGATGCAGACCGCCGCCGACACCCTCGAGCGGCTCCTCGGCGCCGAACACCCGCACGTCCAGGCGACCCGCTCCTGGCTGCGTTGAGCCGCCCGCGAGCGCCGCGCAGATTTGACCGCCGGCATGACCGGCCCTATATGGCCCGCCATGCGCACCACCACCACCGCACTACTCGCCACCTGCGTCATGCTCGCCGCCTGTGGCAAGTCGGACAAGGACCAGCCGGCGACCCGGGTCACCGACACGAAGACCGTCGTCGCCACGCCGCCGGTCACGCCGACCCCGACCCCGGTGCCCGCCGCTCCCCTCGCGATCAGTGACACCGACCGCCTGATCCCCGCCGACGCCGCCATGCTGGCCCACGTCGACATCAGGCGCCTCGCCAGCTCGCCCCTGTGGGCGGCCAACCGCTCGCTGATGGACGCCGACCCCGAGGTCAAGAAGCAGCTCACCGCCCTCGCCGCCTGCAACATCGCCTTCGACGGCCTGCGCACCCTCGACATCGGCGTCGCCGGCGACGGCATGAACTTCGCGATCGTCGCCACCGGCACCGGCATCGGCAAGCCGGAGAACCTGCGCTGCCTGCACGACCGCGACGGCAAGAAGGACTGGACCATCGACCAGGCCGGCCCCGAAGGCCGCGCGCGCCTGGTCGCCGACAACGGCGAGGCCCTCGCTCACCCGATCGACGACGACACCATCAGCTTCGTCAGCAAGAGCTGGGACCCCGCCGTCCTCGGCCTCATCGCCGGCAAGGGCACCTCGGTGCGCGACGGCATGCTCAAGGATGTGCTCGCCCAGGCCGACCAGAGCAAGCCCGTGTGGTTCGCGGGCAACCTCCCGCCGCAGCTCACGGCGCTGGCGACCGCGGCCCCCGGCATGCACAGCATGTCCGGCCTCAAGAGCGTCGCCGGCTCACTCGACCTGAGCACCGGCCTCGGCCTGGTGCTGGCCCTCGGCATGGACAACCCCGACCGCGCGCGCGCCACCCTCGCCGAGGTCCAAAAGCAGTTCGCCGGCGTCAAGCCGGCCGCCGCCCTGCTAGGGATCCCCAGCACCGCCGTCGACAAGGTCAGCTTCGCCGCCAAGGACGCCGCGGTCACCGTGACCGCCTCCCTGACCATGGATGAGCTAGCCGCCATGAGCTCGAAGCTGCGCGGCGCATCCGCCCCCAGCGGGCCCATGGGCACCGTCCCGCCGCCGATCGACCAGGGCAAGACACCCTAGCTGGGCCGCGCGCATGCGGGCATTTTGCCGGCGTTTGCCTTACGGGGGCTGGGGTGCCCGAGGGCCGCGAGGTCCTCGGGCCGGTGCTTCGCTGCGCTCGCGCCGTCCCTGTGGATCTCGCGGCCCTCGGGCACCCCAGCCCCCGCACGGAAAGGCCGTGAAGCGCGCGCTCGCCGGTCGTCGCGCGCATCGAGGGCGTGAGGGCCGGGAGGGCCGAGTCGCGGTGGAGTCGGGCACGCCCGCCTCCTCCTCGACCCTCCCGTACAACGACCCCGGCTCGCGGTGTGTGCGTGCAGCGCGAGCATCCGGGCACGACCCGAACACACGAACATCCCGAACCACGAACATCCGGGCACGACCCGAACACGCGAGCCGGGGTCGTTGTTCGGGAGGGTCGCGGATGAGGCGGGCGTGCCCGACGCATCCGCGACTCGGCCACCCCGGCCACCACGCCCTCACGGCGCGCCACGACCGGCACGCGCGCGCTTCACGGCCTTTCCGTGCGGGGTCTGGGCTGCACGAGGGCCGCGAATCCGCAGCGGCAGCGCGACCGAAGGGAAGCGCTGCCGCGAGGACCTCGCGGCCCTCGTGCACCCCAGACCCCGTAAGGCAAACGCCGGCAAAACGCCCGCATGCGCACGGCCCATGTGACCCCGCGCCCGTTCTCGAACGCCCCCATCTGCGCCATACTGCCCGCGTGCGCCGCCGCCCGACCGGAACCGCCCCTCTCGTCCTCGCGCTCCTGACCGCCTGCGCCGGGAGCGACCCCTCGCAGACCGCCGCCAGCAGCCCGACGGCCGAGCCCGCCAGCAGCAGCGGTGGCGGCATCGTGATCACCACGGGCGACGCCACCACCGCCCCGACGACCGGCGACACGACCGGGCCCGGCATGAAGCTCGACCTCCCGCCGGCGATGGACATGGGCAGCCTCGTCCCCGGCTGCGGGGCCGTCGACATCCTGTTCGTCGTCGACAACTCGAAGTCGATGGGTGAGTACCAGATGGCGCTCGCCGAGGCCTTCCCGCAGTTCGTCGACGCGATGATCAGCAACCTCCCCGAGGAGGTGAGCCTGCACGTCGGCCTGACCACCACCGACTTCTCGTGCGCCAACGTCGGCGACCCCTGCTGCCCCGAGGGCTGCCCGATCGGCAACACCCTGTGTCAGATCGGCAGCACGCCCGAGGAGATCGAGACCCTCCAGACCTTCTATCATCCGCCCACAGACGGCGACAACGGCGTCAACGGCGGGCAGGGCCGGCTCTTCGAGTTCGAGGGCCAGCGCTTCTTCGCCATGAACACCAGCGACGACCCCGCGCCGCTCAAGCAGTGGTTCACCGGCGCCGCGATCGCGGCCGGCGAGCAGGGCTCCTCGCTCGAGATGCCGGTCGCCGCCGCCGGCTTCGCCGCCAGCGCCGTCAACGCGGGCAACGCCGGCTTCGTCCGCGACACCGACGCCATCCTGCTGCTCGTCTTCCTCACCAACGACCCCGACGCCTCGCTGGGCTCCGTGAACAGCTACCGCGACATGGTCCTCGCGGCCAAGCAAAACTGCCCCGAGTGCGTGCTCACGGCCGGCCTCCTGCGCTCCTGCGTGCCCGCCGAGAACCAGCGCCTGTGGCAGTTCATGACCAGCTTCGGCGACGACCCGATCTGGGCCGACATCGAGAAGAAGACCGACTACGCGACCGTCGTCGGCAAGTCCCTGGCGACGACCCTGACCGAGGCCTGCCTCAACATCCCGGTCGGCTGATCTCGCGCCCCCACCCGCCTGAACGCCGCTCGAGCGCGCTGACGCCCCGCCCCGCGGCCGATCGGCCTTGTGCTCGCGCCCGCGTGGGACTATGGCTCGCACTGCGATGACCACGCGTCCCCGCCCCCTAGTCGTCTCCGGCCTCGGCCTCCTCCTCTCCAGCTGCCCCGCGCGTCAGCAGCCCATCCAGGGCCCCGACGCCGATGATGGCGGCGGCGGCGACGTCATCGACGACGACCCCGCGATCGCTGCCCCGCTCACGGGCCTCGAGTTCACCCTCGCCGAGGGCAAGCCGAGCGACGGCTCCGCCGCCACGCCGCCGCTCGCCGCCGCCACGCCGCTCGGCGAGCGCGAGGTCAAGGCCCTGCTCGCCCGCCTCCCCGCCCTCCCGCTCGACCCCGCCGAGGCCACCGACTTCGCGCTGCGCCCCGCCTCGCAGCCGCCGCCGAGGACCGGCACCACCGTGCTCGCCACCTTCCCCGGCAAGCCCCAAGGCGCCCCGCCCGTCTCCACCGCCGGCCCGCTCGAGCTGCTGCGCCACAGCCCCGACGGCGAGGTCCCGATCGCCGCCGACCTCTCGCTCACCTTCTCGCAGCCGATGGTCCCCCTCACCTCGCAGGGCGAGCTCGCGGCGCGCGAGGTGCCGGTCCAGCTCAGCCCGCAGCCGCCCGGCGCATGGACCTGGGTCGGCACCCGCACCCTGCTGTTTCGCCCGACCGGTCGCTTCCCCATGGCCACCGAGTACCGCGTCACGGCGCCCGCCGGCACCGCCGCGGCCAGCGGCGGCAAGCTCGGCGAGGCCGTCGACTTCAGCTTCGCGACCCCGCCGCCGACGCTGACGACCTCGACCCCGCGCGACACCACCACCAGCCGACGCCCGCGCATCTTCCTCGCCTTCGATCAGCGCATCGACCCCGCCGCGGTCCTCCCATCCATTCACCTCACCCCCACCGACGGCGCGCGCGTCCCTCTACACCTGGTGCCGCAAGCCGAGGCGCTCAAGCACAAGGACCTGCGCGACCTGATCGGCTCCGCCGAGCCCGGCCGCTGGCTGGTCGTGCAGCCCGATCAGGCGCTGCCACCCGATCGCGAGATCACCGTCGTGCTCGCCGCCGGCCTGCCCTCCGCCGAGGGCCCGCGCAAGACCACCGCGCCGCAGGAGTTCAAGTTTCACACCTTCGGCGCGCTCAAGTTCGTCACGGCCGTGTGCGGCTGGGGTGAGCCCGTGTGCCCGCCCGGCACCCCGCTGCGCTTCACCTTCACCAACGAGATCGACGCCCGCAAATTCACGAAGTCGTGGGTCCACGTCGAGCCCGCGATCCCCGGCATGCAGGTCGTCGCCTCCGGCAACGAGCTGTACATCACCGGCGCCACCAAGGCCCGCACCCGCTACACCGTGCGCGTCGACCCGGCCCTGCGCGACATTTACGGCCAGCAGCTCGGCGCGGTGATCGAGCACAAATTCGACGTCGGTCCCGCACCCGCCACCCTGCAGGCCCAGCTCGGCCTGCTCACCGTCCTCGACCCCACCGCCGACGGCCGGCTCTCGGTGTTCAGCACCGGCCACAAGCAATTGCGCGTGCGCATCCACGCCGTCACCCCGGCCGACTGGGACGCTTATCTGCGCTTCCTGCGGGTGCGCGACGAGGACCGCCTGCGCCGCGCCGCCCCGCCGCCCGGCAAGCCCGTGTTCGAGGGCATCGTCCCCGTCACGTCCGACCCCGACACCCTCGGCGAGACCCTGATCGACCTGCGCCCCGCCCTCCCCGGCGGCCTCGGCCACGCGATCGTCATCGTCGAGCCGACCCGGCCGCCGAAGGAGCCGTGGCAGCAGCAGGAGGTCGTCAGCTGGGCCCAGGCGACCCGCATCGGCCTCGACGCCTTCGCCGACCACGAGCGCCTCGTCGCCTTCGCCACCCGCCTCGCCGACGGCGCCCCGCTCCCCGGCGTGCAGCTGCAATTGCTCCCCGGCGGCATCAAGGCGGCCACCGGCGCCGACGGCCTCGCCGACTTCGCCCTGACCACCAAGGGCAACCGCGTGCTGCTCGCGACCCAGGGCGAGGACCGGGCCTTCCTGCCCGAGCAGGTCGGCGGCTGGTACGGCGTGAACGACGAGAGCGGCTGGCGTCGCACGCCGCTCGCCGCCGAGCTGCTCTGGCACGTCTTCGACGACCGCCAGATGTACCGCCCCGGCGAGACCGCGCGGATCAAGGGCTGGCTGCGCGCGCGCAGCCCCGGCCTGCGCGGCGGCCTCAACCTGCCGACCCAGGCCGCGAAGACGATCCGCTACACCCTGCACGACAGCCAGGGCAACAAGCTGCTGACCGGCACGCGCCCGGTCAACGCCCTCGGCGGCTTCGACCTGACGCTGACCCTGCCGAAGACCCCGAACCTCGGCCACGCCCAGCTCGAGCTCGAGGTGATCGCCGGCACGATGAAGGGCCAGCAGAGCGGCCACACCATCCAGATCCAGGAGTTTCGCCGGCCCGAGTACGAGGTCAAGGCCCGCGCCAGCGAGGGCCCGCACCTCGTCGGCGGCCACGCCGACCTCACCGTCTCCGCGCAGTACTTCGCCGGCGGCGCGCTCGCCAACGCCGAGACCCACTGGGCCGTCTCCGCCACGCCGGGCAGCTACAGCCCGCCAGGTCACGACGACTTCACCTTCGGCCGCTGGCGCCCGTGGTGGGGCTTCATGTGGGGCCGCCCGTACACGCCCGGTCAGCCGCCGCAGTTCCACGACGGCCGCACCGACGCCGCCGGCGAGCACCACCTGCGCGTCGACTTCGTCAAGGTCGACCCGCTCGAGCCCTCCGCCGTCCACGCCGAGGCCACCGTCACCGACGTCAACCGCCAGGCCTGGACCTCCGGCGTCGACCTGCTGGTCCACCCCGCGAGCCTCTACGTCGGCATGAAGAGCGAGCGCCTGTTCGTGCAACAAGGCGAGCCGCTGAACGTCGACGCGATCGTCGCCGACATCGACGGCAAGCTCGTCACCGGCCGCGAGGTCCTGCTGCGCGCCGAACGTCTGGCCTGGGAGCAGGTCGGCGACGAGTGGAAGGAGGTCCCGAAGGACCCCCAGGACTGCCGCAAGAGCTCCGCCGCGACCCCCCAGCGCTGCAGCTTCACCCCCAGGGACGGCGGCACCTACCGCGTCACCGCCACCGTCAAGGACGAGCAGGGCCGCAGCAACGAGTCGCAGCTGACCCTGTGGATCGCCGGCGGCGATCAGCCGCCCGTCCGCAACGTCGAGCAGGAGCAGGTCCAGCTGATCCCCGACAAGAAGGACTACGCCGGCGGTGACGCCGCGAAGCTGCTCGTGATCGCCCCCTTCGCCCCCGCCGAGGGCGTGCTCAGCCTGCGCCGCGAGGGCCTGATCTCGACGCGTCGCTTCACCATGAAGACCACCTCGACCACGCTCGAGGTCCCGATCGAGGCCGCCTTCGCCCCAGGCGTCCAGGTCCAGGTCGACCTCGTCGGCAGCGCCCCGCGCCTCTCCGACGGCCAGCCCGATCCGAAGCTCCCACGCCGCCCCGCCTACGCCGCCGGCACCATCGACCTCGCCGTACCGCCGCGCGCGCGGACCCTCAACCTGTACTTGAAGCCAGGCGCCGACAAGCTCGAGCCCGGCGGCACCACCAGCCTCGAGGTCCTCGTCCACGACGCCGACGACAAGCCCGTGCGCGGCAGCGAGGTCGCCGTCGTCGTCGTCAACGAGGCCGTGCTCGCCCTCAGCGACTACCAGCTCGCCGACCCCCTCGCGTCGTTCTACCTGCAGCAGGGCCCCGGCGTCGCCGACCACCACAGCCGCGCCGGCGTCCGCCTCTTCACCGCGGTGGTCGACATGTCCCCCCAGGCGTTCGGCGACAGCGCCGGGGGCGAGAGCACCCCGACCACCGCCGCCGCGCCGCCGCCACCACCGCAGCCACCCGGCGCCCCGAGCCCGATGGGCGGCATGGACAACAAGCGCGCGGCCGGATTAAAGAGCGCCCCCGAGCCTGCCCCCGTGATCGCCCAGCGCAGCAACTTCGACGCGCTCGCCCTGTTCGCCGCGAGCCTGCCCACCGACGCCGGGGGCCGCGCCAAGGTCGACATCAAGCTCCCCGACAACCTGACACGCTACCGCATCATGGCCGTCGCCGTCGCCGGCAGCGACCGCTTCGGCAAGGCCGAGTCGGCGATCACCGCCCGGCTGCCGCTGATGGTCCGCCCCTCGGCTCCGCGCTTCCTCAACTTCGGCGACAAGTTCGAGCTCCCGATCGTCCTGCAGAACCAGACCGACGTCCCGCTGACCGTCGATCTCGCCGCCCGCGCCGCCAACCTCGACCTGACCCAGGGGGCAGGTCGAAGGGTCCGGGTCCCCGCCAACGACCGCGTCGAGGTCCGCCTGCCCGCCGCCGCCGTCAAGGCCGGCACCGCCCGCTTCCAGGTCGCCGCCGCCAGCGGCAAGTGGAGCGACGCCGCCACCGTCGCGCTCCCGGTGTGGACCCCCGCCACCACCGAGGCCTTCGCCACCTACGGCCAGCTCGACGCCGGCGCCGTCGCCCAGCCGATCCGCCCGCCCGCCGACGCCATCCCGCAGTTCGGCGGCCTCGAGATCGGCACCACCTCGACCGCCGTCGCCGAGCTCACCGACGCGGTGCTCTACCTGGTCCGCTACCCCTACGAGTGCAGCGAGCAGCTCGCCTCGCGCATGCTGACGATCGCCGCGCTCAAGGACGTGCTCGCCGCCTTCAAGGCCGAGGGCATGCCCGACCCCGCGGCCCTGGTCGCCTTCGTCGACGCCGACATCGAGCGCCTCACTCGCCTGCAGAACCCCGACGGCGGCTTCGGATTCTGGCGCCGCGGCGACCGCTCCTGGCCCTACGTCACGGTCCACGTCGCCCACGCGCTCGAGCGCGCCCGCAGCAAGGGCTTCAAGGTCCCGCCCGCCGTCCTCGACCGCGCCCAGGACTACCTCGCCGGGATCGACTCGCACTTCGCCGCCGACTACTCGAAGGACATCCGGCGCCCGATCGCCGCCTTCGCCCTGTACGTGCGCAACCGCCTCGGCGTGCGCGACCTGGTCCGCGCGCGCAGCCTGCTCGCCGAGCTCCCGCTCGCCAAACACTCGCTCGAGACCCTCGGCTGGCTGCTCCCGGTCCTCGGCGACGGCCCCGAGCGCAAGGCGATCCTCGCCCACCTCGGCAACCAGGTCCGCGAGACCGCCGGCGCCGCCCACTTCAGCACCGCCTACAGCGACGGCGCCCACCTGCTGCTGCACTCCGACCGCCGCGCCGACGGCGTCCTGCTCGAGGCCCTGATCGACGCCGACCCGAAGTCCGACCTCATCCCCAAGCTGGTCCGCGGCCTGCTCGCCCAGCGCAAGGCCGGGCGCTGGAACAACACCCAGGAGAACGCCTTCATCCTCCTCGCCCTCGACCGCTACTTCGCCGTCTTCGAGGCCGCCACCCCCGACTTCATCGTCAAGGCCTGGCTCGGCACCAGCTCCGCCGGTCAGCACCAATTCGCGGGCCGCAGCACCGAACAACACCGCATCGACGTCCCGATGGCCGCCCTCCTCAGGCAGGGCCCCGCCGACCTCGTGCTCGCCAAGGACGGCCCCGGCCGCCTCTACTACCGCCTCGGCTTGCGCTACGCCCCAAAGAGCCTCGCGCTCCCCCCCGCCGACCACGGCTTCGTCGTCGAGCGCAAGTACGAGGCCATCGACGACCCGAAGGACGTCCGCCGCGACCCCGCCGGCCCCTGGCACATCCGCGCCGGCGCGCGCGTCCGCGTCACCCTGACGATGGTCGCCCAGGACCGCCGCTACCACGTCGCCCTCGTCGACCCGCTCCCCGCCGGCCTCGAGGCCGTCAATCCTGCCCTCGCAACCTCCGCGAAGACCGACGCCGACGGCCCGAATCAACCGAGCCCGATGCAGCGCGGCGGGTGGTGGTGGGGCCCCTGGTACGAGCACCAGAACCTGCGCGACGAGCGGGTCGAGGCCTTCACCACGCTGCTGTGGGAGGGCGTGCACAGCTACAGCTACATCGCCCGCGCGACCACCCCGGGCGACTTCATCGTGCCGCCGAGCAAGGCCGAGGAGATGTACGCGCCGGAGACCTTCGGCCGCAGCGGCACCGACCGCGTCATCGTCGAGTGAGGCCTGGCGCCGATCCCGGCGGCGCCACCGACGCGCCGCCGGGAACCGCCCTCGACGTCTGCCCACGAGCGTCGCGCCCGCGATCGGGCGCCACGGCGCCAGATGCGAACCCGCCTGTAGACCCGGCGAAACCCGTCGCCCCGTGTCATCGCTACGGGCCACCGCCCCCGAGCCGGTCCCCTGCCCTCACGCGCACAGCCCTGTGCTCCGCCAGCGCTCTCCGCACCGACCGCGGCACGGCCGCGCGGTGGCCGGCCCTGCACCCCGGACGTATAGAGATTCATCGCATGCGGCGCTTGCAATCCATACCCGGCATCCAGGTCCTCGCGGCCTTGCCGGTGTTGCCGCTGCCGAACGTCGTCCTCCTCCCCGGCATGATGCTGCCCCTCAACGTCCACGAGCCCCGCTACCTCGAGCTCGTGGACTTCGTGCGCCAGAGCGGCCAGCACATCGGCGTCCCCCTGCTCCGCCCACCGACGCCCGACGAGCTCGGCGCCCGGCTCGGCAGCGTCGGCCAGGTCGGCCCGATCGATCCGCTCGAACCCGTCGAACCGGTGATGGGCATCGGCCGCCTCGTCTTCCACGTCGCCCTCCCCGACGGTCGCCGCATCATCCGCCTCGAGGGCGTCGGCCGCGTCCGCCTCGAATACGAGCTCCCCGGCAGCCACGCCTTTCGCGAGCTGACCGTCACCCCCCTCGACGAGCCGCTCCCGGCCGACGCCGCCCAGATGCTCGCGCTCAAGGGCCAGGTCGAGCACCTCGCCCGGTTCTGCCGCGACGACGGCGACAGCCTGCTGGCGCTGCTCGGCCTGCGCGACGACCGGGTGTTCCTCTACTCGCTGACCGCCTTCCTCCCGAGCCTCGAGCTGCTCGCCACCGACATCCGCCAGTGGGTCCACGACCAGCGCGACACGCACGAGCACCTGCTCGTGCACCTGCAGCAGCGCAGCCTCGCCGCCGAGGACGCCGACGCGCGGGCCCGGTTCCTGCTCGAGCGCACCCGCACGATCCTCGATCGCCTCGGCCAGCACGACCGACGCGCCGGCGCGCTGCTCAACTGACAGCGCCGACATCGGCCCTCGCACACCAACGATCGCAGCGACTGACCGCGCCGACATCGGCCCTCGCACACCATCGATCGCAGCGCATCGCACCGCCCGACGCTCAGGGCGGGGCCCCTGGACCTCATGGAGCAACGCTCCATGCGCAGCATGCACACATCGTTCGGTCCTGGAGAGAAGCGCGACGCCCTCGCCCGACACCCGGCCCTGCGGCCGCCTGAACGGCGCCCAGCGCCGCCAACGCCCGACCCTGCGCTGCGCACTTGCACGCGCACGCGCGCCTCCCCACGCTCAGGGTCGCCGCCGCTTCAGGAGCATCGATGGTCCGCCTCCCCCTGTCGTCGTCCCTCGCGTTCATCCTCATCTCCCTCGCCGCGCCCACGACCGCGACCGCCGCCCCGGCGGTCGGCGGCCCGCCGATCGCGGGCACCCGCAGCCCGGCCCCCGCCACCAAGCTCCCCGCGCCCGCCAGGACCCGCGCCGCCGCCCCGCCGCGCCCCGTCGCCGCCCCGCGCCTCACCTGGCACGCGCGCGTCGCCATCGCCATCGAGAAGCTGCAGGCCGAGGCCCCGCAGCTGATCGCCCGGATCGGCGCGATGCAGCCCTCGCGCTCGAGCGCCGGCCTGACCTTCACCCAGCCCGAGCTGCATGACCCGCGCGCCGCGCCGATCCTGCTAAAGCGCCTGCTCGCGGGCACCGACCGGGTCGACGTCCGCTGCGCCATCGTCGACGCGCTGCCCCTGACCGGCGGCGACTGGCAGGAGGGCGCCGCCGCCCTGATCGCCGTCGACAGCTCGCCCAAGGTCCGCAAGCAGCTGGTCGAGATCATGCGCTACGCCGGCCCCAACAGCGTCCACGGCCTGCGCCTCGGCTTCAAGGACGAGGACCCGGAGATCCACGTCGCCGCCGCCCGCACCGCGGGCTTCAGCCGCCACGGCGCCGAGCTGTTGCCCGAGCTCTACTCGAGCACCTTCGACGCCGACTGGGACCTGCGCGCCGCGGCCATCCAGGCCCTCGGCATGCTCAGGCTGCCCCAGTCGCGCGACGTGCTCGTCAAGGCCCTCGCCGACGAGTCCCGCGACGTCCGCCTCCAGGCCCTGGTGGCCCTCGAGCAGCTCGACCCCGAGGGCCTCCTCGATCTCCCCGAGCTGGAGCAGCTCGCCCGCGACCGCAAGAGCCACCGCGTCGCCCACAAGGCCGCGACCCTGCTGCGCAAGCGCAGCCGCGCCGGCGCCGGCCCCGTGGCGAGCGCGACGCCCACGCCCTGATCCCCGACCCGCGAGCGCAGCCCTCGGTTAGACTGCCGCAGCGATGCCGCCGGTCGACCAGACAACCCCGCTCCAGGTCGAGGTCGCCGTCGTCGGCGCCGGCTTCTCCGGCCTGTGCATGGCGATCCAGCTCAAGCAGGCCGGCATCGAGTCCTTCGTGGTGCTCGAGAAGGCCGAGCGCGTCGGCGGCACCTGGCGCGAGAACACCTATCCCGGCGCCGCCTGCGACGTCCCCTCGCACCTCTACTCGTTCTCCTTCGAGCAGAACCCGACCTGGACCCGCGCCTTCTCCCCGCAAGCGGAGATCCTCGAGTACCTCGAGCGCTGCGCCGACAAGTACGGGGTCCGCCCCGCGATCCGCTTCGGCTTCGCCGTCCAGTCCGCCCGCTTCGACGAGCACACCGGACGCTGGACCATCCGCGCCGGCGACGGCCGCGTCGTCGTCGCCCGCGCCCTCGTGCTCGGCAACGGCGCCCTCCACGTCCCCGCCTACCCCGACATCGCCGGCCTCGGCAGCTTCACCGGCAAGTGCTTCCACTCGGCCCGCTGGGACCACGGCTTCGACCCCCGCGGCAAGCGCGTCGGCCTCATCGGCACCGGCGCCAGCGCGATCCAGATCGTCCCCGAGCTCGCCGGCGTCGCCGCCGAGCTCCATCTGTTCCAGCGCAGCGCCGCCTGGGTGCTCCCCAAGCCCGACCACGCGATCGGCGAGCAGGCCCGCTCGCTCTACGCCCGCCTGCCCGCGCTGCAGCGGCTCGTCCGCGCATCGATCTACTGGCGCCTCGAGTGGCGCGCCCTCGGCTTCTCGCGCCCGCAGGTGCTCAAGCTCGCCGAGCCGCTCGTGCGCCGCTACATCGCCGCCAAGGTCCGCGACCCGGCCCTGCGCGCCGCCCTGACCCCCGACTACCGCATGGGCTGCAAGCGCATCCTCCTCTCCAACGACTACTACCCGGCCCTCCAGCGCCCCGGCGTCGCGGTCGTCACCAGCGGCATCGCGCGCGTCGAGCCCACCGGCGTGCGCACCCGCGACGGCCTCCTGCACGAGCTCGACGCCCTGGTCCTCGGCACCGGCTTCCGCGTCAACGAGTACCTCTCCTCGATCGAGGTCACCGGCCCCGGCGGCCGCGAGCTCAACGCCACCTGGCAGGGCAACCCCGGCGCCTACCTCGGCATCACCGTCGCCGGCTTCCCCAACCTGTTCCTCCTGATGGGCCCCAACACCGGCCTCGGCCACAACTCGATGATCTTCATGATCGAGGCCCAGGCCCGCTACACATTGCAGTGCATCCAGACCCTGCGCGCCCGCGGCCTCAAGTCCATCGCGGTCCGCCCGGAGATCCAGGACGCCTTCAACCAGCGCCTGCAATCCCGGCTCGAGCGCTCGGTGTGGAGCAGCGGCTGCAACAGCTGGTACCTCGGCGAAAACGGCCGCAACTCCGCCGCCTGGCCCGGCTTCACCGTCGACTACTGGCGGCGCACCAGACGGCTCCAGCTCGAGGACTTCACGCTCCGCAGCTGAGCTGTGTCGCTGTCATCATGGCTTGGCCCTCGTTACTGGCTCTGGGGCGAGGGAGCGATCGGCGGCGGGGCGGGGGCCGGACGCCCGTTGACCGCGCGGAGGTGCGCAGTCAATGGACGAGGTCAAGCCCGCGACTGCAATGCGCCGACAATGGGCATAGTCCGATCGCGAACCGCGGCGCCGAGCACGGGCAATGGGAAGGGCTCCGCCGTCGCAGGGACCCGGCGCCCGGCCCCCGCCCCGCCGCCGATCGCCTCCTCGCCCCAAAAAAATCGCCAGAGCCCGAGCCAAACACCTGGCAAGAGTCACGGGCCACGATCGCGCCTCCGCAAAATGTGAATTTCGCGCGGGGCGGCGCTTGCGACAATGCCCCGTCATGCGATTGCCCCGTAGAAGTCTGCTCCGAGGCCTCGGGATCGGCCTGGTCGCCGCGCCCTTCCTCAACCTGCTCTCCGCGCCCCGCAGCCGCGCCGAGGGGGCCGCCGCGCGCCGCCTGATCGTCTTCTTCAGCCCCAACGGCACGGTGCCCAAGCACTGGGCCCCGAGCGGCAGCGAGACCGACTTCAGCTTCCCCGCCGGCTCGATCCTCGAGCCGCTGACGTCGGTGCAGGACAAGCTGATCGTCGTCGAGGGCCTCGACTTCTTCGGCGCCGACAATCACGAGGGCGGCATGATGGCGATGCTCACCGCCAGCGGCGGCCTCGCCGACGAGTCCGGCGGCGCCTCGCTCGACCAGTTCGTCGCCGGCAAGATCGGCCAGGACAGCCGCTTCGCCTCGCTCGAGTTCGGCGTCCAGACCAGCGCGTGGGGGGCCGGCGTCCAGACCCGCATGTCGTACAGCGCGCCCGGTGCCTGGGTCAGCCCCGACGACGATCCCGCGCACGTCTACAGCCGCCTGTTCGGCGACTTCATGGGCGGCGACCAGGCCGCCACCGCCCTGCGCACCCGGCGACAGCGCGTCGTCGACCTGCTCGTCGACGACGCCACCGCCCTGCGCGCCCGCCTCGGCGGCGAGGAGCGGCCCAAGCTCGACGCCCACCTCGAGGCCCTCGCCAAGCTCGAGAAGGGCCTGATGGGCGGGGTCGGCTGCGCCCCGCCCGACGCCCCGCCCGCGCTCAACATCGGCGACAACGCCAGCTTCCCCGCCATCACCACCATGCAGATCGACATGATGGTCACCGCGCTCGCCTGCGACATGACCCGCGTCGCCTCGCTGCAGTGCTCACACACCGTCAGCCCGACCGTGCCCTCCTGGCTCGACATCTCCGACGGCCACCACTCGCTCTCGCACATCGACGACTCCAACGTCGCCGGCGTCGCCCAGTTCGTGCAGGCCGAGCGCTGGTTCGCCGAGCAGTTCGCCTACCTCGTCCAGCGCCTCGCCGACACCCCCGAGGCCGACGGCACCGGCACCATGCTCGACAACTCCCTCGTCGTCTGGGCCAAGGAGATGGGCGACTCGCGGCAGCACACCTGCCAGGGCGTGCCCTTCGTGCTCGCCGGCGGCGCCGGCGGGCGCTTCAAGACCGGCCGCTATCTCAAGTTCCAGGGCGAGTCGCACGGCAAGCTCCTGGTCTCACTTTGTCAGGCGATGGGCCTCGACACCAAGACCTTCGGCAACCCCATGGTCGGCAACGGCCCGCTCGCGGGGCTCGTATGACCATGCACAAGCGCAGCCGCATCCTCCCCCGCATCCTCCCGCTCGGCCTCCCGCTCCTGCTCGCGCTGACCGCCTGCAAGGGCGACGGCGACGACGGCGAAGCCGGCACCGCGGACACCGGCGACACCGCCGGCGCCGAGTGTGCGAGCGACGCCGACTTCTTCGAGGCCCAGATCTGGGCCCCGATCCTCTCGCAGTCCTGCGTCACCTGTCACAACGCCACCGGCCTCGCCAAGGACACCCGCTTGGTGCTCCTCCCGGTCGACGCCGAGGGCTACCTCGAGCACAACCTCGCCGAGGCCCGCGAGCTCGCCCAGGTCGAGGTCGGCGGCACCTCGCTGCTGCTCCTCAAGCCGACCAACAAGGCCGCCGACGGCCACAAGGGCGGCATGCTGGTCGAGGAGGGCAGCCCCGCCCACGCCGCGCTCACCGAGTTCGTCGCCCGCAGCCTCGGCACCTTCACCTGCGAGGGCCCGGGCGAGGGCGAGGAGGCCGCGGCCTGCGACAAGGGCGGCGCCGGCGTGCGCCGCGTGCGGCGCCTCAGCCATCAAGAGTACAACCGCAGCCTCGCGGCGATCCTCCGCGCACCGACCGAGTTCGGCCTCAAGTTCGCGTCCGACACCGTCGTCCAGGGCTACACCAACAACGCCGACGCGCTGGTGGTCTCGGGCCTGCTCGCCGACCAGTACCGCGAGGCCGCCGAGGCCGTCGCGGACACCCTGGTCGCCGACCTGCCCGCGCGCCTCGGCTGCGACCCGGCCGCCGACGGCGAGCCCGAGTGCGCCGCCGACTTCATCACCCGCTTCGGCCGCGAGGTCTTCCGGCGCCCGCTGACCGCCACCGAGATCGCGCGCTACAAGACCCTCTGGCAGGAGGCCGCCAAGGCCGAGGACTTCGCCGGCGGCATCCACTGGACCATCGCCGCGATGTTGCAGTCGCCCGGCTTCCTGTACCGCAGCGAGCTCGGCGAGCACGTCGGCGACGGCATCTACGAGCTCACCGCGCACGAGCTCGCCACCGAGCTCTCGTACCTGATCGTCGGCGGCCCGCCCGACGCCGAGCTCGCCGCCGCCGCCGACGACGGCACCCTCTCCGACCCCGAGACCTTGCAGGCCCACGCCGCGCGCCTGCTCGCCAGCGCCGACAGCGACCGCACCCTGCACCGCTTCGTCGACGAGTGGCTGCACATCGATCGCCTGCAGACCGTCCCGCGCGACCTCCTGCTCTTCCCCGAGCTGACCCCGCAGATCCGCGAGGCCATGCTCGGCGAGACCCACCGCTTCGTCACCAGCGTCTACCACGGCGGCGG
>Ga0073899_10001501_pt1 | contig 21355 bp, 19 predicted proteins | sample KloWWTmetaKNB5Ph_FD_88975 | JGI IMG/M metagenome (GOLD analysis project Ga0073899, IMG submission 88975) | Active sludge microbial communities from Klosterneuburg, Austria, studying microevolution and ecology of nitrifiers - Klosterneuburg... | ecosystem: Engineered > WWTP > Aerobic digester >... | reverse complement strand
TTATGCAAAAAATCGACTTTCAATTTAATCCGTGGCCAGCCCCCGTGTAGTAACGCATAGCGACGGAAGTTGATTTAGATAAACCGGGCGATTCATTGGTTATGACCGGACGAAAACACCCTGAGCGAACCGCTAGTTGCGCGTGAACCGCCAGTTGAAGACGTTGTTGCCTGACACGGTGTCGGTGCCTTCAATCACGGTCCCGTTGCCGCTTACGCTGCCTGCCGCTGCGGTGCCTGAGGGGCCGCCGTTGCCACCGAGGTAGTAGCCAGTGACAACGATCGGCGTCGCGCCGGGAGCCGGTGGGCAGGTCAGGCCAGCCGCCCACGACGACGTCCCGCCGCCGTAGTAGGTCGGCGGAGTGGTGTTGTAGTCGACGATCAGCATTCCGTCCGCCGGCTCGATCACCCAGATCGCCGGGTTTACGGTGCAAAAGGCATAGATGCCGCCGCTGACTGTCACGGTCCCGGACGGCAGATAGGTCGACACGTTGTTTACCGTGTTATCCAGCGTCCAGATGACTTCCGCGCTGACGTTCGCGGGTGCGAAGGTCGACGTTGACGTGCCTGTCCACGAATCCTGCGCGATGGTGATGCTGGACGCGACCAGCGTCAGCCCGCCGATCCCCTGCACGCGAACACGCGCGCTCACAGCGACCGTGGGAGGTGTCGGCGCGTTCGCGGGGGCCGTGTAGACCGCAGATACGCCGCTGCCAGCCACCGTTCCGAAGACTCCGCCGCCGCCGAGCCGTCCGTTCACCGACCACTGATCGACCGTGAGCAGGTTCGACGGCCCCTGATCGGCCTCGCAGTCATTGCCAAGCCCCGTCGCCAGGTCGGCCAGCGCGTCGTACGCCTCGTAGCAAAGGCGAACCTGCAACGCGACCGTCGCGCCCGGCTTGACGGTTTTCTTCGGCGGCCGGATTTGCAGGCCGCGCACCGCGGAAAAATCGGTGAAGTGAGTGCTGCTAACGCTTACGGTTTTTGCCGCGCTGTTGATCGTAGCGGTGCCGAGCCATTTCCAGAAACCGCTCGGCGTCTGAAACGCGACTCCAAGAAATTCAGCCGCGCTGCCTTCGAGATCGCCGTCTGCGTAGGCAAAAGTCAGTGTGACCGGCTGTGAGAACGTCTGGCCATCCGGCGTGAGGCGATAGGCGGTGCCGATCTTGCCATGTGCGTTGTTGGTGATCGGCTGGATGCTGATAGTCGTGTTTGCAGCCAATGCCCCAGCCGGAACCGTCAGTGTGAGCTTGCCGTCCGGTGCGATCAGGCTGCCGCCGCCAGCGCCGATGGTCGCGCTTGCGGGGCTGCCGATCGCCGTGCCCGTTGCCGTGGCGAGTGCGCCGGAGCTGACATCGGTGACGGAGGTCGCGCAGAAAGCGGCGCCTTCGCCGACGTAACCCGCCGCAGCGGCGCTGCCGTAGGTCGCGGTGCTTACGGCGTAGCGATGATTCGAGGTGATGCCGCCCGCCTGCGAGCGAAAGCTGCGATACACCGGCGTTGTGCCCGACGGACACGCAGCACCGGCCGGCGACTGCACGGCGAAGTCGTAACCTTCGTAGCTGAATCCAGCCAGATTCTGCGCAAGGATCGATTCGCAATCAATGCCCTGACGACCGTAGAAATGCGAGTTCACGAACGGGCTCGTAACGTTCACGTAGAAGCGACAGATTTTGGTGAGCGCAGGGCTCGCGGTTGCGGCGGCGCTCGCCTGAAAGGTCATGCCCGTACGCGAAAAATCAGCGACCGTGTCGAGCAGCTGCTGTTCGGCGACGCGGCCGGTGATGAAATAGGCACTCAGCGTCTTGTTGCGGTATTCGACAACATTCACGGTCTGCGCGCAGGTCCAGAGACTCGCGAAGGCAGTGGTAATGGCAACCAGAAGACGAGTAACAGAACTGCGTTTCATGATGATCTCCAAATGCACTTGTTGCTGAAGTGGGCCTCAGTATGAAAGCACGCACAAGCCCGCACGAACCCGTGGCGCCGGATGCGACGCCGTGTGCCCGCGCGTCGCGTGCCTGCGTACGAAAGCCATTCATCGAGCGCACCGCGCGAAGTGATTTCAGCCCGCAATACGCTATCTCCACAGGTAAGGGCGCACGCAACCGCAAAACAGCTCATCAGCTTCGCTTCGTCACGAGGGCGCAACGGCGTGATGACAGACTTGCGCACAGGGTCAGTGCCGTGCGCTCGCCGTCTTTGTGCGCAGCCCATTAGAATTCGGGTTCCGTCCCCGCTTTCCCTTTCCTTGAAACCCCCTCCTCCATGCCCGAAGCCCTCGAAAAAGAGTCGCTCTCTGCGAGCGTGGATGATGCGCTCTCCGAAGCCTTAAGCGACGTCATTTCGCTGGTACGGCAGTACCGGCTGCTTTCGGGTTTCGCCGAAACCCTCTCCGATACGCTCGACAATCCGTCGCAAAACCCCGTTGTGCAGGGCGTGCTGGCGCGCCTGCGGGCGAAGCTTGATGACTTGCATCCGGCCGACGTCGCGCACATTCTGGAAGCGCTGCCGCTTGACGAACGTATCTTCGTCTGGGACCTGGTCAAGGCTGATCGCGACGGCGACATCCTCGTTGAAACCTCGGACGCGGTTCGCGAGAGTCTTATCGCGAGCATGGATGCGCCGGAGCTGCTCGCGGCGGCGGCCACGCTCGATACCGATGAGCTGGCGGAACTCGCGCCCGACTTGCCGTCTGAGGTCGTCGAAGCGGTCAAGAAGACGCTCGATCCTGAAGAGCGCGAGCAACTGCGTCAGGCGATGTCGTACGAAGAGGACATGGTCGGTGCGCTCATGGACTTCGAGATGATCGAAGTGCGTGCCGATGTGACGCTTGAAGTCGTCATGCGCTACCTGCGTCGCTTCGATGAATTGCCCGCCAACACCGATCAGGTGTTCGTGGTGGATCGTGACGACAAGCTCATCGGCGTGCTGCCGACCAACGTGATTTTGGTGTCGGACGAAGACACACTGGTGTCGGCGCTGATGGTCGAGCCGAAGATTCGTTTTGAGCCGATGGATCATGCTGACTCTGCTGCTTCCGCGTTCGAGCGCTATGACCTCGTGTCGGCGCCCGTCGTTGACGCGAAGGGCGAGTTGATTGGTCGCGTGACGGTCGCCGAAGTGCTCGATTTCGTGCGCGAAAGCTCAGAAGAAGACTTGCGGCAACAGGCCGGTTTGCGCGACGAAGAAGATATTTTCGCGAGCGTTTGGAAGAGCGTGCAGAACCGCTGGCAATGGCTGGGCCTGAACCTCATCACGGCGTTTGTCGCGTCGCGCGCAACCGATTTGTTTCAGGGTTCGATTGAAAAATTGGCCGTGCTCGCCGTGCTGCAAACCATCGTCGCCGGCATCGGTGGCAATTCAGGCAACCAGACGCTGACGATGATCGCACGCGCCATTGCGCTCGGGCAGGTGGGCACCGAGCATTTCCGTCGCCTCGTGAAAAAAGAAATCAGCGTCGCGCTCATCAACGGGCTGATCTTCGGCGGCCTTATTGGCATCGTGATCGGGCTCATGGAAAAAAATCTCGCGCTCGGGCTTGTGCTCACGCTGGCGATGTCGCTGAATCTGGTGCTCGCGGCCGTAATGGGCGTGGTGATTCCGATGTGGCGTTACCGCCGCGGACAGGATCCAGCGGCGGGCTCCAGCGTGCTGCTCACAGCGGTCACCGACACCGGCGGATTCTTCATTTTTCTCGGGCTGGCGACGCTGATTTTGCTGCGTGGCGGGGCGGGCTGAGGCGATCAGCTTTTTCTTCAAAGCCTTATTGCATGGGGCGAATTGTTGGTTTAATTCAAAAGTCAACTTTCGCTATTTTCACGCGCAAGCCCCGGTGTGGAAAAGAATTCACTCAAAAAGCTGATGCGACTAGCCAATGCCGGACTGACCTACGAACAAACCGCTTCGATGGTGCTTCTGAGGCGCACAAGGTAGTCCGCGCGCTCAGCTTCGGTCATGCATCGCACCTTGCCGGTTGGCATCTGCATCGCTTCGATGCACGATTGCGTCTGCATCTTCACCAGACGTTGGCGCTGACTATTGCAGCCGGAATCGCCGGACGAGGCAGTTGCGCTGGACGCTGAGGCCGCATTTGGTGAAGCGCTGGAAGATCGCGAGCTTGATGACGTAACGTTTTTTTCGCGTGCTTTGGCTGGTTGCTTGCCCAGCGTATTGCGATCATTCGTGACCTTGTGATCGACGGTACTCTGATCGGTCGGGCACGGCGTATCAACAAAAGTGATCGCACCTTTTGCGTCCTTGCATTTGTAAACATCGGCGCCCGCAACACCGGCGACGAACATCAGGCAGCCAACAAAAAACGTACGAACAAGCATGACGATCCTAATCAACAGACGTGGTCAATTGCGATACGAGCGCCGCCGCTACACAGCAACCGTGGCTTCGATCTCGAACAGAGCGCCCTTGGGCAACGACGCGACGCCAACCGTTGAACGCGCAGGATACGGCTTGGGCAGCAGCGCTTCCATTTTCGCGTTCACAGTCGCGAAGTTCGCGAGATCCGTCAGAAACAGCGTGAGCTTGATGACGCCATTCAGATTGCCGCCAGACGCTGCAATCACGGCCTGCATGTTGGCGAGCGCCTGATCAACCTGTGCTTCAAAACCTTCACGCAGATTGCCGGTGGCTGGGTCAAGCCCGATCTGCCCGGAGCAGAAAACGAGCGTGCGCGTCGTCGCGAGATCGACGGTGACCGCCTGCGAGTAAGGACCGATGGCGGCAGGAGCTTTGTCGGTGTGAATGATTTGAGTAGACATGGTGAACCTCTGAATTGGAACGCTATTTTGCTCGCAAGCGCGTGACGATTTCGGCCGTGAGCGGCGCCTGATTTATGGTGTAGAAGTGAATGCCCGGCGCGCCACCATCGATCAGACGCTGACACAGGCTGGTGATCACGTCGGCGCCGAACGCACGGATCGACGCAGCGTCATCCATGAAGCCTTCCATTTTGAGCGCGATCCAGCGCGGAATATCGATGGAGTCTTTTGCCGCAAAGCGTGCGATCTTCGAGAAATTATGGAATGGCATGATGCCGGGCACGATGGGAATCGTCACGCCGCGCTTGCGCACTTCGTCGACGAAGTGAAAGTAGGCATCAGCGCTGAAGAAAAACTGCGTGATTGCGGAATGTGCACCGGCGTTGGCCTTGGTCACAAAATTCTTCAGATCCGCTTCTGCGTAGCGGCTCTGCGGGTGATACTCCGGATAGGCTGCGACCTCAATCGTAAAGTGATCGCCATGCAGTTCCCGAATGAAACGCACGAGGTCAGTGGCATAGTTGAAATCGCCCATCGCGCCCATGCCGCTCGGCATGTCGCCGCGCAGCGCGACGATACGACGAATGCCTTTTTCCCTGTACAGCGCGAGTGTTTCCGCAATGCTGTCTCGTGTCGCGCCGATGCAGGACAGATGCGGCGCAGCACTGAATCCGGCGTCGATGATTTCGAGTACGGCGGAGAGTGTCTTCTCGCGCGTTGAGCCGCCTGCACCGTAGGTGACGCTAAAAAATTCCGGCGACAGAGCGCCGAGTTGCTGCGTGACAGCACGCAACTTCACCGCGCCTTCTGGCGTGTTCGGTGGAAAGAATTCGAAAGAGATGTTGTTCATCGAGAGGGTGTCTTCTTGGTTTTTGTTGTTTTGGCGGTTAGCGTTTTCGGTTTAGCAACGGAGGTTGCCGCGGCCGTCGTGCGCGCGGGCTTTTTGCTGCTCTTGTGTGCCGCAGCCCGCAACGCCGCGCCCCACGCCAGTTCCGCCCACGGTCGCATCAACGCAGCTGATTCCATCGCGTCCGGCGGAACGGTGAAGTAGCCCATGCTGCGCGACTTGCCATCCGCTTCGTAGGTGAAGATTTCACACCCGGCCGCGTTAAATTTGGCCCGAGTTTCTTCATCGCCCTTGAGCCAGAGCTGATCGAAGGCAATGATCGCGAACGTCTTGCCATCCATCGAAAAGCCAGTGCCGCCGAACATTCGTTTGGCAGTGATACCTTCGATGCCGCCACGCGGAGCTATGCCCGATAGCAACTCAACGCAATAGTCGCGAAATTCGTCCGCTGCTGCGCGGGAAGGTTTGCCACTCATGCCCGCTCCGCGTAGACGAAAAACTCATGGTTGCCATCGGTGCCGGTGATCGGACTAGCGAAGTAATCGAGCACGCGCAGGCTCGCGTTTGCACAGGCCGTGCGGATGGTTGCCTCAACGCTCGCGTAGAGCGAAGCATCACGCACGATACCGCCGCGCGCAAGGTTCTCGGCGCCGACCTCGAATTGCGGCTTGACAAGACTCAGCACGTGCCCGCCTGTGGCAAGCAATGCGGGCCATTGTGGCAACACTTTGGTGAATGAAATGAACGAAACGTCGGCGATGATCAGATCAAACGGTTCGCCGACGTTACGTAGCTCCCGCGCATTCACGCCTTCGATGCAGGTCACGCGCACATCGGCGCGTATCCGCGCGTGAAGCTGGTCATGACCAACGTCCACACCAACCACGTGCGCCGCGCCACGTTGCAACAGACAATCGGTAAAACCTCCCGTCGATTGCCCGACGTCGAGGCAATGCAATCCAGCAACGTTGAGTCCCACGTGCGTCAACGCGCCGTCCAGCTTGAGCCCGCCGCGCGAAACGAAACGATCCAGCTCGCTCGCTTCGACTTCGAGTGCAACGTCCACGGACAGCGTGGCGCTCGGCTTGGTCAGCGCGATGCGCGCATCACCCTCGCGCGCAAACACATGCCCGCCCGCGATCAGCCGCTGCGCAGCCGTGCGCGAAGGCGCGAGCCCGCGCTCGACGAGCAAAACGTCCGCGCGCATGGTGTCAGACGGACTTCGACTTCTTGCCGAAGGGAATGATCAGTGCCAGCAGCCATGAGATCAAACCGTAGAGCAGGCCACCAAACACCGCCGTCCAGAACCCATCGACCGAAAAGCCGTTGAGCAGTTTGCCCACCATCCAGAACAGCAAGCCATTCAGCACAAGGTAGAAGAATCCCAGCGTCAGGATGGAAATCGGCAACGTCAACAAAGTTAGTAGCGGACGGATCAGCGTGTTCACAAAACCCAGCGCAAACGCCGCGATCAGCGCGGAGATGAAACTCGTCACGATGATGCCCGGGATGAAGTAAGCCACGGCCATCAGTGCCGCAGCGTTCAGTACCCAGACGATTAGTAGTCGTGTCATATGAGCCTTCGCTTTCGGATCAACGTTTTGGTTGCAAATTGACCGCGTTCGGACGTTCGCGAGCGGGATGCAGTGCGAGGAAGCGAAACGCGACGTGTACTAGCGTACACGAGCGCTTCGATGACGACGCAATGCGCCCGCGCAGCAACGCCTGCTAATACCGGTACGTATCCGCCTTGTACGGCCCGGCCTTGCTAACGCCAATGTACGCCGCCTGCTCATCGCTGAGTTCAGTCAGCATCGCGCCAACTTTTTTCAGATGCAGACGCGCGACTTTTTCGTCAAGGTGCTTGGGCAACACATAGACCTTCCCAGATTCGTACTGATCTTTCTTTGTGAAAAGTTCGATCTGGGCAATCGTCTGATTGGCGAACGATGAGCTCATCACGAAGCTCGGATGACCGGTCGCGCAACCGAGATTCACGAGGCGGCCTTTGGCCAGCAGCGTGATCTTCTTGCCGTCGGGGAAAATGATGTGATCAACCTGTGGCTTGATCTCATCCCAGGTGCATTTTTCGAGCGAGGCGACGTCGATTTCGTTGTCAAAATGGCCGATGTTGCAGACGATGGCTTCGTCTTTCATGGCGGCCATATGGTTGTAAGTGATGACGCTCTTGTTGCCAGTCGCGCTCACGAAGATGTCGGCTTTGTCAGCCGCGTATTCCATTGTGACGACCTTGAAGCCTTCCATCGCGGCCTGCAGCGCGTTGATCGGATCGATCTCGGTGACCCACACTTGCGCGGACAACGCACGCAACGCCTGCGCCGAACCTTTGCCCACGTCACCGTAGCCGGCCACGCAAGCCACTTTGCCGGCGATCATCACGTCGGTCGCGCGCTTGATGCTGTCGACCAGCGACTCACGGCAGCCGTACAGGTTGTCAAACTTGCTCTTGGTGACGGAATCGTTGACGTTGATGGCGCGGAACAGCAGCGTGCCCTTGGCGCTCATTTCGTTCAGGCGATGCACGCCGGTGGTCGTCTCTTCGGTGACGCCGATGATGTGCTTCGCCTTGCGCTCGTACCAGGTCGGATCTTCGGCGAGTTTTGCCTTGATTGCCGCGTACAGGCAGGTCTCTTCTTCGCTGGTCGGATTCGCGATCAGTGAAGCGTCTTTTGCCGCTTTTTGCCCGAGATGCATCAGCAGCGTGGCGTCGCCACCGTCGTCGAGGATCATGTTCGGGCCTTCGCCGTCCGTACCCTTGGTGCCGAAGTCGAAAATGCGATGCGTGTAGTCCCAGTAGTCAGCCAGCGATTCGCCCTTGACCGCAAATACCGGTGTGCCGCTGGCGGCGATGGCCGCTGCGGCGTGATCCTGCGTCGAGAAAATGTTGCACGAGGCCCAGCGCACGTCGGCCCCGAGCGCCTTGAGCGTCTCGATCAGCACGGCGGTCTGGATCGTCATGTGCAGCGACCCCGTGATGCGCGCGCCTTTGAGCGGCTGCGCCTTCGCGAACTCATCGCGAATGGCCATCAGGCCCGGCATTTCGGTTTCGGCTATCTTGATTTCCTTGCGGCCCCAGGCGGCAAGAGACATGTCGGCGATCACAAAATCAGTGAAAACCTTGTCGGCAATAGCATTCATGCGTCACTCCAAATTAAGGGTGACGGGCGGCTCATTCGCAGAGGGAAAGCAGGAAGCCTGCGGCTCGCGAGCGTTGTGACCCGTACGTCACCAAAACTGCGAGCGCGGTTGGAAAAGACTTGTTCGAGCCTAGCCGGTCACTCCTGAATCAGGCCACCGGTTGCAACGCTCCTCGAACAAGTTTTCGATTTTAGTACAGCTTCGACCAATTAGAGCTTGGTGCCGCTGGCCTTGATGATCGGAGCCCATTCCGCGATCTGGCTTGCCACCAGTGCTGCGTATTCGGCCTGTGTCATCTTGCTGTAAATGATGCCGTTTTCTTCGAGTTTCTTGAGTACGCTGGGCATGGTGAGCACCTCGGCCAGCGCGGCATAGAGCTTGTCGGTCACGTCTTTCGGCAAGCCGGCCGGACCGGAAACGCCGAAATAGTTGTCGATGCGCAACTTTGGATAACCCGCTTCGGCGGTTGTCGGCACGTCGGGCAGCAACGGAGACCGCTTCGCCGATGTCACGGCGAGCCCTTTGACCTGACCGCCCTTCACCAGCGGTACAAACGCAGTGATCACATCAATGCCCACCGGAATCTGGCCGCCCAGCAAGTCCGTCGTCATCGGTGCGCCGCCCTTGTAGGCGACGTGCTGCATGTTGCCTTTTGCCAATGATTTGAAGAATTCGCCGCTGATGTGGCCGATGCTCGCCGGGCCACCGCTGCCGAACGGAATGCCATCCTTGGTTGTCGCCTGTTTGGCGAGATCGGCCAGCGAATTGATGCCCGCCTTGGGGCTCGCCATGAACAACACGGGCGCCGAACCGGCATAAAAAACGTGTGTGAACTGTTTGACCGGGTCGTACGGCTGCTTCTCGAGCACGAACGGCCCAATCGACAGCGGCGTGGAGTTCGCCATCATCAGCGTGTAGCCATCCGGCGCCGCCTGAACCGTCGCCAATCCGCCGACGCTGCCACCGGCGCCGGGACGGTTGTCGACCACGACTGGTTGCCCGAGCTTCTGGCCCAGTGGCTCCGCAATGGTGCGCGCCACAATGTCGCTGGCGCCGCCAGCCGCAAAGGTCACCACCAGTTTAATCGGCCTGTCGGGGTAGGCTGCACTGACTGCGAGTGATGCTGTGAGCATTGAAAGCGCAGTCACTGCGCCGCAGAATCGTTTCATGATCAATTTCCCGTCATTGATAAGTTGTCCAACCGGAACATGCAAGAGCCTTGCCAGCGACCCGGCGGCCGCATGGCTTCGATTAACCTTCCGACATTGCGACTATTTGCTTCACCATGCCTGATTTCTGGCCGTCCACTGGTTACAAACTGCTGTCCCGTACTGGCGCCGCGCTGCTGGTTAGCGACGATTTCATCCGTGCGCTCTTCCTGCGGCCGGAGGTGGCACCGATTGCCGAGTCGTGCGCGGCCGAACTCAAGCTGCACGAGGCGCTGCTGACGGAACCGCGCCGCGATGTCGCCTCGGCCGAAATCCTGAGTATCAAGGACCCGGATGCGCAGGCGAACTACCGCATCCTGCTCAAATTCCGTGATCGCCTGCTCGCGGCGCCAACGCTGGAAGCCGCGTACACCGGGCTGTTCAAGGGCGATGTCGACGTACCGCCGCTGTTCGTCTTTCAGCTCACGCAGATTTTCCTGCGCCACGTCCTTGGCGAGGATTGCGACCCGCTTGAGGCCCGCATGGCGGAATGCCTGTTCCGCGTTCAGAACATTTCGGTGCTTGAGGACGGCGCCGTGATGGCCGCCGACGAAGAAACGGTTGAAGTTTTTGCGGAAACCGGCGGTTTCGGTTCGCTCGGTGAACTGCTCAAGAAACAGAACACTCCGACACGTTCCATCGATCTCGATGTGCTTTCCACCGACAACGCCTCGATTTACTGGGAGCGTGACGAGCGGCACGATCTGGCGGTGAGCCTCAACCGTGGCCAGCCAGCGCTCGATGCGCTGATGCGGGTCATGGAAAAGTGGGTGGCGCACTTCCTCGGCGTCAAGGTGACGATTGCGCATCGCCGTGAAATTGACGACAAGCAATGGGTCTGGCATGTCGGGCTCGATGCCACGGCCAGCGGTGTGCTGAACGATCTCTACAACAACGAACCGGTTGCCGAAGAGCGCATGAATCGCCTGCTCTGCCTGTTTGAGCTGCGCTTTGAAAATCCGGCGGACATGCGGCCCGCAATCGCCGGGCGGCCGGTGTATCTGGCGATGGCGATGGACGCTGACGGAAAACTGAAACTCAAGCCACAGAATCTGTTGCTGAACCTGCCGCTAAACCGGGCCTGAGCATCTTTCTGCGACGCTTTTGGAGGACATTCCTCTAAAAAAATGCTGCGCCGCACAATTTGCTGGCAACAGGCATACAATCCGCGCTCTGCAAACGGATACTCAATCTCTCATGAGTTCACACGCGTCCAGCGCGCACCCGGCCAAACATGCAACGGGGGCACGACTGGCGGCCCTGTCTCTTGGCGCCATTGGCGTCGTTTATGGGGACATCGGGACCTCTCCGCTGTACACGCTGAAGGAGGTTTTCTTCAACGCCAATCACAGCATTGCACTCACCCAGGCCAATGTGATGGGACTGCTGTCCATCATTTTCTGGGTGCTGACCATTGTGGTGGCGATCAAGTACGCCTTTGTGATCCTGCGTGCTGACAATCAGGGCGAAGGCGGCACCATGGTGCTGCTGTCAATGGCGTTGCGCGCAGTGCAGGAAATCAGCAAACGCCGTTATCTGACGCTGCTGGGCATCTTCGGTGTCGCGCTGTTTTTTGGTGATTCCATCATCACGCCGGCCGTGTCTGTGCTCGGCGCGATGGAGGGTCTGACCGAGATCAATCCGAAACTGAAGGTGTTTGTGGTGCCGACGGCGCTGGTGATCCTGACCGGCCTGTTCTATGTTCAGCGTGGCGGCACCGGCCGCGTGAGCAAGTGGTTCGGCCCGATCATGGCGTTCTGGTTTCTGGTGCTGGGTGCACTGGGCGTCTATCACCTGTCATCAAACATGTCGGTGCTGGCAGCGATCAATCCGGCTTACGCGCTGGGCTTCCTGGTGGAAAACCCGAAACTGTCGCTGGTTGTGCTCGGTTCTGCGGTGCTCGCCGTAACCGGCGCCGAAGCGGTCTATGCCGACATGGGCCACTTCGGGCGCAAGCCTATCCGCATCGCCTGGTTCAGCTGGGTGATGCCAGCGCTGGTGCTCAATTACTTCGGACAGGGCGCGCTGATCCTGAAAACCTGCGCGGAACAGGCGGCTGCCGCCGCGGGTGTCGCCTGCAAGATGCATCCGTTCTACGATCAGGTGCCGCACGCGATGCTGATTCCGATGGTGATTCTGGCCGGCGTGGCGACCGTGATTGCGTCGCAGGCCGTGATTTCCGGCGCGTTTTCGATTGGCCGTCAGGCCATCCAGCTGGGCTTCCTGCCGCGCATGACGGTGGTACACACATCGCACAAGAGCGAAGGGCAAATCTATTTGCCGGCGATCAACTGGGCGCTGTTCGTGCTCGTGTTCATCGTGGTGATTGCCTTCCATAGCACCGAAAATCTTGCGGCTGCGTACGGTCTCGCCGTCACCGGTGCGATGTTGATCGACACCGTGCTATTCGCCATTGTCGCCATGGGTTTATGGAAATGGAATCGCGCGCTCGCGGCGCTTCTGGTCGGCGTGTTCCTGATCGTCGATCTGGCGTTGCTGGCGTCGACCGCGATCAAGATTCCGGACGGCGGCTGGTTCCCGCTTGCCGTTGCCTTTGTCGTGCTGGTGTTCATGACGACGTGGAAACGTGGCCGCAACCTCATGGCCGAGCAGCGCAAACAGATTGCGCTGCCGCTGGCGCCGATGATCGAAGCGCTTTCGCGAGACGCGACGCGGGTGCAGGGCACGGCCGTGTTCATGACCTCGGACCCGGATGAAATGCCGGCCGCAATGCTGCATAACCTCAAGCACAACAAGATCCTGCACGAACGGAACATCGTGCTGCATGTACATTTCGAAGACGTGCCATTAGTCACGCGCGCCAAGCGCGTGCGCGTCGAGGATCTCGGCAACGGTTTCTACAAAATGGTCGTGAATTACGGCTTCATGAACGCGCCAGACATCCCCAAGGCGCTGCTGATCGCTGCCAAGGATCACCAGATCGACATCGAAATGATGGACACATCGTTCTTCGTGTCGCGCGAAGTACTGGTGCCCAATCCCTGCCAGCGCATTTCCGTCTGGCGGCAACGGCTGTTCAGCGTGATGTCGCGCAACGCGCAGTCCGCTACCGCGTACTTCCAGATCCCGACCAACCGTGTGCTGGAACTGGGTGCGCAGGTGAAATTTTAGAGGCAGCTTTTTACGTCAAGCGGCGTATCCATTGGACATAACTGCCGATTTCATCGTAAATCGACTTTTGACACTTTATGGGCAAAAGCCCTTATTGAACGGCGCTTTCACGAAAAAGTTGTAGCGCATTCTGCTGTTGCGATCAGGCTACGCAGCCTCATTTGCCACCCCCGCATCCTTGCACCGCCACATCAACGCGAGGCTCATGCCGCTCACGATGTGCCACATGCCCCAGAGGCTGGCGATGATGATCATGCCGAGGTCCGAGTTGAACTGCACCGCGATGATGCCGAGCGCGAGACCGGAATTCTGCATGCCGCCTTCGATCATCACGGCCCGGCGGTCACGTTCGGTTACACCCATCGCAACACTGGTGATCCAGCCGAAAAACAGCCCACAAGCGTTGTGAGCGATCACAATGGCGAGCATCGGCAGCAAGCCGAGCGTGAGCAATTGCCGCTCCTTGATGAGCCCAAGCACGATGAATGCAAGCAACGCCACCAGCGAAAGATTGGCGAGCGGCTTCTGGATTTTTCGTGTCGCGGACGGAAACTGATAGGCCACGCATAGCCCCAGCGTCATCGGAATTGCCAGCAGGAACAGCAGGCTCACCCAGATGCCGGACGCATCGAGATTGAGCTCACGCAGCCAGCTTGCGGTCGCCGGATTGGTCGCTATCATCCAGCCGAAATTGAACGGCGTGGCGATGAGCGCGATGATCGACGCAACGGCGGAAACGCTGACCGAGAGCGCCGTGTTGCCGCGCCCGAAGTGGGTGACAACGTTGCTCAAACTGCCGCCGGGACAGGCTGCGACCAGAATCATCGCCGCTTCGACGTTGGCCGGCAAATCGAGCGCGAGTGTCGCCAGCCAGGTGCCAATCGGCAGCAGGATGAATTGCGGAATCAGTCCACAGATGACCGCTTTCGGCGTCTGCGCGACACGGCGGAAATCCTCAACCTTCAGTTCCAGCGCCACCGAAAACACCATCAGCGCGAGTACACAGCTCAGCACCAGTTGTTGTGTCGTCATACGAAGAATTCCCCCTGATTTGTAGGAGCGGCGCCTACAGGCTTTTCATGCCGAAATATAGGCGCGTTACCGTTGTTATCCCGCACGCTGCGGCGAATGCATAAGCGAGGATCGCGAAATGCTGCGGCCACAGGCACATCGCGCAGAACAGCGCGATGGTTTCCGTGCCCTCGGTCAGCCCGCCGAGGTAATAGAAGCCCTTGTTCGGATAAGTAGGACTCGACATTGACCGCTTCGCTGCAACCGACGCAAACGCAAGAAACGTCGACGCCGTGCCAATGAAGCTCGCGAGCAACACCGCCGCCGACAGCGAATTCGCGGTGGGATCGGCAAGAGAAAAACCAAGCGGTACCGCCGCGTAAAACAGGAAATCGCAGACGATATCGAGAAAGGCGCCGCGATCAGTCGGACCAGCGATGCGTGCCATCGCGCCATCGACGCCGTCAAGAAAGCGATTGCACAGAATCAGCGCAAGCGCCCATCCGAAATGGTCGCGCGCAAGCAGCGGCAACGCGGCCAACCCGATTGCGGCACCCGCGAGCGTCACAGCGTTCGCCGACATTCCCGCTCGCAGGCAAACGCGCGCCACCAAGCGATGTGGCGCAGCAAGTAGCGGGAGTGCGAACCGGTCAAGCATGCGTCTGGAGTGTAGGCGACAGGCGCGAGAGCGCGGATGTGGCACGCAAGTCGCATCAGGATGCTAGATTCTGACTATCCATGAATTCACCGCTTGCCCTCCTCGTCATCGTTCTCGCCGCCAGTGTGTTGTCGGTAGGGATTTGTCGCCGACTGGGTTTGCCGTCCTTGCTTGGTTATCTGATCGTCGGCATGCTGCTCGGGCCACAGGCGTTCAAGCTGATCCCTGATTCCGACCAGGCGCGCGCGATTGCCGAGTACGGCATCGTGTTTCTCATGTTCTCGATCGGACTTGAATTCTCGCTGCCGCAGTTCCGCTCGATGCGCCGGGTGGTGCTGGGTCTGGGCTCCGGGCAGTATGTGTTGTCGCTTTTGCTGTTTGCAGCGATCGCGCTGATGTTGTCGCAAACGGTCGCGAGCGCGATCGTGCTCGGCGCGGCGCTCGCGATGTCGTCGACCGCCATCGGGGTCAAGCTGCTGGCCGAGAGGAACGAGCTTTCATCTCCAGTAGCACGACCGGTCATCGGCGTGCTGCTGTTTCAGGATCTGGCCGTGGTGCCGTTATTGATTCTGCTACCGACGCTTGGTGTCGGCGGTGGCATTAGCGGCATGGAGATCGGCTGGATCCTGACCAAGGTGGTCGTGCTGCTTGGCCTGTTGCTTGGTTTCGGACAGCCCGTGTTGCGTGCCTGGTTCCGCATCGTGGCGCAGCGAAAGACCAGCGAACTGTTCATGCTCAATGTGTTGCTGGTCACGCTGCTTCTGGCATGGCTCTGCCATGTCGCGGGCCTTCCACACGCATTGGGCGCGTTCGTCGCAGGCATGCTGATCGCCGAGACTGAATACAAACTGCAGGTCGAGGACGACATTCGTCCGTTCCGCGATGTGCTGCTCGGTATGTTCTTCATATCAGTGGGCATGCAGCTGGACGGCCCATTTGTCGCCACGCAGCTCGGCTGGGTCCTACTGACGTTGGTCGTCCTGCTCGCGGGCAAGGCCGTCATCCTGCAACCAATGGCGCGCTACTTCAAGCTCAAGACGGCTGACGCCAACGTGGCGGCGGCGCTGCTTTCGCCAGCAGGCGAATTCGGATTTGTGATCCTGACGCTCGGTTTGACAACCGGTGCCCTCGACCCGCGCGCCGCGCAGATCGCCATCGCCGCGATGCTCCTCTCGATGCTCGCGGCCCCATTCCTGCCGCGTCTGGCTGGGCGTATCAACAAACGCATCACGGCCAACGACTTTCTCGCGCGCTCAGCCGACATCTTCAAGATTGCAACCGAGAGCATGGAGCGGCAGGACCACGTGATCATCTGTGGCTATGGCCGGAGCGGACAGTATCTGGCGCGCCTGCTGGAGGCCGAGGATGTGCGATTTGTCGCACTTGATCACGATCCCGACCGTGTGCGCGAGGCCATTGGTGGCTATGGCAGTGCGGGTAACGGCAATGTGGTCTTTGGTGACGCGCAGCGTCGCGAGGCGCTGGTCGCGGCCGGCGCGGAGCGCGCTCGCGCGCTGGTGGTGTCGTTTGCCAACGTCGAAGCCGCACTGAAAATTATCGGCACCACCAGAGCAATCCGACCGGACCTCCCCATCGTGGTGCGCACCACCGATGACGAACCGATTGAGCGCCTGCTCGCTGCGGGGGCCACCGAAGTGGTGCCTGAAGTGCTCGAAGGCAGCCTAATGCTGGCGTCGCATTCGCTGCTGCTGCTCGGCACGCCACTGCCGCGCGTGTTGCGCCGCATTCGCGCGGTGCGCGAGGAGCGCTACAGCATGTTTCAGGGCTTCTATCGCGGCGCCAGCGATGGCAACGAAAACGAGGCTGACGCCCGGCTCTTGCACACCGTCCACCTGAGCCCCTCTGCAAACGCGGTGGGCCGGCCCTGGGGCGAAGTTGCAGCCTCGTTTCGCGGCGGTGAAGTGGAGATCACCCACGTTCGTCGTGGCGGCGCGCGCCTCGGGCAGCCGAAGGACGATTTTGTCTTTGAAGCAGGTGATTCTGTGGTCCTGCTAGGGACCCAGACCGGCGTGGCCTCACTTGAGCTTCACCTCATCGGTTAGGGATTTCCCGAAGTGCGAAGAGGCGCAAACCGCTTTTGTTGAATTCCGTATCATGGCATGCCGTTTGCGTATGCAAGGCGATGGATTCTCTGGTGTAATGCCCGACGAACGGAAAATTGCGCGAAGCCGCATGGCTTGGCGCTGACACGCTCAAATCAAGTTCTTATCTCAAGGAGACGCTTCAATGATTACATCCAGAACGAAAGTCGTTCTCAGCGCACTGCTGACAGCAGGTGCGCTGGTAGCCCTGCCGGCACATGCCGGCAAAACCCTCGACAGCATCAAGGCCAAGGGCCAAGTGGTTTGCGGCGTGAATACCGGCCTCGCGGGCTTCTCGCAAGCGGACTCCAGCGGCAACTGGACCGGCCTTGACGCTGACACCTGCAAAGCCATCGCAGCCGCTGTTCTCGGCGACGCAAACAAGGTCAAATGGGTTCCCCTGAATGCGCAGCAGCGTTTCGCTGCACTGCAATCGGGCGAAGTCGACATCCTGGCGCGCAACACGACGTTCTCGCTGACTCGTGACGCATCGCTCGGCCTGCATCAGACGGCCGTCACCTATTACGACGGTCAAGGCTTCATGGTCACGACCAAATCGAAGATCAAGGATGCCAAGCAGCTCAAGGGTCAAACTGTCTGCGTTCAGTCGGGCACCACGACCGAGAAAAACCTGACCGACTTCTCCAAAGCCAACGGCCTCGGCATCAAGACCGTCGTGTTCGAAAAGGTAGAAGCTGCAACCGGCGCGTATTTCGCGGGTCGTTGCATCGCCTACACAACGGACGCATCGGGTCTGGCTTCGGTTCGTAACAAAGAAGCGAAGAACCCGGACGACCATGTCATCCTGCCACAACTGATCTCGAAAGAGCCGCTCGGCCCGATGGTTCGCCGCGGTGATGACGAGTGGTTCGCCATCGTCAAATGGGTTGTGTACGGTCTGCTCGAAGCTGAAGAGTATGGCGTCACGCAAGCCAACGTTGATCAGATGAAGACCAGCACCGACCCGGTCGTTCAGCGTCTGCTCGGTACCACGGAAGATACGGGCAAACTGCTCGGTCTCGACAAGGAATGGATGGCACGCGCCCTCAAGGCAACTGGCAACTACGGCGAAATGTTCGAACGCAATGTTGGCCCGAAATCAGCGCTCAAACTTCCACGGGGTGCTAATAACCTCTGGAACAAAGGTGGTTTGATGTATGCATATCCGGTCCGCTAAGAACACTTAGCGACTTGTCCCCTCTCCCGCAAGCGGGAGAGGGTTAGGGTGAGGGTGGTTCGCGCCGTTGGCAACGACGTACACGAGCCAGTTCACCCTAACAGGAACACCAAGAATTCCTGATGCCGGACAGAAATAACTTGCGGGGAAATGCATGGCAGTTTCACCACGAAAACCACCAACTAAACGTGACTGGTCCTGGCGCAGCCAGGCCTTTCGCGGCTTGCTCTACCAGATCATCGCTGTGCTCGTCATCGGAGGAGTGGCCTGGTTTCTGGCCCACAACACCGCCGAGAACATGCGCATTCGCGGCATCAAGAGCGGCTTCGACTTCCTGACCCAGCCAGCCGGTTTCGACATCGGCGAGTCGCTGACCCATTTCGACTCCAGCGATCCCTACTGGAAAGCCTTCCTGATCGGCGTGTCGAACACGTTGCGCGTAGCCATCGTCGGCATCATCCTGACCACCATTCTCGGCACACTGATCGGCGTAGGTCGCTTCTCGCGCAACGGTCTGGTGCGCGGACTTTGTCAGGCTTATGTCGAACTGTTCCGCAACGTTCCTGTGCTGCTTCAACTGCTCATGTGGTACTTGCTGTTCACGGAATTCCTGCCGGATATTGCCGATGCGAAGCAGATTGGCTCGTTCTTTCTGAGCAAAGGCGGCTTCACGTTCCCTGCGCCAATCTGGGATAGCGGCCACTTATGGGGCGTTCTCGGCTGGGTTGCCGGTGGTGTTGCGGCCTGGCTCTATCGCCGCTGGGCGCAACGCAAGTTCGAAGAGACTGGCAAATTGCGCAGCATGTTCTGGGTGCCGTTGATCATTGTTCTCGTTGTCGGTGCACTCGGTTGGGTCGCCGGTGGTGCACCGTTCGAATTCAAGCTGCCAACCAGGGGCGAGTTTGCGATTGAAGGTGGCGGTTCGCTCACGCCCGAATTCATGGCGGTGCTGCTCGGTCTCACTTTGTACACGGCCGCGTTCGTGGCTGAAGTGGTTCGTTCGGGGATTCAGTCGGTAGCGCGCGGACAATCCGAGGCGTCACAGGCGCTCGGTTTGTCGACCGGGCAAGAAATGCAAAAAGTGCTGCTGCCGCAAGCGCTGCGCGTGATCATTCCGCCGATGACCAACCAGTTTTTGAATCTCACTAAGAACTCCTCGCTCGCGGTGGCAATTGGTTACCCGGATGTGGTGTCAATCTCGAACACGGCGCTTAACCAGACCGGCCGCGCCGTGGAGTGCATCGCACTGATCATGGCGGTTTATCTCACCACGTCGCTGCTGACCTCGTTCTTCATGGGTTGGTACAACGCGAAATCAGCCATCAAGGAGCGCTAGTCATGGCTGAAACCATCATCTTCCAATCGCTGCCTTCGCGTCCCGCTCCGGTCAATACCGAGGGCCTGGTGCCGTGGGTCAAGAGCAATCTGTTTGCCAACTGGCAAAGCAGCATTGTCACGATCATTGTTGGCGCGCTGCTGCTGTATTACGTGCCGCAATTCATCAACTGGGCGGTCATCACCGCCACCACGGTTGCCAACGCCGACGCTTGTCGGGCTGAGGGCGTAGGCGCCTGCTGGGGCGTGATTCGCGAAAAATATCGTTTGATCATCTTCGGTCGCTATCCGTTTGAAGAGCAATGGCGTCCGTTGATCGCGACGCTCTTGATGGTTGGCCTGCTGGTGATGAGCTGCACGCGCATGTTCTGGAAAAAGTGGCTGGTCGTCGCCTGGGTCATCGTGCTCGTCGCATTCTTCATCCTGATGTATGGCGGTGTGATGGGGCTTTCGACTGTGCCTACAGATCGCTGGGGCGGTTTGCCTTTGACGATCATGCTGGCGACGCTATCCATCGTGCTCTGCTTCCCAATCGCGATCTGCGTTGCGCTGGGGCGCCGCAGCCGTCTGCCCGCGATCAAGACGTTCTGCACGATCTACGTCGAACTGATCCGTGGCGTGCCGTTGATCTCGGTATTGTTCATGGCGTCATTCATGTTCCCGCTGTTCATGCCGCAGGGTGTGACGATTGATGTGCTGATCCGGGTACTCGTTGGCGTCACGCTGTTTGCGGCGGCCTACATGGCCGAGGTGATTCGCGGCGGCCTTCAGGCCATGCCAAAAGGTCAGGCCGAAGCGGCGGCATCGCTTGGACTTTCTTACTGGCAGACCCAGTTCAAGATCATCCTGCCGCAGGCGCTCGCGATGGTGGTGCCGGGCATCATGAACAATTTCATCGGCTTGTTCAAGGACACCTCCCTCGTCTACATCGTGTCGCTGTACGAATTGACGGGCGCGCTGGGTCTCGCGCTCAATTCGGATGCCGACTGGCGGCCGTACAAGCTTGAAGGCTATCTGTTCATTGTCGCGATTTACTTCGCGTTCTGTTTCGCCATGAGCCGTTACAGCCTGTGGATCGAAAAGCAGCTCAACAAATCCAAACTGCGTTAAATCGGGGACGACATTCATGACAACCGAAACTCCAGACAACATCATCGTCTTCGACAAGCTCAACAAGTGGTACGGCAACAGCTTCCACGTGTTGCGCGACATCAACCTGCAGGTGAAGCGCGGCGAACGCATCGTGATCTGCGGCCCGTCCGGCTCCGGCAAATCGACGCTGATCCGCTGCATCAATCGCCTTGAGGAACATCAGGAAGGACATCTCTGGGTCGATGGCACTGAACTCACCGACGACGTAAAAGCCATCGACAAGATCCGCAAGGAAGTTGGCATGGTGTTCCAGCAGTTCAACCTGTTTCCGCACCTGACCGTACTCGAAAACCTGACGCTGTCGCCGATGTACGTCGGCAAGATGCCGAAGAAGGAAGCCGAAGAAAAGGCAATGGCGCAGTTGAAGCGCGTGCGCATCGCCGAGCAGGCGGGCAAGTACCCGCTGCAACTCTCTGGCGGCCAGCAACAGCGCGTTGCCATCGCGCGCGCACTCTGCCTGACGCCGAAAATCATGCTGTTTGATGAGCCGACCTCAGCGCTCGATCCGGAAATGATCAAGGAAGTGCTTGACGTGATGGTGGAAATGGCCAATCAGGGCATCACCATGCTTTGCGTAACGCACGAAATGGGTTTTGCCAAGGCCGTCGCCGACCGCGTGATCTTCATGGATCAGGGCCAGATCGTCGAACAGAACAACCCACACGACTTCTTCAACAACCCGCAAACGGATCGTTCAAAAGACTTCCTGTCGAAGATTCTCGGGCACTAGACCAAAGTCGTTACCGCATGAAAAAGAGCCGCTTTTGCGGCTCTTTTCATTGGTGCTCCCAGACATC
>Ga0073899_10001500_pt1 | contig 21357 bp, 18 predicted proteins | sample KloWWTmetaKNB5Ph_FD_88975 | JGI IMG/M metagenome (GOLD analysis project Ga0073899, IMG submission 88975) | Active sludge microbial communities from Klosterneuburg, Austria, studying microevolution and ecology of nitrifiers - Klosterneuburg... | ecosystem: Engineered > WWTP > Aerobic digester >... | reverse complement strand
GTGAGCCTTGCAACAGCACGCTGGTGGGCTGGGCAAGGGGGTAGCAATACCTCCCGGCTGCAAGGGAATTCGCATCAGCTGGCTTTGTGTCGGGTACCTTGACATGGGGCGAGATTCAAGGGTGCTGGTTGCCTCCGTAGCGTGCGTCTGCGCGGTGGAGGTGGCGAGATCCAAAACAGAACGCTAAACATGTAGATCTGTCCAACGAAGGCTTGCGGACGCGGGTTCAATTCCCGCCAGCTCCACCATTTACTTAAAGCCCAACCCTTATCGGTTGGGCTTTTTTCTGCCCGGAACGCCAGTGTTGGCGCGGTTTCGCGCCTTGGCCTCTTGAGCACACCCCTCCCGAAGTCACCGTTCCAGGCGCGCATTCCGGCGTTTTTCTCTCTCTGTTCTCTGCTGCCCTCTTGAGCATTCAATGCCCGAAGTCGTGTATCGGCGCGGGTTTGCGAGCCGTCGGTTTGCATCTTCGCCTGCTCGGGAGCGCGCGACCGAGACAGCGAAAGGCACAAAAAATTGCTCATGTCAAGCCCTGGCCCGGAATTTCCAGGGTTTGAAATCATAAGCAGGGCAATAGGTTAGCTCTGTTTTGGGCCACTTGAAGTGACTGCTGCGTCGTGGGCTAGGTGCCACATAAGAGCGTCGGGAGAGAAAGCCGGATCGCACTTGGTCGTGCTGGATTGCCGGGAGGCGGCGGGCTTGTCGCACCATGATAGCCCAAGTGGCTTCGCAGCATCCAGAACGAAGAACGCGCAGCCGAAGGCTGCGCGTTCGATGAATGCCGTTGGATGGCACGCGACGCCATCAGGCCGGTTTCGTTGGCGCGCTCCGTATCGCCGAGCCCTTCCTGAATCCCCTGTCCCCCGCCATGAAGGCTTCCAGCATGTACGGAATCAGCGTCATGGCATCGACCACCTCGCCATACGCTTGAGCGTGCAGCGCGGCGTAGCAGTCGAGGTCGGCCTTGAGGCTGGCCGGGCACGAGAACGTGAGCTTCGTGCTCTCAGTCTTGGGAAGCGGCCCGAGCCGCAGCTTCTTGGTGGTGTTCATCGCATTGCTCCCCGGTTGAAGAACATTGGCTGGTACGGTCGCAGCACCAGATCGCGGTTGACGATGATCCGCACCGGCAGGCCCGGCCGCTCCGTCAAAGTCGGCTGGATGTTCATGTTGCGCCTGGTCATCTCCTGGCCCACCTGGTTGATGCTGTCTTGTGCGCTGTCGCGCCCAGCGATCACGATGCGGTTGCCGTTCTGCCGGTTCTCCGGCGCGGCCAGCTCGGCACCCACGCCCAGCAATGTGGTCAGCGCCGCACCGGCAAAGACGCGATCCCAGTGCCAATCGACACCATCCTCCAGGCCGGCATAGCCGGCCGGATCGGTGCCCGCGAGGTTGTCGAGCTTCAGCGAAGACGTGTCCGGCAGGATGATTCGGTTCCACACCACCTGCACGCGGCTTTGCCCGTAGCTCACCTGGCTGTTGTACTTGCCCAGGATGCGCGATCCCTGCGGGATCAGCAGGAACTTGCCCGTCGCCGTGTCGTAGACCGGCTCCGTCACCGTGGCGATCACGTCGCCCGGCAAATCAGACTTGATGCCCGTCACCAGCGCACCGGCGATCACCGTTCCCGCCATGACCTGATACGGCGAGGACGGCATTTGCAGACTGGTGGAATTACGGGTTTCCGTAGAGGCGCCTTTCAGGAAAGCCTCTTTCTGGTTTTGCCGGTTCTGCACGGCGGTTGGGTCGGCAGGCTGGGCCGCCGTCGAGGCCGGGCCAGCGGCCAGCGGGTCGAAGCCCGCCAAGGCCGATGCCGGGCCAGCTGCTTGCGCGGTCGCTGGCGCTGCGGTCTTGCCGGGAGTGCCTGAGCGGAAAAACACCGACGAGGCTGCGGCTGCTTCGGCCTCCTTGCGCCGCGCATCCTCCGGGTCATGACCCGGTGGCGCATAGGTCGGCGTCACCGGCTGCTGCGACTTCACGATGGCCGGGCCAAGGTCGCCGGGCAGCGGCGGCCCCAGCTCCGGCACCTTCGGCAGCTTGGAGTAGTCGGAGGGCAAGCCATCCAGCCCTTCAGACTTCGACACGCGATCGACGTTGTACAGCTCGGTCCGCTCGCCTGCGCCGCGCCGATGTGACTGCAATGACCAGATCGTGGCTCCCAGCACGGCGACCGACAGGCCGCCGGTGAGCATGGCCAAGGTGCGCCGGTTCAGGCGCGTTACCGGGCGCGGCTGGGCGCGCAGCGCCACCGCCTCGGGCGCGACCTTGCCCGCCTGCGCCGCAAGATCAGGGGAGTCGTCCTGGCTCATGGTCAGTTCCTCCGCGTTCCGTCCGTGCGCTCGATCCGAACCACATCGCCCTTGTCACCGCCCAGGCGCAACTCGGCCGCGCCGAACAGGCGATCCACGATGTAGTACGGCGAGCGGAAGCGGTAATTCACCAGTTGCCCATCGCCCTGCGCGCCGATGACGAACAGCGGCGGCAACTCGCCTTGCGCGATGCCAGCGGGGAACTGGATGTAGACCTTCTCGCCATCGTCGAAGGCGCGCAGCGGCTTCCACGGCGGGTTGCTGCCGCTGACCGCGTAGCGGAAACGGATCTTCTCCAGCGACAGGCCAGCATCGACCGGCGCGGCGGCGCTGGCCGCCTGCGCCTGGCGCTGCAAGGCCAGCATCTTGTCCTTGGGGTACTCCCAGGACACCGACGCCATCCACGTCTTCTCGGTCGAGGTCAGCTCCAGCAGGTACGTCCTGCGGCTGGTCGTGATGACCAGATTCGTCTTCAACCCCGAGCGGATCGGCTTGACCATCACGTTGACGCGCAACGCATCGCCGCTGCCGCTCGATGTATCCCCGACGATCCAGCGCACGGTATCGCCGGCGGCCACCGTCACCAGATCTTCACCGGGCTGGAGCGCGATCACCGTCACGCGGCCCACTGCCGCATAGACCTGGTACAGCGCCCCATCCGTGAAAGGCCACACCTGAATTGCGTTGACGTACCCCTCGCGCGTGGGTGCAATGCGCGCCTCGGCGTTGGCGCGGGACACGCGCACGGTTTCATCGGCGGGTTCTGGGGCGGGCTTGGTATCCGGCACAGGTTTCATTTGCGCCGGCATCGGCAGCACCTGTGGCACGGCCACCACCTCCACCGGCGCAGGCGGCTCCGGCAGCGGCTGGGCCTGCACCGGCTCATCGAGCGAAATGGACGGCGGCGGCTTGCCCTGCGTGGCGCAGCCCGCGAGGGCAAGCAACATGATCGGCAAGGCGGATTTACGGAAAAGATCATTCATGGTTTTGCTCCTTCGTTTCCTTCCAGTTCGCGGCTCCACGACAGCCCGTTGACGTAGATGCCCAAGGGGTTCTTGCGCACCCGCTGCTCGGTGCGCGGCGTCTGCTGCACGATGGAAACCACCGCGTTCCAGCGCTCGGTGCGATCCAGCGCACCGTTGACAAAGCGCGTCTCCGTCCAGCGCACGTTGAAAGACGTGTCGCTGGCGCGCGTCACGCTGCTGATCTGCACCGTCACCGACTCCTTGCCGATGCGCGTGAACGGATCGGCCACCCGCGCGTACTCGTTGAGCACGACCGCCCCCTTGTCGGTCGTGTAGTCGTAGGCATCCAGCCAGTTCTGCCGTACCACGATGGGATCGATGGACAGCGAGCGCACCAGGCCGATGAAGCGGCCCAGGTGGTAGGCAATCTGCGCATCGCTGGGCCGGTACGGCGTGGCGGCTTCGCCGACGGCACGCACCTGGCCCGCGTTGTCCACCTCGATGACGTAGGGCGTCACGATGGACTGCGCGGAACGCCAGACCAGGCCGCCGGCCATCAGCACGGCCAAGGTGAGGCAGCCAAAGGCCAAGAAGCGCCAATTCCTGGCCTGCACGCGGGCCGAGCCGATGCGCTCGTCCCAGACCTGAGCTGCGGATTGGTACGGAGTGGCAGGCTGCGGCGTGTCGGCGTAGCGCACCTGCGGTCGTTTGAATCGCATGGAAGTTCTCCTCATGAATCGGAATCACGCAGGCTTGGCCCCTGGCTGGAGCTGCCACCGTCGCCGCCGCGCAGCGTGTGGGCGGCGGTCGTAGCGGCATGGGTGAGCTGTTGCCTTCGATGCAGGCGCTTGGCCCAGGCGGGTTGTTCGGCAGACGGAGCCGATCCGGCAGCGTCAGGGCCGGCGGGTGCGGCGCCGGAGGCTGGCGCGTCATCGGGCCGAAAGGCCGCCGCCATGCGCTCCTTCATCGAGCGCGCCCCATCGGCCACCTTCCGCCCGGCCGCCTGCGCGCCAGTCTTGGCGACATTGCCCACGCCAGCAGCGGCACCCTTCAGGCCGCCACCGGCCGAAGCGGAGCCCGCCTGGTACGCCGACCTGGCGCTGCTGGCGGTCGATGCCATCGAGCGAGCGGCGGCGGGTGCCATGCGCGCCCCGGCCGCCACGGCACTTCCGACGCCCGTAGCCGCGGCACCGACCGCCACAGCGGTTCCGGCTGCGCCGATGGCGGCACCGGCCATCGCGCCCGCGCCGAGCTGCGGCCCGCCGGACACCAAGCCAGTTGCAATGCCCGGCCCGAAGATGCCCAGCGCCAGCAGGGACAGCGAAGCCAGCATGATGACCAGCGCCCGGTCGATCGAGGGCTCCGAGCCTGCCGGTATGTTGAACTCGGAGAACAGGCCCGAGCCAATGCCCACGATGACGGCCAGCACCAGCACCTTGATGCCCGACGACACCACGTTACCCAAGACCTTCTCGGCCAGGAACGCCGTCTTGTTCCAGAGAGCGAACGGCACCAGCACGAAGCCCGCCAGCGTGGTCAGCTTGAACTCGATCAGCGTGACGAAGAGCTGCACCGCCAACACGAAGAAGCTGACGATGATCACCAGCCACGCGAAGAACAGTACGACGATGGGCGCGAGGTGGATGAACACCTCGGGGAAGCCCGACAGCCCCTTGATCTGGTCGAGGATCGGCGCCGCTGCGTCGATACCGGCCTTGGCCAACCGTCCCGGCTGCAAGAAGTTGCCCATGCTCAGGCTGGAGCCGCTGGCCGTCAGGCCCAAGCCCGCGAAGGAGCGGAACACCACGCTGGCCAGCATGTTGAAGTTGCCGATGATGTAGGCGAAGGCACCGACGTACAGCACCTTGCGGATCAGCTTGGCGATCACGTCCTCGCCCTGGCCGGTGGCATGGCCCATCGCCCAGAACAACCCGGCGAGCGTCATGTCGATGACGATCAGCGTGGCCGTGAGAAACGCCACCTCGCCATGCAGCAGCCCAAATCCCGAGTCGATGTAGCGCGAGAACACATCGAGGAAATGGTCAATGATCGAAATGTCATTCATGGCAAGTCCTCCTGCCCAGGCGAGGCCGTTGCCACCGCATTGCGGTCCTCGGCGGGTTCATCGAAGCTGGGCGGAATCGGCGGCAGATCGGCCAGCGTCCGGTACTCATCCGGCCCGGCCAGGCCGGAGAGAAAGCGGCGCAAATCGGCCTGGGCCACCTGCGCGCAAGACGCGCCGTCGAGCTGGCCCGCCCGGCATTGCTCCTTGAGCAAGCGCAGCCGCGACGGATCTGCCGAGAGCGCATCGACCGAAGGCACCTCCTGCTGGCCGCAGCCGGCCAGCAGGAGCACAAAACCGCAGAGAGCAGGCGCGCGGGTCATGGCAGCACCCGTCAACGGCTGTAGAAATCGACGGACTGCGGCGTGTACGGCGTGCCTTCACCCAGGAAGCGCCGGTTCACCTCGCGGCCTCGCTCCACAGCGGCGGCCTGCCGCGCCAGTTCCAGCGAAGCGGCACGATCCTGGGTGATGCTCAGGCGCTGCGTCTGGATGGACTGCTTGGCCTGCAAGGCCAGAAGCTGGTTCATGGCCTGCATCGCCTGCAAAGCGCCCACGGCCGACTGGCTCTTGCCCACGAGGTCGGCCAGCACGCCTTCGTCGTCGCTCAGGTTCTGCGACGCCTGGGCCTGCATCTGCATGGTGGTCTGCAGGCCGCTGAGCGTGTTCTTCCAACGCTCCTGCGCGTCGCGGTACATCTGATTGCCGCTGACGGTGGCGGCGTACTGCTCCGGGTACAGGCGCTGGAACTCCCGATCCAGATTGGTCACGTCATAGGCCAGGCCCTTGGCCTGCGCGATCAGCCGCTGCGTGGTCGCCAGGTTGGCGCGCAACTGGCCCACTACGCTGGACGGCAGGCTGGCGAGGTTGCGCGCCTGGTTGATGAGCATCTGCGCTTCGTGCTGGAGCTGCTTGATCTGGTTGTTGATCTGCTCCAGCGTGCGGATCGCGGTCAGCGTGTTCTGCACGAGGTTCGTAGGGTCGATCACGACCCATTGCGCCTGCACGGCGGTAGCGGTGCAAAGCATGGCCGCGACGGCGGCGGCGAGAAGACGCTTCTTCATGATGGGTTCTCCTTGGGGTGGGTGGACGGGAACGAGGACAGCAGTTCGGCCGCCCAATGCAGGCCGCGGTGGCGCAGCCAGGCGGCTGCGAACGGGGTGGATGCAGATGTAGCGGCGAGCACCGCGTCGATGTCGCGCTGGTCTTGCGGCGTGGAAGCACCCGCGAAGGCCAAGGTCGCGGCGCCCAGGTCGAGGTCGAACAGGCGGTTGCCGAGACGGGATTGGTAGTAGTAGTCGCGCTTGGGCTGCGCGGTGGCGACGATTTCGATCTGGCGCGAGTTCAGCCCGAAGCCTTCGTAGATAGCCCTGATCTGCGGCTCGGTCGCCTGCGGGTTGGGCAGGAAGATGCGGCTGGCGCAGCTCTCGATGATGGCCGGCGCGATGCTCGAATCCTTGATGTCGGCGAGGCTCTGCGTGGCGAAGATGACGCTGACGTTCTTCTTGCGCAGCGTCTTGAGCCACTGGCGGATGCGGGCCGCGAACACCGGGTCATCGAGAAACAGCCACGCCTCATCGAGGATCAGCAGCGTGGGCGCACCGTCAAAGCGTTCATCGAACCGGGCAAAGAGGTAGTGCAGCACGGCCATGACGGCGGCCTTGCTGTGCATCAGCTCTTCCATCTCGAAGCACTGCACGGCGCCGGAACCCAGGCGATCCGAATCCGCATCCAGCAGCTTGCCGTGGGCGCCGCCGAGCACGTAGGGCGCGAGCGCCTGGCGCAGCGCGTTCGATTGCAGCAGCACCGACAGGCCGGTCATCGTGCGCTGCTCCAGCGGAGCACCGGCGAGGCTGCCGAGCGCCGACCAGATGGCAGCCTTCTCCTCCGGGCCGACGGTCACGCCTTCATGCCGCAAGCGGCCTTCGATCCACTCGGCGGCCCAGGTTCGATAACCCTCGCGGTCGATGCGGGCCAAGGGCTGGAATGCGATCTCGCCATCCATACCGAGGTCGTAGTGCTCGCCGCCCAGGCCCAGCACCGTTGCCCGGATGGAGCGGCCCATGTCGAACGCGAGGATGCGCGATCCGCGATAGCGCCGGAACTGCATCGCCAAGGTGGCGAGCAGCACCGACTTGCCCATGCCGGTCGGCCCCGCGACCAGCGTGTGGCCCACGTCGCCGATGTGCGTCACCAGCCGGAACGGTGTCGCGCCGTCGGTGCGCGTCACGATCAGCGGCGGGCCGTTGAGATGGTTATTGCGCTCGGGGCCGGCCCATACCGCCGACACCGGCATCAGGTGCGCCAAGTTCAGCGTCGAGACGATGGGCTGGCGCACGTTGGCGTAGGCATGGCCGGGAATGGACGACAGCCAGGCATCCACCGCGTTCAAGGCCTCGGGCATCGTCACGAAGCCCCGGCCCTGGATGACCCGCTCCACCATGCGCAGCTTCTCGTCGGCCTTCGCCGGGTCGGCATCGAGCACCGTCACCGTGGTGGTGACATACCCGAAGGCCACCTGATCGCTGCCCAGTTCCTGCAAGGCCGCGTCCGCATCGGCCGATTTGTTGCTGGCGTCGGTATCGACCAGCGGGGTTTCCTGCTGGAAGATGGTTTCGCGCAGCAGCGCGATCACGTTCTTGCGCTTGGCGAACCACTGGCGGCGCAGGCGGGACAGCTCCTTTTCCGCATCGGCTTTGTCCATGCAGAGGAACCGGGTGGACCAGCGATAGCCAAAGCCGAGGCGGTTGAGGTCATCCAGAATCCCCGGCCAAGTCGAGGTCGGGAAGCCACGCACCGACACCACGCGCAGGTGCTGGCCGCCCAGCATGGGCGCCAGGCCACCGACCAGCGCGGAGTCGGTCAGCAGCGCATCGATGTGGAAAGGCACTTCAGGCACGCCGACGCGATAGCGCCGCGTCGAGATGGTGGCGTGCAGGAAGGTCAGCGTCTGGCTGTCGTCCAGCCACGCGATTTCCGGCATCACGCCATCGAGCAGGTCGAAGATGCGATCGGTTTCCGCGACGAAGGCCGTCAGGCGCTCGCGCCAGTCCACGCCTTCGGTGGGCCGGTTCTCGTACAGCATCCCGGCCGCGCGGGCGCGTGATTCCTCGGGCGGCAGGTACACCAGCGTCAGGTGGTAGCCGCTCTCGAAGTGGTTGCCCGAGTCCTCGAACGTAGCGCGGCGTTCCTCGTCCACCAGCCACGACAACGGCTCGGGAAACTCCGAGTGCGGATAGTCGGCTGCGGGCCGGCGCTCGGCTTCGATGAACAGCGCCCAGCCCGAACCCATACGACGCAGCGCGTTGTTCAAGCGCGCCGACGTGGCAATCAGTTCGCCTTGCGTTGCGCTATCGAGGTCAGGCCCGCGAAACCGGGCCGTGCGCTGGAAACTGCCGTCCTTGTTCAAGACGACGCCCGGTGCGATCAGCCCGGCCCAGGGCAACCAGTCGGCGAGCAAGGCCGGGCGCTGGCGATATTCGGCAAGGTTCAGCATGGCATCACCTCACACGTCCAGCAGCGGCCGGTGCTTGATGTGCCGCGCGAACACGGCCATGAACTGCGGATCGACACGCGCACCCCAGACCGCCAGCGAATGGCCGACGATCCAAAGCACCAGCCCAGGAATCCACATCTGCAAGCCCAGGCCCACGGCAGCGGCCAAGGTGCCGTTGGTGATGGCCACGGTGCGCGGAGCGCCGCCCATCAGGATCGGCTCGGTCAGAGACCGATGTAGCGGCACCTCGAAGCCGGGCATTCCATCGTGCGGGCCGTTCATACGACGGCCCCACCGGAGAAGCTGAAGAACGACAGGAAGAAGCTCGAAGCGGCGAACGCGATGGACAGGCCAAACACGATCTGGATCAGCTTGCGGAACCCGCCCGAGGTATCGCCGAAGGCCAGCGCCAAGCCCGTGGCGATGATGATGATGACCGCGACGATGCGCGCCACCGGCCCCTGGATGGATTCGAGGATGGATTGCAGCGGCCCTTCCCAGGGCATCGAGGAACCCGCGGCCTGCGCGGTGCCTGCGAGCAGCAACATCAGCGCCGCGAGCATCAAGCCCTGCATGGCCGGGCGAGCCAGGCCATCCAGCCGTGCGGGCCGAGGAAGCGGATTTGCGGAAATACGGAAAGCATCAGCGTGCGTCATGGAAGTTCTCCAGAGTGGTCAGGGGACAGGGAGGAAAGGTCGGACTGCGGCAGCAGCTCCGGGAATGGAGCCTCCAGCGCATCCGCCAGTTGGTAGCCCACGCCATCGAAGCCGACGACGCGGGCGATGCTCTCGATGCGGCGCTTGCGTCCGCGCCCGGCGATGTGGATCACCACGTTGACCGCTTCCGCGATCAGCGCACGGGGCGGGTTCACCGCCACTTCGAGAATCAGTTGCTCCAGGCGCAGCAGTGCGCCCAGTACGGAGCCGGCGTGGATGGTGGCGATGCCGCCCGGATGGCCAGTGCCCCAGACTTTGATGAGATCCAATGCCTCGGCGCCACGCACCTCGCCGACGACGACACGATCCGGGCGCAGGCGCATCGAAGATCGCACCAGCTCGGTCATGGACACCACGCCCTGGCGTGTGCGCAGCGGCACGTGGTCGCGGGCCGCGCATTGCAGCTCCACCGTGTCTTCGAGCACCAATACGCGGTCGCCCGTGGCGGCGATCTCGGCCAATAGCGCATTGGCCAAGGTGGTCTTGCCGGTACTCGTCCCGCCGGCGATCAGGATGTTCTGGCGTTCGCGCACGGCGCGCACCAGCAAGCCCGCCTGCGCGGCGGTCATCATTTCGTCCTCGATGTAGCGCGACAGCGGGATCACGCCAAAGGCGCGCTTGCGCAACGCAAAGGCCGGCCCCGGCGCAGCGGGCGGCAGGATGCCCTCGAAGCGTTCGCCCGTCTCGGGCAGTTCCGCCGTCAACAGTGGCTGGCCGCGGTGGACTTCCGCGCCGACGTGGGCCGCGACCAGCCGGATGATTCGTTCGCCGTCGGCCTCGGACAGCTCCACACCCATCGGCGCGCGACCCGACGAAAGCCGGTCGATCCACAAGGTGCGATCCGGGTTGAGCATGATTTCCACCACGTCCGGGTCTTCCAGCGCGGCGGCGATCAGCGGCCCCATCGCCGTGCGCAGCATCAGGATGCGGCGATCCAGTGAAACGGCGGTGAAGGAAGGAACGGCGCTCATGACGCGCGCTCCTGCGCGTCGTCCATGCGTGCCGGGTCTGGATGCAGTTCTTCCACCACGTCCCGCACCAGACTGCGACCGCGCAGCAAATGCCGCCCGAGTTGTTCGACGAACTGCTCGAAGCGCGCCTTGCCCTGGGCGCGCGCTGCGTCCTGATGCGCTTCGGGCACGGGCGTGCTCACCGTGAGGAAGTAGCGGATGAACAGTGCCAGCGTTTCGATCTGGATGTTCTGGTCGCGTTCCATGCGCTCGGCGTGCCGCGACAGGCGATCCAGCCGCTTGGCAATCGCCGCCTCGCGCTGGTCGGCAGCATCAGGCGACAACCACGACGCCAAGGCGGCGGCGACGATGCTGGACTTGGATACGCCTTTCTTGGCGGCCAGTTCGTCGAGCCGCTTGCCATGCTCCGGCTGGATGAACACGTTGAGGCGGTGTTGGGTCATAGGTCGATTCCGTCGTCAGGGTCGAGGGAAGCCAGCCGGGCCGTGCGCTGCATGGTTGGGTCGAGCTGGCGAGGAAGGGGAAGCGGCAAGTCGTCGTCATCGAGCAGCCCAAGGTCGGCCGCAGGCGCGGCCAGCTCGGGGTCGTAGGCGGCGGTTTCGGAGAGTTCGGGCTGGCGACGCGGGCCGCCGTCATCGGCGCTGCCAAGGTCGCCAACGGTCTCCGCGACGAGAGATGCCGGCACCGCAGGAATTGCCAGCCCGCTCCAGTTATCGGCGCGGGCCGGCGGCGCGTCGGCGTACTGCCCGTCCGCCAGCGTGGGCGGCGGCAGCAAGCGATGCTTGAAATTGCTGTCCGCGTAGTAGCGCAGCTTCTTCGCCTTGATCGGCGCCACGCTGGACACCATCACCACCGCCTCGTCGGGCGGAAGCTGCATGACTTCGCCCGGCGTCAGCAGCGGGCGCGCGGTTTCCTGGCGCGACACCATCAGGTGGCCCAGCCACGGCGCCAGCCGGTGGCCCGCGTAGTTGCGCTGCGCGCGCAGCTCGGTGGCCGTGCCCAGCGTCTCGGAGATGCGTTTGGCGGTGCGTTCGTCGTTCGTGGCGAACGTCACACGCACATGGCAGTTGTCGAGGATAGAGTGGTTCTGCCCATACGCCTTGTCGATCTGGTTGAGCGATTGCGCGATGAGGAAGCTACGGATGCCGTAGCCCGCCATGAAGGCCAGCGCCGTCTCGAAGAAGTCCAGGCGCCCGAGCGCCGGGAACTCGTCGAGCATCAGCAGCAGCTTGTGGCGTCGCTCGATGCCGTCGGAGCCATCCAGCGATTCGGTGAGGCGCCGCCCGATCTGGTTGAGGATCAGGCGAATGAGCGGCTTCGTCCGCGAAATGTCCGAAGGCGGCACCACCAGATACAGCGACACCGGATGCTCGGCTGCGATCAGGTCGGCAATGCGCCAATCGCACCGCGACGTGACTTCGGCCACCGTGGGATCGCGGTACAGGCCCAGGAACGACATGGCCGTGGACAGCACGCCCGAGCGTTCGTTGTCCGACTTGTTGAGCACTTCGCGCGCCGCCGAAGCGACGACAGGATGCGGCCCATCGCCCAAGTGCGGCGTGGTCATCATCCGGTGCAGGGTCAGCTCGAACGGGCTGGCCGGGTCGGAGAGAAAGTTGGCGACGCCGCGCAGCGTCTTGTCCTCGCCCGCGTAGAGCACATGCAGGATGGCGCCGACCAACAGCGCGTGGCTGGTCTTTTCCCAATGGTTGCGCTTCTCCAGCGCGCCTTCGGGATCGACCAGAATGTCCGCGATGTTCTGCACGTCGCGCACTTCATACGCGCCGCGCCGCACCTCCAGCAGCGGGTTGTAGGCGGCCGACTTCGCATCGGTCGGGTTGAACAGCAGGCAATGCGAGAAGCGCGAACGCCAGCCTGCGGTGATCTGCCAGTTCTCGCCCTTGATGTCGTGGATGACGGCGGATGCAGGCCAGGAAAGCAGTGTCGGCACCACTAGGCCGACGCCTTTGCCGCTGCGCGTGGGCGCAAAGGTCAGGACGTGCTCCGGCCCCTCATGTCGCAGGTACTGGCGATCGTGCTGGCCGAGGAACACGCCGGCCGGTTGCGTGAGGCCGGCCTTGCGAATGTCATCCGCGTTCGCCCAGCGGGCCGAGCCGTAGGTCGTGACCAGGCGCGACTGGCGCGAGCGCCATATCGACATGCCGATGGCGACCACCACCGCCAGCAAGCCGCTGCCGCCCGCGATGGCGCCGCCGGTGTCGAACACGCGCGGCGCGTAGGCGTCGAAGACGAACCACCACTCGAACAGCCGCCACGGGTGATAGACCGGCGTACCGAAGAAATCGAACCAGGGCGAGCCAAGGCGTAGCTGATAGCCCAGGGCGGCGGCTGTCCATTGCGTGGCGCTCCACACCCCAGCGATCACGATGCCGAACACCACGGCAATCTGACCAAACAGCACGTTCGTTCCCTGCATCATCCAGCCTCCGATCGCAGCACAGGCATGTGCCGCCCTCGTGAGGATCAGTGCCGCTGGGCGTGCCGGTCAAAGACCGTTATCGGCATGTTGATGCCGCAAAAAGCATGGTTTCCGGCAGGGAAGAACTGGGGCGAAAGACCGCCACAACGGGCGCGCTGCTGCGCAGCGCGCAAAAAGGCGCAGGCACGCGCAGGTGCGTTGCGGCAAACCGACCATCAGAACTTCGGCGGTTCCTTCGGCGGCGTATAAGGCACCTTGCCGTCACCCAGGAAACGCCGGTTCGTCGCCTCGGCCACTCGGTTGCACAGCACGTCGCCCATCGTCGGACGATCCGTCTTGCACTGCTGGCGCAGTTCTCGCAAACGCACGGGGTCAGCAGCCAGTTGCTCCACGCTGGGCACGGCGGCGGGCTTGGACGGCTCAGACTTGCCGCAGGCGACCAGCAGAACTGCTAGCGACGACATAGCGATGATCTTGGATAGGTTCATGGCTTGAATCCTCCGAAGTGAAACGGGGCCAATGGCTAAGCGTCTCCCGGTACCAGGGCTTCGACCCGCTCGATAAAGCGGGCTAGCGCCTGCGACGGCTCGGCGTCGCGGCGCAGCAGATAGGTGGTGAGCATGGGCGACTTTCCCGCGAGCGGTCGGCCCACCACGCCCGGCTCGTGGCTGGAAGCGATGTGCGCGGCGCCTGCGAGCCCCAGCGCCAAGCCGGCCGACACGAAAGTCATCATCACGTCGAACGTGGCGACGTACTGTTCGATCAAGGGCTCCCGGTCCTGCTTGCGCAGGATGCGGTCGATCTGCTTGGCATGGCCTTCGCAAACTGCCGGGTCGCCCAGCACCAGGGGATGTTGCAGCACTTCATCCAGCGGTACCCGCCTGTGGGCCAGTAGTTCATGGCGCGCGGGCATGGCGACCATCAGCTCATCCTCCCAGGCGGGTTCGATGATGATGCCGTCGCCCACCTCGTCGGCCATCGAGAAGCCCGCGTCGTATAGATGGTCACGCAGGCCGCTGAGCTGCTGGGCCAGCGGCACCTCGAACAGGCGGATCTCGATCTCCGGGTCTTCCTCGCGGCAGCGCGCCAGCAGTGCCGGCAGGCGCGAGGGGCTGATGCCGTCGGACAGCGCCACGCGCAACCGGCCGTGAAAGCCATTGGCCGCTGCCTTCACGCTCTCACGCGCTTGGTCCAGCGCCAACAGCACGCGAGGCGCGTTCTCCATCAGCAGCTTGCCCGCAAGCGTCAGGCGCGTGCTGCGGCTGGTACGCACGAACAGTTGTGCGCCCAATTCTTCTTCCAATTCCCTGATGGCGCGCGACAGTGGTGACTGTTCGATATGCAGCCGCTCCGCAGCGCGGGCGAAGTGCAGCTCCTCAGCAACGGCCAGAAAGTACCGAAGGTGACGGAATTCCATGAGTCGATGTCCCTGTAAAGCTTGAAGGAGTCTGTCGTGGTGCCGTAACGGCGTTCATCGCTGTTCCTTTCAAGCGGTTACGCCCTCATGTGCGGGCTCTGCCGTGACATCCTCTTCTTGCTCGTCCGGGCGATGGGCCAGCCGATACAGAATCGGTAGCACCAGCAGCGTCAGCACGGTGGAAGACAAGATGCCTCCGATCACTACGGTAGCCAGGGGGCGTTGCACTTCCGCGCCTGTTCCCGTGGCAATCGCCATCGGGATGAAACCCAGCGACGCCACTAGGGCTGTCATCAGCACCGGCCGCAAGCGTGTCAGCGCGCCCTCGCGGATGGCTTCATCCAGCGGTGTTCCGTCCTCGCGCAACCCGCGGATGTAGGAAATCATCACTAGGCCATTGAGCACGGCCACACCTGACAGCGCGATGAAGCCCACGGCAGCGGAAATCGACAGAGGAATGTCGCGCAGCCACAGCGCCAAGATGCCGCCGGTCAGCGCGAACGGAATGCCAGTAAAGACCAGCAAGCCGTCCTTGACATTGCCGAACATGGCGAACAACAGCAGGAACACCAGCAGCAGCGACACCGGCACGACGATCTGCAAACGCTGCGTGGCTGATTGCAGATTCTCGAAAGTACCGCCCCAACTCGTCCAGTAGCCCGTGGGAATCTTGACCTGTGCCAGCGCCGCCTCGGCGTCGGCCACGAATGAGCCCACGTCACGGCCGCGCACGTTGGCGCTCACCACGATGCGGCGCTTGCCGTTTTCGCGGCTGACCTGGTTGGGGCCGGGTGCCAGCTCGAAGCTCGCCACCTCGGCCAATTGGATGAAGTTCGTCCGTCCTTCGGCACTGCCGGTCCCACCCGTTCCGCGCGGCAGCGGAATCGGCAGGCGCTTCATGCTGTCCAGGTCGTTGCGCAAGGACTCCGGCAGGCGAACCAGGATGTCGAAGCGGCGGTCGCCCTCGAACAGGGTGCCAGCCTCACGCCCGCCGATGGCGGTGGCCACGGCATCTTGGATGTCGGCCACGTTAAGCCCATAGCGCGAGGCTTTTTGGCGGTCGATATTCACGGTCAGCATGGGCAAACCGGTGGTTTGCTCCACCTTGACCTCGGACGCGCCGGGAATCTTCTGCAACATGGACGAGATCTCTTCACCCGTCTTATTCAGGACATCCATGTCGTCGCCAAAAATCTTCACCGCCACATCGCTGCGAACCCCTGAAATGAGTTCGTTGAAGCGCAATTGGATAGGCTGCGAGAACTCGTAGTTGTTGCCCGGCACCTTGCCCACGACATCCTGAATGGCCGCCAGCAATTCGTCGCGCGACTTGCGCGGCTCCGGCCACTCGGACACCGGCTTGAGCATGATGTAGCCGTCGGAAATGTTCGGCGGCATGGGGTCGGACGCGATTTCAGCCGTGCCGGTGCGCGCGAAAACGCGGTCGATCTCGGGGAACTTAGCCTTCAGCGTCGCTTCCAGGCGCTGCTGCATCGCGACCGATTGCGATAGGCTGGTGCCAGGAATGCGCAGGGCCTGGATGGCGAAATCGCCTTCGTTCAGGCTGGGCACGAACTCGCTGCCCATACGGGTGGCGATCAGGCCGCACAGCACCACTGCCACGGCGGCTGCCGTGAGCACCACCGCTTTAGCCGTCATCACGCGATCCAGCAGCGGGCCATACCAGCGCTTGGCCTGCACGACCAGGAAGTTCTCTGTCTCGCTGACCCGGTGGCCGATGAATAGGGCGACCGCTGCCGGAATGAAAGTCACCGACAGGATCATGGCCCCCACCAGCGCGGCCACCACCGTGAACGCCATCGGGTGGAACATCTTCCCTTCCACCCCCGTCAGGGCGAAGATGGGCAGGTAGACCACCATGATGATGAGTTGCCCGAACAGCAGCGCGCGGCGTGATTCCTTCGATGCCAGGAACACCTCGTGAAAGCGTTCCGCCCGCGTCAACGGTCTGCCGTAGTGCGCCTGTGCATGGGCCAAGCGTCGCACGCAGTTCTCGACGATCACCACCGCTCCGTCGATGATGATGCCGAAGTCCAGCGCCCCGAGGCTCATCAGGTTGGCGCTCACCTTGTAATGCACCATGCCAGTGAAGGTGAACAGCATCGACAAGGGAATCACCGTCGCCGTGATGATGGCCGCGCGGATATTGCCCAGGAACAGGAACAGGATCACGATCACCAGGATCGCGCCTTCCAGCAGATTCTTCTTCACCGTGGCGATGGCCTTGTCCACCAGCACAGTGCGGTCGTAGACCGTCACCGCATGCACGCCCTCGGGCAAGCTGCGGTTGATCTCCACCATCTTCTTGTCCACGGCCTGCGAAACCGTACGGCTGTTCTGGCCGATGAGCATGAACACAGTGCCCAGCACCACCTCGCGGCCGTTGTCCGTGGCCGCGCCGGTGCGCAGTTCACGCCCCAGCCCCACGTCCGCCACGTCACGCACCCGTATCGGCACGCCGCCCGCACTGCTGAGGATAACGTTGCCAATGTCCTCCAGGGTCTTGACTTGCCCAGGCGCACGGATCAGGTACTGCTCGCCGCGCTTCTCGATATAGCCCGCACCCACGTTGCCGTTGTTGCGATCCAGTGCCGTCACGATGTCTTGCAGGGTAACGCCGAGCGAAGCCAAGCGAGCGGGTATAGGTGCGATCTGATACTCCTTGGCATAACCGCCAATCGAGTTGATTTCAGTCACACCGGGCACGTTGCGCAACTGCGGCTTGATGATCCAATCCTGAATCTCGCGCAGGTCTGTTGCCGTGTAGGGCATGCCGTCGGGTTTCTTCGCACCGTCCTTCGCCTCGACCGTCCACAGGTAAATCTCCCCCAGGCCGGTGGAGATCGGCCCCAGCGCAGGTGTGATGCCGACCGGCAATTTATCCCGTGCTTCCTGGATGCGCTCATTGACCAACTGGCGCGCAAAGTAAATGTCGGTGCCGTCCTTGAAGATCACGGTCACTTGCGAGAGGCCATAGCGCGAAAGAGAGCGGGTTTGCTCCAGGTTGGGCAGGCCCGCCATCACGGTTTCAATGGGGTAGGTCACCCGTTGCTCGGTCTCCAACGGTGAATAGCCCGGCGCCTGGGTATTGATCTGCACTTGGACGTTGGTGATGTCCGGCACGGCGTCGATGGGCAACTTCTGGTAGCTGAACACGCCGACGGCGGCCATGCCAATGGCAGCTAACAGCACTAGCCATCGGTGCTCGATGGCCGCGCGAATAAGTTTTTCAAACATGGGCGTAGCTCCGGCATCAATGGGTGTGCTCGGCAGAGGCTTTGCCGAGTTCAGACTTCACGACAAAACTGCCTGCGGCCGCATATGCCGCCCCTGCTTGAAGACCTTGCAGTACTTCGACCCGCTTGCCATCGCTGCGACCCAACTGCACAGGCTGGGCCACAAAGCCGTCCTTCACCTTGACGAAAACGACCGGCTTGTCCCCCACGCTCTGAATAGCGTCGCTAGCCACGCTGACTGTCACGGCGGTTTCGGACGCAATCACTTCCACATTGACGAACAGGCCGGGACGCCACGCGCCCTGGGGATTGGCCAAGACCACACGAGCCTTGGCCATGCGGGTTTGTTCGCCGATCAGCGCACCCACGAAAGTGATGGTCCCTTGCGCGCTGGCATCGAATGCCGTGGCTTTGATGCTGACCTTTTCACCCACTCTGACCAGCGGCAAATCCTTGGCGGGCACGTTGATCTCTGCCCAGACCTGGCCCAGGTCGGACACCGTGAACACGGCGGCGTCTTCCTTGACGGCCTCGCCCAGGCTGAGGTGCTTTTCAATCACCATGCCATCGAAGGGCGCACGCAGCTCGAAGCGGTTCAGCCCGCCCGAGGAACCTGGGGCCAAGCCCACGGCCGACAGCTTCTGCTGCGCGTTGGCTACGGCGACCTGCGCCTCGTTCAGCGCCTGGCCGGCTTGCAGGTAGTCCTGCTCGGCGGAAATCTTCTGTTCCCACAGCCGCTTCTCGCGTTCAAAAGTTGTCTGGGCCAAGGCCAGCCGCTTTTGCGCCGTCTGCAACTCGCTGCGCTGCTCGGATGCGGCAGGGCTGGCGATAACGGCGAGCACCTGCCCCTTCTTGACCGTTTGCCCCAAACTGGCCTGCACACTTTCGACAACACCCGCAATGCGCGGAACAACGTGCGAGGTGCGGTCTTCATTCAGCCTAATCTCACCCGGCAATTGCAGGGCAGACTTGATGCTTGCAGCCCCTGCGGTGTCAATGCCGATGGATGCAGCCTTGATTTGCGCATCGCTGAGTTCGACTTTTCCTTCCTCCTGGCTGAAGCTGAACGTGAAAGGCGCGTTGGCCGTCTGAGCCACGATGCTGATCTCGAACGCATGAGGTTCCGGGACAATCTCTCGACTCAACAGGCTGTCCTTGTCGGGAGTGAAGTTGAGCGCCTGCTTTTCCCCAGTCAGGCGTGTAACGGTAGCGCTAACCTTGGCGGCGCTGCTGGCTAGCGCCTTTTCCCTTTCGTAGAGCCAGATTCGCAGGCGTGGTTCGCCGCCGTCCTCAGCGAGTAAGGCTTCCAATCCGAAGTCCCCTTCTTTGAACAGCTTGCCGCCATGCGGCCCCTTGCTTGACCCCTCGTGGTGCTCGCCGTCCGCATGGCCTTTGTCGTCCTCGTGGGAGTCTGCGCCCGTCTTGCCATGATGCTCACCATCACTGTGGGCCTTGGCTTCCACGTGGCTGCCGTGACCCTCACCCTCAGCGCTCTTATCCGTCTTGCCGCCGAGAATGGCGCTGCCCAGTCCTATGCCCACTGCGGCGATCACGGCGATGGCAAACCACTGCTTCTTGCTGACGTTCAGTTTGTTCGTTTCGGGTTTCATGTTCATTCCTTGTTTGCAGGCAGGGTGGTCGTGGATTCGGATGCGCCGATCACGCGATCCATGTCCGCCGCCGCGCGGTGCGCATCGGCGAGCGCCTTGAGGTATTGGGACTTGGCGGCAAAGTAGGTGCGTTGCGCGTCCAGCACTTCCAGAAAGTTGAACTTGCCGTAACCAAAGCCCACGGTGGCCGCGTCATAGGCGCTCTTGGCCCCTGGCAGCACCTCTCGCTGCAATACGTCGATCTCGCCGCGAACCGACGCCAGCCGCTCGCGGGCTTGCAACACCTCTGTGCTGAGGCGCAGATTCAACGCCTGAAGTTCATCCCTCGCCTTGTCTTCACGCTTCAACGCTTCCAGCAGATTGCCCTGATTGCGGTCGAACAAAGGCAGCGGCACGGAAATGCCGAGCATTAACTGATTGCGCGCTAACTCGTTCGGACGCTTCACGCCCAGGCTGACCGTGACATCGGGCGTCTGCTTGCTGCGCTCCACGTCGGCCAGCGACCGGCGACGTTCGATCTCCAACTGCGCCCGGCGCAGTGCCGAAGAGGCCGACAGGCGCTGCTGGATGTCATCCAGCGAAGGGACGTTGGGAAGATCATCCACGCTGCCCGCTACCTGGGTGAAACGCGGCGGGTTGGCCCCGAGCAAACTAGCCAGCCGCGCGCGGGCACTGCGTTGTTCGCTCTGCGCCTGTGCCAGTTCAACCCGCACGCCGGCTTCGGCCACCCGAGCCTTGGTTTCTTCGACCGGGGACACCTTGCCCGCCGTCACGCGCTTGGCAACGGCATCCGTCGCTTGCCTGGCCAGGTCAACGCTATCCTGGGCCAAGGCCGTGCGATCCTGGGCGGCCAGCGCCTCAAAGAAGGCGGCAACCACAGCGGCGCGAATTTCGACGCGCCGCGTGTTCAGTTCTTCAACTGCGACGTCACGCCCTCGCTCTGCCGCGGCAATGCGGGCAGCGCGCTTGCCCCCCAGCTCGATGGGCAGATTGATCTGGACGCTTTGCGTGCGGGTTGGCGTGCGTTGGTCTTCGAGCGAGTACGCCAGCTCGGGATTAGGACGTACTCGTCCCTGAATTACCTGGCCCTCCACGGCCTCGATCTCCCGTTGGGCGACAGTCAGGTCAAGATTCGCCTCCAAAGCCAGCGCGACGGCCTTTTGCAGGGTCAGGGGCGTTGCTGCTTCAATCTGCTCTACGCCGTTGGCGCTCTGCCCAAGAGCTGGTGCCGTCGGCAATAACTGAGCGAAAGCCGTCCCCGTCATGAGCGCAAGGAGCAAGCCTGCCGCAACCGCCCTCGCGTTGTAATTGTGAATATCCTTCAGCATCCGATTCTCCAGTGATTTGAAATACACAAGGGAATCGGCGGGGGGCAATCCAGATGATCGCCAGCAACGTCATCACATCAGCCGCGCGAAGCCGGCTGGATACCGTAGCGCGCCATGCGCGACGGCAGGGGCGAGGACGAAGGGAAAGGAACGCGCTCCCCGCCGATCAGGCGAGGACACGCCACTGAGGGCGCTCTAAACGTTCAGGTGGAGGCGCAGCAAGGTGCTCCGGGGGATACCCCGTAACCAGGGACGGGCTGACTGGCGACGCCAGCTTCACATCCCCTGACAAGACCGAGAAGCACCCGGCATGACAGGACGCGCAATCAGGATCGCCACCCAGGGTCTTGGCCGGATCAGGGCTGGCATCCTTGCCGTCGGCCGCCTTGTGCTGATGCGCATGGTGGCCGAAGTGCTTGGCCGCAGCTCCGGTTTCATGCTGGCAATAACTGGCCACTGCCGCCCAACTGAATTGAAGCGGCAAGAACACCAGCAAGACGAGGGCCAGCCATTTGCGCATAGGGGTAACAGTGTAGCAGTACAGGCTTTACTTTGCCACTCCTCGCTGCTTGGGTTTTCTCAGAGCCCCGTGCGCGTAGCGTGCCTCCTCTCAGGTTCATCCTGCATCAAATCAGAGCCGCTTCGATATTCGGCGAGTTGTGGCCGCTTTGACGACTGGGGCGACACGAGGGGGCGCCACAGCGCAGGGTACGGGCAGCAGCAGGTCAACCGCCGGAGTACATTTCGAGCCGCGCACGTCGAGCTTCTGGTGATTCGCTGCGCATCTCAT
>Ga0073899_10001499_pt1 | contig 21372 bp, 22 predicted proteins | sample KloWWTmetaKNB5Ph_FD_88975 | JGI IMG/M metagenome (GOLD analysis project Ga0073899, IMG submission 88975) | Active sludge microbial communities from Klosterneuburg, Austria, studying microevolution and ecology of nitrifiers - Klosterneuburg... | ecosystem: Engineered > WWTP > Aerobic digester >... | reverse complement strand
CCGCTGCATCCCGTCGTGAAGCGCGGTCACGACGGCCCGGTAGTCGGATGCGAGCTCGTACGAGGGATCGACCAGCACGAGTCCGCGGCGCGACGGGGGCGGCAGCACCGCCTTCAGGCCGGCGAACCCGTCCCCGGCCGTCACCGTCACGCGGCGGCCTTCCTGCGCGAACTGCTGGGCGAGAATCGGCCCCTCGGTGCTGTGCAACTCGAACAGCCGCAGTCGATCCTGGGGCCGGAGCAACCCGAGTGCGATCCGGGGCGACCCCGGATATCGCCGCAGCACGCCATCCGCGTTCATGGCGCGGACCTGGTCGACATAATCGGCCACGGGCGCCGGCAGGTCGTTGCGCTCCCAGAGCATGGCGATGCCGTCGCGGAATTCCGCCGTCTTCACCGCGAAGCCCTGCTCGAGCGAATACATGCCGGCGCCCGCATGGGTGTCGAGCACGACGAGCGGCTTGTCCTTGCGGGTGAGGATGCGCAACAACGCGACCAGCGCCACGTGCTTCAGGACGTCGGCGTGGTTGCCGGCATGAAAGCCGTGGCGATAGCTCAGCATCCGGGGGATGTCCGGGTTCGGCCGGGAGCACCGGCACGGCACATGACCACAGGGCGCACGGCCATGGGACGCATTGTAGCGGCGAGCACGCGCGACAGGCGACCTGCCGAGCGGAGAGCGCACAAATCCTGACTGGTCAATGCGCTACCTTCTCTTCCGCAATTGGCGAGGCCGGCAGTTGACTCGCAATGACCTTGTCGACGCGCTTTCCATCGAGTTCGAAGACCCCGAGTTGCCCACTACGCGGGGCATAGCGCCCTCGAGCGCAATCGCTGCGTGTCACCAGCCGTCGTGGGTCAGGGCACGACGAGCACGTCCCCGGACGAGTTGTACAGCACGTTCTGGGTAGTGCTTCCCAGGAGCCGTTCCGTGGCCGCCGGGCCGGAGTGCCTGCCGAGAACGGTCAGATCGGGGCGCAAGAGCCCCTGCATTTCCATGATGACCGATGCCGGGTGTCCGCAGGCCAGTTCCTTTGAAACGCGCACCGCCGACCTTCCCCGACCGCGTTTGGTGAACGCATCGAGACCACGCTTCGCCTCACGGCGGGCAAGAAGCCGGAGGCGATCGATCTCGCGCTCGGTCGAACCCGCCAGCCGCATCCGTCCTTCGAAAGGCACGTGAAAGGCATGAACCAGGTGGTGCTCCGCGTCCGGAAGCAACGCGAATGCCGCTTTGGCCACCTGCATCGCCTTGTTGGACAGGTCCACCGCGACGATGGTCTTTGCATATGCCCGCCGCCGACTGCGCCTGACCACGAGAACTGGACACACCGAGCGCCGCAGGACCTTGAGTGCAGTTCCCCCGATCAGCATGTACCGCAGCCACTTCTCCCCGTGCGCACCCATGGCCAGCAGATCGGCGCGCTGCGCCGCTATGAATTCGGCAAGGACATCGCTCGCAGTCCCTCGCAGCAGAATGCCGTCGACGCGGGGGCCAAGGCGGCGGACCAGCCCCTGCACCCGGGAGGCCAGCATCTCGGAGGCAATGTCGCCGGGATCCACCGGTTTGCGCCTCCCGCGGCCAAGCGCACTCCTGACACTTGCCCACACTGACTCGTTGAGCACGTGCGCCAGCATGAGACGAGCATTGCGTTCCTCGGCAAGCCGCGCCGCGCGCTCTACTGCCAGCGAGGCACCCTTCGAGAAATCGGTCGCTGCCACGATCAGCATCGTTCCCTCCCTCGGTCAACCGGCGACGGTGCGCCGCCTATTGCGTCGCCGGCAAAGCCGGACAACGAGTTTGCGCCCCTCCTCCGCCCACAGCACGAGGCTCGCCACCGCGACCAGCGGAAGAAGGTCGGCCGGCGCAATCGGCACGGTGTGGAACAGCGCACTCAACGGCGCCCAGTAAAGCACCGCGCCCTGCAGCGCGATACCCAGCGACAGCCCGCCCAGCAGCCAGGGGTTGGCGAGGATGCCCAGCCGCAGGGCGGAGCGCGTCGCGGACTGGCAGTTCAGCACGTTGAACCACTGGCATATCGCCAGCACGGTGAACGTCTCGGTGCGCACCATTTCATAGGGGATGCCCTGCGCCTGGCGCCACACGAACCAGCCAAAGGTCGAGAGCGCGATCACCGGCGTCATGAGCGCCACGCGCCACAGCATCTCGCCGCTGAGGAGCCGGTCGTTGCGGGGCACCGGCGGCCGGCGCATCTCGTCGCCATCGGGAGGATCCATCACCAGGTTCACCGTCACCGTGCCTTCGGTGACAATGTTGATCCACAGGATCTGCACGGCCGCGAGCGGCAGCCGGTAGCCGAGTACCAAGGCGAGCAGCAGCACCAGCACCTCGGCCATCGAGGTGGCGAACAGGTACAGGATCACCTTCTTCAGGTTCCCGTACACCACCCGGCCCTGTTCCACCGCGCCGACGATGGTCGCGAAGTTATCGTCGGTGATCACGATCTTGGCCGCGCTCTTGGCCACTTCCGTGCCGGTGATGCCCATCGCCACGCCGACATCCGCGCGCGCGAGCGCAGGTGCGTCGTTGACGCCGTCGCCGGTCATCGCCACGACATCGCCGCGGGACTGGAGCGCTTCCACGATCCGCAGCTTCTGCGCCGGGTGAACCCGCGCGAAGACCGCAATGTGGTCCAGCTCCTCCGCGAGCTCAGCGTCGTTCATGCGCTCAAGTTCAACGCCGTCCACCGCGCGGTCGCCCTCGCGCGCGATGCCGAGCGTGCGCGCGATGGCGAAGCCGGTGAGCTTGTGGTCGCCCGTGACCATGATCGGGCGGATGCCGGCTTCGCGGCATTCGGCGACGGCCACCTTGACTTCCTCGCGCGGCGGATCGATCTGCCCGACGAGGCCCAGCAGCCGGGCACGGCCGGCCAGGGCGCCAAAGCCGCCGGCGGCATCGAGCGGGTCGTCGGCCACGGTCGCCACGGCGAGCACGCGCAGCGCCCGGCCCGCCATCGCGTCGGCCTCTTCGCGGGCCGCCTGCAGGACCGCCTCGCCGTCGGCCACGCACAGGCGAAGCACCGCTTCCGGCGCCCCTTTGACGTAGACTCGCCGCGACGTTTCGAAGCCGTGGTGGCGCGTAGCCATCATCTTGCTGTCCGAATCGAATGGCAGTTCGGCGTCGCGGGGCGCCTGCCCGCGAAGCGCGCGGTAGTCGATGCCCGCCTTGGCCGCTGCCACCAGCAGCGCCGCCTCCGTCGGGTCGCCGAGGATGGTCCATGGGGAGGCGTGGTCGTGCGGAGGCACGACTTCGGCGTCATTGCACAGCGCGGACCCTTCCAGCAGGGCCACCAGCGCCGGATCGGCGCAGTCGAGCACCCTTTCGTTACCGCCATCGAGCTCCCTCAGGTCGCCTTGCGGGAGATAGCCGACCCCCCCGACCCGTACGCGCCGGCCTGCGGGCAGCCACAGCTGCCCGACGGTCATCTCGTTTCGTGTCAGCGTGCCCGTCTTGTCGCTGCAGATCACCGTGGTCGACCCGAGGGTTTCCACCGCCGCGAGCCGGCGAATGATCGCGCCGCGCCCTGCCATGCGCTGCATGCCCACGGCCAGCGCGATGGTCATCGCCACCGGCAATCCTTCGGGCACCATCGACACCATCTGGCTGATGGCCACCATCACGACATCGGCGAACGGCATGCCGCGCAACAGGCCGAGCGTGACCACGGCCGCGAAGAGGATGAGCGCCCCCGCTACCAGGTAGCGACCGAACTGCGCGATGCGAAGCTCCAGCGGCGTCTTCGGTTCCTGCGCCTCCTCGGTCATCCGCGCAATGGCCCCGATCTCGGTGTGCGTGCCGGTGGCCGTGACCACGGCCCGCGCGCGGCCGGCCGTGGCGCAGGTGCCTGAGAACACCATGTTCCGCCGGTCCGCGAGCACTGTCGCCACCGGGAGGGGGCTCGTCCCCTTGGTCACCGGCACCGACTCGCCGGTGAGCGCCGCCTCGGCCACGTCGAACGATGCCACCTCGACGAGCCGCGCATCGGCCCCAATCGCATCGCCCGCGGCAAGCAGCAGCACGTCGCCGGGGACGAGCTCGCGCGCCTCGATGTCTTGCTCGCGGCCATCGCGCAGCACCCGCACGTGCAAGGTGGAGAGCCGGCGCAGAGCCGCCATCGAGCGCTCCGCCCGCCTTTCCTGATAAGTCCCGATGAGCGCGTTCACCATCACCACCGCGAGAATCACGGCAGCGTCGTCGAGATTGCCGAGTGCGCCGGCGAGCGCCGCGGCGATGAACAGGATGTAGATCAGCGGGCTCCTGAACTGCTGCAGGAACACCATGAACACCGACCGCTTCAACGGCTCCGGCAAGGCGTTCGGTCCGTGACGTACGATGCGTTCCTTCACGGCGGTGACCGTCAATCCGCCTGCCACGTCGCCTTCCAGCTGCGCCACGACCGACGTGACATCGAGTGCGTGCCAGGGTGCGGGGGGGGTCAGCTCGCGCTTGTCCATGGTTCGATTCCCGAGATCAGGTCATGCGTTGAGCCGCTTGCTTGACCAGCGTGATCGGCCGGTCCGCGCACTGGATCACCCCCGCCGCCACGGAACCAAGCACCAGATTGGCGGCGCCACCCATGCCGCGAGTGCCCATCACGATGAGGTCGCATTCGAACTGCCGGGCGAACGCCCCGATGGCCTCCCGGGGATCGCCTCGCACCAAGTGGAGCGAATAGGACACGCCCGCGGCATCGAGGAGCGCGCAGGCCGATCGCGCGGCTTGCTTGCCCGCGCTGTCGCTCCAGTAATCGGCCAGCATCTGCGCCGGGCTCACCAGCGTCTCGATGTAGGTGAGCGACGGTTCCACGTTCAGCACGAGCACCTCCACGGGCCGCGAACGCCGTGCCAGCTCGACTACATACCGCACGGCGCAGTCCGATCCGGGCGATCCGTCCACTGGCACGAGCACTCTCAGGGAGGGCCGCCCCCCCGATGTCCCGGCTGCAGAAGCGGGCATTGTCATTTCACGAGCGTCACGGGCACGTCGGCCATATGAACGACCTTGGTCGCGACCGAACCGAGCACCAGGCTCTTGATCGGCCCCATGCCGCGGGTGCCCATCACGATGGCGTCCACCCGCTCCTCTGCCGCGACATGCGCGATGATCTGCGCCGGGTCACCGGACAGCAGGTGCTCTTCGCAGGTTATGCCTCCGGCATCCAGCACGGAACGGGCGCCCTTCACCGCATCGTGTCCGGCCTGCTCGTGAATCTGGCGCACCATCTCGGCGGTGACGTAGGGAGAGATCTCCCAAGCCATGACGGGCGAGTGAACATGGAGCAGAACCACGCTCGTCGCCGGCTGCCCCGCGACGAACCGCACCAGGAATTCCGCCGCACGAAGCGCGCTAGGAGAACCGTCCACCGGCAGCAGCAGCTTTGTCATGGTCACCACCCCTTGCTCATCGAGGCGACATTCCCGCTCCGCACTCCATTGACCGCTCGCGACATCCGGGCCGCGTTTCCATCGCCCTATTACCCACAGGCTGCCTCGAATGGATTTCAGGCACATTCACGCAGATCAAACGTCGTTCCGAAGTTCCGCAGGCCCTGCGCTCGCACTGCGCAGCCCGCCCTTCGGAGGTGCCCGGAATCGACCTTGCCGTGCGCGAATCGGCAACGTTCGGAGTCTTCCCGCTGCACGGAATGCAACGATGCGCGGCTCGATGCCGACGGACCCTTGATCCTGCTCTTCGCGCTCGGTGCGCTCGCGGGATTCGTCCGCTCGGGTCTCAGGATTCCCGGCGTCCTCTACGAATTTCCGAAGCCCCTTCTGCTGCTCGCGATCGCCATTAAGGGTGGCGGCCCGCATGGCGGCCGGAGTGGATTCGCCCGTCAATGCCGACTCGTCGATCGGGAGCCCCGCAGCGACGAACAATCGACCGTCCGCCGGCACGCGATTGCCGGCTTCCAGCAACACGACCCGCGCGGGTCGGGCCGACGCTCTGCTCTACGAACAAAGGAACAGCGGGACCGGCGACCGCCTGATCGCGTCGAGAGCCGTGTCGCCGAGTACACGCCGCATGAACACGCTCCGAAGGCTGTTGCCCATGGCGATCATGTCCGCCTGCCAGAGCGCGGCCGAGGCCAGCAGCAGCGCGCTCGGCTCCCCCGGATTCGTCTCCCAGTCAACGGTGAATCCGTGCGCCCGACAGTAGTCTCTGGCGTCGGCCACCAGCCGATCCGCGTCTGCCAGGGAGGGATTGAATGTCATGATCTTCAGGCGCGCGTCTGGCCACAGTCGCAACTGAACGAACCGCTTCATGGCCTTTGCGGACTCCATCGTCCCGCTGTAGGCGATCAGGACGCGGTTGATCGACCTGAACTCGGTGGAAACGGCGATCACGGGCCGCACTCCGGACATCACGAGCTTGAGAAGTTGGTCCTCGGGATCCGGGCAGAGCAGGTCGTGCTCGAAGATGCTCCTCAGGCCAACGATGACGATGTCGTGATAGCGGGCCAGAGCGACCATCGAGGAGAACGGATCGCCGACCTCGCGATGCAACCGGCACGTGATGCCGGACGTCCGGCATTCCGCCTCCAGCATCGCCGTTGCGTGCTCGATTTGCTCCTCGGTCACGCGCCTGCGCCCTCGGGCTACGGAATCGGCTTCGTCGGATGACGTCGGCGCCACGCGCCCCAGCTTGCGGGGGTCGACGATCGTCACCCCGGTGATCTCGGCCCCCTGTGATCTCGCCAGCATCACTGCGCGCCGAATGGCCACGGGGGTGAATGGCGTGCCGCCGAGCCCTACCAGAATGCGCTTGATCATGGTGACATTTCCTGTCGAGGCTCGGCTTCCTGGCTCATTGGCTTCCCGCGGGAAGCCGATGCTCCACAGGCGCTCCGGTCGGCTGCCCGCACCACCTCAGGCCCGCTTGGCGCCACCACGACGATTGCGGCGGGGCGCGGGACCCATCGGGCGTCATTTCACCAGCGTTACCGGCATGGCGGCGAGGTGAACGACGCCGTAGGTAACCGAACCCAGGACCAAACCGCTGACTGCGCCAAGACCCCGCGTTCCCATGACGATTCGCGTGCACCGACGCTCGCCGGCCAGTTGGACGATCGTTTCCGCAAGCGCGCCCGTGCGGATATCGCACGCGTGCTTGATGCCGGCCCGGTCGAGCCGTCGCCTGGCGGCGCGAAGCGCGAGTTCGCCTTCCTCACGCAGGTAGGCGTTGATCTGGGCCTGCGAGACGAAGCGCCGGACGTTTCCCGAGACGATCCGCGGCTGGACGTTGAGGAGGTGGACATGCAGTGGCAGTCCCGCCCGATGCAGGCCGCAAACGTAGGTCACTGCGCGAAGGGCGTGCCGGGATCCGTCCACGGCGAGCAGGATGGATGTTGCTTTTCGCGTCGACGGCAACGCGGGCTCGTGACCGTCGCGGGAGGACGGAACCAGCGTCACGGGCTGTCGCGCCAGGTGGACGACCTTGTACGCCACCGACCCGAGTCCCAGTGTCCCGAGGGCGCTCAATCCCCTTGTGCCCATGACGATCTCGTGAACGCGCAGTCGCCTGGCGGCATCCACGATCGTCGTTGCCGGGTTCGCGCCACGATGCGCATGGATGCGAACGGGAACCGCCGCTCGCTCGAGAATGCGGCGCGCGGCCGCGGCGTCGCGGTTGGCCGCGTCGTCGGCACTGCGCGCAGGCGCGGCGCCACGCGAGGCGTGCGCGTCAGCACCCTCCGGGGGCTGGACGTTCAGCAGCTGGATCTCGCTCACGCCCGCGTTCCTGGCAACCCGCGCGACGTACCGTGCCGCGCGCGCTGCGTTTCGCGATCCATCGACCGCGAGCAACCACGTCAGCGTGCGCGCCCGTTCCATGATCCTGCTCCTTTCGGCATTTTCATCGTACACCAACGTTGCCAGTCGGCGGACTGGGAGGGTCCGCCACCGGGCAGTCCAGGCGCAGCGCCCTTCACTCCGAATGAAGGAGGTCGCGAAGCATCCGTCGACGACCGGGGTAGCGGCCGCAATGGCGCAGGAGGGCCATTTCGTCGTGCCGGCCTTCGGCCTTGATCAACCCGTCGAGCTCGCCCCTATCGAGCCAGACGCCGCGGCAATTGGGGCAGCAATCGATCTCGATCTCGCCGAGTCCCGATACCACCATCATCGTCTCGCTGCATGTCGGGCATTTCATCGCGTCACCTTCCTTGTCATTCGGCGGCCATCAACAGGAGCGCCAGGGCACCGCCAAAGCCCGCCGGCACTCCGTACCGTTCCATCGGCGAAATCGCACGTCCGGCGACGACCTCCACCGGGATGGGCGTAAGCTCCAGGACGCGGCTGGTCACCGAGGCCTCGAGCATGCGCGTGAGCGAATTCTTGCGCGCGGTGCCCATGACGATGTGGTCGCAGGCCAGGCGCCTGGCGGCTTCGGCGATGACCTCGGCCCTGGGACCGACCTGAAAATGCACCTCGTGGGGAATGCCGGCGGCATCCAGCAACGACCTGATCGGCCGCAGCGCCCTCTCCGACTCGCGCCGATGGTGATCGTCGCGGCTGCGCCGTGCGGCGGACTGGGCCCCATGCCGGGAGAACGGCGGCTGCACGTTGAGGAGATGAAGCTCGATGGGCAACCCCGCCTTGGACTGCTCGATGACGTGGCGGACCGCGTGCCTTGCATTTGGACTGCGATCCACGGGAACGAGGACCCTGGTGGCGGCGGAGCCGCCGCCCGGGGCGTCCCCCGCCGCATCGCCGGCCGGCCGGGGGGGCGCCAGGCCGCGAACCTTCGCCCGGATGCGCGACTCGAGTCTGCGATGATTCCGGACCAATCCCGCCCCCAGGACGCCGCCGACGACCAGGACGTACAGGAGCGGCAGGATGGCGCCATGGGCCAGCAGGGCGTCCTTGGCCAGCGGCTCGCTGCTCATCATCTTGACCGCGGTCCACGCGAGCACGCCGGCGCCGAGGTACACGAAGGCCGGATAGCGCTCCACGAAACGAAGCAGGAATGTGCTGCCCCAGATGACGATCGGAACGCTGATGAGCAGCCCCAGCACCACGAGGACGTAGCTCCCGTGGGCTGCACCCGCCACCGCCAGAACGTTGTCCAGGCCCATGACCATGTCCGCGAACACGATGGTTTTCATCGCGCCCCAGAAGGTGCCCGCGCCACTGATCGATCCTCCGTGACCGTCGCCGGAGCCTTCCTCGGGAATCAGCAGCCGATAGGCGATCCAGACCAGGATCGCGCCGCCGACGAACAGCAGTCCGGGGATGTTGAGCAGCCAGACCACCACGAGGGTCATCGCGGCGCGCATCAGGATGGCGCCCGCCGTTCCCCACAGGATCGCTTGCCGCTGGAGGTGCCTCGGCAGGCGGCGCGCGGCGAGCGCGATCACGATCGCGTTGTCGCCCGCGAGGACGAGGTCGATGACGACGATCGCGAACAGCGCGGCCAGGAAATCGGTGGAGGCGAAGTCCATGGTCGCGTCTCAACCACCCGGCGGCCGCCGGCCGTTCGGCATGCGGGCGTGGCAATTGCGCGGGAGGGTCATGGGACCGACTCTAAGTCGGGGCATTACTTCGTGTAAAATCGATTTTGATGTCACAATACTTCGAATAACTCGAAGCATGACCAATTGAACTTCAAGCACCTGCGCTACTTCTGGTTGGTGGCCAAGACGGGGAGCATCGCCCGGGCGAGCGAGCAGCTTCACCTGACGCCGCAGACCCTGAGCGGCCAGATCGGCCTGCTCGAGGAGCAGCTGGAGGAGCCCCTGTTCGTCAAGCGCGGGCGCGGCCTGGAGCTGACCGATGCGGGGCGTCTCGCCTTCCGGTACGCGCAGGACATCTTTTCGCTGGGCTCTGAGCTGGAAGAATCCCTTCGCGGCTACCGGGCGGGCGGCCGCCCGGTGGAGTTCCGGGTCGGCATCGCCGACTCTGTCTCGAAGACCATCGCCTATTGGCTGATCGAGCCCGCGACTCGCCTCGGCGGCCCCGTGCACCTGGTGTGCCGTGAAGGGACGCTCGACGAGTTCATCGCGGAACTGGGCGCCCATCGATTGGATCTCGTCATCGCCGGCGAGCCGATACCGCCATCGGCCAGGGTACGTGCCTACAACCACAGGCTCGGCACGTCCGCCGTGAGCTTCTTTTCCGCTCCCGGTCTGCGCAAGGCGCTCCGGGGAAGGTTCCCCGCCTGCCTCGACGGCGCCCCGACCCTGGTCCCCACCGCGGCGTCAGCCGTGAGGCGTCGCCTCGATCAATGGTTCGAAACGAACAACATCCGCCCCCGCATATTGGGCGAGTTCGACGACACCGCGCTCATGAAGGCTTTCGGGCAGCGCGGCGCCGGCGTCTTCATCGGGCCGAGCGTTCTCGAATCCGAAATCGAAAAGCAGTACGGCGTGAAGGTCGTCGGCCGCGCCGCGGAAGTCGTCGAGGAGCATTTCGCGATCTCCGTCGAGCGGCGCCTCACTCACCCCTGCGTCGTCGCCATCAGCCAGGCCGCCAGGAACCAGCTGTCGTAGTTGATCGCGCCCGCGCTGGCGGCAACCGCGCGGCTGCCACTCGCCCTCGGCGCGGATCAAGACGAGTCCGTGCTCGGGGCGCCGGCCCGGAGACCGCGTGGCCAGGAGTCCGGCAATCGCGAGGCACGAGACCCTGAACAATTCGGGGTCCGAGACCGGTTCTCGGGTCGCGAACGGAACAGGGCAGTCAAGAGGTAGGAGCAGAACGCCGCTTGGCGCGGGGTTCTTTGCGATTTCCAATCGTCGAGAGACTATTGGGAATCAGGATTCTGGCGGAGGAGGAAATGCCACAGCGCTAACGGGCCGAAGTCCAGAGGTTCACGATTGTGATGTCCGGATGGGATACGAACATCGCGAAAAGTCTCTTCGCTCAATAACTTAGGTGGGCGCGCAAATCTGACCACACCCGGTGTGCTTGACCTCGGCGCTTTGCGGCGCTGAGGAGAACCTGGGGTGATCACGATGGAAACGGTCGGCAAGGTCCGGCGGCGGCACTTCGTCAAGGGCGAGAGCATCAGCAGGGTCGCGCGGGAGACGGGGCTGTCGCGCAACACTGTGAAGCGCTACCTGCGCAACGCGGTCCTGGAACCGGCTATAGCCTGCCATTTCATCAGATGCAACTGAAGCTCGGAGCACTCAATGCGCGACGTCCAGGTACTCCCGGGAGTGGACGAGCGACTTCATCGCGAAGTTTTCGGCTTTGCCGTTGGGTCTTGCGATGTTGCTTTGGGAGCCTTGACCATCCCGCCCAATTTTTCGCAGGTGCCTTTCGGTACGAATTTCCACTCGTCGGGCAGGTTGTCCTTGGCCGCGAACCCAGCGCATGCGTGAGTCGAGGTTCCACAATCGTTTTGTCCTTTCTTGGCTACGCCGAAGCACTTTTCCTGGCCGTCTGCCGCTTCGGGGTCGTGCGCAACCGCCACCGTAGCGCCCAATGCAATAACGCCTGCGATTGCCGATTGGATCAAGTTTTTCTTGGCACTCAAGTAAGGCCCCTCCTCGTCTTTCAATTACCAGCGCAATGCCGTCGTGCTCACCCTCGCAAATCTGCAATCTCGGTGAGCCGTCTGGCGACCTCGTCTACATAGCGCGAGGGCACCATGCCACACGCCTCCTTGAATATTTCACCGATTCTCACGCAATCGAAGAGGCCATTCGCTACCAGAATAGGCGAGGCCTTCGGCTTGAGCGGATGAACTTCCCCGGTGTCGACGCCAGTGTGCATGAACTTGTCCGGATGGTGCCACGTGAGCACGTGCGGGACGGTGTCCTTGTCGTAGGTGAACTGGAATCCGACGACAACATCGCCACGACCGAGCCACACCACCAGTTCGCAGGTGGCGGTATAGAACCATCGCCGGCGCGGCTCACCTTTGATTTGACGAGGCTCGTGGATTTCGCGCATGACGGTCGATGTCTTCCTCACGGAGTGACGCCGGAGGACGAGGACCGAACATTCCCTGGTAGCTGCATGAGGCCCTTACAGTCGACTGGCACTTGTGCCATTGGCTTGCGAAGGCGCCTCGAACAAGGTGTACGAAACTGACACCGTATCAAGATCCCTGGGGGCCTTCGCACTCACTCGAAAAACGACCGGCATGAGTCGCTTCTCGCCCGCCGCCAGTGTCTGGCTCGTAAAGCAGAAGCACTCCAGCTTCTCGATCCACCGTGCCGCAACTGCAGGCGCCGTGTTCATGATCGCGTTCACGGTTACCGGCCTGTCGAGGGTGTTCTCGACCTCATAGCGCACTGTGGCCAGCGCGCCCGGATTCAGCCTGACTGAGCGCTCCAGCGCCTCGAATCGCCAAGGCAGGTTCGACCTCGAGGCCACGAATTCCACGGTGACCGTGCGCGAAGTGTCCACTTGCGTGTTGGCGGTGGATACGACGCGGGACTGGGTGATCCCAAGAGATTCGCAAATCTGGCGGTACATGGGAACCATCAGGTAACTGACGCCCCCCATCATGACTACGATCACGAGGAGCTTCGCCAGTAACCGCTTGTTCTGACGTTCCAGCTCATTGGCGGGCATAACGCCTCCGGTCGGGAAAGGAATCGGGAAGGCTGTTCGTGCTGCGTCCGACACCTTCCTCGTGGGCGATCTTCCAGCGGCCATCTTCCACGATCCAGTACTGGCGCTTGCGCAGTCGGGTGGAGAGGTTACTCGAACGATAGTCCTGCTCGAAGGTCACGACCACGAGCGACTCGGTGCCAGAATCGCGCAAGATGCTGAGTGATCCAAGTTCCACCTTGATCCACGACTTGTCGGCGTTCACGCGCCGTTTGCGCGCCTTCCATGTGGCGAGATCCATGCCATCGCCGCGGAAGTTGCGCGAGTAGTGGTCCAGGTAGTTCTCTGTATTGCGGCTTTCCCAGTCACGACGCCATTGCTCCAATGTCTGTTGGAAATCCTCACTTTCCTGTCGAAGGGCTTCCGGTGCAATCCACTCGATGCGCTCGGCGATTACGACTGGAGTAATGCCTGGTTGGACCCGCGAAGCAAGATCGGCGATTTCCCCGTTGGCAAGTGCTACGCAACCATCGGTTGAGAGAGGACTGCGCGCGTAGTTGTCCGACGGTACACCGTGAAGCCAGATTCCGCTTCCGGTTCGCCCGAGCCGGCGATCCCACTCGTTGGGATAGCTGATGGGAAAGGCGCCCCAGCCGTACAAGTCAGGCAATCGCGCCCCCGGAATGTGGGACGAGACGAAGTAGATGCCAATGGGCGTCTTCTTGTCACCTTCTCGCTCCTTGGCCGTTCCCAGCTTGCCAATGGCCGAGTAGTAGTCGCGCACCGTGCGCAACGTCTTGCTCTGTTCTTCGTAGAGATAGACGCGCGACCGGCTTGCGTCGATGACGATAGCGTGCTGTCCGGAGGTCAGCCGCATCAGGTTGCGAGGTACGAATCCGGCGGGCGGCGGGTCCCTGCGGTTGCGATCCCGGGCGCGAAACTCCGCACGTAACTCCGCGAATGGGTCCGGGTCCGCACCTGTCGGACCCGCAAGCGTGAGGCGACCTGCCCGCGCGAGCAACAGGTCGCCGTGCAACATGTGCGCCATACGGAAGTTTGGAAACCTCGAAACAAGCTGGTCCACTTCCTGAATCGCGGCGTCGAGCTGGCCACCCTCCATGAGTTCGAGTGCCCGATGGAGTTGGCGCTCCGGGTCGTTCGGCGATGATTCGCCGCGCGCATCTCGTCCGTGCACAGTTGCTACAGACAACGAGAGCGCGACGAACAACACGGCGCGTCGAAGAAGCGTAGGCGGCGTTAAAGCCAGCATTTCCTGCGCACGTTTGCGGCTAGATCGCGAGAGCACGACATCGCGTCTGTCCCAAGGGCAAGGTCATTTGTCATTGGTCACGCACCTTCCTCGGCGCCGTGTCATCGCTCATTTTCTGACCGGGATCGTCGGCGCGTTCCTCCTTCGCTCCTTCCACACCAGTTTTCGGTGCTTTGGGCAGTGTCCACCAGACGATTCCCACGGCAATCAGGAGAGCAGCCAATACTTCCAGAAATACCCATCCCACCTCAGATCTCCTCTTGGTAAGCGCTGATGGCATCACAAGATGTGGAAGAAGCTTTCAAACCCACGCCTCACGAGTTCAGGAGGACTCGCAGGTCCGAAGCAATCTTGTCGCCTGCAGTGCCGTACGGGAGCATGAGACGTAGCCGGCCCTTGGTGTCGAAGACCAACGACTGTGCCGAGTGGTCGACGGTGTACGACTCCGGCGTCTTCCCCGGGCGCTCGGCCGCGTAGATCTTGAAATCCTGCGTAACCTTGGCCTGGGCCGCCGCGTCGCCGTAAAGTCCCAGGAAAGCCGGGTTGAACGCGGGCACGTAGTTGCGGAGGAGCTCCGGGGTATCGCGCTTCGGGTCCACGGTCACGAACAGCACCTGCACCCGCGCTCCGTCCGGCCCTAGCAGCTTTACCGCTTGCGCCATGTCCGAGAGCGTCGTCGGGCAGACGTCCGGGCAATGGGTATAACCGAAAAAGAGCGTTACGACCTTGCCGCGAAAGTCCGCGAGTGAGCGTTCCTTGCCGTTGTGGTCGGTCAGACGGAAGTCGGGACCGAGGTTGGACCCAGTGATGTCGACACCATTGAAGGGCGTTTTCGACCCGGGCAGAAACTTGTCACACCCCGCAGTCACGAACGTCGCCAGCGCCAGGCCGAATAGCGCGCGACGCTTCACCACCGGCGCTGTTGCTCCGGAAAAACTACGGAAGCGAGCTTGCGGCGTCATGGATAGGCGCCTCGCAATTCCGCCTTGACCAGTGATTGCAGCTCTTCGAGCCCGAATTTGGGGAGAGGCCGTCCGTTGACGAAGAACTCCGGCGTCTTGGTAACGCCCAAGGCGCGGGCATCGGCCATGTCGCGCTCCATGCGTTGGGCGATGTCTGCCCCACCAATGTCTTTGCGCAGCCGCTCGAGATCAAGTCCGACTCTCCCAAGAGCGCTCCATACCAGGTCCGCACGGACCTCGTGATTTACGGCCCATTGCTCCTGCGAGGCGTAGAGCGCTTCCAGTGTAGGGAGGTACTTGCCCTGGCTGCGGGCGGCCTCGAGCACCTTTACTGCGTGTTCCGATCCCTTGTGGAAGGTGACATGGCGAAGCGAAAGCCGGATCTTGTCCGGGTTTGCCAACATCATGTTCTTCACGTGCGGGAAGAATGCGGCGCACGTTTCGCATGCGGGATCGAAGAACTCCACGATATGTACCTTGGCGTCCGGATTGCCGAACGTGGGTGACTGTTCGCTCGCCAGCGCTGGCTGATTCTTTGCGACCGTAGTCTGAGCAGTCTGTGCCTTCTCACCCTTGTAGAACAGGGCCGCCCCCGCGAAGACGAGCAATAGGACGATCACTGCTCCAACAAAAATTCCGCTTCGGTTGACGCGACTCGCGGGAGGCGCCTCTGGCACCTGTGGCTCCTGGCTGGCCGATATCGGTTGGTTTCGCTTGGACTTTCTACTCATGTGGGGCTCCGTTTGCGCGCCACGAACAGCAGCGCGTTCATGACAGAAAAGGCGATGAAGGACAGCAGCGGAATGTTCACGAACCCAAGCCACTGGATCTGGACTTCCGAGCAGGCCACCCCTTGCGAGCAGGGCTTGAGCCCCTCGGGTATCAGGCCTGCTACGAGTAGCACCTGGAAGATTGAGATTACCCAACCGACCAACGCGAGCGGCAGGGCGTAACGAATGACCTTCGCGTCATAGGGAAAGAGTCCGAGTGGCAGGATCAGCACCAAGGGGAACATGAAGATGCGCTGATACCAGCAGAGAACGCAGGGCGGCAGCTCCATGATCTCGCTGAAGAAGAGTGCCCCTAGCGTCGAGACGCTTGCGATTGCCCAGCAACCGAAGACGAGCATCCAGGCGGAATCGGAGGAGCGTTCCATCACCTATTGCCCATCCAGGCGCCGAAGATCGATGGGGGCTTTGCAGTCACTAGCATTGATGAAGACCGGATCGCCTACTTTCAGGGCGAAGTCCTCTGACACGGGCACGGTGCGCCAGGCGTTACGCCGATCCCGGCGATACTTGATGGTGGCGAAGCGTGCCTTCGACGAAGTCGGGGTGGCAGTCTGCCGGCACTTCTCCGCCACCTTTTCCGCGAGGGTGACACCTTCACCCATTTTGACGATCGTTCCCTTGCGCCACCCTTCATCCCAGGAATGTGATGGGTCGTAGCCCGCACCGGCACAGCCGGTCAAGATTCCCGCTGCAACAATAGCGGCAACGCCAACGTGAGTCTTCATGATCCGCTTTCCCATGCTCTGTCTGGCTCGTACGCAAATCGGGAGTCGGGCGAACGACTCAGTGCTTGTGTCCCTTGTGGTCCTCGGCCTTGTCCTTCTGCCGAGGCGCGAACCTTGCCTGCTCGGTCTTGCCACCTGCCGTTACCGAAAGAACGACCTTGGTGTCATCCGTGATGGTGAAGTTGCCCACTCCCTTGAGCACACCCTTCCCGGAACCACTCAACTTCACCGTTTCCTTGCTTTTGCCGGAGAGGACCGTCGCGGAGCCCGCGACGTCCGGCCCTTCGATGGCCTTGCCCTTGTGGTCGGTGACATAGAGGACGAGCTCCTTGTCTTTTGCCACTAGCTCAAGGTCGAAGCTGACCGTTTCTCGTACCTGACCGCCGTACTTGGGATGCTCCTCGGCGGCGATGGCCGACGTGATGACGAGGACAGCTGAGGCGGCACCCAGGAATGACACAATTTTCATGAACTTCTCCATTGTTGGTAGTTGGAAACACTCTGAATGACTAGACATGAGGCCCGCCTATGACTACCGCCTTCGAGATATCGATAACCAGAATCCATCCGGCAATCCGCTGCCCGGTGCGCGCCGTGCGATCAATCAGGGCAACCAACGGCTCCACCTGGTCGTCCTCGCAAAGCAACTCAAGGCGAACTTCGTCGATCACGGCTTCGCCGAGCTGCAGCGAGTACCTTTGCTCGGCACTGTCCACCGGCTTCAGCAGGCTTTGGACCGACGTTGCGTTGATGTTGCGTACGCCGAGCAGGGTGGCACTCGACATCAAGCCCGACTCTTCAATGGCGGCAATGACGTCGGCAATGCGATTGCTGTGCACATAGGCTTTGATCTCCTTCACGCGGCATCTCCTTCTCGAGTGCGTGCTTGTTCGCGACGGGTCTCCAACCACTCGTAGAGCAGGGGCAGCAGCAGCAGCGTTAGTGCCGTCGATGTGAAGAGCCCCCCTACGACCACCGTGGCCAGCGGCCGCTGAGTCTCCGCCCCCACTCCGGTCGAGATCAGCATCGGCACGAGACCGAGGATGGCCACCGAGGCGGTCATGAGCACAGGCCTGAGTCGTAGGGCGACCCCTTGCCGGACCGCGTCCCGGACGCTGTAGCCCTGGTGTCGCAAGTCGTTGAGGAACGTCACCAACACGATGCCGTTGAGCATGGCCACGCCGAATACGGCGATGAATCCGATCGCCGAGGGAACCGAAACGAACTGGCCGGTGACGGCGAGCCCGAACACGCCGCCGATGATGGCAAAGGGCACGTTGGCGATGATGAGAGTCGCATGCGCCACGGAGTTGAAGGCCGTGTACAGCAGGATGAAGATCAGCCCGATGGTGAGCGGCACGATGATCGCCAGGCGAGTCAGGGCGCGCTGCTGGTTCTCAAAGGCGCCGCCCCACTCTACCCAGTAGCCCTCCGGCAGCTTCACCTGTGCCTTCAGTTTCGCGTCGGCCTCCTTCACGAAACCATCGACGTCGCGTCCCTTCACATCCATCTGGATCACTGCATACCGCTGGAGCTGCTCGCGCCGGACGAACGTGTAGCCTTCGTCCGTCTCGATGCTGGCCACGCGCGACAGCGGAACCAACGCGCCGCCGGGACCGCGCAGCGGGATGTTGCCGATGGAGCGCAGACTGTCCCGCGATGCCAGGTCCAGTCGCACCTGGATATCGAAGCGGCGTGTTCCATCAAGGAGCGTGCTGACCGCCTTGCCTCCGATGCCGGCCTGCACCATTTCCAGGATGTCGTCGGCACTGATGCCGTAACGCGATGCGGCCTGCCGGTCGACCTTCACGACGATCTGTGGCTTGCCCTTGTTTGCCTCCAGGGATAGATCGGCCACACCAGGCACAGCCCCCAGTATCGGTTTGATCTGTGCGCCGAGGCGATCGAGGACTTCAAGGTCGGGACCATAGACCTTCAAAGCGAGCGTTGCCCGAACGCCGGAGATCAGTTCTTCCACGCGCATCTGAATGGGTTGTGTGGCAGCCACGACCACCGTCGGCATGGCCTCCTCAAGCGTTTCCTGCATGGCGGCGGACAATTTAGCCATGGACATGCGCTTTGGCCATTCCGATTCCGGTTTCACATCGACCAGGACCTCCATGTAATTGGCGTCCGTCGTCTCGCCCTTCTCGGCGCGTCCAATGGTGGCGAGAACCGACTTCGTTTGCGGGTAGCTCTTCTTGAGCACGTCATTCATGCGCTGCGACACGCGTACGGACTCCTCCAGCGAGGTCGAGGGTATGCCCGTGACCCGGAACATGATGGCGCCCTCCTGCAGCGTCGGCATGAACTCCTTGCCAAGAAACGGAAAGGCCGCCAACGAGATGACGAGAAGGACTGAGGCGCCACCCACGACCAAACGCTTTCGCTCGAGGGCCCAATCCAGGATCGGCAGAAAGGCCCGCTTGGCGCGCGCTACCAGCCAGGTGTCTCGCTCCTCCATCGGCTTCAGGATGAGTGCAGAAAGCACCGGGACGAGCGTCATGGTGAGAAGAAGCGAGCCCGCCATGGCGAACGTGATGGTGAGCGCCATGGGCTTGAAGAGCTTGCCCTCCAGTCCCGTCAGCGAAAACAGCGGCAGGAACACGACGATGATGATGAGAATCGCGAACGCGATTGGGTTCATGACCTCGCGCGCCGCTTCGAGAATCACGTGGGTGCGATTGACCGGTGGTCCGCCGACCTTGTGCGCCAGGAGCCGGAAACTGTTCTCCACCATCACCACGGCTCCGTCTACCATCATGCCGATGCCTATGGCCAGGCCAGAAAGGGACATCAGGTTGGCCGAAAGTCCGAAATATTGCATGAGCATGAAAGCAATCAGCATGCAAAGCGGCAAGGTCACGATCACAACAATCGCCGAGCGGATCTCGCCAAGGAATAAGAACAGCACCACGGCAACCAGGATGGAGCCCTCCAGTAAGGCGCGCTCCGCCGTGCTCATCGCCTTGTCGACGATCTCCGTCCGGTCGTAAACCGGGTTGATGCTCACGCCTGCGGGCAAGGACTGCTGGGCAAGTGCGAGCTTTGCCTTCACGGACTCGACAACGTTTTTGGCATTCTCGTTGATGCGAGCCAATGCAATGCCGAGCGTGACTTCCTTGCCATCGCGAGTGACCGCGCCGAAACGCAAGCCCGGACCTTCCTTGACCTCGGCCACGTCATGCACATGAATTGGCGTGGCCTCTCGTTCGGTTACGACGATGTCTCCAATTTCCTCGGCTGTACTGACCAGGCCCAAACCACGTACCAGGAACTGCTCCTGCCCGAGGTTTACGAACTGCCCGCCCACCTGACGGTTGTTGGCAGTAATCGCCTCCATCACGGCCTTGAAGGTCAACCCATACTTGATGAGCTTGTTGGGGTCGATCTGCACCTGGAACTGCTTCTCGAACCCTCCCCAGGAGGTCACGTCGTCCACGCCCGGGGCGGTGCGAAGCATCAGGCGCACGTTCCAGTCTTGAATGGTGCGCAGATCCATGGCCGAAAGCTTCTGGTCTGCCGATTCGATCGTGTACCAAAATACCTGCCCAAGCCCGGAGCTGTTCGGCCCAAGCTCGGGTTCCCCGTAGCCTTGCGGGATTCGCTCCTTGGCCTCCTGGAGCTTCTCCCCGACCAGTCGACGGGCAAAGTAGATATCGACGTTGTCCTTGAAGTACACCCCGACGTAGGAGAGGCCGAAGAGGGAAATGGAGCGGATGTACTCCACGCCAGCCAGCCCCGCCATCGAAGTCTCAATGGGAGACGTAAGCAAGCGCTCCACGTCTTCGGCGGCGAGACCGGGGGACTCGGTGTAGATGCTGACCTGGTTTGGCGTGACGTCGGGAAAGGCGTCCACGGGCACCTGCTGGAACGCACGCACGCCGAAGACCACCAGAAGGACAAAGCCCACCAGCACAAGGACCTTGTAGCGCAAGGCCGCATTGACGATTTGATTTAGCATGGTCGGGTCAGTGCGCGTGGCCTTCGCCGATCTGCGACTTCAGCGACCGGGCCTTCAATGCATAGGCGCCGCCCACCACCACCAACTCGTCGGCCTTGAGGCCGGCCTTGATCACGACTCGTCCCTGAAGGCGCTCACCCAGCTGCACGGCGCGGGGCTCGAAGCCGTCATGGTCTTCGACAAAGACCGTTGGTTGCGCGGAAATGAGCACGACAGCCTCGTCGGGCAGCACGATGGCCTTCGACTTGCCGGAGGTCTGGATGGCGGCGGTGACGAACATCTCCGGCTTCAGGCGGCCGTCGGAATTCCGAACCTCGATGCGGCCCCGGATGGTGCGCGTTTCCTTGTCGAGCGTGGCTCCGATAAAGGTGAGCTTTCCAGGGATACGCTCCGTTGGGTACGCGGCGGCGGTCACCATCGCGCTATCGCCTACCTTGATGCGGGAAAGGTCCTTCTCCGCGAGATTCGCCTCGATCCAGAGGACGGACAGGTCGGCAATTCCGAAGAGGGGCTTATCTGGCTGCGCCAGTTCACCCAGTACGGCCTTCTTCTCGATGATCGTGCCGGCGAAGGGTGCCGTCAGCGGAAACACCGAGACATTGTCGCCATTGATTCCAATCCCGAGCATTTGCACCTTGTCGGTTGCGGCTCGCAAGGCCGCCCGGGCCTTTTCATGCTCGGCCTTGGCACGCAGGAAGTCCTTTTGGGAGACGATCTGCTCAGCCTGCAACCGTTCTGCGCGTTCCAGATTGGACTTGGCGACCCGCGCTTCGCTTTCTGCCTGCACATAGGCCGAACGCGCCTCGCCCACTTCGATGCTGTCGAGGCTGGCTAGTACCTGACCCGCTTGCACCTGATCACCGAGATTGGCGCTCACTTTGACGATCTTGCCGGGCACCCGCGGCGCCAGGCGGGCGAGGCGGTCCTGGTTGGCCTGAATGGTGGCGGTCACCACCAATTGGTCGGACACCTCCTGCTCCTGCACGGGCTCGACACGAATGCCGGCGACTTTCATTTCCTCGTCCGACAGCTTGATGGCTTGCCCTTCGGTGTGAGCGGCTTCGGATCCCTTCTCGTCATGCTTGTCGCCCTTGGCGGGCGCAGATTTACTGGCGGACTTGGTGGCTGCGCCCTTGTCTGGCGTG
>Ga0073899_10001498_pt1 | contig 21378 bp, 25 predicted proteins | sample KloWWTmetaKNB5Ph_FD_88975 | JGI IMG/M metagenome (GOLD analysis project Ga0073899, IMG submission 88975) | Active sludge microbial communities from Klosterneuburg, Austria, studying microevolution and ecology of nitrifiers - Klosterneuburg... | ecosystem: Engineered > WWTP > Aerobic digester >... | reverse complement strand
TCGGTCTCGGTCTTCGAGAAAACCGAGGTTTCATGCGCCTTGCAGCCCGATCGCTCTCTGCCAGAACCGCCCGATCCGGCTAACCAATTGGTCTTGTTCGACTTTTAACCGGACACTACTGATACGTATACACAATAAGCCGTGCCCCTCAGTTTCGACCCTCAACAGAACGAGCGGAATATTGCCGAGCGCGGCCTGCCGTTCGCACTGGTCGAGGAGTTTGAATGGGACAGCGCGCTTGTGGTCGAGGACACCCGTGGAAACTACGGCGAGCGACGATTCCAAGCGCTGGGCCTGATTGTGCAGCGACTGCACGCACTGGTGTTTACACCTCGTGCAGGGCGCGTTCACGTGATCAGTCTCCGCAAGGCAAATCGGCGTGAGGCCAGACGCCCCCCGGCAGTGTGATTTGACCGCGGTGCACATCTGTGCATACACTACCGCCAGTGGACTACGTGCGGGATCCGGCCAAAGCGGCCGCGAACTTCAAGCAGCACGGTGTCCGGTTTGCGGACGCTGCGCTTTCGCTTGAGGACCTATTGGGATTTTCGATCCCCGACCCGGACACGGGCGGTGAGGTACGTATGATCTTCCTTGGCGCCGATCCAGCTGGTCGAGTTCTGGTGACGGTTTACACATCGTGCGGGCGATCCACACGCATCATATCTTCCCGCAAGGCCAGTCGCGCTGAGCGACGGGCATACGAGGCAAAACATGAGAAGGGAATACGATTTCTCGAAGGCTAAGCGAGGTCCGGCCGTCGCGGCTCCGAAAGGCAAAGCCAGGATCACCATTCGTCTAGACGAAGAGGTGCTGGAGTGGTTCAAGGCACAGGTTGACGCCGCGGGCGGTGGCAATTACCAGACGCTGATCAACGCGGCCCTGGTCGATCACATCAAGCGCGAGGCCGAGCCGCTCGAGCGGACACTGCGCCGTGTGCTTCGTGAAGAGCTGCGCAAAGCCAGCTAACTGCGCCGGCGCAGCCGAATTCCTCGACTTCCTGGTCAGGGGCCTCGGCGGCGTTGAAATCCTGCGCCACATGGATGGAAGTCGGATCGCCAACGCCCAGGTTGGAGTCGGGACCTGCACCGTAATGGTCAGCGAAGCATCAAAGGCCTTCCCTGCCATGCCGGCCTCCTACTACCTGTACGTCGAAAACGCAGACGAGGCGATGAGGAGAGCCCTCTCTGCAGGCGCGCACCAGATAATGCCGATTGCGGACATGCCATACGGCGATCGCCAGGGCGGTATCAAAGACCCCAAAGGCAACCTCTGGTGGGTGGCGCAACGACTGGTCGAAGGGCCGTACTGATTTGCCGCAGTGGGCGCGTGGACGATAGAGTGCACAGGCCAGGGCGGATGCCGTCGTGCACCGCGCAGCGTAAACGTTGGCGGCCATGAGAAATGCGGAGTGGCCATGAAGATTGCGGTAGTGACCACGGTGCAGGCGCCGATTGCCGCGGTCTGGAGGGCGTACACCGGCCCCGCAGACATCGTTCAGTGGAACGCCGCATCGGACGACTGGCACACGACCAGGTCGAGCGTGGATCTCCGCGTCGGAGGTAAGTTCTCGTCTCGAATGGAGGCGAAGGATGGCAGCTTCGGCTCTGACGTCGGGGGCACCTACACCAATGTGGTGCCTAAGCGCCTCATCGAATATTCCTTCGGCGACCGCAATGCTCGTGTCGAGTTCAGCGAAGGCCAGTCCGGCGTCACTGTACGAAGGCACCGAGTCCGTTCTGTCGGTGTCGCAAGGAACCGAGGAAGCCAGACCATGACCAGCCGCACGGTCCACCTCCATCGAGTGCTGCGTGCCAGCCCGGCCCGGGTCTATCGCGCCTTCCTCGAGGCGGATGCGATGGCAAAGTGGTTGCCGCCGTACGGATTTACCTGCCAGGTGCCTCGTCTGGAGGCGCGCGTCGGAGGCACGTTCCGGATGTCGTTCCACAGCTTCGCGACCGGCAACGGTCACTCATTCGGTGGCGGGTACATCGAACTCGTCCCGAACGAGTTGATCCGGTACACGGACAGGTTCGACGACGCCAACCTGCCGGGAGTTCTCTCACTCAAAGCGGCATCCCCGATCCGATTCCTCTGGAGATGTGCTATCTCGGGTGGCAGGAATCGCTGCTGCAGCTGGCGACGCTGGTCGAGCCTGAGATTCCGGGCTAGCGTCACTGGCGACGCCGGCCATCGTTGAAGTTCTGCAGCCGGTTTCCAGCTCGCTGTGATTGACCGTCAAGGGCGTGAACGTGCAGCAATGGGCGCGCTGAACTCGATTCGCATGTCACGCCTGCGTATTGCGTCCAATGCGTGTTTCCGCGCATGGGTAATGCTCGTGCTCGGTCTCGCGTCGGCAATGGCTCTCGGGGCGGAGGCGATTACGCCAGGCGCGGGGGTGACGCCCGCCTGGGCGTATCCCGTAAATCCGCTGGATCTCAAGCCCACGCTCGACGACGGCAGCCTGCGACACGTTCCGGGAAGCACCCGGGCCTACACGCTCAGCCAGTTGCGTGACTTCTTCGTGGCGCCGGATTGGCACCCCGGCGATCATCCAGCCATGCCGGTTGTCGTGGCGGTCGGGCGCAGACCCGACGTCTACGCCTGCGGCTTCTGTCACCGTGCCGACGGTCGCGGCGGGCCGGAGAACGCGAACCTCGCGGGACTTCCCGCGGCCTACATCGTCCAGCAGATGGCCGACTTCAAGAGCGGAGCCCGCAAGTCGTCGGCGCCGTCGAGACTCCCGGTCACTGCAATGATCTCGGTGGCGGCGGCAGCCACTGCCGCGGAGATCGTTGCGGCCGCCGCGTATTTTTCTGCGTTGAGGCCCGCAGCGAACGTCACGATCGTGGAAACGGCGCGGGTGCCGAAGACGTTCGTGACCGGATGGCACATGGCAGCGCTGCCAGGTAACGAGCGCGAACCGATCGGTCAGCGAATCATCGAGGTTCCGGAGAACCTGGAACGCTTCGCCAGTCGCGACTCGCGTGCGCATTTCATCGCCTACGTCCCGATCAGCAGTGTCGAGCGGGGCCGGGCGCTGGTTGCGCGCAGCGACGGGACCACGGTTGCGTGTGCCAGTTGTCACGGGCAGGACCTGCGAGGTCTCGGGGCGATCCCGCCACTGGCCGGTCGGTCACCCGCGTACCTCGTCCGCCAGCTCTACGATTTCAAGCATGGCACTCGTGCAGGCAGCGGCAGCCTCCTGATGCAGCCCGTCGTCGAACGGCTCGAGATCGAGGACATGATCTCGATTGCTGCGTACGCGGCTTCCCTGCCGCCGTGATTCGCCAGGTGGTTCCGTGTTTCCGGGTCGCCGTCCGCATGCCGGCATTCGCCTTGAGCCGGTCGAAGGTGGCATGAACTTCAGCGACGCGTTCATCGTTGACGACACGGCCACGCCGGAGCGCCTGGCGCGGGCAGCCGATCTCCTGAATTGCTGCACTGGCATCGTCATGCTGGGGCCGGCCATCGTGCTGTGGCCCAGCATGCGTGAAATTCGCTGCCAAGTCATCGACCCCACACCGGCTGCGCATCGCTGCGAGGAGGAGTACAAGGTTCTCGTGGAGAATGCAGCCCGCGCTCTCGTTCGCTCGAAGCTCGGTGCCTTGCTGCCGGACAGGCTGCTGCGCTGGGCGGTCGTCGAGAAGCGTGTCGGCGTGATGGTCGAGGCATGGAGCGGCTGAAACTCCGAAGGTGAACTGACAATGACAGACACAGTTCGCGTCCGTCCGGTCGAGCAAGCCGATCTCGCAGCCTGGACGCCGCTGTGGGATGGCTACAACGCCTTCTATGGCCGTGCAGGCGCCACCGCGTTGTCGCCGGCGATTACGGCCGTCACCTGGGGTCGTTTCTTCGACGCAAACGAGCCCGTCTTCGCACTCGTCGCCGAATCCGCGGGCCGACTGGTCGGCCTGACGCACTACCTCTTTCACCGCAGCACGACGCGGATCGAACCCACCTGCTACCTGCAGGACCTGTTCACGGCACCGGACGCGCGCGGGCAAGGTGTCGGACGGGCGTTGATTCTCGGCGTGTACCAGGCGGCGAATACGGCGGGTGTCCGCGAGGTCTACTGGCAGACGCATGCGACCAATAGCGCGGGCCGCCTGCTGTACGACAAGGTGGCAAAGCACGCGGGCTACATCGTCTACGAACACGAAGTCTGACGCTGGCAGCCGCGTCGAGCCTGTTTACCCGTGACGAAACCTCCAAACCGGAAACGGCATCCCACGGTTTGACATAAAAGCGTGACGGATTACCGGACCTCCGGTGATCCCGGTCAGCACACTTCGCGCAGGAGTGCAGCGGGACCCTGGATTTACCCCGGTTGCCATCCGGGCGGCTCGTTCGCGCCAGCGGGTGCGAGGACCGACCGGAAACAATTGCGTGCAACAGAACGCCGGAATCCATCGCGCCATTCAGCCCGTCGCGAAGGCTCGGTCCGAGGTCGACCAACTCTGCCCGGATGAAGAGACGGCAGCGCCGGCGGATCCGCAGCACCGCCGCGCTGGCAGGCCGTCTCAGCGCGATCGATCACGGCGCTTTTACGCCACCGTACAGGCGAAATTTGCACTCGCGCTCATCGTCAGCCTCGTCTGGACCGTCATTTCGACCCTGCTCGCCCTGCCCTGGCTGCAGGACCTGGCCGCCGTCGTCAGCTGGCCCGTGGCCATTTTCGCCGTCGGTGGTATCGCGGTGCTGCCCGGCATGATGAATGCATTCCTGGTGACGGGCCTGTTGCTGGATCGGCGGCCGCCGCGCAAGCCGCTCGTGACCTATCCGGCAATCTCGATCCTGGTTGCCGCCTACAACGAAGAGTCCTCGATCGCGGACACGCTTCGCTCGATCGCCCGGCAGGGGTATCCCGGCGAGTTCGAGGTGCTGGTGATCGACGACGGCTCGACGGACGCCACGGCTGCCATCGTCGAAGCGAACCCGTATCCGTGGGCACGCCTGCTGCGCCAGCCTCGCAACATGGGCAAGGCGGCTGCGCTGAATCGCGGGCTGGCCGAGTTGAAGCACGATTACGTCATCACGCTGGATGCCGACTCGTTTCTGTTCGGCGACGCGCTCGCGCGCCTCGTCGGGCGCTATTTCAGCGACCCGTCGTCGACGCGCGCGGTCGCGGGCACGATGCTCGTGCGCAATTCGCGCAAGAACTGGGTCACGCGCGCCCAGGAATGGGATTACTTTCACGGCATCGCAGCGATCAAGCGCGTGCAGTCGCTGTTCCAGGGCACGATGGTGGCGCAGGGCGCCTTCTCGATCTACGACCGCGAGGCGCTGGTGGCAATCGGCGGCTGGCAGGACTGCGTCGGCGAGGACATCGTGCTGACGTGGGCCATGCTGGTCCGCGGCTGGCGCGTCGGGCACGCCGAGGACGCCTGCTGCTTCACCAACGTTCCCGACAACGTCCGTCAGTTCGTGAAACAGCGGCAGCGCTGGAGCCGGGGCATGATGGAGGCGTTCCGGCAGCATCCGCGCATCCTGCTGGCGCCACGCATGTCGACGCTGTTCGTCTGGTGGAACGTGCTGTTCCCGTGGCTCGACCTCGCCTACACGCTCTGTTTCATCCCGGGCGTGATCCTCGCCTGCTTCGGCATCTATTGGGTTGCCGGCCCGATGACGCTGGTGCTGTTGCCGATGGCGCTGCTCATGAACTACGTCATGTACCGGATCGGCGTGGGCATGTTCGCCAGCCAGAACCTCCGCGTGCGCAGGAACGTGGCGGGCTTCCTCGTCTACGCATTCACCTACAGCCTGATCCTGCAGCCGGCCAGCGTGGCGGGGTACCTGTCCGAGTTGCTCGGCACGCGCAAGACCTGGGGATCCAAGTAATGGCACGTTCGCTCGCCCATCCGGCCCGTGCCTGGGTGGCGCTGGGCGCTTTTACCTTGCTGTCACTGGCCGCGTCGCATGCGGTCACTGCAGCGGAGTCGGCGGATCAGGTCGCTGCGGTGGCACAGGTCGGCTTCGAGGACGATGCGGACGGATTCAACGCCGCGAAAGTGCGTGCCGGGGCGCTGTTCGATTACGCGTCCGAACTGAGACACGCGGGCCTGGTCCTGCAGAACACGCATTACTCGACTGCTGGCTGGAGCACTGACGCCCCTGCCATCGTCGGCGTCTACCGCAACCAGCGACGCGACACACTCGAGGGTGTGCGGGCCGAAGGCGGACTGGTGCAGGTCAACGGGTATAGCCGGGTCGTGGGTGACGCCACGTGGAGCCATCGGCCGCGCGAGACGACTGGGGTCGAGCTCATCCTGGCCGGCGATCTTGTCGGCACGCGCCAGGCGCTGGAGGAAGGCATCGCCTACGGCCTCGCCGGCGCCAGCATCGAACAACAGTTTGGCCATCGGTTTACGGCCGTCGCGATGGCCGGTTGGCAACCCTTCACGGACGGCAATGCCCGTGCATTGCTGCGCGCGCGAATGATCTGGAGCCTGCTGCCAGAACAGGGGATCTCCGCCCAGCTGCGCTGGCGGCAGTATTCGAGCAGCGACGCCGACGTCGGCGGCGCGTACTTCAACCCTGATCGCTATCGCACCTGGGACGCCGTGCTCTCGCTACGCCGGCGAGTCGGTGCCTGGACCGTGGCAGGCCTGGCGGGCGGTGGCCAGGAACGCGTGGACCGTGGTTCCTGGCAGTCGACGGGGGTGGCCGACGTGCGCGCGGAAGGTCCGCTGTCTCGCGGCATGCGTCTCGCCGTCAACGCCGCCTACAGCAACGCGGCGGGCTTCGCGAACTCGCCGAACTACTGGTACGGCTCCGCCAGCATCAACGTGATCATTCCGTTCGGGCGCTGATCCGCGGTAATGTCTAACCACCATGCCCGTCTATGTCGCGCTCCTGCGTGGTGTGAATGCAGGCAAGGTCAGGTGCGGCCCCTGGGCGGACCTGCGCGTCCGGGCGACGGTCCTGAAACTGCACGCGCTGGCGCTTGCGGTCGACTCGCTGCGCCAGAGGGCCTGACGGGTGCGCGCGGCATGCTGCAGCTGTGGACAACTGCAGGTCACGACGACGGGCGAGCCGGTACGCATCTCGGTCTGCCACTGTCTCGCATGCCAGCGCCGCACCGGCAGTGCTTTCGGCGTGCAGGCACGGTTTCCGCGCGATGCGGTGACGATAACCGGGCGCGGGAACCGCTATGTGCGCACGGCGGATTCCGGCAAGACGGTCACCTCCACGTTCTGTCCCGAGTGCGGATCCACCGTGTACTACGAACTGGAACTCGTGCCGGGATTCGTCGGCATACCGGTTGGCGGCTTTGCCGACCCGGATTTCCCGGCACCCCGAATCTCGATTTACGAAGCACAGCAGCACGGCTGGGTGATCCTGGCGCCGGGCATCGACCATGAACGCGACGTCGACTGATGACACCGCGGTTCTTCGCTATGCTCCGCGAGCAAGAGGCTGACGCCAGGAGGTCATCATGTTGCAGGGATTGCGTACCGCCATTTACCCGGTCGGCGACCTGGCGGCGGCGAAGGCGTGGTACTCGAAAGTGACCGGGCACGCGCCGTACTTCGACCAGTCGTTCTACGTCGGCTTCAACGTGGGCGGGTTTGAGCTGGGTCTCGTGCCCGACGGCACGCCCGGCACCGCGGGTCCGCAGGCGCTGTGGGGGGTTGCCAACGCCGCCGAATCGTACGCACGCTTGCTCGATCTCGGCGCCGAAGTACTGGATGAAGTGCAGGACGTGGGCGATGGCATCCGGGTCGCGGCGGTGCGGGATCCGTTCGGCAACCGGCTGAGCATCATCGAGAATCCACACTTCAAGCTCGGCTGAGGGCGGAGGCCCGTATTCGATGAACAGGCTGCATCACGTTCTGGTGGGCACGGTCGAGCAGTGGACACCTCTCGCGGGAGGAACGATGCTGGGGTTGAGCCGCAGGGTCAGCGGTGGCGCAACGACGGGGGATCGATGGGATGACCTGGCTGGCACGCCGGACCGCCGCGCGGCGACGCGGCGTCGGCAAGTACGACGCAGCTGAAGCCCGGGCCTACGGCGAGACCCAGGGGCTCGGCTGGCTGACTGCCGACGAAGCGAGCGCCTACCTCGCCGACCTGAGCCGGATCGTGCGGTTCGCGCCCGGCACAAACGTACTCGACATCGGCGCCGGCACCGGCGTGATGTGCTCGATCCTGCGACGCCTGCCCGGCATTGAACTCACCGCGCTCGAGCCCTCAGCCGCGATGCTGGCCATCCTGCAGGCGAAACCGGAGCTCGTAAACGTCAGAACGATCAACGGGTTCTGCGATGAACCTCAGGATCATGATCGATTCGAGGCGGCGCAGTTCGACGCCATCGTGTCGCGGCAGGTCGTGAATGGCCTGTTCGATCCGCTGCTCGCGTTCCGACATTGGCATCGCTGGTTGAAGCCCGCAGGCGCTGTCGTCGTCATCGACGGACTCTACGGACGCGACGGCTGGGTGGGTCGCTGGGAGGAAGAAGTCGACGTGCTGCCGCTCGCCGCATCGCAGTCAATGGCGTCGACACCCTATCTGCTCGAAGCGTGCGGCTTCCATGTCGACGTCGTGGAGCGCATGACGACGGTGAATGCATTGCCGACGACGCGAACCCCGCGCTACGTCGTCGTCGCGCGCAAGGTGATGCGCTGACGGTGACTGAGGCGCCTATTGGTCACCGCCATGGTCAATTGAGCGCAACCACTGTTCGATGTCTGCCTCAAGAGCGTTCCTGCGGCGCTGTGACGCGCGCAGCGCGCAACCCGCAGCCGTGCGCCTGCGCGTGTCGCAAGAGCGCCCTACGCCGCTGAGAATTCGTTTTAAGCAAAGAGGATCGAGTCGACGATCTCGATCCAGTGCCGAACCGGCACGGCGCTGGCCTGACGCAGGTGCTCGAGACAGCCGATGTTGGCGGTCGCGATCGCTGCCGGTTGGTCGCCGAGCAGAGAGTCGAGCTTGCGCGTCCGCAGCTCGCGCGCGAGTTCCGGCTGCAGGATCGAGTACGCGCCTGCCGAGCCACAGCAGAGCGTCGGGTCATGTGTGGCCACGAGTTCGCAGCCGGCGGCACGCAGCAGCGCTTCGACCTTGCCCGCTGTCGACGATCGCTGCCCATGCTCGAGCGAGCAAGGCACCTGCCAGGCGACACGGACCGGCCCGCACGACAGGCCCCTGTCCTTCCGGATGGCAGCGATCGCAGCGGCGAGCGCCGCCGGATCGATGACTTCGCAGAGGTCGCGCGTCGCGGCGCCCACCCGTGCTGCAGTCCCCGCGATCGATGCGTCGGCATGACGGAGCACGTGTCCGTAGTCCTTCGCGAACGTGCCGCAGCCGCTGGCGGTGCTGACGATCGCCTCGTAACCGCCATCCAGCAGCCGTGTGCTTGCCGTGACGTTGCGACGCGCCTGGTCCCGCGCCGCGTCGGTTCGCCCGAGGTGGTGCTCCATCGCGCCGCAGCAGCCGACGTCGCGCGCCGCGACCAGCGAGATGCCGAGACGGTCCAGCACCCGGGCCGCCGCCGCGTTGATCTGCGGGGCGAGTCCCCGCTGCACGCAGCCTTCGAGCACGGCCATTCGCCGGGGATGCCTCGCTGCGGGCCAGTCGAGCACATCGTGCGTCGTCGACTGGCGTACCTTCCGCGCCGGCACCAGTGTCTTGAGTGCCGCGGGCAGCGCCGGGCGAATCGCCTGGCCGATTCGCACCAGGGCGGTGAAAAGGTGGCGTCGGGTGGCGACGCTCACCAGCGCAAGACGGAGAAACCGCGTGCGCGGGTCACGCGAGGAGGGCGGTTCGCGCTCGATGAGTTCGCGACCGAGGTCGGCCAGCCTGCCGTACTGCACACCCGACGGGCAGGCGGTTTCGCAGGCGCGGCAGGTCAGGCAGCGGTCGAGGTGCGTGCGTGCGGTCTCGGTCGCGCCGCCTTGTTCGAGCATTTCCTTGATCAGGTAGATGCGGCCACGCGGGCTGTCGAGTTCGCTGCCGGTGATGCGGTACGTCGGGCAGGCGGGCAGGCAGAAGCCGCAGTGCACGCAGTTGCGCAGCAGGTCGCGTGCCTCCCGTGCGAGCAGCGAGTCGGCGAGCGAGTCCGCGGGTCTGGCATGCATCGTCGCGGTTTCAGAGGTTCGCGTACATCCGGCCCGGGTTCAGGATACCGGCCGGATCGAAGACGCACTTCACTGCGCGATGCAGGTCAAGCAGCGGCGCCGGCAGCGGCGCGAAGACTTCGCTGGTCTCGCCGACTGCTGTGTCGTCGCGACGGAAGAGGGTGGCATGGCCGCCCGCTGCCCGGGTTATCGGGTCGATCGTCTGTCGCTCGACTCCGTTGATCCAGGCTTGTGCTCCGTTCCATTCGAACGCGACCCGATCGGCCGGGACCAGCGCAACGCCCGCCGCCGTCGCCGGCAGCGAGAGTCGCCAGAGCGGGCGCGCCGAGGTGAAATACGTGTGGGTCTGTTCGCGAATGCCGTGCCAGAGCGAAGCGGCTGCCGGCTCGTCCAGCAGCTCGCCGCCGATCGTCGGCACGAGTTCATCGAGGCCAGTCGGGCAGCCTTCCAGGCGGACGTACAGTTCGCCTTTGCTCCAGAAACTGCCGGTGAGCGGGAGGCCGCGTTGAGCGGCTGCGCCGAGCAGCTCGAGCGCGCCTTGCGCGGCGATGTGCCGCCGCAGCGTCCGGGTACCACGGGCGACCGGCAGCACCTTGAGCGACACCTCGAGCAGCACGCCGAGGATGCCGAGTGACCCGGCGAGCAGGCGCGAGACGTCGTAGCCGGCGACGTTCTTCATGACTTCACCGCCGAACTTGAGCACGCGTCCATCGCCGGTCAGCAGCCGCGCACCGAGCACGTAATCACGCACCGGACCCCGCGCAACCCGCGCGGGACCGGCCAGTCCAGCCGCCACCGTGCCGCCGAGCGTGGCCAGCGATCCGAAGGAAGGTGGTTCGAAAGGCAGTCGTTGCCCGTGTCGAGCCAGCAGCGCCTCGACGTCGGCGAGCAGCGTGCCGCCGCGCGCGGTGATCACGAGTTCGGCCGGATCGTACCGCACGACGCCGTGATGACCGGCCAGGGCGAGCGTCTCACCCGCGACCGGCCGCCCATAGAAGCGCTTGGTGTCGCCGCCGGCGATCCGCAACGGCGTTCTCGCATTCGCGGCCGCCAGCACGCGCTCGACCAGCGCGTCGGTGAGGTCCCGCCCCGGGGGCATCTCGATCAACGCCATGTGCGTCAGAACCGCGGCAGGTGCGAATGCGGCAACTGGCCACCGTGCACCCGCAGGGCGCCATAGTCGGCGCAGCGGGCGAGAGTGGGCACGGCCTTGCCGGGATTGAGCAGGCCCGCGGGATCGAAGGCGAGCTTCAGTGCGTGAAAGGTTGCGAGCTCGGCGGCACCGAACTGCGAACACATCGGCCCGAGCTTCTCGACGCCGACGCCGTGTTCCCCCGTCACTGTGCCGCCAGCTGCGACGCAGGCTTCGAGGATGTCGGCGCCGAAACGTTCGGCCCGTTGCAGTTCGCCGTCCCTGCCGGCGTCGAACAGGATCAGCGGGTGCAGGTTGCCGTCGCCCGCGTGAAAGACGTTGGCCACGTCGAGGCGATAGGCGGTCGACAGCGCCGCGATCTGCGCGAGCACGTCCGCCAGGTGACGGCGGGGAATCGTGCCGTCCATGCAGTAGTAGTCGGGAGCAAGGCGACCCACCGCCGGAAAGGCCGACTTGCGGCCTGACCACATTCGCTGGCGCTCGCCTGCGTCCCGGGCGACGCGCACGCTGGTCGCGCCGGCGGCTTCGAGCAGGGCACGGGCGCGGCCGAGTTCGTCGGCGACGTCGGCGGGCAGTCCATCGACTTCGCAGAGCAGCAGCGCCTGCGCGTCCAGCGGGTAGCCGCAACCGGCGAAAGCCTCGGCCGCCTTGATGGCGGGCGCATCCATCATCTCGAGTCCAGCCGGGATGATGCCGGCGGCAATCACCTGACCGACGGCCTCGGCGCAGCGGCCCACGTCGTCAAACGCAGCCAGCAGCAGTTCGACGCGACGCGGAAGCGGCAGCAAGCGCACGGTCACTTCGACCACGATGCCCAGCAAACCTTCCGAGCCGATCACGGCGCCCAGCAGGTTGAGGCCCGGCGCCTCACCCGTCTCGCTGCCGAGCGTCAGCAACTCGCCGTCCATGGTGACGAGCTTCACGGCAAGCACGTTGTGCACGGTCAGCCCGTACTTGAGGCAATGCACGCCGCCCGAATTCTCGGCGACGTTGCCGCCGACCGAGCACGCGACCTGCGAGGAAGGATCCGGCGCGTAATACATGCCATGAGGCGCAGCCGCCTCGGACACCGCGAGGTTCGTGACGCCGGGCTGCACGCGCGCGAGACCGCGGCGCGGATCGACTTCGAGGATTTCGTCGAGTCGCGACAGCACCAGCAGCAATCCACCCGCGACCGGCAGCGCGCCGCCCGAGAGTCCGGTGCCCGAGCCGCGTGCGACCACTGGCACCGAATTCCGGCGACAGATACGGACGATCTGCTGGACCTGCTCGATGCTCGTCGGCAGCGCGACCAGGTCGGGCGGGTGGCGGTGAGCGGTGAGCGCGTCGCACTCGTAGGCGACGCAGGCGGCAGGAGTGGAGAGCAGGCCGGGTCCGAGAACCAAGCCGAGTTCGCGCAACAGCCCTGCGTCAATCGCCACTGGGTCGCAGCGTCTGCACGCCGGCGTCCGTGCCGATCACGAGCACGTCCGCGCCGCGCTGCGCGAACAGGCCGTTGGTGACCACGCCGGGAATCTGGTTGATCGCGCGCTCGAGGCCGACCGGGTCGACGATGTCGAGACCGCCGACGTCGAGAATGTCGCAGCCGTTGTCAGTCACCGTGCCCTGGCGCCAGACCGGCTGGCCGCCGAGTCGCACCAGTTCCCGCGCGACGTAGGCTCGCGCCATCGGGATGACTTCGACCGGCAAAGGAAACTTTCCCAGGTGCTGCACCAGCTTCGCCTCGTCCACGATGCAGACGAAGGTGCGTGCAGCTGCCGCGACGATCTTCTCGCGGGTGAGGGCGCCGCCGCCGCCCTTGATCAGGTGCATGCCGCGAGTCGCCTCGTCGGCGCCGTCGACGTAGACCTCGAGGCCTGCGACCGAGTTCAGGTCGAGCACCGGGATGCCGTGGCCCGCGAGGCGGCGAGAGCTGGCTTCGGAACTGGAAACCGCGCCGGCGATGCGGCTCGGCATGCCGGCCAGCGCGTCGATGAAGAAGTTCACGGTGGAACCGGTACCCACGCCGATGACGGTTCCCGGCTGGATGTATTCGAGCGCGGCGGCCGCGGCCCGCTGCTTCTTCTGATCCTGGCTCATCGTAGCCCTGCGTTACCGACCCCTCAAACAACTGTGCCCGCTTTCGCGGGCACAGTCGTCGTTTCGGATTCGGCGGCGTCTATCTTTCGAAGGAGCGCCGCCTCATCTTCAAGCGACCTTACTTCTTCTTCGCGGCCTTTTTCTTGGTGGCCTTCTTCTTGGTCGCCTTCTTTGCTTTAGCTGCCATGATCAATTCTCCATGTCGGGTTAGTCCCGGGCCGAGTATTTACAGAATTAAAAAAAGAAATGCAATAGTCACGTCACGTTTTTTTTGAACGCGTTCTCGAACCGGCGGTCGACTTCGTCGCTCGCGACGACGCGATGGACGGTCGCAACGCGACGATGCATTGCCATTCTGCTGCAGTGAGCGGCGTCACCGAAAGACGATTGCCGCGTTTCAGAATCAACATCTCGCGCAACGCACCTGCTGCGTGCTCGCGCAGTTCCGGCAGCGTAATTACAGGCTCAATTCGCTTTTCGAGTTGCACGTCGACGCTGAACCAGCGCGGCGCTGCGCGCGTGCTGCCGGCATCGTAGTACTCGCTCGTCGCATCGAACTGCGTCGGGTCGGGATACGCTTCGCGCACGACCTCTACGACGCCCGCGACGCCCGGAACCGCGCAGCTCGAGTGATAAAAAAAAGCGCGGTCACCTTGCCTGAAATCGTCCCGAAGCATGTTCCGCGCCTGGTAGTTGCGCACGCCTTCCCACCCCGTCGTGCGCTGCGGAGCGGCCGCGAGGTTGTCGATTCCGAACACGTCGGGTTCCGATTTCAACAGCCAGTAGCGCATGCGATCGGGTTCTTCAGGGTGTGCGCGGAGGGAAGCGGAGGATGCCACGCTCGGTGACGACGAGGTCGAGCGCGACGTCCCAGGGGGCAGGATCGAGTCGATCGACCTGCTGAATCGAGTACGCGACGCCGATCAGGCGCGGGCGGCGGAACGGCTGCGCGCGATCGAGCCGTGGGCGCAGCGCGCGATCGTAGAAGCCCGCGCCCATGCCGAGGCGATGGCCCTGCGCGTCGAAGCCGACGAGCGGAACGAGGATCGTGTCGAGGTGACGGACCGGGAGGCGGCCGCACGCACCGCGCAGCGGTTCGGCGATACCGAACATGTTGCCGCGCAACGCGGCGCCGGCCTCGAGCGGGACGAAGATCATCCGGCCGTCACGACGACTGACGATGTGCGGCACGTAGATACGGACTCCGCGCTGCCATGCGGTGCCGAAACAGGGGCGCAGGTCGACTTCGCCCGGCATGCTGAGGAACGCGGCGACGCGCCGGCCGCGCTGCCAGACGCCGAGCTGGCCCAGGGATGCGCGGATCGCCCGGTCGTGGACCCGGCGTTCCGCGTCAGGGATCGCGCGACGCCCCGCGCGCAGCCGCTGGCGCAGCTCGCGCAGGGTCATCGTCGCAATGGAAGGGAGAGGCGCCACCCGCCTGTGCCGTCACAGACCATTGCTCTCGACAAGAGCAATATTTGGGGAGGGCCGCGGCACTTAAGGCTTCCCGCTCGAGGCGGACTTGCACAATGTTGCCGGCTGACCGTTCCCCGGGGTATTTACATTAAGGTCGAGAGGTAACCCGGCCCGTGTCGAACACCGCAGGCGGCGCCAAATCGTCGAAGGTTCGGACTGCTGCGAACCCTCAGAGTTCAAGTTGCTGGCCTTTCGCGAGCGCGGTCTCCACGCGCTCGCGCAGGGACTTCAGGCGCGCGCCGAGATCGCCCTCGACGACCGTGCCGTGCTTGCGCACTTTGATCAGTTCGTTGGCCAGGTTGAGTGCGGCGATGACCGCGATGCGGTCGAGGCCGACGACTTTCCCGGAATCGCGGATCTCGCGCATCTTGCCGTCGAGGTACTCCGCGGAGTCGAGCAGGTCAGAGCGTTCTTCTGCAGGGCAGGCCACCTGGTACTCGCGATCGAGCAGGCGGACGCTGACGCGGCTGACGCGGTCTTCGCTCATCAACCCTGCTCCATCGCCTTGAGGCGGCCGATCATGGCCTCGACCCGCGCGCGCACCTGCTCGTTCTTCTGCAGCAGGTTGGCGCGCTCGCCGATCAGGGTGTCCTGGCGCTGACGCAGGGCACGGTTCTCTTCCTTGAGCTGGTTGACCGTAGCCACCAGCTCGTCGAGGCGGCGTTCGATGCGTCGGAGTTCCACGTCGACGGCGGATCGGGCAGCGGGTTCGTTCATGGAATTCACTATAGTGGGCGCACTCCGGGGAATCAATTTGAACTGGCCCGCCCGGGACCGGTTACGGCGTGCGGATGGTACGATATGCGCAATGTCGGCACCGATTGCTTTCGATGATGTCGCGCAGGCCCTGGCGGCCGGCGGTTCCACTGTCCACGCTGCCGAGGCGCACGGCTGCCTGTGCGGGGCCCTGTGCGCGCGGCGCGTCTACCTGGCCGCGGAATGGCTCGAGGAGTTGCTGCCCGACGGCCCCGAGCCCGGCAACACTGTCGCCATCACCACGGCCGGTCCCCTGAAGTCGCTCTTCCACCAGAGTCGCGCCGTGCTGGAGGCGCGAGAGATGGAATTCGAGCCGCTGCTGCCTCCCGACGAGACCACGCTCGACGAGCGCGTCGAGGCACTCGGCGCCTGGGCGCAGGGGTTCCTTTACGGCTTCGGCGCGGCCGGCCCGTTCAAGCCCGGCACGCTGACCACGGTAGTCGCCGAAGTCCTCACGGATTTCGCCGAAGTCGCGCGCGCCGGCGCCGTCGGCTCCGAAAGTGTCGAAGTCGAAGAAGGTGCGCTCGCCGAACTGGTCGAGTTCGTCCGCGTCGGCGTGCAGCTCGTCTATGACGAGCTCGCCGACCTGCGTGCCGCCCAGACCACCTCGACCGCACGGCACTGATCCCGAACCGTTGGTCCTCCCGAAGAGAATTCCGACCGCCCATGACCCTGCGCAAAGACGAATACGCGCGCCGCCGCAAGCAGCTCATGAAGCTCATGGGCAAGGGCGCCATCGCCATCATCCCCGCGGCGCCCGAGCGTCAGCGCAACAGCGACGTCCATTACCACTATCGGCCGGACAGCGATTTCCACTACCTCACGGGCTTCAACGAGCCCGAGGCAGTGGCGGTGCTGATTCCCGGTCGCGAGCAGGCCGAATACATCCTGTTCGTGCGCGACCGTGATCCCACCCGCGAGACCTGGGACGGTCGTCGCGCCGGTCCCGACGGTGCGGTGCGTGATTACGGCGCCGACGATGCTTTTCCGGTCGGCGACATCGACGACATCCTGCCGGGCCTGCTCGAGCGCTGCGGGCGCGTTTACTACTCGATGGGCGTGAACCTCGATTTCGACCAGCGCGTGGTCGGCTGGGTGAATACGCTGCGGGGCCAGACCAAGCTCGGCATCCACAGCCCGCAGGAATTCGTCGCGCTCGAGCACCCGCTGCACGACATGCGTCTCTACAAGAGTCGCGTCGAGGCCGGGGTCATGAAGCGTTCGGCACAGATCGCGGTGGGCGCGCACGTGCGGGCGATGCGGACCACCCGGCCTGGCCTCACCGAATACGAGGTGATGGCCGAGCTGCTGCACGAGTTCCACCGGCACCAGGCCGACATCTCGTATCACCCGATCGTCGGCGGCGGCGCGAACGGCTGCATCCTGCATTACCACGAGAACGCCGACATGCTGCGCGACGGCGACCTGCTGCTGATCGACGCCGGCTGCGAATACGGCATGTACGCTTCGGACATCACGCGGACCTTTCCGGTCAACGGCCGCTTCTCGCCCGCGCAGAAGGCGATCTACGACGTCGTGCTCGACGCGCAGGAGGCCGCATTTGCCTGCATCAAGCCTGGCAATCACTGGAATGAGCCGCACGATGCGGCGGTGCGGTCGATCACGCAGGGCCTGGTCAGGCTTGGTCTGCTCAAGGGCCGCGTGCCCGCGCTGATCAAGGAAGAGGCCTACCGCAAGTTCTTCATGCACCGGACGGGTCACTGGCTCGGCATGGATGTGCATGACGTCGGCGAATACAAAGTCGGCACCGAATGGCGGGTCTTCGAGCCGGGCATGGCGCTGACGGTCGAACCGGGCATCTACATCCCGGCCGGCACCAAGGGCGTGCCGAAGCGCTGGTGGAACATCGGCGTGCGGATCGAGGACGACGTGCTCGTCACCGCCACCGGCTATGAACTGCTGACGTCGGGCCTGCCGCGCACCACGGCTGAAATCGAGCGCATGATGGCGTCGGCCGCCTGACCGGGGAATGCCGTTGAGCACGACGCCTGCCGAATACGACCTCGCCATCGTCGGTGGCGGATTGGTCGGTGCCTCGCTGGCATTGTCGCTCGCGCCGCTCGGGCTCCGCATCGCCCTGGTCGAAGCCGTGTCGCCGGTGCAGGGCGAGCAGCACCCGAGTTTCGACGAACGCACGACGGCGCTCGCCAATGGCACCGTCCGTGCCTTCAGGACACTGGGCGTCTGGGCCGGCATGGAGCGCGAGGCCGCGCCCATCCGCAAGATTCACGTGTCCGACCAGGGTCGCTTCGGCAGCGCACGCATCGACGCCGCGGAGCAGGGGCTCGAGGCCCTGGGTTACGTCGTGCCCAATCGCGCGATTGGTGCGGCGCTCTGGCAAGGCTTGTCACGGACAGCCATGGTCAAGGTGATTGCGCCAGCCAGGGTGACGGGCAGTGAACTGGCAGACGGGAGCCGCGTCGTGCATTACGAAATGGCGGGTCAGGCGCGCTCGCTCCGTGCCAGGCTGGTGGTGGCCGCCGACGGGATTCGCTCGCTGGTCCGCGACCAGGCGGGTATCGAGGCCGATCACATCGGCTACGAGCAAGTCGCAATCACGGCCGTCATGACCACGCAGCGCTTCCACGACTACGTCGCGTACGAGCGTTTCACCGAAGAAGGCCCGATCGCGATCCTGCCGCTGACCAATGGTCGCTGCGGCATGGTCTGGACGCGCAAGCCCGCCGCGGTCGAGCGGATGCTCGCCCTGTCGGACGACGAGTTCCTGCGCGAGTTCCAGGCGGCGTTCGGCTTCCGGCTTGGGCGCTTCCTGCGCATCGGTCAGCGCTCTTCATACAATCTCATGCTGTCGCGGGCCGACCGCCACATCGCGCCACGACTCGCCGTCGTCGGCAATGCGGCGCAGGCTCTGCATCCCATCGCAGGGCAGGGTTTCAACCTGGGATTGCGCGACGCGATGAGCCTGGCCGAAGTCATCGCCGACCGGCGCGTGGCCGGCACGATGGATCCCGGCGATGCGAACCTGCTGCAGGACTATGCCGACTGGCGCGAGAGCGATCGCCGCCGCATCGTCGCCTTCACCGATGGCCTCGTGCGCCTCTTCGCGACGCCGCTGGGTGTGCTGCGGAGCCTGCGCAGCCTCGGCATCCTCGCTTTCGACGTGCTGCCGCCTGCCAAGTCCGCGCTTGCGCGGTTGAGCGTGGGTGCGGCTCCGCGCGTGCCGCGGTTGGCCCGCGGCGTACCTCTCGCGGGAACCGGCTGAACATGGCCACGCCGCGCCGGAAATTCGATTTCGACATCGTCATCGTCGGCAGCGGCATGGTCGGCACCTGCCTCGCCGCGCTCCTGGCGCGCGAAGATGCGCTTTCCGGCTGGAAGATCGCGCTGGTGGACCCGGTTCCACCGCGCAAGCCCGACGATCGCGCAATGGACCTGCGCGTGTCGGCGCTGTCGCGGGCATCCGAACGCATCCTGACTGCGGCCCGCGCATGGGACGCCGTTGTTCCGCATGCGTCGCCGTACAGCGAAATGGTTGTCTGGGACGCGGCGAGCACGCCGGAGCGTCCGGATGCACTGAAGTTCTCAGCGGCTGAGACCGCGGAACCGAACCTCGGCCACATCGTCGAGAACCTGCGCGTGCAGTGGGCGCTGCGCGAGTCACCGCTGCTGCGCGGCGTGACCGAGGTGCGCAGTGCGCTTGCCGGCCTGGATTTGGATGAAGGTTCGGCACGCGTGACGCTCGCGGATGGCCGACGGCTCACGTGCCAGATCGTGATCGGTGCGGACGGCAGCCAATCCGTCGCACGCCAGCTGGCCGGGATCGGCCGCTCGGGGTGGGCGTATGACCAGACCGCGGTGGTCGCGCACCTGCGCACCGGGCAGCCGCATCGCGAGTCGGCCTGGCAACGGTTCCTGCCGAACGGTCCGCTCGCGTTCCTGCCGCTGCAGGACGGGCGCGTGTCGCTCGTGTGGAGCACGACGCCGGACGAAGCCGCGTCATTGCAGGCAGCGAGCGAAGCGGAATTCAGCGAACGGGTCTCGATCGCCAGCGACCATGTGCTTGGCCAGGTGACGCTTGCGAGCGGTCGCGCCGGCTTCCCGCTGGCGTTGTGGCATGCGCGCGCCTATGTGCAGCCTCGGCTCGCGCTGGTGGGCGATGCGGCCCACACGATCCATCCGCTGGCAGGGCAGGGCGTGAACCTCGGGTTCCTCGATTGCGCGAGCCTCGTGCAGGTGCTCGCCGCAGCGTCCGCCAAGGGCGAAGAGCTGCATGGCTTGCGCGTCCTGCGTCGCTATGAACGCTGGCGCCGGAGCGAGAACGCGGTCGTCTTAGGCGCCTGTGACACGATCAACCGGCTCTTTGCCGAGAAGAGCGTGGCGCTTGCGGGGCTGCGGCGCTTCGGCCTGTCGGTGGTGACCAGCCAGTCGTTCCTGCGCCGTGCGCTGGTCGAACGCGCGCTTGGCGTGGGCGGTGACGCCCCGCAACTCGCACGACGGACAACCGCGACGAATTAACCCTGGCGGGCCGCCGGGCCTGCGGAGCCTCGCAATGCAGAATCAGGACTTGCCGGACGCGCTCTTCACGCAGTCGCCGCCGTGCCTTGGCAATCAGTTCGACGATGATCCGCTGCTGGGTTCGTGGATCAGGCGCACGCTGGCCGCGCCGATCGTGGCGGAGCTGTGCGGCGAGTTGCGCGAGCTCGGCGCGCTCGCCGGCGGCGAGCTGTACCGGTTGCAGCAGGCTGACCTGGCCAATGAGCCGGTGCTCACGCAATGGGATCCCTGGGGCAGGCGCATCGACGAAGTCGTCGTGTCGCCGCTGTGGCGCGAGGCCGAGCGCCTCGCTGTCAGGCATGGCCTGGTCGCGACCGGTTACGAGCCGGCGCTGGGTCGCTACGCTCGTATCGCGCAGTTCCTCAAGGTCTACCTGTTCCACCCGTCGACGGATGTGTACACCTGCCCGCTGGCAATGACGGATGGCGCGGCGCGCTGCCTGCTGGAGTCCGGCAACCAGGAGCTGATCGATCGCGCGTTGCCGCACCTCACCTCGCGTGACCCCGCGACGTTCTGGACCAGCGGCCAGTGGATGACCGAGACCACCGGCGGTTCCGACGTTGGCCGTTCCGAGACGCGGGCGGTACCGGACGACGAGGGCGGCTGGCGCCTGTACGGCCGCAAATGGTTCACGTCGGCCGTCACGTCGCAGATGGCGCTCACGCTTGCACGCCCCGAAGGCAACCCGCCGGGCGGCAAGGGCCTCGCGATGTACTACATCGAGATCCGCGACCTCGATGGCAAGCTGAACGGCATCCGCGTCGACCGGCTCAAGGACAAGCTCGGCACGCGCAAGGTGCCGACCGCCGAGTTGCTGCTCGATGGCACGCGCGCGACCTCGGTCGGACCGACGCTGAACGGCACCCGCTCGATCGAACCGATGCTCGGCGTCACGCGGATGTGGAACAGCGTCTGCGCGGTCTCGTTCATGCGTCGTGGACTGGCGCTGGCCCGGTCCTACGCCAGGGAGCGCCAGGCATTCGGCCAGCCGCTCGAGCAGTTGCCGCTGCATGCCGACACGCTGGCAGGGCTCGAAGCCGAGACCTGGGGCGCCTTCCTGATGACGTTCCTGCTGGTCGAGCTGAACGGCCGGATCGAGCGCGACGAGATCGACGACCAGCAGCGCGCCTTGCTGCGGCTTATGACTCCGCTCACCAAGCTGATCACCGGCAAGCAGGCGGTGGCGGTCGTGACCGAGGTGATCGAGAGTTTCGGCGGGGCGGGCTATGTCGAGAACACCGGCTTGCCGCAGTTGCTGCGCGACACGCACGTACTGCCGATCTGGGAAGGCACCACCAACGT
>Ga0073899_10001496_pt1 | contig 21396 bp, 18 predicted proteins | sample KloWWTmetaKNB5Ph_FD_88975 | JGI IMG/M metagenome (GOLD analysis project Ga0073899, IMG submission 88975) | Active sludge microbial communities from Klosterneuburg, Austria, studying microevolution and ecology of nitrifiers - Klosterneuburg... | ecosystem: Engineered > WWTP > Aerobic digester >... | reverse complement strand
TTGACTCGACACGGCCGCACATTACGGCCCGCTTCTTTTGGACTACCAATGCGATGGCAGCCGGCGCGTTCGGCCTCACATTGCTCTTTTTCTTTTCGATCCCACGGGTAGGGGTTGGCCTGTTGCAACATTCCCATGGGGAAAGCCTGCGAACGACGGGGTTTTCAGAGCAGGTCGATCTGGGCGTCATGGGCCCGGTGAAGCAGGATCCCAGCATTGTCATGCGCGTGGAGCTGCCGGACAGTCCCGGAACTCCCTCGGCACGGGGGCCGCTCTATCTCCGTGGCGTCGCCTACAATCGGTATGACGGAAAATCCTGGAGCAACAACCTGCTGCACCGACGCATGCTCACGGAACTTCCCCAAGGCACCTTTACGCTTCGAACACCGGGCGCCAAACCGCCGGCCCAGGCACGCGCACTCCGACAAGACATTCTGCTGGAACCGCTCAATACGGCCGTGCTCTTCGGCGCTCCCCTTGCCTTCTCCGTCAGAGGTGACTTCCACTCGGTCCAATCCGATCTGATGGGATCGCTGCACCTGGCGTTTCCTTCTCATAGCCGTATCCAGTACACCATCTACTCCGTACCGACCAGCCTCAATCCGACGGAGCGTGCCGCCGCCGCGGTGCTGTACCCGGAGTTTATTCTTCAGCAGTACCTGCAGATTCCCGCCGTCAGCCCGCAGATCGTCGATCTCGCACATCGGGTCACTCAACCGGCCACCAGCGTCTCCCAGGCCGTCACCCTGATCCATGCGCACTTGCTGGCCAACTATCGCTACAACCTGGACGTGCCCTTACTCCAATCGGCTCACCCGCTTGAAGACTTTCTCCTGACCCGGAAAACAGGATATTGCGAGCATTACGCCACCGCCATGGTGGTACTGCTCCGGGCGACCGGGATCCCGGCTCGACTGGTCACTGGATTTCTTGCAACTGAATGGAATGAGTTCGGCGGGTACTACACGGTTCGACAACGGGATGCGCATGCCTGGGTGGAGGTGTATTTCCCACAGTCAGGGTGGATTACGATGGACCCAACGCCTCCTGGTCCGGAGAACACCGGGCAAACCTGGTGGCAATCCGCCGGGCGTGTGACGGATTCGGTCCGGCTTCAATGGGATCGCCTCTTCGTCCACTTCAGCGCGAACGATCAACTCACTGTCGTGCAAGGCATTCGAGAGAGCGGGGAAGCCGTTCGGACAAAACTCTCCGAATCTCTCAATTCCCTCTCCGCCCGGAGCTCCGCGATGTTCCGGCGCTTCTTGTCCTCGTTCACATCGACCGGTATTCCGGAAATTGTACTCTTGGTCATTCTGGCCATCGGCGCGACGTATGCGGGTCGGCGGCTGCTACGGTCGTCCAGAAGCGCAACATCACCGCCGGATGCGCTTTCAGCCCATCAACGCACCGTCATCACGCTCTATACCACCATGCTGCACTGCCTCGCGCAACGCGGCATCGTGAAGCCGGCCAGCGCCACCCCCATGGAGATGCTTCGCCATGTTCGTGAAGAATGGGCTGAAGCCTGGCCGTACGCTGACGCCCTCACCCGTCTCTACACTCGAGTCCGGTTCGGTCACCTTCCGCTCTCGCCCGAAGACCACACCGCTGCCGATGACTTGCTGCGCCGGCTCCACACACTGGAACGAGCGACAACTCGGTCACAACAATAGTGCCGACTGAGGCCAGGTTAGAGGGTTTCGACAGAGGCAAAAGGGATGAACAACGGCCGGCCAGGAATCCAGCCGAAAGTACCGAACCGTGGTGGTCGAAACGATATGGGTAACGGTCGTGCTGAGGAGGAGTGTGAATTGGAGCGGGAAACGGGATTTGAACCCGCGACCCTCGCCTTGGCAATTCTGAAAAGAGTAATTTCGTAAGGGCTTGATTGAGCCGTGGTTTCCCCGATTTTCCCTGATAGTGGCTCAGTTTAGGCGCTGTCTATTAAGTCGATAGGTTCTAACAGAATTGAGAGATTCTGACGATCTCTAGCACAAATCTAGCACACGACATTGGGGTGAACCCCTCGGTTGAGATAGTTTGGAATAAAAATGTCTGGACTGTTGTTCTGCACTCCATCTTGATCGCGCAGGTTGGTCTTCTCGGAAGGATACGCCGTGGTCGTTCCCTGCTCGGACGGATTAGAGACGGTCGTGAATTGCGCTGTCATTACTGATGCGGACTGGCTCCCAGAGATAGAGTGGCATGCCCGAACAGCTCAAGAAGGAACTGCTGATCTGTCGTGCGTCACAGTTTGTCAGCAGATGCCCGATCATTTATTCAACGAATGAACCGATTCGCTTCGCTGCCCAACCAATCACGTGGCTCAGCTGTCATCTCGACCAACCAAGTCCCGCACCAACTACACATCGGCCTGACGGAAACCGCGTGCGGTGTCGGGAGAGCATCCGCTACTGCATTGTGACGCCCTCGCGAAGTACGTAGCCATTCTTTAAAAATCCTCCCGCTCCTCCGTCACCCTCGCCATCTCCGACTGAGATAGCGCAGCGCGTTACAACGGGAACATCCATAGCCTGTCAAGTCCTACCCAGATTGCCGACGAAACGCACGGCACCATGGCCTCAGAAACTTCACCCCGATTCCCAGTTCTGTGGCGATCTTGCTGATCGTGATACCCGACACGTCGAACCTCGCCACCTCCGACCGTGACTCTGCTGGCAATCATCCGCCACGAAATACTGGGATTAGGCGTCACTAGGGCCATATGTCCGTATTGGCAAGACAGGATCATTCTTGTATACGTACACGGTCTCCATACGTAGTCATTCGAGCGAGCCGGTTCGTGCCGCGCCAATGGGCCGCCACCGGAGGAAGGGTCGATGAGACGCCGCGCGATCGTGACCACGCTTCTTACGGCCCTACTTGCGATGAGTCTGTCGGACTTGGGGAGCGGCGTCCTGCAGGCTCAGACGACCCTATTCGGACCAATCACATACACCCGCACCGCCGGGCCGCCGAACCAATTCTCCGATACCTTCATATTGCCCGCCGGCACGACCGCGCCCTATACGATCCATATCGTGAACGGCCAGGCCGACGGCACCAAACGGATCTCGTCCGCGACCATCAAATTGAACGGCGTGCAGGTCGCTGGCCCGAGCGATTTCGGGCAAAACGTCGCGGTGATCGACCGGCCCGTCGCCTTGCACACGAACAATACACTCGAAGTCCGCCTCACGAGCGCGCCCGGCAGTTTTCTCACGATCAGTGTCTTGGATACCGGTGCCGGATCTCAGCCCACGGCCATGACGCCGAATCCGTTGAATCTCGCGGCCGGCACGACCGGCACGTTGACCGCCACCTTAGCGCCAGCGCCCACTGCCGCCGGCACAGTGACCGTGAGCAGCGCGAATCCCGCGGTTGCCACGGTGCCAACGTCTGTCTCTTTCACAGCCGCCCAAACCACTGTCCCCATCACCGTGACGGCCATTGCTGCCGGTTCGACAACCGTAACCGCGACGCTCAATGGCGGGAGTGCGGCTAGCCAAGTCACCGTGAGCCCCGCCTTGCCCACCATTATCGGCTTCACCCCGACCAGCGGCCAGCCGGGGACATCTGTAACGATCACCGGCACGAATTTCATCAATGTCCAGACCGTCATCTTCAACGGCATCCCGGCCACGTTTACGGGGACCAGCCCGACGACGCTGATAGCGGTCGTCCCACCCACGGCCACGACCGGTCCCCTCGCAGTGCAGACTCTTGCCGGCACGGCCACCAGCGCGGCCAGCTTTACCGTGCTCCCGGCCCCAACCATCACGAGTCTTCAACCGGCGACGCTGTCGATGGTTCTGGGCAGCACCGGGACCCTGGCTGTCACACTCGACGCGGTACAAACGACCGACACAGTGGTGACGCTGGCGTCCAGCACTCCCGCAGTGGCCACTGTGTCGAGTAGCATCACAGTGCCGGCTACTCAACTCAGTGCCCCCATTGCCGTTACGGCGGTCGCGCTCGGACAGGCGGACATCACGGCCTCGCTGAACGGCACGAATGCGACCAGCACCGTGACCGTGTCACCTGGACCGCCGAGTATTACAAGCTTCTCGCCAGCCAGTGGGCCGATCGGAACCGTCGTGACGCTTACGGGCAGATTCAGTCCCACGTTAGCGAGTAACCAAGTAACTATGGGCGGGACGCCGGTGATTGCCTCATCGGTCAACAGCGCCGGGACTTCCCTCGTCGTCACAGTCCCAACCGGCTCCGCGAGCGGCCTGGTCTCTGTCGCCACCCCACAAGGTACAGCGACGAGTATGCAGAGCTTTACCCTCGTGGCCGCCGATTTTACGGTATCAGCCTTGCCTACTCCGCTCACAATTCCAGCCTTTGGCCAAGCTTCCTTCTCAGTTGCCCTCACCGGCACGAATGGATTCAGTACGCTTGCCGCACTGGCTGTGGCGAATCTTCCGGCAGGAATGACCGCACAGTTCTCATCAGGTGCGCTGGCGTCCGGCCAGGCCACCCTGCTCACATTGACCACCGGTGGAACGACACCGGCCGGGACCTATCCCATTACAATAACCGCCACGAGTGCGGTTGATGGTGTGGCAACGCCACGGTCCGTGACGGTGAGCGTGCACGTGTTGGCCACCGGGTTGACCACCTTGTCCGGTCAGATCCTGGATGAAGAGGCCCAACCGGTAGAGGGAGCGCTGATCAAATTAGGCCTCGCGCAGGTCAGCACCGATGAAGGCGGGAACTTTCTCCTGCAGAATCCTCCGGTCGGCGCCAATCAGCTCCTGCTGATCGATGGGACGCCGGCGTCCGCGCCGGGCAAGAGCCTGCCGGCGATTCCCCTCACCGTCACCATCGTCGCCGGCCAAGCCAATGCGCTCAGGTACACTCCCTATTTGCATTTCCAGAAGACGACGGGATTGGTGAATATTGCCAATAGTGCCGTCGAACGCCTCGTCACTGATCCGGACTTGCCGGGCTTCCAACTGCGCATTCCCGCCGGGGCACAGATCATCGGCTGGGATGGCCAGCCCAACACCCAGATGTCCGTGCGCCGCGTGCCGATGGACCGCCTTCCGGTTCCCCCGCCTCCCGCCGATCGTGTCGCCGGAGCCGCTTATATGGACTACTTCGACAAAGTCGGGGGCGGCACCCCGTCTGAACCGATTCCTGTGACGCTCCCGAACGATCTCGATCTGCCGCCTGGTGCGCAGGCCGAACTCTGGTATTTCGACGAAGCGCCGGACGGTTCCCGGCCCAATCAGTGGGCGCAGTACGGGACCGGCACGGTGTCGCCCGACGGCAGCCGGATCATGCCCGACATCGATCCCGCCACCGGCAAGTCCTATGGGCAGCCACGCTTCTGCTGCGGAATCAATATGGCCGCGATCTTAGAAACGGCACGCCAATTCTATTTCGGCGGAGGTGCCCCGAGCGCGGGTGGGGATACAGCCGGCGATCCGGTGGATTTGGCGACTGGCCTCTTGATGATCACGAAAACGGATCTCGTGCTCCCCGGCCGTCTGCCGATCGCACTCACCAGGACGTACCAGACCAACGGCACTGCGACGGGCCCGTTCGGGCGAGGCACGACGCATGCAGCACAAATGGCCGTCCTGATCCAAGGGAACCAGCGCATCGTACGCATGGGCGACGGCCGTCGATTTGCGTTCACGCAGCAACCGGACGGAACGTTTCGCAATACGACCGATGGACTCATGCAGGGAGTGGTGTTGACGGAGCCCGGTGGCATTCCCACGCTGCGCTGGAAAGATGGGGCACGGTGGGTGTTCGGCGCCTCGGTGAACCCACTCACGCGTGGACTAACCCAACAGATCGATCGGAACCAAAACACGCTCACCAATCTGTGGAGCGGCCAGCGGATCACGGCGATCACCGGACCGGATGGCCGCCAACTGACCTTCGCCTACGACGCCTTGAATCGCATCACACGGGTCACCGATCCTCTTGGGCGAGCAATCGTCTATGCCTACGATGCAGCTGGCAATCTGGCGACTGTCACCGATCCGGAAGGGGATACCACTCGCTACACGTACGACGGCGCGAATCGGCTGACGACGATCTCCGATCCCACCGGCCTGGTGTTCCTCCAGAACTTCTATGGTCCTAGCGGCCGTGTGTTGCGGCAACTTCAAGCCGACGGCAGTGAGTATCGATTTCGGTATCGGCTGACCGGCGCAGGGTCAAGCGGCGGCGGCTGTACCAATCTGACGGGAAACGTCGTCACGGTTGCTTTGCCATTTGTGCCCTGTCCGACCGTCGATTCCTGGGAGAACTTCCAAGCAGGCTATACCGTCACCGGGGGGACGATCACGGAGACCACCGTCGTGGATCCGCGCGGCCACGAGACGACGACCCGTTTCAACGGTCGAGGCTATCGGACCAGCGTCATCGATGCCATGGGGCAAACAAGCACCCTGCAGCGCAATGCGGCGAACCAGGTCGTAAGTGCAACCGATCCGCTGGGTCGGACGACGACATTTGACTATGACGCCGCCGGCAACGTGACCAAGATACTCGATCCTGCGTTGCACGAAACCCGCTTCACGTATGACGCGCAGTGGAATCGTGTCACGACCATCACCGATGCGCTCAATCAGATCACCGAATTCACCTACGATCCGGCCAATGGAAACTTGCTGACGGTGAAAGATCCGCTGAACCATGTGACGACGATGAGCTATAACAGCTTCGGCCAACCGATCAGCGTCCAAGGTCCCATCGCCACCGAACCGCCGACGACCTTCGCGTACGATGCGAGCGGGAACTTGATCACGACGACCGACCCGCTCGGCAACGCCACCCAGCGCACATATGACGCGGTCGGGCGCCTCCTCAGCCTCACCGATCCTCGTGGGCTCGTCACGCAGTTCCGGTATGACAGTCTCAACCGCGTGATCGACATCGCCGATGCCCGGCAAGGCCTCACCCGGTTTACCTACGATCCCAACGGCAATCTGCTCACGGTCACCGATGCGAAGAACCAGACGACGGCGTACACCTATGACCACATGGATCGGCTGGCGACCAGGAAGGATGCGCTGAACCGCCAGGAAAGTTATCAGTACGACGCCGCAGGCAATCTGACACAATTCACGGACCGCAAGAACCAAATCGCCGCCTTTGCCTACGACGCACTGAACCGGCGCACGACCGCCACGTATCAAGGCGATACGCCGGCTAGCACGACGACGTTTACCTATGACGCGGGCGGGCGGGTGATGAGGGCGAGCGACACGGCCGCCGGCGCCGGGACTATCGACTTCGGCTACGACACTCTCGATCGCCTGATTCAGGAAATCACCGGACAAGGCACCGTGGCCTACCAGTACGATGTGTTGGGCCGACGGACGCAGATGACCACCAACGGGCAATCGCCGGTGACGTATCAGTACGATGTAGCCTCACGGCTCACACGGGTCGAACAGGGTTCGCTGTTTGCAACGCTGGGATACGACAATGCAGGAAGACGCACGAGCCTCGGCTACTCCAACGGGACGACCACCAGCTATGCCTACGATCTCGCGTCGCGGGTAACGGCCATCACCCACAATGGACCCAACGGACTGATCGAGGCGTTGGCCTATACCTACGATGCCGCCGGGAATCGCACCAGTCTGACCCGAGCGAATGGCCCCGCGAGTGTGGTGCCGCAGGCTGTGGCCTCGGCCACCTACGATGCGGCCAATGAGCAGACGCAATTTTCAGGAGCCACGTTGACCTACGACCAGAACGGCAATCTGACCAATGATGGCGTGAATACCTACACCTGGGATGTGCGGAATCGGCTGATCGGTCTCAGCGGCGGGACAACGGCAAGTTCCACCTATGATCCCCTCGGACGGCGCGCGAGTAAGACCATTAACGGGATCGCCACGCAGTTCTTGTATGACGGGAACGACATCGCGGCCGAGATCGGCGGCGGGGCGGTCGGGGCCACTTATCTGCGTAGTCTGAATATCGACGAGCCGTTCATCCGGCAGTCGGCCATCGGCAACGAGCATTACCACACCGATGCCCTCGGCAGCAGTTTGGCGCTGAGCACGACGCAGGGCACATCCTCAACGACCTACACCTATGAGCCGTTTGGAAAAACGATGGTGGCGGGCAGTTCAGGGAACGCGCTGCAATTCACAGGGCGGGAAAATGATGGGATTGGACTCTATTACTATCGAGTGAGAGCCTATAGTCCCTCTCACCAGCGGTTTCTCGCACAAGATCCACTCGAATTTGCTGGCAGTGAGCACGGGCTCTACAACTATGCCTTTAATTCTCCTTTGTCTTTCGTAGACCCTCTCGGTCTTAAACCGCCTCCAGTTGTACCTGCCGATGCAGACGTGTGTTCCAATCTGAGAAAGGTAGAGGGGTGGAAACTTGACAGAGATCACTGGCTCCCGAATCCGTGGGTGAATGCGGTGCAACCTAACGGGCCATGGGATTACAAGAGCCGCACTCCAGATCTGAAGTATGAGAATTTTGGCAACTACAACGCAGGTCTGACTGGTGCAGCACTCGGCCTTGATCCAATGACTGTTCAGGGAGGTGCAGGAATAGCCAGTGCAATTCACAACAAGAGCGGCTTTGAACTTAAGAACGGCCTTACATGGTTTGATACCCCAGAGGGGAATTATTGGGTATTAGAGGGCATTAAAGATTTTTCTGATGGATTCTGGGATGAAAAGTGTAAACCCAAGCAGCCAAGCACGTCAAAGTCTGCTCAATAGATTGAGACAAGCGCTTAGCATTCTCTATGTCGTCTTCATGACATATGGCTGTACTGCAGGGAGCGACCAGTTAGAGAAGCTGGCTATGGAGTTTCCACGACTTAGGGGAGAACTTATTGAGCTAAGGGGGCTGATTACTAGATTAGATAAAGAAAATGGCATAGCGGGATTCCGAGTTGGGCATGTCATTCGCTACAACGATCAGGAAGTAAAGGAAGGTTTCTGGTTAAGGGAGAAAGAAGGGTTGTATGACTTTGCTGAAGTAAGTGCTAACCAACCTATCTCGACACAATCTGAGATATCTCGGCTTCGAAATATCGCTCAGCGAATAGGTTGTGAGTATGTGACATTGAGAGAGAAGGATTCATTGTGGGTGGCAATGAGTTATGGCGGCACTTTTGCAGCTGATGCTGGGTATATGCATCTAGGTGCACTAGATATCAAAAATATTTCGAAGGGCAAGTTCCTTGCTGTTCCTGGTGAAACGGAATGGTACGTCTTTGAGAGGTAAGTGCGTTGGCTGGCCAATTTATGGGGTCTGCCCCCTTTGCCTGAGCCGCAGGCAGAGGCCAGACTTGGAAGGGTATCGATATTGAGCACTGATTACCAAAAACAGACTCGTGCAAATCGTTGGTACGAAGGCTGGTCATACGCATGTGCCAATGGATCAGCTCAAGAGGCGCACGGATACGCGGAACCGACACGCAAGTTATCAGCACCACGCTGAAGGGAGACGTACGGCACGCACTGACGTACCTTGATAAGCACCAGCACCCGTACGCTTAGGATATCGTATTGGGCCAAAGCTGGTGCCAGAAATGATTCTCTATAGTGTGGCTCAATTTGAACGGGGTGTGTTGAGGTCAGCCGAGTGAACAGGTTCCCTTCATATAGTGTTGCAAGATTAGGCCTGATGGCCTTGCTCTGCGCGAGTCTTTGGATGCCGACGACCTTGCCTGCCGACACTGCCCAATATTTTTACGACGAGCTCGGCCGGTTGGCAGGAGTGATCGACGGGCAAGGCCAGGTCGCGGTCTACACATATGATGCGGTCGGCAACCTCCTCAGCATTCAACGATTCACGACGAGCGGCGTCGGAGTGGGGATGTTTGCCGTCGCCCCAGGCAGCGCACGCGTAAACACGGCGGTGACCATTCACGGCTTCGGCTTTACGGCTCCGCCTTCGAGCAATCAGGTGTCGTTTAACGGTGTCGCAGGCACCGTCATTTCAGCAACGGGGACGAGTCTGGTCGTGAATGTGCCGGTTGGCGCATCCACGGGCCCTGTTACGGTGACGAATACGAACGGAACCGCCACCAGTTCCTTGGCGTTCACCGTGCTGATTCCGCCCGTCATTGTGAGCGTCATGCCAGATAGGGTCCCGCAAGGGAGTACGGTTCAGCTTGTGGTCGGGGGATTTAATCTGGGGAATACTCCTGTCATCACGTTCGCCCCTTCCAATCTCACGGCCACGGTGGTGCAGGGGAATAATCCACAGGAAATCACTATGAATGTGACGGTCCCGGCTTCTGCGCCACTGCAAGCCTATACCTTCTCAGTTGACACGCTCGGCGGCACAGCAACCAGTGGACCAATAACGGTGACTGTGACACCTGCGCAGTCCTCGTCAGCGGTTGCGAGAGGCAGCGTGTTTCGCCATGGGCCGTCAACCGGTTCGTCATCGAGTGTGACCATGGGGAGCGTCCTTCTGGATGGGCCTCACATAGGTCCGTCATTCGGTGTGACCAAAGGTAGCGTACTGTTGCCCTGAGAGAAGCCGACAGGGTTGTTGTTCATGCATTGAGGTGATTGACCATAAGGAGTCGATTATGACTGGCTGTCAACGCGGGATCACCCTTATTCTGTCCAGCCTCGTCTGGGGATCGATCGGTTTTTCCCCGGCCCTGGCACAAGTGCCCTTCAACAGCGGCAGCACCGGTGCGTTGGGTTCCCTGACTCCGACATCCAACACGGCCATCGCCTTGCCGCCGGACGGGGTCTTGAATTACACGACTGTGAACATCCCCGCCGGTGTCACCCTCACCTTCACCCCGAATGTTAGCAACACGCCAGTGACCCTCTTGGCCTCAGGCAATGTCACGATTGCCGGAACCGTGAGTGTGAATGGGTTCGATGGGGTGCCCCAGTCGAGCACTGGTCCCACATTGAACGTCGGAGCCCTCGGTGGCCCTGGCGGATTTGCTGGGGGTAACGGAGGTCAGCGAGGGACCAATGACTCAGGAACGACTGGGCAAGGGCCAGGCGGGGGACCGGGATGTGCCTCCAGCACGTGCAACAATGCTCCGCAGGGGCATGGTACCTATGGCGCCGATCTGTCCTTTGTGTCGCTCGTCCCACTCTTCGGTGGGTCCGGAGGAGGAGGAACCCGTGCAAATTCTACGTCGGGACAGACGATAGCTGGTGGATCTGGTGGCGGCGGGGGCGGCGCGATTGTGATTGCGTCTTCAACCCAAATCACCATCAGCGGAGCGGTCACGGCAAACGGTGGCAAAGGAGGAATGCTCGGTGCTAATTGCTCGTTTAATACGGTTGCCGGAAGTGGAAGCGGCGGGGCGATCCGATTAGTGGCCTCACAGATTCTCGGTGCGGGAACCCTGCAGGCCACTCCTGGCATCCAGCCGTCGTGTTTTTATAATTTGTCGAACAGTGGCCGTATCCGGGTCGAGGCCAACACATTGTCTTTCACCGGAACGAGTACGCCCGGTCTCTCGCCGGGGGCGCCGACCGGGGTGACGGCGGCCAGTGTGCCCCCCCTGATCAGCGCGCCGAGCTTGCGGATTGCCTCGATCGCCGGAGTGGCTATGCCGCCGGTTCCGATCGGGTCCGCCACGACGCCGGATGTGACACTCCCGGTTGGAACTGGCAGTTTGGTCCCGGTCGTCCTGACCGCCAACAATATCCCGGTGCCGACACTGTTCACAGTGCAAGTTCATATACCCACGACTTCTAGCCCCATGGTGACGGTCACGAGCGGCGCTTCAAGCGGGAGTTTTGCCTCTTCGACCGCGACCGCGAATGTGACACTCACTCCCAGCCAAGTCTCGGTTTTGATTGTGTATGCCAATTTCAACATCCCTCCGACCATTGCCCGCTTGTTCCCCCTCATTGATGGAGAAGAAGTGGACCACGTCATGATGGCAGCGGAACTTGGCGAAACTTCTTCCACTTCATTGGTGACGAAACATGGCAAGAAGGTGGATCTGGATCAACTATCACGGGAAGATCAGCTGAGAGTCGCCACGGCATTCGAGGCCCTCCAGCATTCGGCGGGGAACTGAGCAACGGTCGGACCGCAGACTCCTGCCTCAGGAACGACCCTCATGCCCCCCGCTCTCTCCCGCACGCTGGCGGACCTGCCGGACATTCTCGAATACCCCACCACGAGCCCAGAATATAAATCCAGGACGGCCCAGAGAGACACCCATCGTGACTATCTCACACCTGTCCCTCCCTGAAAGCTTCTGCCATTCTGCCATAGCAGTCCTCCTGGCCCATTATGGGTCTGCATCCAAGTGTGCGTAAAATAGGGGCGCTGCCTGTGTTCCCCACCTGAATGATTACAGCACATTCGCACTTTACCTTCCTTTAACATTATAGTATATAATATCTTTTATGAGAATGGAGGCGCCATGAAATCCGACGATACGAAGACCGAAACACTGCAATTCAAAGTCACCGAACAAGAACGTAAGCTCATCGAGAAATGCGCTGCAGAGGAGGGAACAACCGTCTCCAAATATGTGCGCGGGGCAGTTCTCATAAGCATGGTGATGGACGGCAAAGCTGAGGCTATCAAGATCGTCGCCAGAGAGGTCGGCGAGAAAGCCTTTGGCATGGTCCGACAGAAGCTCGTCAAACCGATCCAGGAAGGACGCTGGGAAGAGTGCTATCCGTCCAACCATCAACAGGCAAAGCCGGTCTGCGCCGCCTGCCGATAGGCAGGGGCGCGGAGCGGAATGGCCCCCGTCTTGGTAACACGGGGGCGCTACCCACAGCGCTCCGTACAGGAGTTCGATAGATTCCATGGATTCTGGCTTCACGCTCTCCATTGATTGGCTGGCCTTCACGGTCTTAGCCAGTAACCCGCAAGAGACCATGCGGGTATTGGGCGGAGATTGGAGCAAGGCCAAGGGTGGCTTCCGAGGGTATCCCTTGTCATGGATGCGGGTAGACGGCCAGCGTGGAGTCGGCAAACTGGGTACGAATGCCCCTCGTCGTCCGAATGAAATCCATGTGGATCTGTCGGGCGGCCTCGCGTCCGCCCTGACACTGGATCAGATCCGAACCCTGCTCAAGTGGGTGCATAAGCAGCAAGGCCATGTGACGCGGATTGATTGTGCGCTGGATGACCGAGCGGGAACGGTGTCGGTTGCAACGATTCGGGAGGCCGTTGCTTCCGGTCAGTGCGTGACCCGAGCGGCACAGGTCCGGCATATCGTCTCGAACCTGACGCATGGGACAGGGGCCACAATGGGCGAAACGATGTACTTTGGGAGTCCGCAGAGTCAGACCCTTTTGCGTATTTACGACAAACGGCTCGAACTCCAAAGCAAGGGGCAAGAAAACTGGGAGGACTATGGAGTCCGATGGGAACTAGAGCTCAAGAAGGATCGGGCTGAGCAATGTGCAAGAGCGTTGGCGAGTTTGGAGGAAGCTGACTGGAAGGAGTTAGTGGTTGGTTTACTCCGGTCCTATGTGGATTTCCGACAGATTACCAAAGAGACAGAGGATGAAGAACGCTACCGGGCTCCAGTCTTGGAGTGGTACGCCCTCCTGACGGAGGGATTTCAGAAGGGGCGATTGGCTCAGGATAAGCAGGTGCAGACCCTGCAAAACGTGAAACGATGGGTGAGCAACACCCTGACGCCGATGCTGGCGGTCATTTGTGCCACCCCTGGAGGGGAAGAATGGCTACTGGAAGAAATTGTCAGGGGCATCTCCAGGTGGAAAGACCGACACCGGAACTTGCTCAAACCACCCAATCGGTTTCACCGGTCTGCCGGCGGGAACGCGGACAGCCCATGTTAGGGGGACTGGGGGTGTCGCAAGACGCCCCCGGTGTATCTGCACATGCTCACCGTCAAAGAACTCTCAGCTTGGCTCAATATCAAAGAATCCACACTCTATCTCTGGGTCTTTTCCTCCCTGATCGCACCTATTCGGTTTACCACCTAAGTCATTGATTGTCCGAGGATCCGCTTCCTAGACCGCATGCTGCACAATTGCGGTTCATACGGCTTTGTACGTGTTCGTATTCGTTTATTTCTCGGTAAGTGGATCTTTTTTACACCTTCTCACCGGCCCCTCATATGCGCGCCTATTCGAGACTCACGAAGAGAATTCTCGCGATACCTGGCCCTGAATCGGACTCATCGATGTCTCCGTCATGGCTTTAGGGGAGGCATCCGCCAGAGAGCGGAAAGCCGACGAGCCATCCTCGGAACACTGCCAAAATTCGATCCACAGAGGGCGGGGTTCCATGATCCCCCCACGAGTCCCTGGCCCACCCTCCAGGGCAACAAGAGACGAGCCATCCGATCGTGAATCCTTGAGCACGGTCGGCACGCGCGATGGGTGATCCCATCCTGCCGCACCTGCCGTTATTCCAATACAGGAGTCCGCCATGTCTATGTCAACACACCCACCCTATCAGTACCTCCGCCGCAAGATCCGTGAATGGCAGGCAGGGGATCTGCTTCAGCCCGTCGATCAGCGCCTGAGGCAATTTCGCACCATCGCGCCGGTAGCCCTCCTGCCACTCGTCAGGGACCTGCAGCAGGCGCTTGCAGCCGAAGGCCTTCGGGCCACCGTCCGGGAGATGTCCCTGGAACTGGGTTTTCTCAGTCTCACGATCGATGACTTCGACATTGAAGTCTCGTTCGGGCCCTGCGACGCCCCGGATGCGTTTTTGATGACCACCTGCCGGATGGGGAGTCCGGAACCTGCTACTACTCGGCTCCTGGCCTATCAAGACTTGGACACCGATATCGCCGGGGTGATGGGCCACCTCGAAGAGTCCGTCCTCTGTGCCTTGGGACCGCGACGGGCCACCACACGGAATCCAGTCGGCGAGCCACCAGCCAGGCCTCGGTCATGAGGCAGCCGCTGCGGCACCAGCCGTCAACATTCTCGTGTCCCATCACCAAGGAGTTCGCACCATGCAACTATGTGAGGCTTACACCACCCTGCAAGGCAAATTGCAGCAGTACGAAGAGACGGGCCGGCTCACGCCCCATCCCGACGCCATGCGCGAGCGCTTTCGCGCGTTCGCGGAAGCCGATCTCATGCCCCTGACCCGCCGCCTGGCCACCATCCTGACTCAAGCCGGGATTCCCGCCGAAACCAGCGCCCAACTGGAGGAGGAGTCCATGTGGTTTGGCCTATTCCTGAATGAAACCTGGTCTGTAGGCATCTACGTCCAACCGCTTGATGCCGCCAGTATGCAATTGTCCCTCCAATTCAACTTGGACTCCGAGGCTGAAGAGCACCACCTACTGCTCTACCGAAAATGCACCCGAGCGACGTTTGCCGCGACCCTGGAACGGGCCGTCGAACGGCTCCTGATGCAGACCTGGGGGGAACGCAGACTGTAACGCCCTAACTCAATGCATTCGAACCACGATTCACGACAAAGGAGTACGACCATGCAGCACACACCCCATACTGGCTATGCCCACCTGAAAACGCACCTGGAGGCGTGGCCCCATCGCCCGCAGGCGCACGAGACCGCCTCGCAAGACGCCTTTGTGCGCCTTACTGAAGACCGCCTCCTTCCCGAATTACAGAAACTGGCGGGCGTCCTGCAGGACGCTGGCATGAACTGTACGGTGTTTCGGGAGGAGACAGAGACCACAGGAGTGGGTCTTCGTATCGAAGACCTGCAGGCCACGATCGGGCTCTCACCAGGTGAGCAGGGCGCATACATCCGTGCCTGCGTCGCACGGGACCATCGACCGAATGGCCAGATCGAGTGGTTTATTCCTTATGCGCGCATTCACCAAGGCCTACTGGAGCGAGAACTTCAGGCAGCCGTCGTTCGTCTGCTGAAGTCCCGTGGTGCGGTGGTGGCGACGCCCCACAGTGCGCCAACACCATAAATCAGCACCCCGCAACAGCAGGGAGGGGGGCGACTCGTACGCAACAGTCGCCCCCCTCGCCCTGCCGGACTGGACGACACAGAGACGGCATATCCGCACGGCGGTGCTTCAGCGCAGGGGAAATGCTCAATGAGGCGAAATCTGCTGACCGGGAAATCAGCCCTCCCGTCGCGACGGCGAAGACCTTCTCCACCTTGTGATTCGAGAATGCCTGCCGCATTTCCTCCAGCTAAGCCGAACACGAGGCCTCTCACCAGGACTACCAAGAGCACCTCGAGGGAATAGCGGCATGCTGCACAGGGCAAAAGCAGTGTCACCCGGGGCGGTCTCAGCCACCCACCGCGCTGAGCGGATCCGACTGTTCTATCGCTGAGGCGTCCCCAAGACAGAGGGCTATTAGATTCCGCACGAGAGTCCCTCCGTCGGTCGGGGCCAGTCCATTGTGCTGAGCCATCATCGCCCTCTCCCTCTCACAGAGAGACACGTAACTCTCAGTTGCTCACCCGGCTTACCCCTTTCGAACGCCGGCCAACCCTAAAACCTGCCAGATATAGCTGAAATTGTCTGGATTTTCGACCCCGCTGTCGACATGCCCTCCACATACTTATTTATAGAACATGCGCATTTCGCGCCCCCAGGAGGAATTGGCGATGTCGGCGGACAGACCCCAGAGCCCATTTTTGACCCTCAAAGAGGCCGCGGCCTTGCTCCGGTACTCCACCAGTTCGCTCTACAAGCGAACCGACATTCCTCGGACCAAGTTACCGGGCTCTAAAGACTGGCGGTATGAACGCGAGACTCTTTTGGTATGGGCTAAGTCGGCCGCCCCTCGGCAGCTCGAACCAAAATCTGAGCCAACCAACCCTGCCACAGCGAATCAGGGGGAACTCCGCACGGTTCCTCGTCGCCGCAATTCGCGGTATCGCTAACAGGAGCTCGTTATGCACTCACGCCAGCGCGTCCACCCCACTCCCAAACCAGCCGTGAAGCCCCTCCCAACACAGACGGTGCAACGTTCGAAGTACAAGATCCGTCGCCGACCGACCAAAAATCGTGGGATCGCCATTGATCTCGAATATTGGTACAAGGGCGTCCGATTCAGGCCCACCCTCGGCTATGACTTGACCAACGATGCCATCGATACGGCCGCGGCCGAGATGGTGCTCAAAATACAGAATGGCACTGCGGATCAAGCCCAGGAACGTCACGCAGTCGGCGGCATGACCATGGGCGATTTCAAGGCGGCCTATCTCGACGAACTGCGCGAACGGCGTGTGGCGGATATCCATCGAGCAGAGAGGGTGATCGATACCTATCTCGTTCTTCACTTCACGATGCCGCTGCGGAAGATTCGATATAGCGACGGGCAGGAGTATATTAAGCAACGTCGGGCCGCCAATCCTCAGCCGAGTGACGGCACGATTGCCCGAGAGTGGTCGATTCTGAATTCATTGCTGAACTTCGCGGCCCAGGTCGGGGAAATGGATGCCAATCCCTTGAGTGGCATCACGGCCCCCACGAGCGGAGCCCGAAATCGCCTGCCGAACCCAGAAGAAATGACGGCCATTGCACAGCATGCGACGGAGCGCTTGAAGCGAGCGGCATGCATCGCCATGAACACCGGTCTCCGGTGCGAAAAAGTGTGGATGATTCGACCCTCTACGATTGTCTGTGAGCCAGACGGGCCCTGGCTTGAACTGCCAGCGCCCCGCAGCAAGAAGAAAGGAAATCCGACGCGGGTCCCCTTGAATGCGCATGCCTATGCGGCCCTGATGGCAGGAGAGACCATAGGACCAGACGAGCGCATTTTCCACGAATGGGCGGCCCCGGGCGCCCTATCCAAAGCGTGGGCCAGAGCGGCAGAGGACGCGTCCTGTGGAGATCTCCGGTTTCATGACCTCCGCCGCTGGTTTTCCTCCACGCTGGAAGACCTCGGCGCGGAAGAAGGAGAGGAGGCGGTGAATCGCGAGGTGGTGAAGCATCTGATGGGACATCAGGCATCTGATGTCCTGGAAAAACACTATTTGGTTCGAAGCAAAGGATGGTCGAAAAAGCTTCGCAAAGCAGTCGAGCAGCTAGCCAATCGATATGAGTGTTTCTTGGCCTAATCCGCTGACTATTAATCAGCGGGCGATTGCGATTGAAGCGAGAATACGAACCGGATAGTATCCAATCCCACCTTCTTGCCCACGATTAATCTTGTGGAATCCTTGCCGAGAATTTTATATTCAGAAAGCTTTATCCAAAGCGTGCAGCCGCCCGAGGATTGGGACCGTCGGCCGCTTCCCAATCTCTTGCACCGCGCAAGAGACCCTGTGACTCGAGATCAGGAACTCGAGCGGTTAGAGCGATGGTATCAAGACTTAGTGAGTGAAGAGAAACCGAACGTTTTGCAGCGGTTACGCTCTTTGAAGTTTCGGGAATTTTGGAGCGCCTACTATGAATTGGTTACATCGGAGGTTGCTCGTCGCGTGGGAGCAACGTCGCTTCGACATGCTCCCGAAATGTTTGGCAAGCGCCCCGACTTCGAAATCACATTCCCATCGGGGAAACAGATATGGGAGGTAGCCACCGCTTATCAAACCTCCGCGCGAGAAGCCGACGACGATTTAGCACATGATATAGCCAATCAACTCAATCGCCATTTTCAGCATCGGTGGCGTGTTGTCGTCGAAGCGGAAAACTTTCGGAGCGGCCGGGTTCATCTCAGGCCCGCCCTTCCGCAAATTCATGCCTGGCTGGAATGTCTAGAGAGCGGAGGACCGAATTGGATTCGCTTGGGTCCCCCGACGATTAGCTGTGACTTGCATTTGGTTGCGCATCGCCCGAAAGATGGCGCGGAGATACGACCCATTGTGTCAGGACTAATGGGCCAGGGAGGTAATATCACGGCAACTGATCAACTGCGGAATGTGCTACGAAAGAAAATAAAAAAATATTCACATGTTCGATCCGGACTCGTACCATTGGTCATTTTCCTCTACGAGGGAGATTTACTGCACGTTTCGAGAGAATCACTGGAGTGGGCTCTATTTGGCAGTTTGCAGGTTTCATTTCGGCCGGGCCTGAGCGAGGCCCCCTTGTCTCTTGCACCTGGAGGGCTTTTCATGCCGGATCTGAACGGACATCCTCAAAACACTCGGCTGAGTGCCGTAGTGTATGGCCGACGACAATGGCAAAATGGCATTCCTCACGCTTGCCTGTTTATCTATCACCACCCGGCAGCACGCAACCCGATTCCTGGCGATGAATTTTCGCCGCTACCGCAATGCCGAATGACGATACGCGAAACGGAAATCCAACAGGATTGGTCAACAGACATTTCTGGTGATATTCAGATCCTGCGTCTGGATGATCTTCCGTCGCCACTACAGTCGCTAAGTTAGCCATAGCAATGGGGCTCTGACAGTGGTGCCAACCTGGTGCCAAAGAACCAGGATCATACATGACGCAGGAAGAGGAATAGCTATTCTTGATCCTCGCTATTGGCTTCTGATTGGGCGAAAACACTTACCTCGGGCAATTTTTCGGCGGGACTCTTAATCAGCGGGCCGTAGACTCGACCCCCTGCGTATTCTACTCAAACCAGCCATCGATTCTGCTCCACAGCAGCCACTCAATATGCTGCAAAATAGCCGCTCTAATTGCCCAGGGCGAACGGTCTCGCTCGAGTCTTGAGTGACTTCTCAAATCGGGCAAGGCTAGGCGGTGCGTTGAGATTTTCTCGCTGGTCTGAACGGCTGCTTCCGGCCAAGTGCGGAAGTTCGGCACCAAGATCGCACCGCCGTAAAGCGGTCTTCAGTCCTGTCGTCTTAACGCCATCATTAAGGGCGCGGTGCTTCAGCACCGCCGGACTTCAATGATTTGTTGGGCGACTCGACAGCCGGAGATGCCCATGCCGAAGCATTGAGATCGTCTGGGTAAATACTTTGGACGCAAAGCCCCGGTTCGTTAGCCATTGCTTCAAGCGTTTCCTTACCTTTGATAGACGTAAATACGTCAGTAATTAGCTCGTGACACATTTGACGCAACCGACATGGCATGATGACGTTCATGGTTCCACTTTCCGGATATACAAAGAGACGTTCTCGATAATTCTGACCCGCGACCGCTAAGACGAAGCTACGGCTTCCAGTGTAATTGAGTCCTTTATCTGAAGCGTGCTGAAACAGGTCTCGAAGGTCGTGACCCAAACGACGCAACAGCTGTTCTTCGTATCCGGATTGTCTGAGAAAAGCTTTTAACGTCAGCTCAATGCTCGTGCATAGCAGATGACTCAATACGTGCAATGAATTCGGTAAGCGTTGGTTAACTGCGTCAGCTGCTGCTGCATACATCCGAGCGCCATCGATGAGCGTACCGGGTGTTAGCGACTCGTCTGACTGTTCCATGTGAATTACGCCCAAGGTTTGAGCTATGCGGCGCTCCGCTTGAGCGAGGGATTAGGCGTCATTCGCGATCCGTGCAATCTACTTGAGGCCATAGTACTTGAGCAGAGCTTCCTTAATGACGTCCGTCGCGACGGTGAGTCCCATCTTCCACGTGCCAGATGCAGCCTTCTTGAGGTTCTCTAGCAGCCACCCTCGCACCTTGGGCCCCATCGGTTCGGTATTGCTGTCGGGCTTCTCTGATGATGCAAGAGTGGCAAGTTCTCTGGCGTCACAATGATCCATTCCCGACTGAGACAGGAACTGAGCGAGGCTCTTTGCGTCGTTTGGCGTCACTGCGATCTGGATCGTTGTGCCATCACCTGTGGCCGCAATTGACGTGAAGTTGCCATAAATGATCTGCTGCGCGATCTGGGTGGCAGCGGCAGCACTCGGGCCAGACGGAAGGACTGACGGGCCAACGGAAACTGCAGCGGCATCGGGAACTGACTTCTCTAGTTCTAGGGTGAGTTCGAGAACCCGACTCCGCACAGAGTGGCGAATCGAGGCGAGTGATGATCTAGAAATGCGTCCGTTGACGGAGTTGCAGGCGTAGTCCGGATAGACCTTGCCTTGAAGTAGAAGAATCAGGTCGGCGGCGTTTAGGCCAAGGTCTCCACCCTTCTCGCTCGTACCCAAGAGATCGTCAACGGCGGCAATACTCTCCCTCATTTCGTGTCGAACCCAGTGTTTGCCCGCGAACTTCTCGATCAGGTAAGGGGAAATGGGTGCGTTGTTGATGCCTGATCCGAACGGGCCTGAGAAGGTTGCGGTGTAGCTCACCGGGACGAAGCGATAGTCTGGTAGTTCGGCATCACGGGGGTAACCCTCCGATTCGTGCCGCACCCACTCTGCAAGCGGCTGGCTCCCAATCCGGGCGGCTAGGAGTCGGAGCTTCAGGAGAATTGGCCCAAGGTCAGCTCCCTCCTGCAAGACGGCGGCTTGGATTTCTTGAAGTAGGCCCACTTCACGCTCCCTGATGACGCCTAACGACCTGCCGCTCATCCGCGAGCGGCAAACGCGACCTTCACCAAACCGCTATGCCTCGCGCCGCTCGTCGGCTGCAGCGGCTTGTTAGACCGCTGCCCGACTCCCTCCTCAAAACTTACCCGCCTTCAGATTGCGCCG
>Ga0073899_10001491_pt1 | contig 21451 bp, 19 predicted proteins | sample KloWWTmetaKNB5Ph_FD_88975 | JGI IMG/M metagenome (GOLD analysis project Ga0073899, IMG submission 88975) | Active sludge microbial communities from Klosterneuburg, Austria, studying microevolution and ecology of nitrifiers - Klosterneuburg... | ecosystem: Engineered > WWTP > Aerobic digester >... | reverse complement strand
TGCAGGGAAAGGCGCTCGAGTCGATGCGACAGGCGCCGGGCGAGACCGAGTTCATCACGCAGCTGCGGAAGCTCAAAGCGCCAGAGAGCAGCTGACGAAGTCGCATCGCCGCATTCCAGGACCGCCGGCAACGATCAGGGCGGCAAGCCCGCGAGGACCGCGCTCGCGACCCGCGCGTAGTCGCCGTCGAAGTGATGGCCGCCCGGCAACTCGACGCCGCGCAGGTCGGCGCTCTTGATGCTACGGCACAGCGAATCCTGTTCCTCGGCACCGTAGATGCAAGTGACTCGGCCGAGTCGGCCGGGGCTGATTTCCGGCGCCACCGGCAGGCCGCCGGCCGGCGTGCTGATCCAGTGACTCACCGAGAACTCGAAGAACGCGTCGGCACTGAGCCCGATCAGCGCGGTGCCCGCCACCAGGCTGCGCGCTGACACGGGCAGGCGATTGACCATGAACGGCAGCACGTCGGCGCCTTGCGAGTAGCCGACCAGCAGCACCCGCGGCTTGTCCCACGCTCGTGCGTAATGCTGGATCACCCGCCCGAGGTCGTGTGCTGCTCCGTCCGGCGAGCGTGCGCTCCAGAAGTAGCGCAACGAGTCCCAGCCGACGACGGCGACGCCGCGCGCGTTGAGTTCGGCCGCAACTTCCTGGTCGAGGCCGGCCCAGCCCCCGTCGCCCGACAGCATGATCGCAAAGACGTCGCGCGGCGCACCGCGCGCCGGCAGCTCGATCAGCGGCAGGTCCCGCAGGTCGTCCGGCAACGGGCGTTGCGCGGGTTGGGCGGTGGCGGCAATCTTGCGAAACGCGCCGGTGAACTGCGGCAGCCAGTTGCGCTCCACCGAGTAGCCGTGCCCCACCTTCGGCAGCATCAACACCTCGGCTCCGGGCACACGTGCGACGAAATCGCGCGTCGGTGTGGCGGCGCAGACCTGGTCCTGCTCGCCCTGCAGGGCGATCCACGGTTCCTGCAGGTGTCTGGCTGGCCGGTAGACGAATCCGATCCTGGCCGCATCGTGCTCGAGGCCCTCCCCGCGGCAGAGCGGCCTGCTCCACTCCAGGTCGGGACAGAAGCCCAGCGACACGGCGCCCTTGAAGGTGCCCGGCGGCGCCTGGGCCAGCGTCGCATAGGCCAGCGTGGCGCCCGAGGAGTAACCGACCAGTACCGGCTTCTCGTAGTGCTGCAGGCCGAATCTCTGCTGCACGAAGTGCGACAGTCCCTCGAGCATGCCCGCCGATGCCACGCAGGCGGCACGCGAATCACGCGCCTGTCGCTCCATCTGCGTCACGTCCACGCCCGCCACGAGCGCCTCTTCGTCCACCAGGTGCCGGGCCATGTCGACGACACCCTTGTTCCAGCCGCCGTCACCGGACAGGAAGATCACCACGTGCCGCGGAGCGCCGGGCGGCCGCTCAATCGTCACCGTGCCGAGGCCCGGATAGTCGAGCGTGCTCGCGCCCCAGGCGGTGGCGCAGACGAGCATCGCCACCAACACTCCGCATGCGTCTCGCAGCAGTCTCATGGCATGTACCTCACGCAGCATTCCGGCCGGACGCGCGCCCGGCCTCGTCGTCCTTGCGGAACGAGTCGATGACGCGACCCGAAATGAGGGTCGTCACGTCGAGCAGCACCCGCGGCAAGGCCAGTCGACCGGGCGCCGCCAGGTAGCGCGGTCGCCACTCGGGCAGGAATTTCTCCTTGTACTGGCGCAGGCCCTCGAAGTTGTAGAACTCCTCGCCGTGGCGATACACGAAGCGACCGACCTTGTGCCACGCCGGCGCGAGGCGGTGCTCCTCGAGCCCGGCGAGCGGTGCCATGCCGAGGTTGAACCAGCGGTAGCCCTGCGCCCTGCCCCAGAGCATCAGTTCGATGAAGAGGAAATCCATGACGCCGCGTGGTGCGGCGCTGGCGTGACGCATCAGGTCCACCGACAGTTCCTCGAGCGTGTCGCTCGACCACAGATTCGCGAACCCGACCACGGCACCCTGGTGTTCGACCACCGCCACCGGGAAATGCCGCAGGTACGACTCCGAGAATCGCCCGAGCGAGAAGCCCTTCTCCGCCGTCGACCGGTCCCGCAACCACTCGTCGGAGATGCGGCGCAGTTCGGGCAGCAAGGCGGCCACCTCGCGCGCCGGCACGATGCGGAATCCCAGCCCATCGCGCTGCGCGCGCCGATGCGCCTGGCGCAGGTCGGCGCGCGCGCTGCCCTCGAGCGAGAAGCCGGGCAACGCGACTCGCGCTTCCTCGCCGAGCTTGCTCAGCGCCAGGCCGGCATCGACGTAGATCGGCAACTGCTCCGCACTCACCTGATAGAACACGCTCCAGGCGCCGGCCTGGTCGGCGAGTTCGCGGAACCGCCAGACGAGTTCTTCGCGTTCTTGCGGTGGCCCGACGGGGTCGCCCATCGCCACCCAGCTGCGATGCGACACGCCGTACATGACGAACGCGCGCCCCGAACCGCTGAAGAGCAGCGACTTGTCACCAAGCAGCGCCAGGTGCGCGGAGGTCTCGGACGACGCACGAATGATCGGCAAGGCCCGCTCGAGGTCGGCGGCCGACGGTATCGGTGTCGGCGCACGCGCCGGTGCCAGCAGGCGCAGCACCGCGAACGAACCGAACAGCAACACGGCGACCAGGCTGGCGCGCAGCATGCGCGGCGCATGCGCGTCGAGCGCGAACTGCCACCACAGCTCGCTCGCGTACGGCACGTGCCGGTAGGCGAGGAGCCCGACCCAGATCGAGGCACCGATGGCAACGGCGGCACTGGCGATCCAGGCCGGCGCGAGCGGCTCGGACAGCAGGGACGCCTTGCGGTAGAACTGGGCCTGCGCCAGCCACAGCGGCAACAGCACGGCCGCGAGCAGCAGCGCCTCTTCGTAATCGAGACCCTTGAGCAGCGATGCCAGGATGCCGGCGCCCAGCAGCCACATCGTGACGTGCCACGCCCCGTCGAGTCGCCGGAGGAGACCGCGCGCCAGGATCAGCAGCAGCACGCCGACGGCCGAGCCGGCGAGGTGCGAGAGTTCGAGCACCGGCAACGGCAGCAGGCGATCCAGCGCGGCGAGACGCGACCCCGCGCCTGGCGTCGTCCCCGACAGCAGCAGCATGAATCCCGCACCGAACACGACCACGGCCATGGCCTGCGGCACGACCAGATCGAGCGACTTGCGGGCCCAGACCAGCGCGGACGTCACTTGCGCACGATGTCGTCCCGCTTCGTGGACGGACAGGAGCAGCAGCGCCAGCACGAACGGCAGGACGTAATACACGAGTCGGTAGGCCAGCAGCGCGCCGAGCATCTGCGGCGCGGGTACGCCCGGCAGCAGCAGCACGATGACCGACTCCAGCACGCCGAGGCCACCGGGCACGGCGCTCACCATGCTTGCGGCCAGTGCCACCGTGTAGAGGCCGGCAAACACGGCGAACGGCACGTCGACGGAAGCCGGCAGCAGCACGTACAGGCAACCGCAGGCCAACAGCAGGTCCGCGCTGGCGATCAGCACCTGGGCGACCGCAATCCGCACCGATGGCAGCCGGAGCGACCATCCGCGCCACGACACAGGGGCACGCCGCAACCGGCACGCCGCCACGTAGGCCAGCACGCTGCCGAGCAGGATCACGCCGAGAATCCTCGAGAGCGCGGTCGATGCGTGCAGCAAGGTGGCCGCCTCGCCGGCGCGCGCCAGGAACGAGGCGCCAGCCAGGGCCGCGACGCCGAGCACGAAGGTCAACGTGCAGAATGCGACGGCCCTGCCGATGTCGGTCGCACCGAGGCCGAGCGGCGCATAGAGCCGGTAGCGAATCGCGCCACCCGACACGGCGGCGATGCCCACGTTGTAGCCGACGGCATTGGCGACGAACGACGTGACCGCATACCGGCGCCACGGCATCGACGCGCCGACGTAGCCGAGCGCGAGCCGCTCGTAACCGGTGAGTGCCAGGTAACTCGCGCCGGCCAGCAGGACAGCAGCGGCAACGCGCCACGACTCGATGGCCGCGAACTCGGCGAGCACGTCGCGCAGGTGGAATTCGCCGCCCAGCCGGTGCAGCGCCACGAGCGCGAGCACGAATACCAGCACCGGCAGCAGCGCTGCCAGGAGCCGTCGCATGCGCCGGCCGCGAACGTCCATGTTCGCAGACTACATCAGCGCATGCACCTCCATGAAGCCCGCCGGTGGGTCCGCCGCAGCGCTGGCTGGGCCTCAGCGCAGGTCGAAGCGATCCAGGGTCATCTCCTTGCCATCGGATAAGGCGTACACCGCCGCGACGTCCCGCAGTTCCGCGTTCCAGCCAGACACCAGGTCCACCGGCGTGGCGGTCCAACGGAGCCCCGTGGAATTCGACAATGCCATGGGCTCAGCTCAGGACGGTGTCAAAGGAAGCCGGGCAGGTCGGAATTGGATCCGGACCCAAGCTGACTTGTCCCGCCGCGTCCTCAAGGAAGGAGATCACCTCAATCCGCTTTCGCGTTGTCCCTGATGCAGGTACGCTTTCGCTCACGGGTGCTCCAACGGCTGCTGGATGCGAACGCCGCTCAACATTTACACCATGCATCCCGTGCCCGATCTCCAGCAACATCAGGCCATGACCATGAATTCCCGCCTTACCTGTCAGGCACTTGTCTGGATCGGCGGCGTGCTGGGCGGCCTCCTGTCCCAGTCAACGATTGCCCTGGCCGAGTCTGCGCCAGCGACAGAAGCACCGGCTTACTACCTGGGTGCTGGTTTTCGCGGCGGCAAGGGCGACGCGACTGCCGGCGTCATCGACTCGAAAATCAAGCTCACGAACCTGGGCGACCTTACCCTCTCGACGCGACCGGCACTGCTGATGGGGGGCTACGACACGGAATGGCGCTTACCGGTCACCGTCGAGGGTCACAAGAACGAACGCGGGGTCGCGTGGTTTGGCGGCGGTGGTCTGGCGTACAACATGGACGACCTCGGCGAGGTAGACGCGATGCTGAGCGGCGGCCTGGACATGGCCGTGAACCGGCAGCTGGTCGTCAACCTGACGATCAACTTCATCTGGCAAAGCGAGATTTCCGATGACGATACGGAATTCATGGCGTCCCTGAACTACTGGTTCTGATATCGCCAGGAGATCCTGACTCACTCCGACTCAATGGTTCCCGCGACTCGTAAGTCCACGCCGCTGCTGCAGCTCCCGCAAGAGCTGCGTGGATTTACCGGCAGCGTTACGTCGAAGCACGCGGCCTGGTAGCGCGCCGTGCCGACAGAGCACGACAGACCATTGGTCAAATACGACGCGCGCAGCGCCTCCCGAATTCGTGCATGCGCCTGCTCGAACGGCAGCGCATCCGCCGATCCGTCGAGCGCGGGTATCACCTCACGGCTGTCGCGCGGCAGCTGGTCGCGATCATCGCGGACGGCGCTCGCAGCTTGAAGTTGCGGCAGATCACTACCCCGCCCCTGGTCATCCAGGGCCGGGCCGATCGATGGCCTCGCGCATGATTTCCCGCGATAGTCATTCGAGCGACTGGCAGGTGCGATCGCTGATCACGCATCCGGCTGCTCAGCGAGCTGGTTCGACAGTCACGGGATGAGCGTGGGGAAAAAATGCGCGCAGCAGCGGGATGCTCAGGGCGGTCTGGTTCGCGGCATTGGCGACGGGGCCGTTGACTGCCATCGCTGCCGACTCAACGAAGGCACGCGCTTCGACTGGGAGCAGTCCATCGGCGATGGCGACGTCACGCGCTTCCGCCTGGATTCGCAGTGACGGTTCGCCGAGCGGCATATGTTGCGCGCCACCTGGTTCAGTTCCTCGCGCGAGAACTCGGGGGTGCTGGAAGAGGACGTCGAACGGGGTGATGAGACCTTCCCGGCCAGCGCGCGGGCGCAAGGCGAATTCAACTTCGAAGTCTATGAACTGGCCTGCGAGTATGCGTTCCTGCAGCGCGCCAACTGCGAGATCGCCGCCTCCACGGTTGCCGGCCACGCTGGTGTTCGATCAGCACGCCCGGCCCGCGCAGGAACGACGAGTACCGCGAGTCCCGCGGACCCACGAAACCCCACGCGAGCCGGAATCCGACCAGAACTGCAACGGCATCGCCGCAACGGCCGGTCCCGGACCAGCGCTGTCGCCGTCGTCGAATCGTCGGCAGGAGCCCGACTCATCGTCTCCTCGTTCGTCCGCGGGCACAGGCCGGATTCCACTCTGGACCGCCGTGACTCGCGCCGTAATTTCGCCTACCGTGGTGACCCACGCAAGCGGGTCCCGCAGGCTGAAGTTGACTTCCATACCGAATGATGTCTGCAATGCAAAGCCGAGACAGCGACCCATCCACCTCCGCTCATGAACTGCTGCCGACCGCTGGCCTGCTGCGACGGCTGGCGGCGATGGTCTACGACGGACTGCTGGTGCTGGCCGTGCTGATGGTCGTCACTGCATGCTTCCTGCCATTCACGGGTGGCGAGGCCGTGACCTGGGATCGCTTCCCGCTGCTCGTATTGCCGTACTGGGCGGCGCTCGCGATCGCCACCGTCGTGTACTTCGGCTTGCCGTGGACCCAGCGCGGGCAGACGCTGGGCATGGCAACTTGGCGGTTGCGCGTGCAGCGCGACGACGGGTTCCTGCTGACGTGGCGGGACGTGGCCGTGCGGCTGGGCGCGAGTGTCCTCTCGTGGCTGCCGGCAGGTCTCGGCTGGGTGTGGGCGCTGTTCGAACGTGAGCGACGGACATGGCATGACTCCCTTTCGCATTCGCGGGTGGTGGTTCTGCCGAAGGGGCGGAAGGCGGGGAAGTGACAGGCGTTCGATTCGGTTGATTGTCCGAATCGCGGAAAGGCAGACACGCGATTCGGACAATCAACCGAATCGCACGCTCGACACGCCGCGCCTGAGCGAGCCGTTCGGCGGACCGAACGACTCGCACGGCGCAAGTGAAGTCATGCATGAAAGCCGGCGCGATCGCTGACGCCACCACTTGGGTTCATCGTTCGTGCCATGGGCACATCGCGTTCGATTCCAGGCACCTCGTCGAAGCCACTGCACCGTGCAAATTTTCGGTCCGCCGAAAATTTGCTCAGGCGCGATCGATCAGGTGTTCGTTCCGGGTCTTCTCCGGGCGAGCGTGTCTGCCTTTCCGCTCGCCCGGAGAAGACCCGGAACGGGCACCCTGCTTCCGCAGCCGCCGGAAGAATCGGGGGCACCAAAACAGCCGCACCAACAAACCGCATCGAAGCGGCAGCTGCGGAACCGAACCGGGACTCAGCGGTTACGCCAGAGCAGCGCCCCGGTCACCAGGCCGAGCAGCGCCGTCGGCAGCCAGCCCACCACCCAGGCAGGCAGGCCGAACAACTCGCCGCTGCTCTCGAGCGTCTGGCTCAGCAGCACGAATGCCGCGCCGATCAGCACGCCGATCACGGTGCGCGCGCCCTGCCCCGAATTGCGCAGCGATCCCACGCAGAATGGCAGCGCCAGCATGATCACCAGCAGCACGGCGACGAACCGCGCAAGGCGCGACCAGTAAGCCATCTCGAACCGGTCCGACTGCAGTTCGTTGCGCTGCAGGTGCGCGATGTAATCACGCAGGTCACGCAATCCCATCGTGTCGGGTTCCGCGATGGCAAGCCCGAGGAACTCCGGCGACAACGACGTGCTCACGTCGCGCTCGCCGGCGCGATCGACCGTGGACGTGAGCGAATCCCGCGCGAACGAAGTGCCGACGTATTTCTCCAGCCGCCAGACATTGCCGCCCTTGACGCTCGCCGACTCGGCGCGGCCGACACTCACGAGGCGGCGATCGCGATCGACCTGGAACACCTTGATGCCGCCGAAGCGCGTCCTGGCAGACTGCTGGTCGACGCTGATGATGGTGTCGCCGTCACGCACCCACGTCGCGCGATTGCCCGCGAGGGCGAACTCGTCGAACTTGGCAAAGACCTTGAGCTGCCGCGCGTACTGCCCGAGCGGCGGAGCGACGTATTCACCGATGACGAACATCAGCGAGGACAGGATCAGGCCGGCCGTGCCGAGCCACAGGCAGAAACGCAGCGTCGTCACGCCCGCGGAACGCATGACGACGAGTTCACTGCCACGCGCCAGGTTGCCGAGACCGAGCAGCGAGCCGATCAGAGCTGCCACGGGCAACAACTGGAACAGGTAGCTCGGCAGGTTCAAGGCGACGAACAGCAGTGCCCGCGTAGCCGTGTAGTTGCCGACACCGATGTCGTCCTGCTGGCCGATGAACATGAACAGCGCGCCGAGCGCGAGCAGTACGATCATGACCAGCGCGGTATAGCCGAGCACGGTGCGGATCAAGTAACGGCTGAGAACTCCCATCACGATGACGCGGCCTCAGCCAGCCGCCGCGACGCCGGCCGGACGTCGTTGCCGGCGCATGCGCCATGGCTTGCCGGGGTGGATTTCACTCCAGAGCAGCCATGCGGCGAGCGCGAGCGGCACGAGATGCACCCACCAGAGGCCGAGTTGCCCGCCCGCCGCATCCTTCTGGATCCATACGCGCACCGCCGCCAGCAGGTTCGAATACAGGAAGTACGCGAGCACCGCGTAAGCAACCCGGGCGAACCGTCCCTGGCGCGGGCGCAGACGGGCGAGCGGCACCGCGAGCACCATCAGCACGAGCGCCATGACGGGCACCGCCGTGCGCCACGCCAGCTCGGCGCGATCCTTCGGCTCGTCCGACGCCAGCAGCGTCGCCGTGCTCTTCGCCTCGATCTTGTCCTTGCCCGCCTTCGCCTCGGGCAGGCGCACCGGGATCCCGTGCTCGCGGAACTCCACGATGCGCCAGTTCGGCGCGCCCGGCACGCCTTCGTAACGGCGCCCGTCGAACAGGATGAACATCTGCTCGGGCTGGCCCGCGCCGCGTTGCACCGCCCTTTCGGCCATTGCAACCTCGATCTTGTCACCGACACTGCGCTGCACGAACACGCCGTACAGCTCACCCGTCTTCTCGACCCGCTCGGCATAGAACACGGCGTCACCGCCGGCGAAGCTGCGGAAACGTCCCGGCGCAAGCGCGCCGAACTGCGCCGCCCGCGTGGCCTCCAGCCGAAGATCGTTCGATTTGATCCAGGCAGCCGGCACGACTCGGTAGGACAGCACCGCGAGCAGGGCTGCCACGACCACGGCCAGCAGCACAATCGGTCGGTAAATCCGCAACGGCCCGACGCCACAAGCCGTCATCGCCGTCATTTCGCTCTCGTGGTACAGGCGGCCGAGTGCCAGCACGATGCCAAGGAACAGGCCGATCGGCACCAGCACGGTGAGCTGCTGCAGCGTGGTGAGACCGATCAAGGTCAGCACGATGCTGGCGGGAAACCCGCTGGCTGCCGCCTGCCCGAGCACCCGCGCGAACTGGTTGGAAAGCAGCACGATCAGCAGCACGCCGGTGACCGCGACGAAGGTCACGGTCACTTCGCGCAGCAGGTAGCGGTCCAGGCGATTGAGCAAAGTTCGCGGGCCTCGGCGGGAATCGGTAAACTCGCGCGCTCAGTTTAGCGGGCGAACCGGCGACCGGGTACAAAGTCGACCCGGGCTGCACGCCCTATGGATAAAGGACTGACCGATGCGTCTATTCGTCGCCACCGCCGCCCCGCAACGCCAGAAGACCGATTGCGCCATCGTCGGTCTGCACGAAGGCAGCGGCGGGCTTACCGGCGCGGCGGCGGCACTCGACTCTGCGCTGGCGGGACGCCTCGGCCGGTTGATCAAGCGCGGCGACGTGCATGGCAAGACCGGCGAACTGCGGCTGATCGATACGGAGGGTGCGGCCTGCGAACGCATCCTGGTCGTCGGGCTCGGCAAGAAGGGCGCCTTTGGCCGCAAGCAGTACCGCAAGGCGCTGCTTGCCGCGCTGGGCGCGATCGCCAGGACCGGCGCGCGCGACGCCGTGAGTTACCTCGCGGAAGCGGCCGCCGAAACCGACGCCTATTACGACGCCCGCCTCGCCGCCGAAGCGATGGGCGCCGCGCTCTACCGTGTCCCCGCCATCCGCAGCGCGCGCAGGCCCGCGGAACCGGCACTGAAGTCGTTCGGTATCGCCATCGCCGATGCCAGCCAGAAGGCGGCCACCCAGCGTGGCCTGGGCCATGGCCAGGCGATTGCTGCGGGCTCCGCCCTGACGCGCGATCTCGCCAACCTCCCGGCCAACGTCTGCACACCGGGACACCTCGCGCAGAGGGCGAAGGAACTCGCCCGGTCGTACAAGTCGGTGCGGACGCAGGTACTCGAAGAACGCGACCTGAGGCGGCTCAAGATGGGTTTGTTCCTGTCCGTCACCCACGGCACCGACGAGCCAGCGAAGCTGATCGTCATGCGCTACGACGGGGGTCGCGCAGGCCAGGCGCCGGTGGTGCTGGTCGGCAAGGGCGTCACGTTCGACAGCGGCGGCATCTCGCTGAAGCAGCCGCCGGGCATGGATGAAATGAAGTTCGACATGACGGGCGCTGCCAGCGTCTTCGGTGCGATCAAGGCCGCGGCCGAAATGGGGCTCAAGCTCAACGTCATCGGCATCGTGCCGGCCTGCGAAAACATGCCGAGCGGCCGCGCGACGAAACCGGGCGACATCGTCCGCAGCATGTCTGGCCAGACCATCGAGGTGATCAACACCGACGCCGAAGGCCGCCTGATCCTGTGCGATGCACTCACCTATGCACGCCGCTTCAAGCCGGCGGCGGTGGTCGACATCGCAACGCTCACGGGCGCCTGCGTGATCGCACTCGGGGCGCACATGAGCGCCGTCATGAGCAATGACGACGAACTCGCGGGTGAATTCACCGCAGCCGGCCTGCGCGCGGAGGACCGCTGCTGGCACATGCCGATGGCCGAGGAATACCACGAGCAACTGAAGAGCAATTTCGCGGACTTCGCCAATGCCTGCGGTCGCGACGGCGGCGCCATTACGGCCGCGTGCTTCCTCGCCAAGTTCACCGACGGCCTGCACTGGGCCCACCTGGACATCGCGGGCACGGCGTACCTGACAGGCTCACAGAAGGGCAGCACCGGTCGCCCGGTGCCCCTGCTGATGGACTTCCTGCTCGGCCGGGCCTGATGCCGCGTCGCACGCACCGTGGGCGCAGTTAAAGTCGACTTCTACGCACTCGGCGAACCCGACCGCAGGGCTCGCCTCGTCACGGCATGCCGCCTCGCCGAAAAAGCCTGTGATCAGGGCCTGCGGGTGGCCGTCCGTACCGCCAGTGCCGCGGAAGCCGCGGAATTCGACGAATTGCTGTGGACCTTTTCCGACCGCAGCTTCGTGCCGCACGTGGTCTGGCCGACCGAGCCGGACGTGGTCGCGGCGACTCCGGTCGTGGTGGGCAGTTCCAGCCTTCCTGCCAGTCACCGCGACGTGCTGATCAACCTCGCGCCCGATGCACCCGCCGACTTTTCCGCCTATGCTCGAATCTGCGAGGTGGTCGGCGGCGACGACGACGCAAAAAAAGCGGGCCGCCTCCGCTGGCGAACGTACCGTGACGCAGGCTGCGCGCCCGAGGCGCATCCGCTCTGAGCGAGGCTCCGCTGCACCGTGAACAACCTGCCCACCGACCAGATCCCCGTGCTGACGGACATCGTCGAGCCGAGCATCGGTTCAGCCTCGGCCTTCATCAACGACACCAGCCGGTTCCTGGGCGAGCTCGAATCGCACCTGACGGCCGTGGTCCACGAGCATGCCGACGAGCTGGTTCACAACGCGCTGCGTGAAATGGAGGCCCTGCTGCTCGAACAGGTCTCGGACCGCCTCAAGGCCGAGTTGCCGCGGCTGATCTCGCGGGTCATCGCCGAGCATTTCAGAGGACCGGGTCTCTCGAACTGAGACGGGCAAGCGCGGGACTGCCGCTATAATCGATGGTTCGAGCACGAGGCCGTCGATGGACAAGAGCTACTCTCCCCGAGATATCGAATCCCGCATCTACGCTGCCTGGGAAGCGGCCGGCTGTTTTGCGCCCGTCGGCGCGGGCCTGCCCTACTGCATCGCCATCCCGCCGCCGAACGTCACGGGCACGCTGCACATGGGGCACGCCTTCCAGCACACGCTGATGGACGTGCTGACCCGCCTGCACCGCATGGACGGCGATCGCACCCTCTGGCAACCGGGCACCGACCACGCGGGCATCGCCACGCAAATGGTCGTCGAACGCCAGCTGGCCGCCGACGGCAGGACGCGGCACGACCTGGGCCGCGAGAAATTCGTCGAGCGCGTGTGGCAGTGGAAAGAGGAATCAGGCGGCACGATCACGCGCCAGATGCGCCGGCTCGGCAATTCGGTCGACTGGTCGCGTGACCGCTTCACGATGGACGCAGGACTCTCCGCCGCCGTGCTCGAAGTCTTCGTGCGCCTGCACGAGGACGGGCTGATCTATCGCGGCAAGCGTCTCGTGAACTGGGACCCGGTGCTGCACACGGCGCTGTCCGACCTCGAAGTGATCGCGGAGCCCGAAGCCGGCAGCCTGTGGCACTTGCGCTATCCCCTGGCGGACGGCAGCGGCCACCTGATCGTCGCGACGACCCGTCCGGAGACGATGCTCGGTGACACGGCCGTCGCCGTGAATCCGGCAGACGAGCGCTACCAGCACCTGATCGGCCAGCAGATCCGGCTGCCGCTCACCGGCCGGCTCGTGCCGATCATCGCCGACGACTACTGCGATCCGGCGTTCGGCAGCGGCTGCGTCAAGATCACGCCCGCGCACGACTTCAACGACTACGAAATCGGCAGGCGTCACTCGCTGCCGATGATCAACGTCCTCACGGCCGATGCGGCGCTCAACGACGAAGTGCCGGCGCAGTACCGCGGCCTGGATCGATTCGAGGCGCGCAAGCGCGTGGTCGCCGAGCTCGAAGCCGCAGGCTTGCTCGAGAAGATCGAGCCGCACACCCTGCCCGTGCCGCGCGGCGACCGCAGCGGCGCAGTGCTCGAGCCGTGGCTCACCGACCAGTGGTACGTGCGCATTGCGCCGCTGGCCGAGCCCGCAATCGCCGCGGTCGAGGATGGCCGCATCCGCTTCGTCCCGGACAACTGGTCGAAGACTTACTTCCAGTGGATGCGCAACATCCAGGACTGGTGCATCAGCCGGCAGCTCTGGTGGGGCCATCGCATTCCTGCGTGGTACGACGACGACGGCAACATCTTCGTCGCGCGCAACGAAGCAGAGGCGCAGGTCGCCGCAACCCGGCAACACGGCAAAGCCGTCGCGCTGCGCCAGGACGAAGACGTGCTCGACACCTGGTTCAGTTCGGCGCTGTGGCCATTCTCGACGCTCGGCTGGCCGCAGCAGACAGCGGAACTCGCGGCTTTCTATCCGACCTCGGTGCTGGTCACGGGCTTCGACATCATTTTCTTCTGGGTCGCCCGGATGATCATGATGGGTCTCAGGTTCCAGGACGACGTGCCCTTCCGCGAGGTCTACATCACCGGGCTCATTCGCGACGAGCACGGCAACAAGATGTCGAAGTCGAAGGGCAACATCATCGACCCGCTCGACCTCATCGACGGCATCGACCTCGAGGCGCTGGTCGCCAAACGCACCACCGGCCTGATGCAGCCGCAGATGCGGAACGCGATCGAGAAGGCGACGCGCAAGCAGTTTCCGCAGGGCATTCCGTCCTTCGGCACCGATGCCTTGCGCTTCACCTTCGCCGCGCTCGCGACCATGGGCCGTGACATCCGCTTCGACCTCGGCCGGGTCGAGGGCTACCGCAATTTCTGCAACAAGCTGTGGAACGCGGCGCGCTACGTGCTAATGAACACCGAACAGCATGCGGCGGACAGCACCAGCGGCCCGTGCGAGTTCTCCGTCGCCGATCGCTGGATTCGCGGCCGCCTCGGTGCCGCCGTGGCCAGCGTGCGTATGCATCTGGCGGCCTATCGCTTCGACCTCGCCGCGCAGGCGATGTACGAATTCGTCTGGTACGAATTCTGCGACTGGTACCTGGAGCTGTCGAAGCCCGTGTTGCAGGCCGCGGACGCCGACCCCGCCGCGCGGCGTGGCACGCGACGCGCGCTGCTCGAGGTGCTCGAAGGCACGCTGCGCATGCTGCATCCGCTGATGCCGTTCATCACCGAGGAGATCTGGCAGAAGGTCGGGCCCCTCGCGGGCCGAACGGGCGGCACGATCATGCTGCAGCCCTATCCGGCGACCGCGGAGTTCGCGCCCGACGCACTGGCCGAGCGCGACATCGCGGCACTGCAGGCCGTGGTGCTCGGCATCCGCCAGATCCGCGGCGAACTCGACGTGCCGCATTCGCGCGTGACACCGGTGTACGTGCGCAGCGACAAGCCCGGCGACGCCGCAGCGATCGGCGCGCTGGCCGCGACGATCCGCAGGATCGCGAACCTGGAGTCGGTCGAACTCGTGCAGTCGGAAGCCGACCTGCCGCCGTGCGCGATCGCGATCAGTGCCGGCCGCACTGTTCTCGCGCCGTTCAACCGCCTCGTCGACGACGTCTCGGCGGAACTGGCCCGACTCGAGAAGCGCAGGTCCCGGACGCGACAGGAGCGCGACAAGTGCGCCGCCAAGCTTGCCAATGCGAATTTCGTCGCCAACGCGCCGGAGAGCGTCGTCATGCAGGAACGGGACCGTATTGCAGAGTTCGAGCGCCAGCTCGACCAGCTCGATGAGCAGATGCGACGACTGGCGGCGCTCGCGACGCCCGTGGGAGACTGACGTGTCGACTGCAAACGTACCGGCCGCAACCGCCGAGCCGTCGCTGAACGAGCTGATCGCTGCGGCCGTGGCGGGCCTCAACGAGATCATCCTCGGCAAGGAAACGCAGGTCCGCCTGTGCCTCGCGTGCCTGTTTGCACGGGGACACCTGCTGATCGAGGACATCCCGGGGGTCGGCAAGACCACGCTGGCCCACGCCCTCGCCCGTTCGCTGGGTCTATCGTACCAGCGCATCCAGTTCACGAGCGACCTGCTGCCGGCGGACATCATCGGTATCTCGGTGTTCGAAGCGGATACGGGTCAGTTCCGCTTCCATCGCGGGCCCGTCTTTGCACAACTGGTGCTGGCGGACGAAGTGAACCGGGCAACGCCCAAGGCACAGAGCGCGCTGCTCGAGGCGATGGAGGAACACCAGGTCACGGCCGACGGCCAGACCTATCCGCTCACGGAACCGTTCTTCGTCATCGCGACGCAGAACCCCTCGTACCAGGTCGGCACGTATCCGTTGCCCGAATCGCAGCTCGACCGCTTCCTGATGCGCATCGCACTCGGTTACCCGGCGGCTTCGCTCGAGCGGCAATTGCTGCTCGGTCGCGACCGGCGCGACCTGCTGGCTGAGCTCGCGACCGCGATCACGCCGCAGCAACTGTTGCGACTGCAGGGCGCCGTGCCGCAGGTGCACGCGTCCGCAGCGCTGCTCGATTACGTGCAGGCGGTAGCGCGCTACACGAGACAGGCCCCGGAGTTCGAAGCCGGTCTCTCGCCACGTGCGGTGATCGCACTGCTGCGAGCCGCGCAGGCCTGGGCCCTCATGCACGGCCACGAAGGCGTGCTGCCGGAAGACGTGCAGGCCGTGCTGCCCTCCGTCGTCGGCCACCGCCTCGCGGCACGTGACGACGCCCGTTTCCGCGACGCCGGCGAGATCGGTCAACACGTGCTGGCGGCCGTCGCCGTTCCCTGAGCGCGATGCGCCGCTGGCTTCGGTACCTGCGGGCGCGTATCGAACGACGCGCAGGCGCATGGATCCGGCGCCGGCAGGGTGCTGACACGGATCCTGTCGAACTGCGTCGCCAGCGCATCTACATCCTGCCGACGCGGCTCGGCGTCGCCTACGGCGCCATGCTGTGCGCGATGCTGCTCGGCGGCATGAACTACAACAACAACCTGGGACTCGGCCTCACGTTCCTGCTCGTGAGCCTCGGTCTCGTGACCATGCATCACGCGCACGGCACGCTGGCCGGAGTGCGACTGCGCCTGCTCGAGGCGGTACCCGGCTTCGTCGGCGGCGAGGTCCGGTTCCGCCTGTTGCTCGAGCATTCGTCGAACGTCGCCCGACCCGCCCTCGAGATTGGCTTCGCCAGGGCCGAGTCGGGCAACGTCACGACCGACCTGCCGCCCCGGGGCTCGAGCGACGCCACACTGGTCCTCCCTGCGCAGCGTCGCGGCCGTGTCGCACTCGAGCGCTTCATCGTTTCGACCAGCCATCCGTTCGGCCTGTTTCGCGCCTGGGCCGTCGTGCATCCGGCGTACTCGGCGATCGCCTGGCCCAGGCCGGCGGAGCGCGCGATGCCGCCGCCGCTCATCGCGACCGATACCGGAGGCGCGCAGACAGGAGCCATCGGTGCCGAAGACTTTGCCGGCCTGCGGCCGTTCCAGGCCGGCGACTCGCTGCGGCGCGTGGCATGGAAGGCGTATGCACGCGGCCAGGGCCTGTACACCAAGCAGTTCGCCGGCACCGACGTCGTCTCGCACGTCTTCGACTACGAGAGCCTGGCGGGGCTTCCCGCGGAGTCGCGGCTCGAGCAACTCTGCCGCTGGGTGCTCGACGCCCAGGAACGTGGCGAGGCCTTCGCCCTGCGCCTTCCCGGCACGTCCATCGACACCAACGTGGGCCCGGCCCACCGCGAACGTTGCCTGAACGCGCTGGCGCTGTTCGAAGTGCGGGAGGCTGCGCGTGCGTGAACCGAACGCGCCGTCGCGACCCCGTGGACTCGCCTGGGTGCTGGCGGCGCTCGCGGCCGCCATGGGACCTCACGTGCCGCACCTGCCGGCATGGGTCACGCTGCTGCTGCTCGCCGTGTGCGCGTGGCGCTGGACGGCCGACCTGCGGGGCACGAGGCTCGCACCTCTGCCCCTCCGCGTCGTCGTGGTACTGGTGTCGACCGTTGCGATTTTCGGCACCTACCGCACGCTGAACGGCATCGAAGCCGGGACGGCTTTCCTGGTGCTGATGGCGGCCGCAAAGCTGCTGGAGACGCGCACGTCCCGCGATCTCACCGTCATCGTATTCATCGGCTGGTTCCTGCTCTACGCCGCGCTGCTGCGGGAACAGTCGCTGACGCAACTGCCCTGGCTGCTCGGCAGCACGTTCCTCACGGCGGTCGCGCTCATGCGCGTGCACGCCTCATCGGCGCAGGCGCCGGCAGGCCACATCGTGCGACGCACCCTGCGGCTGTTGCTGCTGGCCGCACCCTTGGCGCTGCTGCTGTTCCTGCTCTTTCCGCGGCTGCCCGGGCCGTTCTGGGGCATCGATTCGCGCACCGAGGCCAGGACGGGTCTCGATGACGAGATGACGCCGGGTGACGTCTCCGACCTGAGCGCATCCGGCGAGGTCGCCTTCCGCGTCCGCTTCTTCGGCGCCACGCCGCCGCCCGAGCAACGCTACTGGCGCGGCCCGGTGCTGCACGAATTCGACGGACGCAGCTGGCGACGGCCGAGCGCGCAGGCGTTTCCGCAGCCGCAGGTCAGGTTCCACGGACCCGCCATCCGCTACCGGATCACGCTGCAACCGCACGCCCGACGCTGGGTGCTGGCGCTCGACCTGCCCGCGACGTGGCCGGAACGCGAGATCACGCAGTCGTTCGACCTGACACTGCTGTCGGCGCGCCCGATTAACAACGTCGCTGCCTTCGATCTCACCTCGCACATGGAATTCACCGCGGGTGCGTCGCTGGCGGCATCGATGCGGCGCAAGGACCTGGCGCTCCCGCTCGATGGCACGAACGCACGCAGCGTGGCGCTTGGGCGCGAACTCGCGACCCGCCATGCCGGCAATCCGCGCGCCATCGTGGGTGAGTTGCTGACCATGTTCCGCCAGCAGCCATTCGTCTACACGATGCAGCCGCCGCTGCTGGCCGACAACGCGGTCGACGAGTTCCTGTTCGACACGCGCAAGGGCTTCTGCGAGCACTACGCCTCCGCCTTCACGGTCGTCATGCGGGCGGCCGGCGTGCCGGCGCGCGTCGTCACCGGGTACCAGGGCGGCGAGTTCAATCCGTTCGGTGGCTACCTGATCGTGCGGCAGTCCGATGCGCACGCATGGTCCGAGGTCTGGCTCGAAGGCCGCGGCTGGTCGCGGGTCGACCCGACCGCCGCCGTCGCTCCCGAGCGCATCCAGGGCAGCCTGATCGATGCAGTCGCCGAGGACGAACCCGTCCCGGGCCGGCTGCGCGACGCGAGCCCGCTCTGGTTGCAGGTCGAACTGGGGTGGGACGCGGTCAACGACATCTGGAACCAGCGAGTCGTGCGCTTCGACGCGCAGTCGCAGTTCGACTTGCTCGACCGGCTCGGCGTGGACGATCCCGACTGGCGCGCGCTCGGGCTGGGGCTGGCCGGCAGCCTCGCCGTGTTTTTCGTCGTGTTGTCGACCTATCTCGCGTGGCGTTACCGGCCACCCCCGCGGGACTGGCCTGGCCGGCTGCACGACGTCGTCATCGCGCGCCTGCGCAAGCGCGGACTGACGCCGGGCCCCGCGGAAGGTCCCGTCGCGTTCATCGAACGCGCCGAGCAGGCCTGCCCGGACCTGGCGCGGCCGCTGGGTGACATACGCAAGCTCTACGCCGCGCTCCGGTACGGTCCGTCACCGCGCATCGACGACCTGCAGCGCCTCAAGCACGCAGTGAACTCCCTGCGGGTCTGACGGCACGCGCCTGGACGCGACGAGCGCGGCCTCGGGTATGCTTGCATTCTCTCAGGGGGATCCGCCGATGGCCGTGACCGACAAGAAATTCGAAGCCGCTGCAAACGACATCAAGCAGCTCACCAAGCGTCCCGACGACGAAGACATGCTGCGGTTGTACGCGCTGTACAAGCAGGGTTCCGATGGCGACGTGCAAGGCGAGCGCCCGGGCGCGTTCTCGTTCGTCGACCGCGCGAAGTACGACGCCTGGGCCAAGCTCAAGGGCACCGACCAGGCGAAGGCCCGCGAGAACTACGTCAAGCTCGTCGAGCGCCTGAAGAAGACCTACGGCTGATCTCCCGTGAGCACTGCGATCGCTGCCATCCTGGCGGTCGCCGTTGCGGTGCTCGCGGGCCTGCTGCTGCCGCCGCTGCTGCGCCGGCGCCGGCGGCGACTCGCCTTCAGCCAGGCTTTGCCCGAACCGATGCGTGCCGCAATCGCGCGCAACGTTCCAATCTCGCGAGCGCTGCCGCTGGACCTGGCCCGCCGGCTCGAAGGGCTCGTCATTGCCTTCCTTGCCGAGAAGCAGTTCGTCGGTTGCAACGGGCTTGCGATCACCGACGAGATCCGCGCGACGATCGCCGCGCAGGCGTGCCTGCTGCTGCTGGGTCGACCTGGGCTGTACGACGAACTGCAATCGATCCTGGTGTACCCCGGCACGTTCTGGGTCGAAGACGAGGTGCACGACGACGACGGGCTGGTGACGCAGCGTCGCCGCGAGCTCTCCGGCGAAGCCTGGGACTCGCACCGGATCATCCTGTCGTGGGAAGACATCGCAGAGACCGCGCGCCGGCCAGCGGACGGCTACAACGTGGTGCTGCACGAGTTCGCGCATTACCTGGATGCCGAAGGACGCGGTCTCGCGCCTCGCGCTGCCGAGGCTTCGCGGGAGAGTCCGTCCAGCGGCCGGGCGCGGGCCATCGACGCCTGGCACAAGGACCTGGTTGCAGAATACGCAGCGCTCTGCGACACCGTCGATCGCGGCGAGCCGACGTTCCTCGATCCCTACGCCGCCGAGGACGAGATCGAATTCTTCGCGGTGGCCAGCGAGGAATTCATCGAGTGTCCGACCGAACTTCGCACGGCGCATTCACGTCTGTATGCGTTGATGCGAAAGTTCTACGGCATTGACCCCGCCGCATGGATGGAGGGTCGGTGAGAGCGTTCGTTCCGGGTCGACCCCGGGCGAGCGGCAAGGCAGGCACGCGACAATTGCGGGCGGCCGATCCGCTGTCCTTCCCCGAGCTTGGAAAGGCAGACACGCGCTCGGGGAAGGACACCGGATCGACCGCTTGCGAGTCGGCGCCTGTGCGAATTCTCGTCAAAGCCCGAGAATTCGTACGGCGCATGCAACGTCGACGCGGTCACCTCGCATGGCCGTCTGCCGACGATTCGTAACCGGCGATTTCCATGACTCGGTCAGCTGATCGTGTTGCTAGAGCTCGTACCGTTGCGTGCCGTACGCCGCAAGCCGACGGTCAGCGGGGAATAACGACCCAAACGCGACAGATGACGCATTCATCGCCATTGGCGGGTACGTGATCGGAAAGCTGCCGTCCGAGATTCCGGGGTAGCGGTCAATCTGTGACAGGCACGGATCAAACGCGCTCCGCTGTCGCGGCTGCCCACTCGCGACAGATGCGAACGGTTTGCTCGGTGGCGAGCGGCTCGCGAGTCAGCCCGCAGCGTGCGCCACTGTCCTCAGTCAGAAAGTGAGCGCATTGCCGGCATAGGCCGAAGGCGCGCTGCCCGTTCACGCGCTGCATGGCCGAGAGCAGGTTGCGCAGCGTGCGTTCGAGTGCGGCCGCCTGAGCAGGTCGTTCGCAGAGTACCTGCTCAACGCGCTCGACCCAGCTCTCGCCCAATACAGACTCGCCTGCGGGGGTCAGTTTCAGCTGCACGCGCTTGCCATGACGGGCGTCCGGTTCCTTGGTCAACAGTCCCTTACGTTCCAGTACGGCGAGCGTCTGCGACACCGTCCCGCGGGTGACGCCGAAATACTCCGCAATGGCGATGGGCAGATCGCTATACCGATTGGCCCGCATGAGGTAATGCAACACCTGTATGTGGATCGGCAGCAATCCATGCCGCGCCGCATCGTCGCGCAACGATTGCTGAATCAGCGCTCCCAGGCGCTCAAAGAGGAGAGAGATTTGGCTCACGGTGGCAACGTATCGCCTCGATGCATCTGTTGACAAGCATGATGTAGCGACTCTAAACTAAATAATGTATCGAGTCGATGCATAAATAACATCAATCCTGAGGTGTCAACCATGAGCGAAGCCGTGTTTTTCCATGCCGGTTGCCCAGTGTGCGTATCTGCTGAGCAGCAGTTCATCCAGGCACTCGATCCGACGAGGTACACCGTAGAAGTTGTCCATCTGGGCGAGCAAAAAGACCGTATCGCTCAGGCCGAGCGCTACGGCGTGAAGTCGGTACCCGCGCTGGTCATCGAGGGGCAGCCGTTCCACATCAACTTTGGCGCTGCGCTGGCCGATCTGAGATAGGAGGGAGCCATGAAGAAACAACTGCTGACTGTTCTATCTTCGATGGCACTTGTGCTGCCGGCCCTCGCGGCCGACCTCCAGGTGCAATACCCGGCGGGCTATCGCAACTGGCATCACGTCAAAAGCATGGTCATCGACAAAGGCCATCCGCTGTACGAGGCCTTCGGCGGAGTCCATCACGTCTACGCGAACCCGAAAGCATTGGCGGGCTATAAGTCCGGGAAGTTCCCGGATGGCGCGATCATCGTGTTCGATCTCTTGGAAGCGAAATCGGCCGACAATGCCGTCACCGAGGGCGCGCGCAAGGTCGTCGGCGTGATGCACAAGGACGCGAAGAAGTTCAC
>Ga0073899_10001488_pt1 | contig 21481 bp, 14 predicted proteins | sample KloWWTmetaKNB5Ph_FD_88975 | JGI IMG/M metagenome (GOLD analysis project Ga0073899, IMG submission 88975) | Active sludge microbial communities from Klosterneuburg, Austria, studying microevolution and ecology of nitrifiers - Klosterneuburg... | ecosystem: Engineered > WWTP > Aerobic digester >... | reverse complement strand
CTCGAACCGATAGATGATCTGCTTGGTGCTCATGCTGAACGCGGTCATCGCAGAGCGCCGAGGGCGCCGCAAGACCCGCGGGGTGCGTACGACCTTGCGCGCGTTGCCGGGGCACGACGCAGAGCGTCGAGACCGCGCGCGGCATGCAGCAGCAGCAGCGACCGTCGCGAGACACTCGGCCGCTCGGCCACTGATCGTGGCAGCCCTGGCGGCTGCATGACACGCGCGCGCGTCGCGGGCGCGACCCGCCTCACTCTTCTGGGGCGCTCGTTGCCGCCGGCACCGCCGCGGGCTCGGCGCCGCGGCGCGACACCAGCCAACCGAAGGCGCCCGCCGTGAAGAACATGATCAGGCTGTAGATCGCCGGCGGAATGGCCATGGTCGAGTTGTTCAGCAGCGTGGGTGCCGAGGCGATGGCGATCGCCAGCGTGCCGTTGTGGATGCCGATCTCCATGCCGATGGCGATGGCTTGGCGGCGCTCGACCCTGAGCAGCAGCGGCACGAAATAACCCACGGCCATGCTGGCCAGGTTGAAGGCGAGCGCCGCCAGGCCCACCTGTCGGAAGAAGTCGCCGAGGTTGGCGCGCTCTTTGGCCACCGCCGAGGCGATCACCAGCAGCAAGAACACCGCCGACAAGATGCGGACCGGCTTGTCGAGCTGGCTCGCGAGCGAGCGCTTCTTCGCGCGGATGAGCATGCCGATCGAGACCGGCACCAGCACGATGGCGAACACCTGGATCACCTTGTCGAACTGGAGGGGAATGGCCTTGCCCGCCCCCATGAACGCCTCGAGCGAGAGGTTCACGATGAAGGGCAACACGAACAGCGACAGCACGCTGTTCACCGCGGTGAGCGTGATGTTCAGCGCGACGTCCCCTTTGGCCAGGTGGCTGAAGAGATTGGCGGTGGCACCGCCCGGCGAGGCAGAGAGGAGCATCAGGCCGACCGCCAGCTCGGGCGGCAGCCCGAACCCGCGCGCGATGCCGAAGCAGATCGCCGGCAAGATCAGCATCTGGCAGGCCAGGCCGACGAACACCGCCCGCGGGTACACGACCACGCGCCGGAAGTCGGCCAGGGACAAGGACAGCCCGAGCCCGAGCATGATCACGCCCAGGGCCAAGGGCAAAAACACGGTGGTGATGATGCTCGATTGCATGTTCCCCTCTCATCCAGCCAGCACGTTGAAGTGCGCGATCGCCGAGCAGGTCCGGTGGATCTGCCGCATCAGCTTGAGGCGGTTGTCGCGCACGCGCGGGTCGTCGGCCATGACCAGCACGTCGTCGAAGTAGCGCCCCAGCACCGGGGCGAAGCCGGCGATGGCGCCCAGCGCGCTGGGATAGTCGCGGCTCTGGTGGGCGGCGCCCACTGCCTGGCGCAGCTCGGCGAAGGCCGCGAACAGCGCGCGCTCGGTCACGTGAACGTCGGCGGCGACCTCGCCCGGGGCCACCGGCTCGCCTTCGGGGGCGTCCTTGGCGATGTTGGCGGCGCGCTTGAACACCTCGCCGGCAAGGGCGCGCACACCCGGGTCGATCTGGGCCAGCGCGCGCGCGCGCAGCGCCACGTCTTGCGGGCGATCGGCCTGGGCGGCAAGGCAGGCGTCCACCGCGCCCACGGCGACTTCTTGCTCCAAGAGCCCCCGCAGCCGCTGCTTGAAGAACGCCAGCAGCTTGTCGCTGGTCTCGCCCACATCGGCGTCCAGCTTCACGCCCGAATACGCGGCGTATGCGCTGGCGACGGCGGCCGAGAGCGAGAGCTCCCACCCCTTGTCGAGCACGGTGCGCAGCACGCCCAGCGCCGCGCGGCGCAGCGCCAGCGGGTCGGCGGCGCCGGTGGGCACCTGCCCCACGGCGAAGCAGCCCACCAGGGTGTCGAAGCGATCCGCCAGCGCCACCAGCGCAGCGGCGTCGCTGGGCGCGGTCGGATCGTCCGCGCCACGCGGTTGGTAGTGCTCGGCGATGACCGTGGCCACGTCGGCGCTCACGCCCTGGGCCAGCGCATACGCCGTGCCCATCTCACCCTGAAGCTCGGGGAGCTCGCCGACCATGAGGGTGACCAGATCACACTTGCACAGGGCTGCGCCCGCCAGCGCCGTCTTCACCACGCCGTCACCCAGGCCCAGCTCGGCGCCGAGCAGCGGCACCAGCCGCTCGATGCGTTGCACCTTGTCGGCCACGCTCCCCAGGCGCTTGTGGAACACCACGCCGCCGAGCTTCTCGCGGCGAGCAGACAGCGGCGTGGCGAGGTCGGTCTCGTAGAAGAACTTGGCGTCGGCCAGGCGGGCGCGCATCACGCGGTCGTTGCCGCGCCGCACATTTTCCGGCTTCTCGGCGGTGTTCACCACGGCAAGATACTTGGGGAGCAGCTTGCCCGCAGGGTCGCGCACGCCGAAGTAGCGCTGGTGCCCCTTGGCCACGTCGAGGATCACACGCTCGGGGAGCTGCAAGAACTCGGCGTCGAAGCCGCCGGTGACGATCTGGGGCTCTTCGACCAGTGACAGGTTCTCTTCGACCAAGAACCCGTCCTCGATCAAGACGCCGCCGGCCGCCTGGGCGGCGGCGTGCAGGCGTTCGACCATGGTGCGACGGCGCTCGTCGAGGTCGACGAACACGTGGTGCTGGCGCAGCGACGCCACGTAGTCCTGGGCCCGCGCCACGGGGTGGGGCCCCGGCGCGAGGAAGCGGTGGCCCGCGGTGGTGCGCCCGGACCGAATGCCCGCAAACTCGACCGACAGCTGCTCGGCACCCAGCAAGGCGACCAGCCAGCGCACCGGGCGGCCGAACGCCACCTCGCCATCCGACCAGCGCATCGACTTGCGGAACGGGATCTTGGCGCACACCTCGGCCAGCGCCGCGGGCAAGAGGTTCTGGGCGGGCGCGCCCTTCTCCACACGCCGGCCGACCAGGTACTCGCCCTTGTCGGTGCCCTTTCGACTCAAGCTCGCGACGTCGACGCCCAGCTTCTGCGCGAAGGCCAGTGCTGCCTTGGTGGGCTTGCCCTCGGCGTCGAACGCGACGCGCGCGGGAGGGCCGAGCACCTCTTCGTCGAGATCCGGCTGCTGGGTCGCCAGGTGGTCGACGCACACCGCCAAGCGGCGTGGGGTGCCCGCGGCCCGCACCTCGCCGTGAGACAGGCGCAGCTCGGCCAGTTTCGCGCGGACGAGCGACGGCAGGGCGTCGACCCCCGCGCTGACGAAGGACGCCGGCAACTCCTCGGTGCCGATCTCCAGAAGCAACGTTTCGGCCATGGGCGGGCGGGACGCTACCTCAGCGGTCGCCGATCGAGTAGCCGCGAAGCGAAGTGACGGACCCGGGTTTGCCGCGCTAAGCTGGTCGGGCGTGTCCCGGCTTCGTCTCTCGGCTCTGGTCTGCACGCTGCTTTTCGCGGCGTGTTCATTCCCAGAGCACGACTTCATCCCGGCGAGCGAGTTCGAGAAACTGAAAGACGGCAGCGCGGCGGGCGGCGGCGGCGGGGCCGGCGGCGGCGGCGGCCTGGGGGGCCTCGGCGGCGGCGGCGCAGTGGGCAGCGGCGGGGGCGCCGGGGGCGCGGGCGCGACCGGCGGCGGGGGCACCGGGGGCGCGGGCGCGACCGGCGGCGGAGGGGCCGGCGGCGGAGGCGGCGCGGGAGGAAAGGGCGGAAGCGGAGGCGCGACCGGCGGTGCCGGTGGGAGCGGTGGCAAGGGCGGAACCGGCGGCGCGGGCGGAACCGGCGGCGCGGGCGGAACCGGGGGCACCGGCGGCGCCACGTGCTCGAACGTGGTGGTGAACGAAGTGGCGACCGAGGGTCCGGCCGGGGCGACGGACGAGTTCGTCGAGTTGTTCAACGGCGGGACCTGCGCGCAGTCGCTCTCCGGCTGGACGCTGAAGTACTCGTCCGCGACCGGAGTCACGATCCAGAACCTGTGGGCGGGCACAGCCACCGACTCCATTCCGGCGGGCGGGTACTTCTCGATTGGCGGCGCTGCGTTCACCGGCACCAAGAACGGAACCATCAGCAGCGGCGGCCTGGCTCAAGCCGGGGGCGGCGTGGCCCTGTTCGACGGCACCACCAAGAAAGATGGCGTGGCCTGGGGCACGGCGGCCAGCAACCATCCGTTCCTCGAAACGACCGTGATCGCGGCGCCCGCCACGCCCCAGTCGGCGGCCCGCTCATCCAACGGCAAGGACACCAACGTCAACGCCACCGACTTCAAGCTCGGGGCGCGCTCACCCGGGGCGTCGAACTGAGATGAAGATCGTCTGCCCCACCTGCCAGAAGGTCATCGACGACGCGCCGGCCGACTTCGCGCCCCGCCCGTTCTGCTCGGCGCAGTGCAAGTGGGTCGACCTGGGGAACTGGCTGAACGAGAGCTACCGCTTCTCCGAGCCGATCGACGCTCTGGAGGACGGCGAGGGGGAGCGGCGAAAGCCGAACTGAGGGAAATTTGCGGCACTTTCGCAATCGTGGCGGGGCGCGCTAAACTCCCATGGCGCCCATGTCGGACCGCGGCGACAGCGTGCTCCGCGCCATCACCAACGACGGCGCCTTTCGAGTCGTCGTGGCCAAGACCACGCGCACGGTGCGCGGCGTGCTGGGTGCGCAGCACGCCAGCCGGGCCACGGCCCGGCCGTTCGGGGACCTGATCACGGGGTCGGTGCTGTTCCGAGAGACCATGGCCCCCAACCTGCGCGTGCAGAGCGTGCTCAAGGGCGTCGGCGGGCGCGGCAGCCTGGTGGCCGATTCGCATCCCTCGGGCATGACGCGCGGTCTGATCCAGCTGGCCGAGGGCGAGCAGTCGGTCGATACCGACGCGGGTGCGCTGCTTCAGCTGATGCGCACGCTGCCGGGCGGGCGGATCAACCAGGGTGTGGTCGAGATGCCGCCGGGCGGCGACGTGTCGCGGGCTCTGATGGCGTACATGCAGACCTCGGAGCAGGTGGTGAGCATGATCGCCGTGGGAACGCTGCTCGGCGAGGACGACATCACGGCCGCCGGCGGCTATCTGGTGCAGCTGCTGCCCGAGGTGGGGCGTGGGCCGCTCATGATCATGACCGAGCGGCTGCGGGAATTCGAAGACATCGCGCCGCAGCTGGCCGACGCGGCCTTCAGCCCCAGCTGGCTGCTCGACCAGCTGCTGTATGGCATGGAATACACGCGCCTCGACGAGACCGCGATCGGCTTCGATTGCTGGTGCGACGAGCTCAGGCTGCTGTCGGTCTTGGCCACGCTCGACCGCGCAGAGGTCGAAGACCTGATCTCGAGCGGCGAGACGCTGGAGATCACCTGCGACTACTGCAAGAAGGAGTACCGCATCGCGCCGGCCAAGCTGAGAGGGCTGCTCGGCGCCAGCTGAGCCGTGAGCCGATGCGCCCCGCGTTCGCCGCCGTCGCGCTGCTCGTGGCCTGCGCCCAGCCGCCCCCGCCGCCGCCCGCGCCCCCCGCGCTTCCGGCCGCGCCAAGCGCCACGGCTCCGGCGCGCGACCGCGTGATCTCGATCGTGGGCACCAACGATCTGCACGGTCACGTCGAGCATCTCGAGGTGTTCGCAGGCTACGTCGCGCGGCTGCGCGAGCTCAGGCGCCACGACGGGGGCGTGGCTCTGGTCGACGCCGGCGACATGTTCCAGGGCACCCTCGAGTCGAACCTGGGCGAGGGGCAGGCGGTGATCAGCGCGTTCAACGCCCTGGGATACACCGCCGCCGCCCTGGGGAACCACGACTTCGACTACGGCCCGGTGGGTGAGCGCGACGCGCCGGGCGGCGACCCGCGCGGAGCGCTGCGCGCTCGGCTGGCCGAGGCAAGCTTCCCGATGCTCTCGGCCAACCTGATCGAGAAGAGCACCGGCCGCGCACCGAGCTGGGGCAACCTGCACCCGTCGACGCTGGTGGAAGTGGGCGGCGTGAAGCTGGGCATCGTCGGAGTCATCACCCGCGAGACCCCGCAGATCGTCATGCCGGCGCATTTCGCCGGGCTCGACGTGACCCCGCTCGCCCCGGCCATCGTGCGGGAAGCGGCGGCGCTGCGGCGGCGCGGCGCACGGGCCGTGGTCGCGTTGGCGCACGCGGGTGGGGTGTGCAGCCGTCACGACGACCCGAAGAGCGCATCGGCGTGCAACGCCGACGAAGAGCTCAACCAGGTGGCCCGGGCCCTGCCCGCCGGAACGGTCGACGCGATGATCGGCGGGCACACCCACCAGGGCGTGGCCCACTACTTCTCTGGCACGGCCGTGGCCGAGGCGTTCGCCCTTGGCCGCGCGTTCTCGCGCATCGACCTCACCCTCTTCGGGGACCCGAGCCGAAGGGTCGAGGCGCGGGTGTTCCCACCGCAGCACATCTGTTCGGACGAGAAGGCGTCGCGCTGCACCGCCGGCGACTACGAAGGTGGCTCGGTTCGAAGCGACCCCCGGATTCGAGCCGCGGTGGAGACGTGGCAGACCGCAGCCGCGGAGCGCCGCGCCGAGAAGCTGGGGGTGCAGGTGGTGGCCGAAGTGCGGCGCGAGTACGGCGTCGAGTCGCCGCTCGGCAATCTGCTGGCCGACCTGCTGCTCGCGGCGTCGCCGGGCTCCGAGGTCGCGATCCTGAACGGCGGGGGGCTTCGGGCGGCGCTGCCCGCGGGCTCGCTCACCTACGGTCAGCTCTACGAGAGCCAGCCGTTCGACAACCGCGTGGCCCGCCTGCGCCTGACGGGTGCGGAGCTCAAGCGCGTGATCGGGCTCCACCTCGAGCGCGGGCGCCACGGGATCATCTCGCTCGGCGGCGCTCGGCTCGAGGCGCGCTGCGTGGGCTCGGAGCTCGAGGTCGTCTTGCGACGGCCGAACGCGCAGTCGATCACCGACACCGAGTCGGTCACGGTCGTCACCAGCGACTACCTGGCAACGGGCGGCGACGAGCTGTTCGCGGGGGCCGGGCGCCCCGCGCCCCCGGGCGAGACATCACCCGAGACGGTCCGCGACGCGCTGGCTCGGGAGCTGAGGAAGCGCGGCGGGAGCGTGGGCGGCGAAGCCCCGACCGTGTTCGATCCGAAGAAGCCCCGATTGCGGCTGCCGGGCCCGCGGCCGGTCCGCTGCCCCAGGTGACCGGAGCGCACCCGTACAGGTAGGGAAAATACCGCTCATGCCCTGCGGAACTCGGCTGCAATCTCGCTGGCTTTGGGGCCGCATGCTAGCTTGGTTGGCTGAAGATGACGGGGCCGAAGACACCCGAGGATCTGCTCGACTCGGCCGAAACCGTGTCGGTCGAGACGCAGGCGGTCGCCCGCTCCGCCGCCGCCGAGCGGTACGCCGAGGGGGATCTGATCGGCGACAAGTATCGCCTGATGCGTCGCCTGGGCGAGGGCGGCATGGCCAGCGTGTGGGTGGCCCACAACGAGGCCCTGGACATCCACGTGGCGATCAAGTTCATCCGCGCCGAGCTGGAGCACGCGGACCTGGGCAATCGCCTGCTGCAAGAGGCGCGGGCCGCTGCCCGCCTGGGGCACCCGGCCATCGTCCGCATCGCGGACTTCGGAAAGACCCCGCGGGGTGACCCGTACATCGTGATGGAGCTGCTGAACGGCGAGGACCTGGGCGCCGTGCTGAAGCGCAAGGGACCGATGCCACCGCTGAAGGCGGTGCGCACGCTGCTTCCCATCGCCGACGCGCTGGCGGTGGCCCACGGCAAGAAGATCGTCCACCGCGATCTGAAGCCCGAGAACATCTTCATCACCCAGGAAGAGAACGGCAAGACGCAGCCGAAGGTCGTGGACTTCGGCATCGCCAAGCTAGAGGTGGAAGACTCGCAGCGCATCACGCAAATGGGGGCGGCCATGGGCAGCCCCGCATACATGTCGCCCGAGCAGGCCCGCGGGCTCGACGTGGACGCGCGCACCGACATCTGGGCGCTGTGCGTGGTGCTCTACGAGGTGTTGACCGGGCAGCTGCCGTTCAACGGCAACGTCTACACGGCGCTGGTGGTGGCCATCTTGGAAGCGAAGCCCAAGCCCATCACCGACCTCGGCATCGGCGACGCCGAGCTCTGGAGCATCATCGCCAAGGGCCTGGAGAAGGCCCCCGAGAACCGCTGGCAGAGCATGCGCGAGCTGGGCGCCGCCCTGGCGCGTTGGGCCATGGCGCACAGCGTGGCCGACGACATCACGGGCTCGAACCTGCAGACGTCGTGGATCGAGCGCCCCCCGGACTCGATGCCGATGGGCGCGCCCTCGCTGACCGTGCCCGCGCCGGCTCCGGCGGCCAGCGCGGGCCACGGCGCGACCCAGCTCTCGGCCACGGTCTCGGGCGCGTCGCCCGCGCGTTCGCGCTCGACCTGGATCATCCTGGGTGCGGCGGCGGTGGTGGTGCTGGGCATCGGCTTCGCGCTGCTCCTTCGCGCCATGGGCCAGCCCGACGTGAGCCCCGAACCGGCGAAGGCCGCGACCGCGCAGCCGACCTCGGCGCCCGAGCTCAGCGGTCGCCCCCACGAGCCCAAGGTCGAGCCGGCGATCACGCCGAGCGCCGAGCCCGCGCCGAGCGCCGAGCCCGCGCCGAGCGCCGCAGCGGCGCCTGCTGGCGGCAAGAAGCCGGTGGGCAAGCCACCGGTGTCGAAACCCGCCGGCAAGCCAGGTGAGAACGTGGCCAAGCCGGTCGAGAAACCGCCGAAGCCGCCCGAGAACGACTTGAAACCGTTGTGAGCTTTACATGACCGTCCGCGCTTGCTTGAAGACCGCTCTGGTGTGCTTTGCACTGGGCTCGGCCGTGAGCCCCGCAGCAGCCCAGCCCGCTGCCAAGGCCGCCGCCGCGCAGCCCAAGCGCGACGCCGACGCGAAGGCGCGGGCGCAGAAGCACTTCGAGCGTGGCGTGGCGGCCTACAAAGAGAGTCGCTTCAAGGACGCGGTGGACGCTTTCTTGGACGCGCACCGGGAGTATCCCAGCCCCTCGCTCAGCTTCAACGCGGCCCGGGCCTACGACAAGTTGCTGGACACCGCCGGTGCTCTCCGCTTCTACCGCGAGTATCTGCGACAGACGCCCGACGCCACGGATCGCGCCAGCGTGGAGACACGCGTGAGCGAGCTCGAGACCAAGCTGCAGCAAGAGCGCGGGCGGCAGCAGGTCACGATCTTGTCCAATGTCGAGGGGGCCACGGTCCGCATCGACGATCAACCGGTGGGCGTGGCCCCTTGGACCGGCGAGATCTTGCCGGGAACGCACAAGGTGAAGCTCACCCTGGACGGCTACGAAGACAGCGAGCAGTCGTTCGAGCTCTTGGCGCATCGCGCCCTGGACGTGACCCTCTCGCTGCGAGCCAAGGCCGCCGCACCCACCGAGCCCAAACCCGACGCGGGCCCGGCCGCCGTGACCGTGAAGCCCGATGCCTCCGCCGGTGAAGGCAGCGGCGGGATCAGCTGGATGACCTGGACGGCCTTCGGTGTGGGTGCCGCAGCCCTGGGCGGCGCCGGCGTATTCGAGCTGATGCGCGCCAGCTCGGAAGAAGACGTGAAGACCGAGCGGACGCAGCTCGCGCGTCACGACGCCTTCGACCGGATGGAGAGCCAGCAGAAGACGGCGCGCATCTTCGCCGGGGTGGGCGCCGTGGCAGTGGTGGCTGGCGGCGTGCTCTTGGCGCTCGATCTGTCGAAGGGCGGCGGGAAGAAGGAAGGGCCGCCCGCGGTGTCGGTGGGCTGCCTTCCCGGAAGCTGCAGCGCGGCGTTCGCCGGGCGGTTCTGAAGGAACGCCGCATGCGGTCCCGAACGAGCACCTGGCCGCGACTCTTCGCGGGGGTCGTCTCGCTTCTGGTCGCGGTCTTGCTCGGTCAGGCCGGCTGCGCCGCCGACGACCTGTCCGAGTACCTGGGAGGCGGCGCGTGCGACGACGGGAAGTGCGCACCGGGCTACGTCTGCGTGAAGAGCGCCGAGCTTCCCGATGGGGTCTGCAAATCCGAGGGCAGTGGCGGCGACGCGGGCCCCTGCGCCTCGTGCGCGGCCGGCGAGATCTGCTGCGACGACGCCTGCGTGGATATCAAGACCAGCTCGGCGCACTGCGGCGGCTGCGGTCAGGCCTGCCCCGGCACCACCTGTCAGGGCGGCACCTGCACCAACACCTGCAAGCTCGGCAGCCTGGACTGCGACGGGAACGTGGTGAACGGCTGCGAGGTCGACGCCGCAAAGGACCCGAAGAACTGCGGCGCGTGCCAGGCCGAGTGCAGCGCACCCGTGGCCGGCACCGCGACTTGTGCCCAGGGCGCGTGCGACTTCACCTGCGGCTCGAGCAGCACCTTGTGCGACGTGACGTGCATCGACACCTCCGGGGATCCGGAGAACTGCGGCGGCTGCGCCGAAGAGTGCCCCGCGGTCGAGAACGGGGCTCGCACCTGCGCCGGCGGGAAGTGTGGCGCCGCCTGCGACAGCGGCTTCACGGCCTGCGGCGCCGACGGCTGCGTGAACGTCAAGACCTCTGCCGCGCACTGCGGCAGCTGCGGCAGCGTCTGCGACACGGGCCAGGTCTGTTACAAGGGCGGCTGCGGCGCGAGCTGCAACGAGCTGACCAAGTGCGGCCCATCGTGCGTGGATCCGCAGGCAGACATCGAGCACTGCGGCGGCTGCGAGAACGCCTGCCCGGCACCGGCCAACGGCAAGGCGGTGTGCACGGCGGGGAAGTGCGGCAGCGCGTGCGACACGGGCTTCACCCAGTGCGGTGCCGCCTGCGTGGACACGGCGACCGACCCGAGCAACTGCGGAGCGTGTGACCAGGCGTGCACCGCCCCGTCGAATGCCACCGCCACCTGTACCGCCTCGGGCTGCGGCTTCGTCTGCGACACGGGCTTCGTGAAATGCGGCGACAAGTGCATCGACACCCAGAACGACACTGCCAACTGCGGCGGCTGCGGCAGCGCGTGCAAGACCGGGGAGCTTTGCGCGACGGGCAAGTGCGTGACCAGCTGCCCGGGCGGCTCCACCCAGTGCGGCGCGATCTGCGTCGACCCCCAGACCGACCCCGCGAACTGCGGCACCTGCGGCACGGCCTGCGCGGGCGTGGACAACGGCAGCCCCAGTTGCGCGGCGGGCAAGTGCGACTACGCCTGCAACAGCGGGTATACCAAGTGCAACGGCGCCTGCGTCAACACCTCGAGCGACAAGGCCCATTGCGGTGCGTGCGGCAACGCATGCCCCCCCGCGCCCACCGGCGGCAGCATGGCGTGCGTCGGCGGCGCCTGCGCGCCCAGTTGCGGCACCGGGCTGCTCTTGTGCGGCAGCGAGTGCGTGAACACCCAGACGGACAACGACCACTGCGGTGCGTGCGGCAACGCGTGCGGCGCGCTGAAGGTGTGCTCGAATGGCTCGTGCACCACCAATTGCCCGGGCGGGACCACCAACTGCGGCGGCCAGTGCGTCGACACGGTCTCGGACGTGCTCCATTGCGGGGCCTGCGGCAACGGGTGTGCGTCCCCGCCGAACGGCCAAGCGTTCTGTTCGGGCGGGCAGTGCGGGTTCAACTGCACGGGTGGCACCATCAAGTGCGGCGGCCAGTGCGTCGACCCGAATGCGTTGCCGAACTGCGGCGCCTGCGATGAAGACTGCGCACCGCCACCGACCAACGGCTTCCCGCTGTGCGCGAGCGGAAGCTGCAGCTTCGGCTGCAACGGCGGGTACACGAAGTGCACCAACGTCTGCACCAATACCCAGACCGACAACTCGAACTGCGGCGCGTGCGGCGTCAAGTGTGGGACCGGAAAGGTCTGCCAGGCCGGCACGTGCACCACGGTGTGCTCGCCGCCGCTGGTGAACTGCAGCGGGCAATGCGTGAACACGCAGACCAATACCCTCCACTGCGGCGGCTGTGGCGTGGTGTGCCCGGGCCGGCCGAACAGCACGCCGAAGTGCATCTCGGGCAACTGCGGCATCGTGTGCAATAGCCAGTTCTCCGACTGCAATGCCAACCCGGGGGACGGCTGCGAGAAGAACGTCGGCGCCGACGTCGACCATTGCGGCGCCTGCGCGCGCGCTTGCAGCACGCAGAAGGTGATGAGCCTGTCGTGTGCGAACGGGCAGTGCAACTCGACCTGCGTGCTCAAGCGCAGCAACTGCACCCAGCCCAAGGCCCCCAACGCGGACGATGGCTGCGAGACGGATCTGACGAGCGGAACCTGCGGCAGCTGCAACACCGACTGCTCGACTCAGGGCTTCGGAAACGCCAAGCTGGTCTGCGATCCCCAGCCGACCGCGCCGGTGGCCTGCGGCTGCAACGACGCCGCGCAGTGCTCGGACTCGACCAGCGTGACGGAGGGGTGCGCTGCCGGGCTGTGCATGTGTTCGAGCACCACTTGCAAGCCCGGCGAGGTGTGCAAGGTGAACTCGGCCTCGGGCGGGCCCACGACCATCTACGAGTGCTCGTGCAACGGCGGGGCGGCATGCCTGAGCAACACGCACACCTGCTGCCCCGGCGTGGGCTGCAAGAGCCTGGATTTCGACGCCCTCAACTGTGGAGCATGCGGTCGCACCTGCCCGCCCGGGTTCGGCTGCACCGGGGGCAAGTGCAGCTGCGCCGGGTCGTCGTGCAACGCCGGCGGTACGGGCGCGTGCGGCATGGTGACCGGGCTGTGCTCGTGTAGCGGGGTGACCTGCGCCGAGGGCCAGCGCTGCTTCCCGGGTAACGTCTGTCGGTGAGGAGGGAAAGATGAACGCATTCCGGAGACTCTTCGCAGCGGCGCTGGCGGTGGCAGGCTCGTTCCTGGTCGGTCAGGCCGGCTGCGCGGCAGACGACCTCTCCGAGTACCTGGCCGGCGGGGAGTGCGACGACGGCAAGTGCGCGCCGGGCTACGTCTGCGACAAGACCCAGCCCAAGTTCCCGAAGGGGCTGTGCGTCGCTCGCCTGGACGGCGGGGATGCCGGGCCGTGCGCGAGCTGCGCGGCCGGCGAGATCTGCTGCGACGGAGCCTGCGTCGACACCAAGACCAGCTCGGCCCATTGCGGCGGCTGTGGCAAGGCGTGTCCCGGCACGACCTGCGTGTCGTCCGAGTGCACGAACAACTGCAAGCTGGGCAGCCTGGACTGCGACGGCAACGTGGTGAACGGCTGCGAGGTCGACGCGGCCAAGGACCCGAAGAACTGCGGAGCCTGCAAGACCGAGTGCAGCGCGCCGGTGAAGGGCACCGCCAGCTGTGCTCAGGGAACGTGCGGATCGGCCTGTGGGGCGGGTACCACGCTGTGCGACGTCACCTGCACCGACACCGGCACCGACCCGGACAACTGCGGAGGCTGCGCCGCTGCCTGCCCACCGGTGGACAACGGATCGCGCACGTGCGGCGCCGGCAAGTGCGGCAGCACCTGCGACACGGGCTTCACCGGCTGCGGCGACGCGGGCTGCGTGAACACGCAGACCGAGCCTGCGCACTGCGGCGGCTGCGGCACGGTCTGTGACACGGGCAAGGTCTGCTACAAGGGCGCCTGCGGCGCCAGCTGCAACGACCTCACCCAGTGCGGCGCCGCGTGCGTGGATCCACAGACCAACGTCGGCAATTGCGGGGCTTGCGGCAACGCCTGCCCGGCACCGACCAACGGCAAGGCGGCCTGCGCCGCCGGCAAGTGCGGGGCCAGCTGCGACAGCGGATTTTCGCTCTGCGGCACGCTGTGCGTGGACGTGCAGACCGACGCGAACCACTGCGGCGCGTGTGGCAAGAGCTGCACGGCGCCGTCCAACTCCACGGCAACCTGCTCGGGCGGGGCCTGCGGCTTCGTCTGCGACTCGGGCTTCGTCAAGTGCGGCGACCAGTGCGTCGACATTCAAACCGACAGCACCCACTGCGGAGGCTGCGACAACGCTTGCAAGTCCGGGACAGTGTGTGCGGCCGGCGAGTGCAAGGCCAGCTGCCCTGCGGGCGCGACCCAGTGCGGCAACCAGTGCGTGGACACCCAGACCGACCCGGCAAACTGCGGCGGCTGCGGCACGGGCTGCCCCGGCACCCAGAACGGCAGCCCCGCCTGCAACGGCGGCAACTGCGACTTCGACTGCGACGCCGGGTTCGCCAAGTGCGACGGGAAGTGCGTCAACACTTCCAGCGACAAGAAGCACTGCGGCGCTTGCGGGAACGCCTGCCCGCCGGCGCCGCCCGGCGGCAGCATGGCGTGCGTGAGCAGCGCCTGCGCCCCGAGCTGTGGGTCCGCGCTTTCGCTGTGCAGCGGCGCGTGCGTCAACAAGCAGACCGACAACAACAACTGCGGCAGCTGCGGCAAGGTCTGCACCTCGGGCCAGGTCTGCTCGAATGGCAGCTGCAAGCTGAGTTGCCCAAGCGGCACCACCAACTGCGGGGGGCAGTGCGTGGCCACGGGCTCCGACGTGCAGCACTGTGGGGCCTGCGGAAACGCCTGCCAGCCGCCGCCCGGAGGCCTGGCAACCTGCTCGAGCGGCAACTGCGGCTTCACCTGCCCCAGCGGGCTGCTCAAGTGCGGCAACGCCTGCGTCGACCCGACCGCCATTCCCAACTGCGGGGGCTGCGGCGTCACGTGCAGCCCGGCACCCGCGAATGGCTTCCCCACGTGCGACGCCGGGAGCTGCGGCTTCGACTGCAACGCCAACTTCACCCAGTGCGGCGCGGCCTGCGTGAACACCCAGACCGACAACCTGAACTGCGGCGGGTGCGGCAACGCTTGCACCGGGGGAAAGGTGTGCCAGTCCGGGGCCTGCACCACGGTGTGCGTCACGCCGTTCACCAACTGCGGGGGGCAGTGCGTCGACACCGAGAAGAACCCGCAGCACTGTGGGGCGTGCAACAACGCCTGCCCGTTCGGCCCGAACAGCAGCGCCACCTGCCTGGCCGGCAACTGCGGCCTGAAGTGCGCCGCCCCCTGGCTGAACTGCGACGGCAACGCCGGCACGGGCTGCGAGGTGAACCCGTCGAGCGACGCACTGCACTGCGGCGCGTGCAACCGACAGTGCGCCACCACCAACGTGATGTCGGTGCAGTGCAGCGCCGGCCAGTGCACGTCGTTCTGCAACCTGGGATACAGCAACTGCAGCCTGCCGGCCGGAGCCGACAACGGCTGCGAGACCAATCCCACCCTGACCACCTGCGGCGGGTGCGGCGCGGACTGCACCACCCAGGGCAGCGGGGCCAACGACTTCGTCTGCGACCCCGGCTTGCCGGCGATCACCGCCTGCGGGTGCACGCAGGCCGAGCAGTGCGCGCCCTCCAAGTCGGCGACCGAAGACTGCTCGAGCGGGGTGTGCGTGTGCGGCGGCGCGAGCTGTCGTCCCGGTGAGGCGTGCAAGCCCTTGGGAACGGGCACCGGCGGATCCGGCGGCGCCGACGGTGGCGTCGACGGTGGCGTCGACGGCGGCGTCGACGGCGGCGGGTCGGGTGGCAGCGGCGGCACCGGCGGCAGTGGCGGCACGGGGGCCAGCGGCGGGATGGGTGCTACCGGCGGCGTCGGGGGCACCAACAGCGGCGCCGGCGAGACGGTCTACGAGTGCTCGTGCAACGGCGGAGGCCCCTGCCCCACCAGCCTCTGGGGCGAGTACGCGTGCTGCCCCGCGTCGGGCTGCAAAGATCTGGGGTCAGATGCTCAGAACTGCGGAGCGTGCGGGCGGGCGTGCCCGCCGGGCTTCATGTGCGCCGGGGGGCAGTGTCTGTGCGGCGGCGCCGCCTGCGACATGGGCGGCGCAAGCCCGACCTGCAACGCGGGCAACGGTCGATGTATGTGCGGCACCACCCCGTGTCAGGAAGGCCAGCGCTGCTTCTCGGGCGTCGGCTGTAGGTGATCCGATCCGGGACACTCATGAGGTTCGATTGAGACGGCGCCGAAGCTCGTGATAGCTTCGTGATTCGTGACTCGGAAAGCCTGGCGCCACCTGCTCGCGGTCGCGGTGGCCTGGGGGCTGGCCAGCTGCTTCGTGTCGATCGACGACGTCCGCGACGGGACGGGTGGAGCCGGTAACGACGCCGGAAGCGACGCAGACCCCTGCGCGAGCTGCAGCGCCGACGAGACGTGCTGCGACGGCGCGTGCGTGGACACCGCGAAGAGCTCGAGCCACTGCGGCGGCTGCGGCAAGGCCTGCCCGGGCACGACCTGCGTCTCGTCCGAGTGCACCAATACCTGCAAGCTGGGCAGCCTGGACTGCGACAACAACGCGGTGAACGGCTGCGAGGTGGACGCCGCGAAGGATCCGAAGAACTGCGGCGCGTGCAAGGCCGAGTGCAGCACGCCGGTGGGTGGGAAGGCGGCGTGCGCGCAGGGGGTGTGCGCGCTCGAGTGCAACCCCGGCGGCAAGCTGTGCGACGTGACCTGCATCACCACCGCCACCGACCCAGAGAACTGCGGCGATTGCGCCAACGAGTGCCCGGCGGTCACCAACGGCGCGCGCACCTGCAGCGGCGGCAAGTGCGGCGCCACCTGCGACCCGGGCTTCACCGCGTGCGCGGCCGACGGCTGCGTGAACACCAAGACCGAGCCGGCGAACTGCGGCGCCTGCGGCACCGTCTGCGACACCGGCAGCGTCTGCTACAAGGGGGCCTGCGGCGGCAGCTGCAACGAGCTCACGCAGTGCGGCGCGTCGTGTGTGGATCCACAGTCCGACGTGGCGCACTGCGGCGCCTGCGGCAACGCCTGCCCGGCGCCCACCAACGGCAAGCCCGCGTGCGCCAGCGGCAAGTGTGGCACGAGCTGCGACACCGGGTTCACCGCGTGCGGCGCGGCCTGCGTGGACGTGGGAACGGACGCCAACCATTGCGGGGCCTGCGGCAAGGTGTGCACCGCGCCGGCCAACGCCACCGCCACCTGCTCGGCCGGCGGCTGCGGCTTCGTGTGCGACGCGGGCTTCGCCAAATGCGGGGACAAGTGCATCGACACCACCAGTGATCCGAATCATTGCGGCGGCTGCACCACCGCCTGCCCGGCCGGTGAGGTGTGCGCGCTGGGCAAGTGCGCCACGGGGTGTCCGGCGGGCACCACCAAGTGCGGCACCGAGTGCGTGGACACGACCACCAGCCCGGCGCACTGCGGCGCCTGCGGCGTGGCCTGCCCGGGCGTTCCCAACGGTGCGCCCGCGTGCGTGGCCGGCAAGTGTGCATACTCGTGCAGCGAGGGGTTTTCGGCGTGCAACGGCGCGTGCGTCAACACCAGCAGCGACCCGAAGAGCTGCGGCGACTGCGGCAATGCCTGCCCCCCGGCGCCAGTGGGCGGCAGCATGGCCTGCGTCGCAGGCAGCTGCACCCCCGGCTGCAACGCGGGGCTCTCGGCCTGCGGGGGCGCGTGCGTCAACAAGCAGACCGACAACAACCACTGCGGCGCGTGTGGCAACGCCTGCGGCTCGGGCAAGGTCTGCTCCAACGGCACATGCACCACCACTTGCCCCACCGGCACCACCAACTGCAATGGTCAGTGCGTCGCGACCGGGTCCGACCTGCTCAACTGCGGCGCGTGCGGCAAGGCCTGCAATGCCCCCCCCGGCGGCTTCGCGTTCTGCTCGGGCGGGCAGTGCGGCTTCGGCTGCCTGGGCGGCTTCATCAAGTGCGGGCAGAGCTGCGTCGATCCGACCAAGCTGCCCAATTGCGGGGGCTGCGGGAACACCTGCCTGCCCACTCCGGTCAACGCCTATGCCGCCTGCGCCTCGGGGTCGTGCAGCTTCGGCTGCAACGCGGGCTACACCAAGTGTGGCAACGCCTGCGTCAACACCCTCTCGGACAACTCCCACTGCGGCGGCTGCGGCGTGGCCTGCGGTTCGGGCAAGGTGTGCCAGTCGGGGCAGTGCACGGCGGTGTGCACCCAGCCGCAGGTGAACTGCTCGGGGCAGTGCGTGAACACCCAGACCAACCCGCAGCACTGTGGCGGGTGCGGCGTCGCCTGCCCGGCGGCCCCCAACGCAGTGCCGGTGTGCAACCAGGGCGGGTGCAGCTTCGTCTGCAACCCGGGGCGCGCCGACTGCAACCTCGAGAAGGCCGACGGTTGCGAGGTCAACGTGGCGCTCGACCCGCTGCACTGCGGCAGCTGCAGCCGCGTGTGCAGCACCACCAACGTGCTCTCGCGGGACTGCACCAACGGGGCGTGCACGCCGTATTGCGCGCTGGGCTGGGACAACTGCAAGCAGCCGGACGCGGACGACGGCTGCGAGACCATCGTGACCAAGATCCCCACGGAATGCGGGTCGTGCTTGAACTCGTGCGGCAAGCTCACCGCCTGCGTGGGCGGGCTGTGCGGGTGCGCGCAGAACAGCGACTGCGGGGCGGGCGGCACCTGCGGCACCATCGTCTCGGGTGCGCCCTCGGTGTGCGCGTGCGGAAGCGGCACCTGCCAGCCCGGGGAGATCTGCCAGAGCGACGCGTGCAGCTGCGACGGCGGGCCCAAGTGTGGCCCCATGGCCACCTGCTGTCAGAGCGGCTGCCAGTATCTGTCCACCGACCCCAACAACTGCGGCGCCTGCGGGCGCGTGTGTCCGGACGGCTTCGCCTGCGACAAGGGCACCTGCCTCTGCGATCAGGACAAGGACTGCGACTATGGCGGCGGGGGCAAGTGCGGCATGGGCAACTGCGTCTGCGGCGCCATCGAGTGCCTGCCCGGTCAGCGCTGCCTTCCCGGTGGGAAGTGTGGCTGACCGGCGCTTCGCGGTGCTGGTGGCGTTCTTGCTGACCGGCTGCGCCGAAGACGATCTCGAGGGCGCGCTGGCGCAGGGCGCGTGCGGGCCGAGCGGCGAGTGCGCGGCGGGCTACCACTGCAACGCGCAGGATCAGTGCGAAGCGCTCTCCGACGCCGGCCCGGACTCGGCGTGCGGCGCGTGCGCGCCGGGCTGGGTGTGCTGCGGCGCGAGCTGCGTGGACAAGAAGAGCGACCCGAACCACTGCGGCGGGTGCGGGGTGGTCTGCCCGGGCACCGCGTGTCAGGGGGCCACGTGCACCAACCAGTGCCAGGCCGGCCTGGCGAACTGCGACAACAACGCGCTCAATGGCTGCGAGGCCCCGGCCAGCAGCTGCCCGCCCGACGCCGGCTGATTCGCCCGCTCAGGGGCTGGCCGGCAGGTCCTTCTTCCTCAGGCTCACCAGCTGAATGCGCTCGGCGGCGTCCGGGTCGACGTAGTCGCTGTGACAGCTGGCCTTGGCACCCTTGTCGGCGCCCACCGCGCTCTGGGTCTTGGTCGCCAGGCGGTGCAGCTCTTCCGGCGGCAAGACGCCGCGCTTCTCGAGCTGCGCACGCTGCTCGGCCGAGAGCGCGGGGCTCTTCAACACCCGCTCGCGCGCGAAGCCCTCGGCCTTGCCGCTGGCGAACTCGGTGATCTCTTTCGAGATGCGCACCGAGCACCAGTCGTGGCCGCACATCGCGCAAAAATCGGTGTCCACGTCCAGATCCTCGTCGTGCAAGGCGCGGGCATAGTCACCGTCGAAGGCGAGCTCGAAGTGCTTCTCCCAGTTGAGCGCGGCGCGGGCCCGCGTCAGGTCGTCGTCCCAGTCGCGGCTCCCGGGAATGCCCAGGGCCACGTCGGCGGCATGAGCGGCGATCTTGTAGGCGATGCAGCCCTGCTTCACGTCGTCGCGCTTGGGTAGCCCCACGTGCTCTTTCGGGGTCACGTAGCAAAGCATCGCCGCCCCGTGATACGCGGCGGCGGTTGCGCCGATGCAGCTGGTGATGTGATCGTAGCCGGGGAAGACGTCGGTGACGATCGGTCCCAGAACGTAGAACGGCGCGCCGTGACACAGGCGCCGCTCGAGCTTCATGTTGAACTCGATCTGGTCGAAGGGCACGTGCCCGGGGCCCTCGATCATCACCTGCACGCCCTTGCGCCAGGCGCGCTCGGTGAGCTCACCCAGCGCCGCGAGCTCCGCAAGCTGCGCTTCGTCGCTGGCGTCGGCCAGCCCGCCCGGCCGAAGGCCGTCGCCCAGCGAGAACGCCACGTCGTACCGCCGCATGCAGTCGCAGATCCGCTCGAAGGCGGTGTACATCGGGTTCTGTCGACCGTGGACCAGCATCCATTTGGCCAAGAGCGAGCCCCCGCGGCTCACGATGCCGATCACTCGCTTTTGCACCAGTGGCAGGTGCTCGCGCAGCACGCCCGCGTGGATGGTGAAATAGTCGACCCCCTGCCGAGCCTGGTGCTCCAGGGTTTCCAGGATCACCTCTTCGGTCAGATCTTCGAGCTTGCGGCCGAGGATCATCGAATAGATCGGCACCGTGCCGATCGGCACGCTCGAAGCGCGGATGATCGCCTCGCGACACGCATCCAGATCGCCACCGGTCGATAGGTCCATCACGGTGTCGGCGCCCCAGCGCACCGACCAGCGCATCTTCTCGACCTCTTCGTTGGTGCCACTGGACACCGGCGACGCACCCAGGTTGGCGTTGACCTTGGTGCGGCTCGCGCGGCCAATGGCCATGGCGTCCAGGCCGAAGCCCAGGTGGATGCGGTTGGCCGGGATGATCATCCGACCGGCCGCGACCTCGTCGCGCACTTGCTCGGGCGTCAGGTGCTTCTCGCGCTCGGCCACGCGCCGCATCTCGGGCGTGACGGTGCCGAGCCGCGCGTGCTCGAGCTGGGTGACGGGGACGAACCCATCCGGCGCTTTGGCGAAGCCATCCGCCGCACGCAACCAGCCTTCGGGCAAGAAATCCCACGCGGTCTTCTCGCTCGGCGGGGGCATGCCTGGCGTGTCCGGCGACGAGAAGGCGAGCGGGCCGCCGACGTCGGCGCGGTCGGCGAACGACCCCGGGGTCGTCCCAGAGAGTTCGGTCGAGGGGTTTCCGGCGCCGCGGAGCGGCAGGGTCCAGACAGGCATGATCGCGATCCTTCCCGTCGCTCGAAGGGAGTGGGACGCCGGGATCGCCGGTCGTCGCATTCCTCCGCTGGTCCGAACCAGATCAGGTCTTGCGGGTTCTTCTCAGCTGCCCCGAATTGGGACCGCGCCCCGAGCGACTGCGGATTCGTAGACTAGAAGCCCCGTCACCGCCAGGGCAGAGTCCCGTTCGTGCGGAAGATCGCGATGATCGCGCGCTGGAAGCCGGTGCACCTGGGGCACGCCGCCGTCCTCCGCGCCCTGGTCCGTTCAGCCGATCACGTGGTCCTGGGCATCGGCAGCTCCAACAAGCGCGACGTCCACAACCCGTTCACCGCCGCGGAAACCCGCGAGATGCTCGATCGGGTGCTGAGCGACGATCGCGCGCGGTGCACCGTCCTGGACGTGCCCGATCTGGGGGACCCACCGCGCTGGCGACTGATGGTCCGCGAGATGCTCGGCCCACTGGACGCTTTCGTCACCGCCAACGCCTGGGTCCAGGGCCTGATGCGAGACGACTACCCGGTGATTCACCCGGTGACCCTGCTCGAGCCCGCAGAGCGGGTGAAGGTCACTGGAACGATGGTTCGCCTGGCCATGGCGCGCGGCGGCGACTGGCGCGCGCTGATCCCCCCCGCGGTGGCCGACTACCTGGAGAGCCGCGGCCTGGTCGAGCGCTTCGTCCGTGAGTTCGGGCTCGAGACCCTGAGCCTGATGCCGGTGCGGTGACGACCCACAATGTGGGTCGGTTTCCACCCTTGTGACGCTCGCTGGCGGTCGACTATG
>Ga0073899_10001487_pt1 | contig 21488 bp, 15 predicted proteins | sample KloWWTmetaKNB5Ph_FD_88975 | JGI IMG/M metagenome (GOLD analysis project Ga0073899, IMG submission 88975) | Active sludge microbial communities from Klosterneuburg, Austria, studying microevolution and ecology of nitrifiers - Klosterneuburg... | ecosystem: Engineered > WWTP > Aerobic digester >... | reverse complement strand
TGTGACCCCTGCCGTGTGAAAGCAGTGCTCTACCGCTGAGCTAACCGCCCGAATTCGATGCCCGGATTTCGGGGCGCGGACTATACGAGGAGGGCGTGCTGGGGTCAACCGGACTTGTGCCGGGTGCGTGGCGCTGATGCTGCATGCACGATGGTTGTAAGGAAGCCGCGCAGCGCTGGCGATCGTTTCGGCTAAGGTTCACCACTGCGCACTAGACTCGACCCACGATTGGTTTCGGAGATGGATCATGATGCGACGTTTCGGTGTACTGGGCTTGATTCTGGCGGGCGCCTGCGGTCTGTTCGCCGATGTCGTCGTGGCTGCCGAGGATGGTTACGTGATCCGATGCCAGTCCAAGCGGGAGCGAGACAATTACTGCACCGCCGATACCAGCGGCGGCGTCAAGTTGCGGCAAGTGCTGAGCGGCGCGGCGTGTATCGAGGGTGATAGCTGGGGATATGACAAGACCGGTATCTGGGTGCGCAAGGGTTGTCGCGCCGACTTCGATGTACCGCGCGCCTACAGCAGTGGCCGCGGCTGGAGTTCACAGCGTGGCTATGGGCGCTATTTCCGCGATGGTGAGCGTGCACAATCGGGCGGCGCCGAACGCGTTGTCTGCGAAGCCAAGGGCAAGGGCCGCGTGGTCTGTCCGGTGGACGGATTGAAGAATGTCAATTTGGTCTACGAACGCAGCCGCGAACGTTGTCGGTTCCAAGTCAGTTGGGGTTTCGATGACAAGGCGATCTGGGTCGAACAGGGTTGTCGCGCCGAATTCCTGGTGAACTGATCAGCGCAGTGATTTCTTCGCGCTTACTTTTTTCGCGCGTACTTTCTTCGGCTACTTTTTTCGGTGACCGTCTTTTGGCTGCCGCCTTGCGCGTTGCTGCGACCGGCGTCGCCACCGGCTTGCGCTTCGGCTTAGCGGCAACACTCGTAGGAAGTAAGGGCACTTCGGCGGTCGGTGCCAGTTGCATCATGCGTTCGCGCCAGCCGGACATCATGTCGAACGCCTGGTCGACCGCGGTGCGTGCAGATTTGGTCGCCCAGTCAGTCAGTTGCACAGGATTGATCAGTACCGCTGAGCGCATCAGTTCCGGCCATTGCTTGAGGCTGGCCTCGCGCATCTTGCAGAGCTTTTGGGCGCGACCGCCGATGGCGTAGGTCACGGCGATGTTCGTCGCCGCCGCCGTGCCGATTTTCGCCAGCGGCCAGGCCTTGATCAACAAGCGGGCGGCCAAACCTTTGCCGAGCGTCTCAGCAATGATCTGGCCGGTGCGCTTGGCGATTTCATCGGCGCCGATGTTGGTTGCGGCAATGCCGAGCACGGCGACCTTTTCGGCACCTGCCGGCAATTCGAATTCGTACAGCGCAAACGTTTCCAGCACCAATTCGGCTTGCAGCACGCTGACCAGCGCCGTGTCGGCCAATGGCCCGAGCGCGAATGCGGCGAGCCGACCAACGCCAGGGATCGCGCCGGTCAGTGCAGACAAGGCCCCGACTGCGCCCGACTGCAGGCATTTCGAGCGCACCAGCATGCGGTGAAGGGCGTCGCGTGCAGCGCGCGGATGCTGTGCCCGCAGGCGTTCGACGCGCTTGACCGCAGCTTCGCGATCAGCATGAGTGACGGCGTCCCACAACGAGAGTTTGGATTGGCGCATAGCCCAATCATGACCAGAGTAGCCGCCGTTCGCCACGGATGCGGGCGGTGTCGTCCTTCGCTACGCTTCTCGACCAGATTCTGGAATCGCATGATGATCGACTACGACCGCTATGACCGCATCCGCGCCGTGCAATGGCAGGGCGATGCGCTGCGACTGCTGGATCAGCGGGTATTGCCGCTGCGCACCGAATTCGTCACCTGCACGTCGGCGGACGATGTGGCATTGGCGATTCGCAATCTGACTGTGCGTGGTGCGCCGGCGATTGGTATTGCGGCGGCCTATGGCGTCGCACTTGCGGCGCGGGCGGCAGCGGATGCTGTCACTGGCCAAGTGCCGGCCGATGCTTTGCGTGCAGCATTCGCCGCACTGCGTGCGTCGCGACCGACTGCAGTGAACCTGTTCTGGGCACTAGATCGCATGGCGCGTGTGCTTGGCGATATCACTAGCGCCGACCGCTTGGCGCACGAAGCCATCGCGATCGAGCGCGAGGACTTGGCCGCGAACCGGCACATGGGTGAATTGGGCGCGGCATTGATCGACGCAAATTCCGGCGTGCTTACGCATTGTAATACCGGCTCGCTGGCGACGGCAGGCTTCGGAACGGCGCTCGGCGTGATTCGCGCCGCGTATGCGCAAGGCAAACTGGCGCGCGTGTTCAACACCGAAACGCGGCCGTGGCTGCAAGGCACGCGATTGACCGCATGGGAGCTGCTCACCGACGGTATTCCGGCGAAGCTCATCGCCGACGCCGCCGCTGCCCACCTGATGTCGACCGGTGCGGTGCAATGGGTCGTGGTCGGTGCCGATCGTATCGCTGCGAATGGCGATACCGCGAACAAGATCGGTACCTTGCAACTGGCCGTCGTGGCGCGTCATTTCGGCGCGAAGTTGATGGTGGTTGCGCCGAGTTCAACAGTCGATATGGCGATGCCGAATGGGCGTGAAATTCACATCGAATTGCGCGAGCCGCGGGAACTGCTCGAACACGCCGGGCAGCGCGTTGCGGCCGCAGGCGTCGACTCCTGGAACCCGGTATTCGACGTGGTACCAGCAGCGCTGATTGACGCCATCGTGACCGAACGTGGCGTGATTGAGCGACCAGACCAAACGAAGATGTTGCGGATGTTCGGAAACGCCTGAAAATCCGGGCTTCCAGACCCTGTTTCCTGCTAGAATCGACCGCTTCGCGCTGCCCCTTTTCAGTCCTCCCGGGAAGCGTGCAATCGATTGATTCTGATGGGATTCCTGATGTCTGAGTTCGCCAAGGAAATTATCCGCGTCAACATCGAAGACGAGATGCGCCAAAGCTACCTCGATTACGCCATGAGCGTGATTGTCGGACGCGCACTTCCCGATGTTCGCGACGGTCTCAAACCAGTACATCGCCGCGTGTTATTCGCGATGAACGAACTTGGCGCGCATAGCAACAGGCCGTACTACAAATCGGCGCGTATCGTCGGTGACGTGATCGGTAAATATCATCCGCACGGCGATGCGTCGGTCTACGACACACTGGTGCGCATGGCGCAGCCGTTCTCGTTGCGCTACATGCTGGTTGATGGGCAGGGTAACTTCGGGTCGGTCGACGGCGATTCGCCGGCGGCGATGCGATACACCGAAGCGCGTATGGCCAAACTCACCCATGACCTGCTCGCGGATATCGACAAGGATACCGTCGACTTCACGCCCAACTACGACGAGAAGGAGCTGGAACCGACGGTGCTGCCGACCCGGGTTCCGACCCTGTTGATCAATGGTTCTGCCGGCATCGCCGTCGGCATGGCGACGAACATCCCGCCGCACAATCTCGGCGAAGTGATCGATGCCGCCATCGCGGTGATTGACGACCCCGAAATCAGCATCGATGCGCTGATGCAGTATGTGCCCGGTCCAGACTTTCCGACCGCCGGCATCATCAATGGCAGCTCCGGCATTATCGAAGCCTATCGCACCGGTCGTGGCCGCATTCTGGTTCGCGCAAAGGCCGATATCGAAACCGACAGCGACGGCCGTGACTCGATCATCGTCACCGAATTGCCGTACATGGTGAACAAAGCGCGGCTGATTGAAAAAATTGCCGAGCTGCACAAGGAAAAGAAGATCGAAGGTATTGCGCCTGATGGTTTGCGCGACGAGTCCGACAAGGACGGGATGCGTATCTTCATCCAGGTCAAGCGCGGCGAGCAGGCCGATGTGCTGTTGAACAACTTGTTCCAGCAGACGCAAATGGAAACCGTGTTCGGTATCAACATGGTGGCGTTGCTCGATGGTCAGCCGAAGGTGCTGAACCTCAAGGAGATCCTTGTTGCGTTCGTGCGTCATCGTCGTGAAGTGGTGACGCGCCGAACGATCTTCGAACTTCGCAAGGCGCGCAGTCGTGCGCACGTGCTCGAAGGATTGGCGGTCGCGCTCGCCAACATCGATGAAATGATCGAGTTGATCAAGACCTCGCCAAATCCGGCGGAAGCGCGTGAGCGTTTGCTCGCGAAGCGTTGGGCGCCAGGCTTGGTGCGCGCATTGCTCGGCGAAGCCGGCGCAGAGCTGTCGCGTCCGGAAGACCTTGCCGCGCACGAAGGACTGTTCGACGACGGCTATCAATTGTCGGAAGTGCAGGTCAAGGAAGTGCTCGACATGCGCCTGCAAAAGCTCACCGGGCTAGAGCAGGAGAAGTTGACCGACGAATACAAGGAACTGCTCGACGCGATTCGCGGCCTAATCGCAATCCTGACTGATCCAGCGCTGCTGTTGAGCCTGATCCGCGACGAACTGCTGGAGATGAAGGAAGCCTATGGTGACGAGCGCCGTACGGTCATTCAGCACAACCAGGAAGACTTGAAGAACGAAGATTTGATCGACAAGCAGGATCTCGTTGTCACGATGTCGCACTTGGGTTATGCGAAGGCGCAGCCGGTGACGGATTACCGTGCGCAGCGCCGTGGTGGCAAGGGCCGCTCGGCGACCGCGATCAAGGAACTCGACTTCGTCGAAAATATTCTGGTCGCGCACAGTCACGACACCATCCTCTGCTTTACCTCCGGCGGCCGCGTTTTCTGGCTGCGCACCTTCCAGTTCCCGATGGCTGGACCGAATGCGCGCGGTCGTCCGATCGTGAACCTGCTGCCGAAACTCGACGAGGGCGAAAAGGTCAACGCAATGCTGGCAGTACGCGAATACAGCGACGATCGCTTCGTGTTCTTCGCAACCCAGGCGGGTGTCGTCAAGAAGACACCACTCAGCGATTTCTCGCGGCCACGGTCGATCGGTATTCGTGCCGTCGAGTTGGACGAGGGTGATCGTCTGGTCGATGTCGCCATTACCGACGGTTCGCGCGATGTCATGTTGTTCGCGTCGAATGGCAAGGCCGTGCGTTTCGCGGAAGGCGCAGTGCGTGCGGTCGGACGCAGCGCCCGCGGCGTGCGTGGCATGACGTTGGCCAAAGGCGAGCGTGTGGTGACGATGATCGTCGCCGACGTCGGCGATATTTTGACGGCGACCGAACGCGGCTACGGCAAGCGCACACCGCTTGACGATTATCCGCGCAAGGGTCGTGGTACCCAAGGTGTCATCGCGATCCAGACTTCGGATCGCAACGGTGCGCTGGTCGGCGCGCTGCAGGTCACCGAAGCGTATGAAATCATGTTGATCAGTAACCAAGGTACGCTGGTACGCACCCGTGTCGGCGAAGTCGCGCAGGTTGGGCGAAATACCCAAGGTGTGACCTTGATCCGATTGCCGGCCGACGAGGCCTTGGTCGGTCTCGCCAAAGTCGAGTCGCTGCCGGATGAAGCGGACGGTGATGCTGCTGCCGAAGCGGACAGCGAAGGCACCGGCGAAGCGACGAACGCGCCGGAGAACGCCGGATGAGGTCAGTGCGGAACGGGTTGATCGCGTTGTTGTTGGGCGTCGGTTCGACCTTGGCACAAGCAGATGCCGGTTTGGCAGCAGAGGTCGCAGCGGCAACTCAGGCCCGTATGCAGGCCGCGCGAGATGCCGTGCTGCCCTATGTCGTGAGTATCTTTGTGGTGCGTGAAGACGCGGTGCAAGGGCGCGCCGAACTGCGCGTGTCGGCAGGCAGCGGTACGATCATTTCGCGCGATGGCCATGTCGCGACCAACGCTCATGTCACCGAGAACGGCAAGCGCTTCCGGGTCGTACTTGCGGACAAGCGCGAGTTGAGCGCGATTCTGGTTGGTGAAGATGCGTTGTCCGACATCGCCGTGCTGAAGATTCGTGACGTGCCGGATGCGGGTTTTCCATTCGCGCATTTCGCTGGCGAAAATAAGTTGCAAGCGGGTGACGTGGTGATGGCGATGGGCGCGCCCTGGGGTATGGCGCATTCGGTGTCTCAGGGTGTCGTCAACAATCCCGAACGGCTGCTGCTGTCGCTGTTCCAGGACGAGGCGGATTACGAGCAGCAACTGGGGCAGAATCAGCCGACGGCGCGCTTCTATGCCTGGATTCAGCACGATGCGTCGATTTCGCCTGGCAATTCTGGTGGCCCGTTAGTCAGCATGGACGGCGAGATTGTCGGCATCAACACGCGCGGGAATTCTTCGGGTGGCGATATGGCCTTTGCGATTCCGGCGCCGGTGGCCGCGACGATCGTCGCTGACTTGATTCGCGAAGGCACGGTGCCACGCAGCTTCTTTGGCTTCGGTGTGCGCTCGCTGAAGCGATCCGGATTCGACCGCGGTGTGTTGGTTAGTTCGGTGATTCGTGAGTCACCGGCGGCACTCGCCGGACTTGAAGCCGGCGATCGCATCATCGCCATTGATGGCGAAGCGGTGACCGTCGCCGAACCGGAACAGGTGCCGCCTTTCCTGCGCGCGATGACCGAGCGCCGGATCGGTTCGCCGATGGCGGTGACGCTGTCGCGCGATGGTCTTGAGCGCAAGGCAAAATTAGTGTCGACGACCTATCCGCCGGACCTCGGTCACGATCTGGAAGTGAAGGCGTGGGGCGTCACCTTTACCGAATTGACGCCCAACGTTGCCCGCTCGCGCTATCTCAATCGCGATGTGGGTTTGTTGGTCACCGGGGTGTTGCCGGGCAAGCGCGTGGCGACCGCACATCCGCCGTGGCTGGTCGGTGACGTTGTGCACGCCATTGACGGTAAGCCGGTCGGTAGCCGTGTCGATATGCAGGCGCTGGATCTGGATAACGGTGGTGCAGCGCCGCGTCGCGTCGTCGAGATTGAACGTAATGGCGCGCAGTTGCTGAGCGTCCTCGACGCCAAGCCAGTGCGTGACGAGGACAAAAAGCTGCGCGAGTTGCCGAAGGCTTGGATTGGTATCGAAACCCAGCCGATTACGGCGACCACGGCGGCACTGATCGGCGGGCCAGCCACTGGCGGTTATCGCATTACGCGCGTTTACGACGGTGCACCAGCGGCCAAGGCGGGCGTGCAAGTCGGCGACGTGCTGACCGCATTGGCGGGTAGCGCGGTGCCGGTCTCGGGCGACATCGGCGATGAACCCTTGCAGCAACGCATCCGCGAAGCCTTGCTGGATGAACCCTTGCAACTCGATTTGTGGCGCGCCGGCAAATTGATCCAGTTGGGCGTCGCACCACTGGCGGCACCGGCGCCGGTATCGTCGTTGAAGTCGCGCACCATCGACTGGCTTGATCTCGGTGTGCGCAATATCGGTTTCTACGATCGCGTTGCGCGTAGTATCGCGGCCGACAGCAAGGGTGTGATTGTCGACAATGTCGCGTCGGGTGGTCTGGCTGGCCTTGCGCATCTCGCCACCGGCGACGTCATCCTGCGCGTGGATGGTGAAGTCGTGCCCGATGTCGATCGTTTTGAACAACTGACTGATCGCAAATCGCGCCGAGCCGGCACGCCATTATCCTTTTTGGTGCTCCGCGGTTCACGCACGCGCCTGTTGTACCTCGATGCCGAATGGGAGATGGGCCGATGAAGTCGATATTCCGTGGCATGGTTGTCGCACTGGCGGCATGGTTGCTGGTGCCATGCGCCGATGCCAGCGAATCCGATGATGAAACCCGGGCAGTATTCGCACACCTGCTGAAGACCCATGCCGACAGCATCGTGCGCGTCAGTTTCGTGATCGTGTCGGCCTATGGCGGTCAGGAGCAGCGTCAGGAATCCAGTGTCACTGGTGTCATTGTTGACGCAGCAGGTTTGGTCTTGGTGCCAAAACTCGTCGTCGATCCGAGCTTCCCTGGCATGAGCCGCATGAGTGCCGACCAAAAGATGAGCTTCAAGCTTGAATCACGCGACTTCCGCGTGTATTTCGCCGGCCAAGACCAACCATTCGAAGCGGAAGCGTTGACCACCGACGCCGATCAAGGCATTGCTTGGCTGCGCATCACCGCAGCGAACGCGAAGTTGCTGAAGCCGGTTGATCTGAAGCAGCGCGCGGGCGCTGATCCAGGCACGGCCTACTACGTGCTGGAACGTCTTGAAGAACGCTACGGCAATGCCCCGATCGTCTCGTGGGGCGTGATCCAAGGCAGCGTGTCGGTGCCACAGCAGGCGCACGTCGGCACCGGAGCAGCAGGGCTGGCCTTCAATGCCGAAGGCGAGGTACTCGGCTACGTGTCGGTGGACTTTGACGAAAGCGACAGTGCCGCCACGACTACTCGGCAGAATCCGCGCATGCTGCTGACCTCGGCTGCGCGCCTTGCGTCGGCCACGCAGCGTGCGAAGTCCTTGCTCGATTCGGAATAACGACGCTCAGAGGTTCTCGAGGACGTGCTCGGCGGCAGAGACTTTGAACTCACCGGGCGCCTCGACGAACAACTTCGTTACCACGCCATCTTTTGCAATCAGCGCGAAACGCTTCGAGCGCAGGCCCATGCCGAAGGCAGTGGCATCCATCTCCAGACCCAACAACTTTGAGAATGCGCCGTTGCCGTCGGCGAGCATCAGGATGTCTTGCGGCGCGTTTTGGCTTTTTGCCCACGCATCCATCACGAAGGCGTCGTTGACAGCCATGCAGGCGATGGTGTCGATGCCGCGCGCCTTGATCGCATCGAGGTGCGTCACGTAGCCCGGCAGATGTTTGGCCGAACAGGTCGGTGTAAATGCACCCGGTACTGCGAATAGGGCGACGGTCTTGCCCGCGAACAGGTCGTCGGTACGCATGGCCTGAACGCCATCCTTGATGTAATTCAGTGTGGCAGAGGGGATACGGTCGCCGATTGCGATGGTCATGGTGCTGCTCCTGTTCATGGGGTGATTTACGCGCGCAGACGCATGGAACTGCGGTCAAAGCGTCGCGTTTCAAGGGGCTTGAAGTGGCGCGCAGCATTCACATCTTGGCTCCGACGCGGCACGGTGCCGCATTTTGATGGAGAACCACCATGAGCCTGAATCGCTACACCACCCAACCTCAGTTCCGTGGCTTCGAAGGCGGCATGAAGCAACTGCTCGACCAATTTTTCACGCCCGAAACCGATGACCAGAGCAACGTCGTCACCAGCCAGTGGCAACCGCGCGTCGACATCAAGGAAGAGCCGAAGCGCTTCGTGATCGCTGCGGATATCCCGGGCGTTGATCCCAAGGACATCGAGATTCACATGGACAAGGGCGTGCTTACGCTGAAGGGTGAGCGCAGCGCCGAGACGCGTTCGGAAGACGGCAAGTTCACGCGTGTGGAACGCGTGCACGGCAGCTTCCACCGCCGCTTCGCATTGCCGGACACCGCCGATGCCGAGCAGATCAGCGCCAGCGGCAAGCACGGCGTGCTCGAAATCGTGATCCCGAAGAAGGCCGACGCTGCGCCGCGCCGAATCGCGATCAATAGTTGATCGCAAGATAGGATTTCCGGCGCCCGCGGCGAGTAATCGTTTGCGGGCGCCGTGTTTTGTGCTGGATTGGTTTGCGAGACTGGCGCGCATCGTCCATGCTCTTCCTCATGGCAAAGGATTGAATGATGAAGTTCAGCGATTACTACGAAGCGCTCGGCGTCGGTGAGGGCGCAACGACCGATGAAATCAAGTCGGCCTACCGCAAACTCGCGCGCAAATATCACCCGGACGTGAGCAAAGAGAAGGACGCCGAAGAGCGCTTCAAGGCGATCAACGAAGCGCACGAGGTGCTCAAAGACGATGACAAGCGCAAGGCCTATGACCAACTGAAGCGTCGCGGGTTTCGCTCGGGCGATGATTTCCGTCCACCACCGGATTTCGGTCAAGGACAGGATTTCAATTTCGGCGACAACGATGGTGCTGGATTCAGCGATTTCTTCGAATCGTTGTTTGGCGGCGGCGGTGGACGCGCGCGGCGCGGCCCGACGCGACGTGGCCGTGATCTCGAAGCGCGGCTGTCGGTGCCGCTCGAAATGGCCTATGCCGGTGGCACACAGCGCGTCTCGGTGACGCGCCGCGACGGGCCAAAGACATTGGACGTGCGTATTCCTGCCGGTATCGCCAACGGACAGACGATCCGACTTGCGGGACAAGGCGAGCCAGGCCCGGCGGGTAGTGGTGATTTGTTGATCAGTGTCGAAATCGCGCCGCACCGCTGGTTCGAACTGGACGGCCGCGACGTGATTCTGAAACTTCCGATCGCCCCGTGGGAAGCAGCACTGGGGGCGACCATTGATGTGCCGACACTGGCGGGGCGCGTCAGCTTGCGCATTCCCGAAGGATCGCAGAGTGGCCGCAAGATGCGCCTGCGCGAAAAAGGCTTGCCCGGACAGCCATCGGGCGATCAATACGTACTGCTAGATGTGCAAACGCCGCCGGCATCAACCGATGCGGAGCGGCGTTCTTATGACTCGTTGCGCGACGCGTTTCCGGCGTTCAAGCCGCGCGCCGCGCTCGAATGATCACTTCGGCAGTAGCTCGTTGATGGTCGTGGCCAGCTGCGCCTCATTGATCGGCTTGGTCACGTAGGCCTTCGCACCTTGGCGCATACCCCAGACCTTGTCGGTTTCCTGATCCTTGGTCGTGACCAAGATAACCGGGATATGACTAGTCTTCGGATCTTTGCTGATTTGGCGCGTTGCTTGGAATCCATTGAGATTCGGCATGACCACATCCATCAAGATCAAGTCGGGCAATTCGCGCTTGGCGACTTCAATGCCCTGCTGGCCGTCTTCGGCGGTAATGACGTCATGTCCAAGTTTCTGCACAACGCGGCGCAGGCCTTCGATCTGTGACGGTGAATCGTCCACGATAAGAATGCGACCCATGGCTCCCTCGTTGCGTATGATTTTCGTTGTTGTTGCTGAACCCGTCAAAACCGCACCAAGGTGCGTCCAAACGAGCCGCCGGAAAGCATCGTAGCAAAAACGCCGTCCAATTCATCCAACGTTGCTGTCTTCGTGAGAATCGTTTCCAAGTGTTTCGGTCGCCACATCGTGGCCAGACGCTCCCACAACGTGCGGCGGATGTTGTAGGCAGTGCCGGCCGAGGCGATGCCGAGGATGCTGACACCGCGGATGATGAACGGCATCACCGTGGTCTGCAGACCGCTGCCGCCGGCCATGCCACAGCTGGCGATGTTGCCGTATGGGCGGATTACCCGGGTCAGCGCGGCGAGCAGGTCGCCCCCGACGTTGTCGACCGCGCCGGCCCAGATCGCGGTTTCCAGCGGGCGTAGACCAAGATCGAGTTGACCGCGGGCGATGCACTGTTTTGCACCGATGGCGATCAGTGCGTCGAATTGGTCCGGCTTGCCGCTGATTGCGTGGACCTCGTAGCCGGCCGTGGCAAGCAGGTCGATCGCGAGCATGCCGACGCCGCCAGTGGCCCCGGTGACGACGATCGGGCCCATTTCTGGCGTCTGTCCGTTCGCCTCCATGCGGTACAGCGACAACGCAGCGGTGAAACCGGCAGTACCGAGGATCATCGCTTCGCGCAAGCTGAGGCCCGGCGGTAACGGGATGGCCCAGGCCGACTCGACGCGGGCAAATTCGCTGTAACCACCGTCGCGGGTTTCCGATAGCCCACAGCCGGTGACGAGCACCGCGTCACCTTCTTTGAATCGTGGGTCAGCGGATTGCATGACATGACCGGCGACATCGATGCCGCCGACCAGCGGATATTGGCGCAGGATTCTGCCTTGGCCGCTGCCGGCGAGCGCGTCTTTGTAGTTCACGCTCGAATACGCGGTGCGGATCAGTAGCTCGCCCGGCATCAACGCGTCGATCCCGATGTCATCGATGCGTCCGTGTGCCGACTGGCCTTGGCTGTGCACGCGATAAGCGCGGAATCGTTCGGGCAGGGTCATGGGCGGTTCCATTGCGGTTGAGCCGGCATTATCGCGGGCTGCCGCAATCATTTGCACGCGTCTGCCAGCGACAGCGGCATAATCCGGCGACGAATCAAGGACCCGATGCGATGAGCGAGGGCTCACGCCCCGTCTGCTTGATCTTCAGCGCCGACCCTGCGTTTCAAGATGCGGTGAGCGCGGCGCTTGCTGCACTGGATGCGCGGCTTGAGCGCGTTGACGATGCCGGTGACGCGCTGGTCGCGCTAACGGCGGCGACGGCGCACTGCGCTGTAGTTGATCTTGGTCAGGCCGAGGTTTGGTCAGCGGTGGTCGAGAACCTGCGGCGGATACCCGACCTCAATGAGGTTCCGCTGCTGTTCATTGCCAACAGCGCCGAGGCAGTTGATCGCTTGCTGGCGGAACCGCCGGAAGGTCATTGGGACCTGATGCGCCAGCCACTGCACCCGCGCTGGCTGTGCGCCAAGGTTGGACACCTGATTCACACCGAGTTGCGGGTTGCACGCAGTGCGGCGCAGTCTGAAGCGCAGTTGGCGATGATCGATGCGTTGCCGGCGCAAGTCTGCGTGGTTGACGCGCAAGGCCATATCCTGATGGGTAACCGCGCTTGGCGATTGCATGAAGGCATCGCCGACGACGTGGTGGTTGGCCGGCATTACCGGGATTTTTGCGAACGCATCGCCGGTGACGGCAACAATCATGCTGCAGACGTGTGTCGTGGGCTGACCGATGTGCTGCGCGGCGACTGCAAGCGCTTCGAGCATGAGTATTGTCTCGACCAAGGCGAGCGCGAATGCCGATACTTTCTGCTGTCGATCGTGCCGCTTGGTGCCGATGGCGGTGCGGTGATTTGCCGCTTCGACACCACGCACCAGAAGCGTGCCGAGACCGAGCGTCTGGATGCGACGCGGCATCTTGAGATGGTGATGGATGCCGTGCAGTTGAATCTGTTTGAGTACGACCTTGCGACCAGTCGTCGCATCGTCGGTATGCGCGATCTGGAATTGTTCGGCGACCATCCGGTCGATTTGGCCGATATGCGTGAGCGTTTCGTGCATCCTGATGACGGCGACCAGTTCACTCTTGCCTTGAATGCGGTGATGGCGGGTGAGGATCAAGGCAGCATCGAATATCGCGTGGGTACCGGCATCCACCCACGATGGCGCTGCGTGGTTGCGCGGGTAATCGGGCGCGACGCGCAGAGCCCGGGACGGTTGGTTGGTGCGAGTTGGGACGTCACTGCCCGCAAGCTGGCGCAGATCGAATCTGAGCGTATGGCCGCGAGCCGCACGCTGGCCCTGGATGCCGGTCGGTTCAATGCGTGGGAATGGGACTTCCTGCTGCGACGTGGCTCCGGCGGCGAACGCGACATCGACCTGTTTGGTCGCAAGATCGAGTTCGGCGAACAACTGGTCGCGCTGACCCATCCCGACGATCGTGAGCGCGTCCGCGCGCTATGGGGCGACGATGCGGTACCGGTGGACCGGTTCGAGATCGAGTTCCGTGTTGTGCGCGGCGATGGCGACGTGCGCTGGATCAAGGCCGTGGGACGGTTGGAGCGTGATGCCCGCCAAGCGCCCCTGCGTCAGGTGGGCTTGTCTTGGGACATCACCGAGCAGAAGCGCGCGGACATTGCGCTGCGCGATTCCGAGGCACAGTTGCGGCGTGCCCTCGACGCCGCACGCATGGTCTCGTGGGAGTGGGATTTGGCAAGCGGTACGCGCCATGCCATTGGCGACGACCTCGCGGTACTTGGTGAATCACCAGCGACCATCCACACAGCGAAGACACGCGTGCATCCGGACGATCTCGAACGCCACCAAACCGATATCGACCAGAGCTTGCTCACCGGCAACGATTATCAGAGCGAATTCCGCGTAATTTGGCCGGATGGCAGCGTGCACTGGCTGCTGTCGCGAGGCACGCCGATCCACGACGCGGAAGGGCGTGTCGTGCGCTTGTCCGGACTGGTCTGGGACATCACTGCGCGCAAGGCAGCGGACAATGAACTGATCGAGAGCCGGCGCTTGCAGGAACTGGCTATCGAAGGTGCTGGCCTGAATATCTGGGAGATCGATTTGCGCAGCGGTATCCGCCGTGGCGGCCCGCGTGATATCGACTTCTACGGTTTCATTCCGGCCACGCATGACGATTTCGCTAGAATCGTCGGACCCGAGGACGTGGCGCGGCTTGATGCCGCGATGCAACGCGCGATCGCTGACCAAGGTCACTACGAAGTCGAATACGGCGTACGCAAGGCTGATGGACAGCGCCGCTGGTACTCGGCACTCGGACAACTGGTGCGTGGCCCGGACGGCCGACCGGACAAATTGGTCGGCGTCACCTACGACATCACCGCGCGCCGCGAACAGTCGCACGCCATGGCGCTGGCGCTTGAAGCTGCAGAGCAGACGTCGCGCGCAAAATCCAGTTTCCTCGCAGCAACCAGCCACGAGTTGCGTACACCGATGAACGCTGTGCTCGGCATGACGCGGTTGCTGGTTGATACTGATCTCGACACCCGTCAGCGCGACTTGCTCGATACCATTCGCTCCAGTGGCGACTTGTTACTGCGTCTGATCAACGATGTCCTCGACTTCTCGCGGATCGAGGCCGGCGAAATGCCGATCGACGTGACCGAGTTCGACACCTTGGCCTGTATCGAGTCATCGATCGAAATCGTCGCGCAACAGGCGGAAGCGAAAGGACTGGATTTGTTCCTCGATGTTGCGCCGGAAGCGTGCCGGCGCGTGCGTGGTGACCCAACCCGGCTACGCCAGATCCTCGTCAATGTTTTGGTCAACGCGATCAAGTTCACCGACCACGGCGAAGTGCGCCTGACCGTGTCGGCGCGACCGCGTAATGACGGCACGGTGGAATTCGATTTCCAAGTCAGTGATACCGGCATCGGCATGAGCGACGAGCTGATCGAGCAGGTATTCCTGCCATTCCGTCAGGGGGATGGCTCGATGACGCGACGGCACGGCGGTACTGGCCTCGGTCTGGCGATCTGCCGGCGCCTGGCCGAGTTGATGAAGGGTGAGATTGGCGCGTCCAGTCTGCTCGGTGAAGGCAGCCATTTCGACATTCAATTGCCGTTTGACGACCACGGCAGCGCGCTTCCGAATATTGGCAATGTGCAGGTGATGGTGGCATCACCACATCGTGCGTCACGTGAAGCTGCGGTGTCGCAGTTACGCCGCTTTGGCGTGTCAGTCATGAGCTGCAACGCCAGCGACCCGGTGCCTGATGCGATCTTGCTCGAGCAACAATTGCTGCTGATTGATGATCGACTGTTCGCTGACGATCCGGAATGGATCGACGACATGTTCGCGCGTCATCAACGCGATCCGGCGATCGCGCGCATGCTGTCCTTGCGCGACGTCACGCAGCGCATTTTGCCGGATTGGGTGCGCGATCTCGGCACGATCATTCGGCCTGTTCGGCTGAGCGTGCTATTCGGGTTGTTGCACGAGTTTGATACCTCGCCCAAGACGCTGGTTCGCGGCGCTGGTGTACAAGCGATCGTCAAGCTATCAGAGCGGCATCCGCTCAGCATCCTCGTGGCCGAGGACAACCTGATCAACCAGATGTTGCTGCAGATGATGCTGGAAGCGTTGGGTTACAGCTGTGACATTGCGAACCACGGACGCGACGCATTGGTCGCATTCGAGAAGCAATCCTACGATTTGATTTTGATGGATGTCGAGATGCCGGAAATGGACGGTATCGAAGCGTCGCGTGCGGTACGACTGAACGTCGGGCATCAAGATGCACCTCAGATTGTGGCGGTGACCGCGCATGTGCTTACCGGCAGTCGCGAACGGTTCCTCGCTGCGGGCATGAATGACTTTGTCGCCAAGCCGATCATCATCGACGAACTGCGCGCCGCGTTGATCCGGGCACATGAGGCCAAGCTGAGATATCAGCGCACGACGATGGTCTAACGCAATCTGCCCGGACCGGACGGAGATGGTTACTCCGTTCGGTCCGGCGAGATCAATTCGCCTTGTGAATTGCGCGCTTGTCGACCGCGAGTGCGGCTTCATGCACAGCTTCCGACAAGGTCGGGTGGGCATGGCAGATTCGCGCGAGATCTTCGGCCGAGCCGTGGAATTCCATCGCGACGACCGCTTCGTGAATCAACTCGGAGACGCAGGCACCGACCATGTGCACGCCGAGCAGACGATCTGTTTCGGCATGCGCGATCACCTTGACCATGCCGGCAGGTTCGTTCATTGCGACGGCACGGCCGATGGCAGCGAATGGAAACGTACCAATTTTGTACGGCACACCGTCTGCCTTGAGTTGCTGCTCGGTCTTGCCAACCCACGACACTTCCGGTTCGGTGTAAATCACCCACGGTACGGTATCGAGGTTTACGTGGCCTGGTTTGCCAGCGATGATCTCGGCGACCGCGATACCTTCTTCCGACGCCTTGTGCGCCAGCATCGGGCCGCGCACGCAGTCGCCAACGCCCCAGACGCCTTCGGCACCGGTCCAGTTGTGTTCGTCAACAATGATACGACCGCGCTCGTCAAGTGCTACGCCGGTGCCGTCAGCAAGCAGTTTCTGGGTACATGCACGACGACCAACGGCGACCAGCAGCTTGTCGAATGCTTGCGTCTTTTCGCCGTCCTTGTCGGTCCAGGTCAGGTGAACTTCAGCGTTCTTGATTTCGGATTTCGAGCACTTCGCACCGAGTAGGATCTTCAATCCTTGTTTGTCGAACTCGCGCTTGGCGAGTTTGGCAACATCGGCATCAGCCGCAGCGAGAAAATCCGGCATCGCTTCGACGACGGTGACTTCGGCACCGAGGCGCTTCCACACTGAACCGAGTTCGAGTCCGATCACGCCAGCGCCGATCACGCCGAGGCGTTTTGGCACCGATGCAAAATCGAGTGCGCCAGCGTTGTCGACGATGTATTCACCGTCGAATTTCGCGAACGGCAGTTCGATCGGTACCGAGCCTGTAGCGAGGATGATATTGGTCGCCGCCAGCAGTTGCGTGCTGCCGTCATGTGCGGTGACTTCGACTCGGCGGTTCGGTAACAACTTGCCCCAACCGGCGTAGGGCGTGACCTTGTTGCCCTTGAACAGCATCGAGATGCCGCCGGTGAACTGCTTTACGATCTTGTCCTTGCGCCCAACCATCACGCCGACGTCGATGGCCGCGTTGTCGGCGCTAATGCCGTGGTCGTTGAAGGTGTGCGTGAGGTTGTGGAACTGCTTCGACGAATCGAGCATCGCTTTCGACGGAATGCAGCCGACGTTCAAGCAGGTACCACCGAGCGCGGGCTTTCCATCCTTGCCGATGAAGGCGTCGACGCACGCGGTTTTCAGGCCAAGTTGTGCCGCGCGGATTGCCGCGACGTAACCGCCGGGTCCACCGCCGATGATGATGACGTCAAATTGTTGGTCGCTCATGTCGTCAGAGTCCGAGCAGCATGCGGTGCGGGTTTTCGAGCTGATTCTTGATGTCGACGAGGAATAGCACCGCGTCCTTGCCGTCAATGATGCGATGGTCGTAGCTGAGTGCGACATACATCATCGGTGCGGCGACGACCACACCGTTTTCGACGATGGCGCGCTCTTTGATTGCGTGCATGCCAAGAATGGCGGATTGCGGTGGGTTAACGATTGGTGTCGAGAACAGCGAACCGAAAGTGCCGCCATTGGTGATCGTGAAGGTGCCGCCCTGCAGGTCTTCCAGCGCCAAACCGCCTTCGCGTGCTTTCTTGGCGTAACCGGCGATCGCCTTTTCGATATCGGCGAAACCCATGGTTTCGGCGTCGCGCAACACCGGCGTGACGAGACCCTTCTCGGTTGCTACTGCGATCGAGATGTCGCTGTAGCCGTGATAGATCACGTCATTGCCATCGACCGATGAATTGACGATCGGGTGGCGCTTGAGGGCGTCAGCAGCGGCTTTGACGAAGAAGCTCATGAAACCGAGCTTGATGCCGTGTGCTTTCTCGAAGGCTTCCTGTTGCGACTTGCGCATGTCGGACACGGCCTTGAGGTTGATCTCGTTGAACGAGGTCAACATTGCGATCGAGTTCTTCGCCTGCATCATGCGTTCGGCAATGCGTGTGCGCATACGCGTCATCGGCACACGCTGCTCGCTGCGCGGGCCCGCCGGTAGCTTTGCGACTGCGGCGGGTGCCGCCGGTGCCGGCTTGGCCGCCGGGGTCACAGCGCCGCCGCTCCGCATGAAGTTGACCAAGTCTTCCTTCGTGACCTGTCCACCACGGCCAGTGCCACTGACGTTGGCCGGATCGATCCGATTTTCCTCGGCGACGCGACGACCGGCCGGAGACAGCTCGGTAGCGCCGGCAGTTGCCGTCGGTGCTGCTGCTGGAGCGGCGGCGGGCGTAGCGATGCTCTTCGTTTGCACTGGGGCTGCGTCAGTAACTGCGCCAGGCTCGATCACTGCGATCAGTTCTTGCGAACCGACGATGTCGCCAGTGTTCTTGATGATCTGCTTGAGCACGCCATCCGCCGGCGCCGGAACTTCCAGCACAACTTTATCGGTTTCCAGATCGACCAGATTTTCATCGCGGCGCACGCTATCGCCAGGCTGTTTGTGCCAAGTGGCAATGACGGCGTCGGAAACCGACTCGGGCAGGACCGGGACTTTGACTTCGATGGACATGCTTGCGTCCTCTGTTATGCAAGTTGAATCGGGTTAGTCATGACTTTGGTCGCCGTTGAGCTTGGCTACCAAGGCTTGTTCGATCAGCGCGGCCTGCTCAACCACGTGGGTTGCATAGTGGCCGCAGGCGGGCGCTGGTGAGCGCACTCGACCGGCGTAATGCAGTTTGTGCTTGTCACCGAGGCAGGCGCGCAAGTGATGGCCAATCTGATACCAAGCGCCTTGGTTCATCGGCTCTTCTTGGCACCAGACGACGTCCTTCGCGGTGGCGAAGCGCTTCAATTCGGCGGTGAGTTCACTCCGCGGAAAGGGGTACAACTGCTCGACACGGACGATGGCGACGTCCTTCAGCGCGCGCTTCTCGGCTTCTTCGATTAGATCGAAATAGACCTTGCCACCGCAGACGATCACGCGCGTGACCAGCGCTGGATTCTTCGCATGGCTATCTGGAATGAGGCGTTGGAACGAACCGGAGGCCAGTTCATCCATGGTTGAGGTTGAGAGTTTGTGGCGCAGCATCGATTTCGGCGTCATCACCACCAACGGCTTGCGCACGTTACGAACCATCTGTCGCCGCAGCATGTGGAACATCTGTGCCGGCGTGGTCGGCGTGCACACCTGCATGTTGTTCGCAGCGCACAGTTGCAGGAAGCGTTCGAGGCGAGCGGAGGAATGCTCTGGACCTTGACCCTCATAGCCGTGCGGCAGGAACAGCGCCATGCCGCAGAGACGGCCCCACTTGGCTTCACCCGAGGAAATAAACTGGTCGATCACGACTTGGGCGCCGTTCGCGAAATCGCCGAACTGGCCTTCCCAGATCACCAGCGTCTGCGGGTCGGCGGTCGAGTAGCCATATTCAAAACCCATCACCGCCTCTTCGCTGAGTACGGAATCGATCACCGCTACTGACTTCGGGTTCTCGGCCAGTGCCCGCAGCGGGAAATGGGCTTCACCGGTTTTCTGGTCGTGAATGATCGCGTGGCGATGAAAGAAGGTGCCGCGTCCGGCGTCTTGACCGTCGACGCGCAGCTTGTAGCCGTCGTCGATCAGCGTCGCATACGCCAGCGTCTCCGCAAAGCCCCAGTCCATGCGTAGTTCGCCGTTGGCCATCCGGATGCGGTCGTCGTAGACCTTGGCGACGCGCGAATGCAACGACCAGTTCGCCGGAATGATGTTGATGCGGTCGGATAGCGTCTTGAGCTTGTCCGCAGCCATGCCGGTGACGACGTCGTCGTCGAGTTTGCCGTCGTGGAAATGGTGCCATTCGATATGCGGCAGACCATCGTCCGGCTTCGACAATTCCGCTACTGATTGCCCGGCATCGAGCTTGGCACGATAGCCATCGACCATCGCCTTGGCGTCGTCCGAGTTGATCACCGCAGCGCGCGCAAGTTGCTCGGCGTAGAGTTCACGCGTGGTCTTGCGGGCACGAATGTTCTGGTACATCAGCGGTTGCGTCGCCGCGGGCTCGTCGGCCTCGTTGTGACCGTGGCGGCGATAGCACACCAGGTCAATGACGATGTCGCGCGCAAATTGCTGGCGATACGCGAACGCCAGTTCGGCGACGAACAGGCAGGCTTCCGGATCGTCACCGTTGACGTGAATGATGGGTGCGCCAACCATCTTGGCGACATCGGTGCAATACAGCGTCGAACGCGTGTCGTCTGGGCGGCTGGTGGTGAAGCCGACCTGATTGTTCACGACGAGGTGCACGGTGCCACCGACCGCGAAACCGCGTGCCTGCGACATGTTGAACAGTTCCATGATCACGCCTTGGCCGGCAAAGGCCGAGTCGCCATGGACCAAGATCGGCAATACCTTGCTGCCGCTGTCGTCATTGCGGCGCGCTTGGCGCGCGCGTACCGAACCGGCGACGACCGGATCGACGATTTCGAGATGCGACGGGTTGAACGCCAGCGCCAAATGTACGGCGCCGCCCGGTGTCCGCACGTCGGCCGAATAGCCCATGTGGTACTTCACGTCGCCGGTGTGGGCAGGGTCGGTGTGGTGCGCGTGCTTGCCTTCGAACTCGTCGAACAGCAGCCCCGGCGCTTTGCCGAGGGTGTTGATCAAGAGATTGAGACGGCCGCGATGCGCCATACCGATGACGATTTCCTTCACGCCATCGGTGCCGGCGGTCTGGATCACGCCATCGACCATCGGGATCAGTGATTCACCGCCTTCCAGCGAGAAGCGCTTTTGGCCGACGTACTTGGTGTGCAGATAGCGCTCGAGTCCCTCGGCTGCGGTCAGGCGTTCGAGCAGACGCTGGCGCTTGCTGACATCGAAGCCGAATTGCCCGGCGGTGCGTTCGAGGCGGTCATAAAACCAACGCCGCTGCAGCGAGTCGCTGATGTGCATGAACTCGGCACCAATGCTGCTCGAATAGGTCGCTTTGAGCTTGTTCAGTAGGTCGCGCAGTGTCATGCGCGATGCGCCGACGAGCGAGTTGGTGGTGAATTCAGTATCCAGATCAGCGTTCGACAAGCCGTGGAAGGGCAGGTCGAGATCCGGCGCTTCCGGCTTGCTGGTCAAACCGAGCGGGTCGAGTGCAGCACCGAGATGCCCGCGCGAACGATAGGCGGTCACCAGCTTCAGCACTGCCGCCTGCTTTTCGGCGTATTCATTGCTAACGGGCGCGGCGGCCGCGATGTTGGGGCGCTGCTTGGCGGCTTCGACGAATCCTGCGATCACCGGACCATGTGCGCGATCGCCGGCTTCACGGCCTTTCAGGGAGTCGAAGTAACGCTGCCATTCTGCGCCGACGCTATTCGCGTCAGCCAGCCAGAGTTCATACAACTCGTCCATATACGCGGCGTTGCCGGTGCCGAGCTGGGACGACGCCCTGAATTGTTCAAGAAGACTCATGCCTGTCGCTCTGCTGCACATGCAGCGAAAAGATGAAGGGAATCCGGGGCTTGCGCGCTAAAATGGGGCTGCGCGAAAACGGCCCGCGATTATAGCCGGG
>Ga0073899_10001486_pt1 | contig 21501 bp, 19 predicted proteins | sample KloWWTmetaKNB5Ph_FD_88975 | JGI IMG/M metagenome (GOLD analysis project Ga0073899, IMG submission 88975) | Active sludge microbial communities from Klosterneuburg, Austria, studying microevolution and ecology of nitrifiers - Klosterneuburg... | ecosystem: Engineered > WWTP > Aerobic digester >... | reverse complement strand
GGGCAAAGCATTTCGACATCGTAGACGACACAGTCCTTTTCTTCGCGAAAGACGACAATCGCAAGACGTGGAACACGCAGTACGTCGCCTTCTCAGATGAGCAGATCGAATCCCAATACAACAAGTTTGAAGATGGAAGGCGATACCGATTGGTGACGCCAACAGCTGCCAAACCTGGCGGCGACACGCTCTATGAATGGAAGGGTGTGACGCCGCCGAAGGGACGTTTCTGGGCATATTCAAGAGCAAAGATGGAAGATTTCGATAAGAACGGTCGCTTGTACCACTCAAGCAGTGGTCAACCCTATATCAAGTATTTCCTAGATGAACGGCCCGGAGTTGCGGCTTCGACGGTTTGGCATGACATGTTGTTGGCACCGACGGCGAAAGAGCGTGTTGACTATCCAACTCAGAAGCCAGAAGCCCTGCTCGAGCGCATCATCAAAGCGAGCAGCAACGAGGGCGACCTCGTCGCTGATTTCTTCTGCGGCTCTGGTACCACCGCAGCGGTGGCCGAAAAGCTCGGGCGCAAGTGGATCGCTACCGATCTGGGCAAGTTCGGCATTCACACCACGCGCAAGCGGCTGATCGGCGTGCAGCGCGAGTTGAAGGCTGCCGAGAAAAATTTCCGTGCTTTCGAGGTGCTCAATCTCGGGCGCTACGAGCGCCAGGCCTACCTCAATGTCGGCGGCCGCTTGAACGCCAGTCAGCGCGAGCAGGCGTTGGCGCAGAAGGAGCGCGAGTTTCGGGAACTCATACTGCGCGCCTACAAGGCCGAAGCCTTCAACAACGACGGTTTCTTCCACGGTAAGAGCGGCGGCCGCCTCGTCGTGATCGGTCCGATCAATTTGCCCGTGGGCCGACTGTTCGTCGAAGAGGTGATCACCGAATGCCGCAAGCGCGGCGCTACCCGCGTTGACTTGCTCTCCTTCGATTTCGAGATGGGTCTGTTTCCAGCCGTGCTCGAAGAGGCCAAATCCAAAGGCATCGACCTCACCCCGAAATACATCCCAGCCGAAGTCTTCGACCGACGCGCCGTGGACAAAGGGCAAGTCATTTTCCACGACATCAGCTTCGTCGAAGCCACGCCACGCTATGCCAAAGGAAAATCAGCGCGCGACAAATTGACAGTGCAGATCGAACTGACCGATTTTTCGGTGTTTCACAGCCAGGGAATGAGCGAAGCGCTGATCGCTGCACTCAAGGACGGCAAGAGCGACGTCATCTGCGAGCACGGACAACTGATCAAGATCAGCAAGAACAAGGACGGCGCAATCAAGCGCAGCGTGCTTACCCAAAACTGGACCGACTGGGTCGACTATTGGGCCGTGGACTTCGACTACATGAGCCGCAGAGAAATCATCAGAGTGCCCGTGGGTGCCGGCATCGGCGGCGTGCTACCGGGCTTCGAGCACGGTCAGACAGAATTGCCGCTGGACTTCGAAGATCGTTGGACCGGCGGCTACATCTTCGAAAACGAATGGCAGAGCTTCCGCACCCGCAAGAACCGCGACCTCGACCTCAAGTCCGCGGAGCACACCTACGATCGCCCTGGTCGCTACACCGTGGCAGTGAAAGTGATCGACATTTTCGGCAATGACACGATGACATTGGTGCCGGTCAACGTGGGCTGATGGCGCCCGCGCCGCGTAACAGTGAGGCCAGCATGCCGATCCCGCTGCGCAGGGCGGCCCAATTCAAGCATTAGCGGCTTAGGGAGACATTTGTGACGATCATGTACTGCCAATCTTGCCACTCTGTGGCCGAGTGCAAAGTCGAGAGCCCGCAGCCAACGACGCGGACAATTTACTTTGAAGATCCCTACATGAACTCCTACGTCAGAGTGAGAACGTGCTCAAAGTGCGGTGGTTCATTTCAGACGTATGAGGTCGGAGAGGCTTCATTCAAAGCGATGCAAAATGCGTTGAGATGAGCGCGGCCTTAGGCGAGTTCATAGATCAAACGTGGGCGTCTTCGAGGGCGGAGTTCAAGGCTGGCCGAGCTTCGCTCGCCGAGAAAGAGGGCGCTACGGAACACAAGTTTGAAGATGACATGCGGAAGGAGCAGTCGTACCTTGGTGGAAATGTTGTATCGATCTTCCGGAATCGCGAAGCAAAGGACGAATAGCACCGCGGTCGCCGCAAACGATTCGATGCAGGTGACCTAACTCTCGCAATTTCGTGGAGTGGGCGTATGTCGAGTAGAGAATATTGGCGCAGTAGCTTCACGCTAGGCGTCGTGCCGTCTTCGTTTGCGCAGCATGTGAGAGTCCTGGGGTCCTTCCCCTGGGGAGTTAGGGCTGTCTGAAGCTCATGCTGAACCGGCACGTGATGAACACCAACAGGCAAGTGGATGATGCGCTTGCGATGCAACTGATCTCGATCCGCTTTCCGCGCTCGTTGATCGATGACTTAAAATTTATCGCTCAGCGCGAAAGTCTGGGCGGGTACCAGCCGCTGATCCGTCGCGTGATGATGCGCTTCGCGGCGAGTGAGTTTCGAGCGATTGCACGCGAAAAGCCGGATGGCATGCGTCCGCTGGATGGTCGCGACGACCAAGAAGTGTGCGCCGCGCGATGACGAATGGATCAACTCACGAATCCAAACAACGCGCGCACATGCGCAGCGCCGGCTTCGGCGAGTGCGGTGAGGCTGTAGCCGCCTTCAAGGGTCGAAACCACACGACCACCGGCATGACGGTGCGCGATCGCGACGATTTCACTCGTTAGCCATGCGTAGTCGGCGGTCTCGACATTGAGCCCGCCGAGCGGATCAAGGCGATGTCCGTCGAAGCCGGCGGAGACCAAGATCAACTGTGGTTGGAAGCGATCGACTGCTGGTAGCAACTGGTCATGCCATACCGCACGGAATTCGCGTGAACCGCTGCCGGCCGGCAGATGCCCGTTGAAGACGTTGCCGACGCCGCTCTCGGTCTGCGAACCGCTGCCCGGATACAACGGCCACTGGTGCGAGGACGCGAACAATACGCGCGGCTCACGCTCGAAGCAGTCCTGAGTGCCATTGCCGTGGTGCACGTCGAAATCGAGCACGGCGACGCGTTCCAGTCCGCGATCGAGTGCTTGGCGTGCTGCCAATGCGACGTTGTTGAACACGCAGAAGCCCATTGCGCGTTCTGGGGTAGCGTGGTGTCCGGGCGGCCGCACGGCGCAGAAGGCACGCCGCGCACGACCGTCGAGCACCGCGTCGACACCAGCCACAACCGCGCCGGCGGCACGCAACGCCGCTTCGAGCGAGTCCGCAGCAGGATGCATCAGTGTGTCGGCATCGAGCCGCAGCGACTGCACGTGCGGTGCATGCGCGAAGATTTGCGCGTATTCGATGCCGGCGTGAACACGGTCGATCAGGCTACGCGCCACCTGCGGTGCTTCGACGCGCGGAATTCCGGCGAATTCGGGCGCAGCGAGCGCGGTCAGCACTGCACGCAGCCGATCCGGTGATTCCGGATGTCCCGGACCCGGGAAATGCAGCAGGCAGGCCGGATGCGTGAGGATCATCGCCACCGTGTCCGGTCGGGTTCAGCCGCGCTTGCGGCGCTCATGTTTCCACAACACTTCACCGTGTCCTGCGGAACGCGCGAGTACACGCGCGATCACGAACAGCAGGTCGGAGACACGATTGAGGTAGCGGATGGCTTCCGGGCGAACAGCATCGTGATGCGACAGCGTGACCGTCTCGCGTTCGGCACGGCGCGCAATCGTTCGTGCCAGATGGCATTGCGCCGCCGCCATGCCGCCACCCGGCAGGATGAACTCCTTGAGCGCCGGCAGATCAACGTTGAGTTGGTCGAGCCGAGCTTCGAGGCGGGTGATGTCGGCTTCGTGCACCAGTTCGCTCCCCGGGATGCAAAGTTCGCCACCGAGATCGAACAACTCGTGCTGAATCTCGGTCAGCATGTCCTCGATTACCGGTGGTAGACCGCAGGCAAGCACTACGCCGATCGCGCTGTTCAACTCATCGACGGTGCCATAGGCGGTCACCCGCGCGCTGTCCTTGGACACCCGCGTGCCATCGCCGAGACCGGTCGATCCATCATCGCCGGTGCGGGTGTAAATCTTGCTGAGGCGGTTGCCCATCGCTTACGCAGCCGCAACCTGCAACGAACGGCGCGTCAGCAGTGCATGCGCGCCGAACAACACCGCCGAATAGACCATCACACCGGCGATCTGATTGCGGAAGAATGGAATCGCCGCGACATAGCATTCGACCAAGCCGTTGAAGGTCGGCGCGTACATGCCCGAACCGATCCAGACCGCAAAGTTGGTGACGATGAAGAAAAACAATGCGGCACCAAGGCCGAAACCAATCACACGCAGCGTAGAAATACGACCCGACAGGCGCGTACCCGCCAGTGCGATCACGGCCATGCAGGCGTAGACCAGCCACATGCCGGAATGGAAACCGATCACGGCATCGGAGATCAGCATCGCCACCAGCGGTACCAGCACCGCGACATAACGACTGGCGAATACCGCACCGGCAAACAGTGCCATCGCCTCGATCGGAGAAAAATTCGGAGGACGCCCGGGCATCATGCGCGTCGCTGCGGCGACGATGATCAGGGCAACTAGCAGCACGAGGCGCGCGGCGTCGGAACGGAACAACTGCAACATGGACGACTCCGGAACTTCTGGGGCGGTCATTCTAAACGACTGACGGGACGAGGGGGCGGCTCGCTATCATCGGCGGATGAATGATCGGACCGAGCAAGACGTCGATGTCGTCATCGTTGGCGGTGGCCTTGTTGGCATGAGTCTGGCGCTGGCACTCGAACGTGTGGACGGTCTGCGCGTGCTCGCGATCGAGGCGCAACCGCCGCCGACACCACACGCCCCGCGTTGGGACGAGCGCCATTTTGCGCTCGGTCGCGCCTCGACGATGGCCTTGGATGCACTCGGCGTCGCGCATGGCGCGGCTGGCCAGTATCCAATCCGGCGCATTCACGTCAGTCGTCGCGGTGCGTTTGGTCGCACACTGCTTGATGCGGCGGCGCAGGGATTGCCCGCGTTCGGACAGATCGTGCCGGCACGGCAATTGGCGCAGGCGTTGGAATCGGCGATGGCCGGGTGCACGCGCATGCAGCGCCGGCGTCCAGCGCGCTTGCAGCGATTTGTCGCGCACCACGATCACATTGATCTCAACGTCGCCGGTGACGCTGGCACGCAGCAGATTCGCGCGCGCTTGCTGGTCGCCGCCGATGGCACCGACTCGGCGATCCGAACCACGCTTGGCATTCCGCTGCAGCAACACGACTATGGCCAGACCGCGATTGTCACCGCGGTCGAGGTCGAACGTGATCTCGATGGTTGCGCCTATGAACGGTTTACCGACAGCGGCCCGATGGCGTTGCTGCCGCTCGACCGCCGCCGCGCTGGTCTGGTGATGGCATTGACTACCGAACAGGCCGCGAGCGTGTTGACGATGGCAGACGAGGAATTTTTGGCATTCGCCGAACAACGTTTTGGTACGCGGCTCGGGCGCTGGCGCAAGGTCGGGCAACGCCAGCTTTGGCCGCTGCATTTGAAGTTCGCCGAGCGCGTGACTGATGCGCGCATTGTCGTCATCGGCAATGCCGCACAAACGATCCATCCGATCGGCGCGCAAGGCTTCAACCTCGGTCTGCGCGATGCATTGGCGCTCGCCGATGTCGTCGCTGCACATCGTGCTGATGCCGGGTCCGTCGCAGCCTTGGCCGAATACGCCGAACGCCGGCGCGAGGACCGTGAGCGCACCACGCGTTTCTCGGATGCCTTGGTGCGCTTCATGGCGAGTGATCTGCCGATTGGGCCACTGCGCAGTCTGGCGCTGTTGTCCGCCGAACATGTGCCGCTGCTGCGCCATGCGCTGGTTCATGCATCGATGGGGTTCCGTTGATGGGGCGCGGTCGATGAGTGCGCGTGGCCTGCTTGATGTGGTCGTCGTCGGTGGTGGTGCTGCGGGTGCCGCAGCCGCTGCGGCGTTGGCGCAGTCCGGCTTCGACGTCGCCTTGGTCGAGCCATCACTGCCGACCGCTGCCGCAACGGATGCACCGCTCGATGCGCGCGTGATCGCTCTGTCACCGGCTTCGGTGCGTTTCATTGACCGCATCAGCGCCTGGCCCTTGGCCGCAGGCCGCGCCTTCGCCTATCGCGACATGGAGGTGCGTTCGGGCGAAGAAATCTTGCATTTCGGTCGTGATCTGGTGGCAGAACCCGCACTCGGTTGGATCGTTGAGCTACGTGCCTTGCAGGCAGCGGTATTCGCGGCTGCGCGTTCGCGAGTCGTGGCCGTGCACGCCGCCCGTGTCGTCCGCTGCGAACGAAGTGAAAAAGAGGCGCGCATCGAACTCGACGATGGCACACGCTTGCGTGCGCGCTTGGTGGTTGCGGCCGAGGGTGGGCGTTCGTTATTGCGCGAGGCATCCGGCATCGCCGTTGATACGCACGACTACCGGTGTCGCGCCATCGTCGCGCACCTCGGCACCGAGCAGCCGAATCCCGGCATGGCCTTTCAGCGCTTTCTACGCGGCGGTCCGTTGGCCCTGTTGCCAATCGATGGCGGCCGTTCCAGCCTGGTCTGGACGCGCCCCGAAGCCGAGGTCGATGCCTTGCTGGCGCTGGACGATGCCGCTTTTGCGAGGCGCTCAGCGCCGCCAGCGAACGTCGTTTCGGCGCCGTTGTCGCGAGTACGCCGCGGCTCGCATTCCCGTTGCGGCTGCAACTCGCGCAACGTTACTTCGACGAGCGGCTGGTGTTGCTTGGCGACACCGCCCACGTCGTGCATCCGCTGGCTGGTCTCGGACTCAATCTCGGTTTGATCGACGCGGCCGCGTTGGTCGATGTGTTGTCGGATGCCCGCGTGCGCGTGCGCGACATCGGCGCTGCGGCGACCTTGTCGCGCTACGACAGTTGGCGCCGCTCCGACACCCATGCCGCCGCCCGCGCCATCGACCTGATCGAACGCGGCTTCAGCGGTCAGCTTGGCCGCGTCGGTTCCCTGCTCACGCGCGGCCTCGGTTTGGTCGATGCGGTCACGCCTGCCAAGCGCTTCTTCGCATCCGCCGCGTGCGGTGACCTCGGGCGCGTCCCGACGCTGGCGCGGCGATAGGCGATCGATCGGCCGCAACGCAGTTCAGGCGCGTTTGAGCACTCGGATCAACAGCAACAACACCGTGGCACCAATCGTGGCGTGCAGGATCGCCGCGACGATCCCGGTCCCGAGCGAAATGCCGAGGGTGGGGAAGATCCAGCCGGCGATGAATGCGCCGACGACACCGATCACGATGTTGCCGATCAGTCCGTAACCGAAGCCCTTGACGAGCAAGCCGGCCAACCAGCCAGCGACGCCACCAATCACCAGAAATACCAATAAAGATTCAACGTTCATCATGCAGCCTCTATGTTCAAGCCCAAGAAATAACCGACGGCTAGGGTCTGCCGTGACGCCGCCGGATTGTGAAATGCGATTGCTGCAGCGTCAATTGAACATCTTGAAGAACCGATGTCGGCGCATAAAAAAAACGGCCCGCGCGAGGCGGGCCGTTCCAGTCTTGCAAGTAGGTCGCGATCAGTCTTCGAAACCGTCGCGGAAGAGCAGCTCCGGATCGTTCGGGAATGCATCGCAGACATCACCGACGCCGTCATTGTCGCTATCGGCTTGGTCCGAATTGATGGTTACCGGGCAGTTGTCGCCGGTATTCAGAACGCCGTCGCCGTCGATGTCGGTGTCACAGACATCGCCAACGCCATCGCCGTCCATGTCGGCCTGATCATCATTGGCCACCGATGGGCAGTTGTCGAGCATGCCGCAGACTTGGTCACTGTCGCCGTTGAGCACAGGATTGGCGAGGCAGTTGAAGTCCAGATAGGTGACCATGCCATCGTGGTCGGAGGCACGAATCGGCGACACCGGGCCGGCGGGCGGTGGCAGTTGGCGGTTGGTCTGGTCTGATGCGGCGTTGTTCGAAATGCCGTAGTCGGTGCTCAGATAGTAGCCCTGTGCCGTCCGTGCCAGCAGAATGTGGTCGATGACCTGCACCGAGGCCACGTCGCGGCTGTCCGAACCCTGCACCACACCGAAGTTCTGGGTGAATTTGTAGGTCATGCGTTCGCTTTCGGGCACGGCGAGGCCAGAGTTGAACAGTGGCGGATTGACGATGTTGGCACCGAGGTTGCAGGTTTCCGTGCCTTGGCTATCGCTGAGTACGGCGTTGCACTCGTTTGCAGCGTCGTTGTAGGTGCCAGCGATCAGACCGACGACATCGGCGTGGCCGTCGCTGTACTCGAAGGCATTGTAGTCGCCGACCAGGATCAGCGGAACACCTGCGGTACCCAAGCCATCGAACGGACCCGCGCTGGTCTGGAATTGCTGCGCCAGAGTGGCGACGTCCTTGGCTTGCTGGAAGCGCTTGGAGCGGTCGCGCTCGGCAGCCGCTCCGGTTTCATCCACGTTTCCGATTGCCTTGGTGTGGTTGTTGATCACCGCGAACGGATATGGACCGTTCGTGCCGTTGAACGTGGCACGCAGCAGCAGCGGCGGACGATCATGCAGGTTTTCGCACGGATAAGGGTCAGTCGTTGGTGGGTTACAGGTGACCAACGGGTCGTACCAGTTCTTGGTTTGGTAGAACTGCTCCACGCTGGCGCCGGACACGCGATCGGTGCGAATCATGAAGCCGACGTCGATGCCGCCCGGATCGTTGCCTTCGACGAGGAACGACTGATACGGCGGGCCGCCATCGGCCGCGATTTGCGCGGCCAAAGCCTGAAGTGTCGTGAGTTCATCCACTTCCTGCAGGCCGAGCACATCCGGAGCCTTCAACACGTTCAGCACGTAAGAAGACACCTTGCGCAGTTTTTCGCTGTAGGTGAAGGCACCAGTGCCGGCGATCGGCGTGTCGCGTTCGCAATCGCTGTCTCCGTCACCGGTATTCGCGTTGTCGCCGTCGTCGTCGCCCGGTGGATCGTCAGTGTCGCTTGGCAGCGGCGAATTCGGGTCATCGCACAAGTGCTGGGTGTTGAACGAACCCACCGTCAGTTCGCTGCCGCCGGCCGGATCCATCACCGCTTCAGGAACGGGCTGGGTCTGAATCGGGGTGTATTCGGTTGGATAGAACTCGTAGTCAGTGAACGAGAACCCGATGACGCCAACTGCACTGAAGGTGCTGCCTGCGGTCAATTCGGTATTGGTGGCGAGTCCGGCTTCGTCGTAGTCAAGTTCGATGACTTCCGGATTGCCATCCCACGAGCCGGCGGCGGCATTGCCTGCTTCGGGTGTCAGTCCGAACAACAGGCCCGCTTCGCGACGCGAGCGTGCACCCCAAGGCGTGGCGTACGCTTCACCATAAAAATCACTGGCACGGCGCTGATTGGATGCGGAGATGATTGCCGTCGGCATCGATACCCGCATGCCTTCGAAGCACTCAAAATTGGTGCTGGCGTTGTTGCCCGTCCCGGGGCCGGTGCCTAGGCAACTCAGGTTCGTGGGATCGCGAGAAGGAAGGCCACTGGTCGAACTGAACTCGACCGCCGTCGGCAGCGTAGCGGTACCGGTTACGGTGACGCTGCCGCCGGCGAGGTTGGTTGCGATTTGGGTCTGCGAGAATCGTTCCTGAGCCTGACCCACAACGGTCACGACGTCGCCCACAACCACGGCCGGGGCGCTGCCGGTATAGACCAGAACGCCTTCAGAGGTGAGCGGGTTCGCGTCAGCATCGACATCGGACGATTGCATGAAGAAGCCGTTCTGGTCGGCCGGCGAGCCGTCCACCGCGGCGATCTTCGTCACCGCGGTCACGATGGCACCGACCACCCTGACCGGAGCGCCGCCGACGATGGTGGCATCGTTCGGGTTCGGGTCCGCCACGATTGGCGAGAATGCGCCGGCACCTTGGATCTCGTGGATTCGATAGGTGACGAGGTCGTCATCGATGATCGTGCCCAAGCCTTGGCCATCAGCGATGGTCGCGCCAACGGCGTTGGTCAGGTTCAGGAAGAAACTTTCGTCCTGTTCGACGGCGGTTTCGCCGGTCACATCAACGGTGATCGTGCGCGTCAGATTCAACGCATCGAAGCTGAGTGAGCCGGATGCTGTGGTGAAATCGGTGCCGGCCGTCGCGGAGCCGTTTGCGGTCGCATAATCGACCGTGACCGAGCCACTCGATGGCGCGGCATTCATGCTCACGGTGAACACGAAGGCGGTTGTTCCGCCATTACCTTCGGCGAGTGAAACGTCGTTGATGCTCAGCGTGGGCTGGTCATCGTTCTGGATCGTGCCGACTGCCGCCGGGTTGCTCGGGAAGGTGGTGTTCTGGCCCGAAGTCGCCGAGATATTGACGTTGAAGATTTCGTCGGACTCGATCGCGGTGTCGCCGTTGATGGTGACGACGAAGGTCACCGATTCCTGCCCTTCCGGAATCGACAGTGCTTCGGTCTTAGCCACGTAGTCACTGCCAGCGGCGGCGTGGTTCGGACCGGCGCCCACATCGGCGGTGGTCAGCGTCAGCGCGACTGCGCCATAGCCGGTCGGTGCCGTTTGATTCAGTTGCGCGACGAAGGTCATTGTGTTGCTGACGTTGCCTTCGTTCTGCGATACCGGTGCGATGCTCAGCGTCAGGTTCGCGTCGTCGTTGCTGATGGTGCCGACAGCGCTGGCCGGACTGCCGACGATGTAGGCAGCGTCGGTATTGAGCGTGACGGTCACCGTCTCATCGAATTCGACCGCAAAATCGCAGTTGACGATGGCGTTGAAGTCGATCGCATTTTCGCCTTGCAAGATGGTCGCGGTGGCGGCACCGAGCGCAACGTCACTGCCGTCAGCGGTATCGACACCCGCGCCCACCGTGTAGTGCACGGTCAGGCCGCCGGGGCCTGCGGTCTGCGAACTGAAGGCAGTGAAGCTGAGGTTGCTGGTGACGCAGCCATTGCCTTCGGCGACGGTGTTGGCACCGCTGATGGTCACCGTTGGCAGTGCCGCATCATCGTCGGTGACATTGACCGTGACATCGGTCTGCGCGACGCCGGTGGCGGTGAACTCGATGGTGGTCGATTCGTTGCTGCTGTCGGCGTCTTGTTCGCCGGCCACGGTGATCGACTGAAGTGCCGCATAGTCGCCGGGCGCGAACGTCAACGAGGCCGGGGTGACGCTGACGGCGCCGGCATCGAGCGAGGCGACGTTGACCGTGACCGCGCCAGCGGGCTGAAAGGCGAGGCTGACACTCAAGCTGCTGCCGAAGCCTTCATTCAAGTTCAGCGACCCCGGCGACACCACGATGGCCTGCACATCGTCGTCGGTGACGTTGGCAGTGACATTGGCCGTGATGTAACCGGCCGAACTGACCGAGACCGTCACCGATTCATTTGCGAGGTCAAGGTCGGCCACGCCGAAGACGGTGACCGTCTGCGGGGTGCCGAAGTCGCCGGTGGTGAAGGTCAGTTGTGCCGGCGAAACCGTGGCAGCGCCGGTGTCATTCGAGGCGAGATCGAACACGGTAGTGCCTGCCGGTGCGCTGGACAGCGTGACCGCAAAGGTGTTCGATCCGGCTTCGCCGAGGTTCACGGTCACGGGTGTGGCCTGAATCGTCGGCGCGGTGTCGTCATTGGTGATGGTGCCGGTGCCGGCGAACGGACTGCCGAGGTCGTAGGCCGGATTCGCGACATCGGTCAAGGTGACCGTGAATGTCTCGTTGGCCTCGAAGGTGTCGTCGCAGGTGACCTGGACAGTGGCGTTGCCGGTGGTGTTGCCGGTCGTGATGGTGCCGGTACCCGTGGTCGTGAAGTCACTGGCAGCGCTTGCCGTGCCATCGGTCGTCGAGAACGTGAAATTGATGTCACTGGCGGCTACCGTCGAACTCGTGACCAGAAAATCGAGCGCCGTCGATCCACCCGCACAACCAGTATTGCCTTCGGTCACCGAAGCGGTGGCGGCGATGGTGAGGGTGGGGACTGAGGCCGAGCAATTGGCGGTGTGACTGCCGAGATCGCCGTAAGCAAGGTTTGCAACCGGATTAGCCGTGCCATCCCATTCGGTGGCGGGGTTGAACGGATTTGTTCCATCAGTATCGCCTATACACACGGCCGCTTTGCGAATCAGCGTGCTGTTTGCGGTGCTTGTCGGCGAGGTTCCCCACTCTGAGCCGGGATCGGTTCCGATCTGTCCAATCACATCAAGTACCACTATCGATGGAGCGGTCTTGATCAAGGCCAAGATGTCGTCGCCATTGAAGTTCGCGATCGTGTTGTTTGTGAGATCGCATCGAGTAGTGATCGCGGCGATTGAGGCCGAGTTGCAGATCACATAGGCGTCGCCATCGGCCAGCGTGCCACTCAACGCGGTAGTGCTGCTAGGCGTGGCTGCGCCGTTCGTGTAGTACCGAATTGAATAGTTCGCCAAATTTATCGCTGTGCCCGTTCCGTTATAGATCTCGACCGCTTTGTTGGATCCAGATTCTCCTTCGGTGTATTCCGAGAAGAACAGATCGCTCGTTTGTGCGAATACGAATGAAGGGATCGCTGCCAGAAGTCCGCTTACGAGCGCGCCTTGAATAATCTTAAACATGTCAAAAACCCCCAACAAATTCGGGAAACAATCGAGTGAACGAACAGCCAGCCTAGCAGCGCCGTGTTCCTAGCGCATGACACGGCGCGGCAATTCGGTTGTCAGAAGCGACCGCTGCGAAAATCGTCGAAGGCTTGGCGGATTTCGGTGGGGGTGTTCATCACGAACGGGCCATACGCGGCGATCGGTTCGCCGATCGGCTTGCCGGTGAGGATCAGCACGCGCGCATCGTCTTCGGCCACCAGCGCGATCCGCTCGCCAGTGCCAAGCAGGACTAATTCGCGCTCAGCCAGCGCGCGACCCTCGTTGCCGACCTGCGTTCGTCCGGACACGCCTTGCACGAACACGGTATGGCCGACCGGCGTCGCCCATTCGAAGCGCGCGCCTCGCGGCAACTGCACGTCGAAATAGTGCGGCTCGGTCGGTCGATCGGCCACTGGGCCAACCGTGTCATCGAAGCGACCGGCAATCACCCGCACGCGCACGCCGGAATCGAGCTGCACCTCGGGAATGCCTTCGGCCTCAATGTCCTGATAGCCGGGTGGGTCCATCTTCATCGCCGAAGGCAGGTTGATCCACAATTGGTAGCCCCAGAGCATGCCGTTTTCCTGCTGCGGCATTTCCTCATGCACGATGCCGCGCGCCGCAGTCATCCACTGCACGCTGCCGGGGCCGAGATCACCCTGATTGCCCTGATTGTCGCGATGGCGCATGCGACCGTCGATCATGTAGGTCACGGTTTCGAAGCCACGGTGCGGATGCGACGGAAAACCGGCGATGTAGTCCTGCGCTTGGTCTGAACGAAACTCGTCCAGCATCAGAAACGGATCGGCCTGGCGCGCATGTTGCGGATCGAGCAGGCGCGTCAGCTTTACACCGGCACCATCTTCAGCAGCGCGACCGGGGAACCAGTGGGCGATGTCGCGGACGCGGGATTCGGACGAGTTCATGGCAGCTCCTGAGTAACCGCCAATTTGCGCCCACCGCCATCCGGGTGCAATCGCGGACGCCAGCAAGGCCAGCTTGCACTGCTGCATGGCGACGAGCGCTTCCGCTACGCTGGCTGCGGGGACATCGGGGCGATATGGACAAGAATCGTTATCTCGGCGAACTGGTGGAGCACCCCGGTGCGAGCTTCTGGCGTGCACCGTTCGAGGTTCTGTCGCGGCCCGAACAAGTGTTCCGCTGCGTCTGGGAACTGGAATCGGATGTCAGTGGCGGTGGCTTCGAACAGTATTTCGCAAATTCTGGCGGCAACCATGCCTGGTTCGCTGGCGAGGCGCTGCGCGCCATCGGTGCGAAGCAATTGGCGGCGATCACGGCTGAAGCGGTAGCGTTGTTTGGCGCCCAAGCGCCGGATATCGAGCGCCCCGCACGGCAGCATCAGATCGCCCATCTTGAACACCCGGTGCACGACTTCTGGGAGGCGTTGAGCGAAGCCTTTTGTGAATATCCGGACGACTTGACCGAGTTGCTTTACGACTATGTGCGCGCGCACCGCGATGCGTTTCCGATTGGCGACTGAGTGCTCCGTCAAATGCGACAGGCAGCGGCAATGGCAGTGGCGCTGGGCTGGCCATTGTGCAGATCACCGCGATTGTTCATCACCAGTGCGGTGGCGTGGGTCGGACCGCGCTCGTCGCAGAAGGTAAAGGTGGCGTTGCTACCGGCGTTCGAACCGCTCGGCTGGAACTGGATGCGCTTGCGGCCGCTGCTGGTCAGCAGGGTGACGTCTTTGAATCCGGTCAGAAACAGCAAGCGGCGATCAGTGTCGTCGATCCGCTCGTTGTGATTCAGATCGACGGCCGCGATAAAACCGTGTTGCCATTCGAAGCCGTCGTCACAGTGTTCGCCATTCGCCGACGGACACAGAATCGTGTCGGTACCGTGGATCACGGCAGCCGCGCGCGCCTCATTCAATGCGCTGAGTAGGGCAGTGCGCAGTTCTTGCGTTCGCACAGCAGCTTTCGCCGATGCATACGTCGGCAGGGCGATACCAACCAGAATGGCGATGAGCGTAATCGCGATCATCAGTTCGATCAGGGTGAATCCGGTGCAGCGAGTGTGGGTCATGGCATGTCCTCGGTGACCCACAGCATGCCGTTGCGCGCACCATGAGACCTCGGCGTGACAGCGGAATTCGACTGCGAAATTTCGGAAATGCGTCGGACCCGATCAGATGGACAGCGGCAACGTCGTCAGCACGGACTGGTCGGCATCGACACGCAGCACCGAACCCTGTTCGTACCAGTCACCGAGCACGATGCGTTGCCGACCAGCGGACAGTGAATGCACCGCAGGACGGTGCGTGTGGCCATGAATCATTCGCTGGACACCGGCGTCGGCGAACGCATCGTCAACCGCGGCGGGCGTCACATCCATGATCGAGACATCCGTCGAACCGGTATGTTTCGCACTATCCGCGCGTGCCTGCGCGGCAAATGTGCGACGCGCCGCCAGTGGCTGCGCGAGGAACTGCTGTTGCCACGCCAGATCACGCAACTGCACGCGGACACGTTGGTAAGCAATGTCGGCGACGCAAAGGGTGTCGCCATGCAGCAGCAGCGTCGGTGTGCCATATAGATCGACGACACTGGTGTCCGGCAACAACCGCAACCCGGTGCGCGTTGCGAACCTCGGCCCCACCAGAAAATCACGATTGCCGTGCACGAAGTACGCCGGAACACCGCTATCGGTGAGTAGACGCAGGGCATCGCCAACCGTTGCGATCAGCGCTGCATCGTCGTCATCACCGATATAGGCCTCGAACAGATCGCCGAGGATGTAAACCGCATCAGCGCGTGCCGCCGCTTCATGCAACCACGCCATGAACAATGCCGTGACCGCCGGGCGGCTGTCATCAAGATGCAAATCGGAAATGAACAGGGTCGTCATCTGAGCAACAAAAAAAGGCCGCACGCTCGGGCGCGGCCTTGCGGAATTGCGGTGTGAATCAGGGCAGGATCTCGGCGCTGTTGATGACCACCGCCGATACCGGTACGTCGCTCGGCAACGGTCCCTTCGGGCCGGTCGCAACGCCTTTGATGGCATCGACCACGTCCATGCCCGAGATCACCTTGCCAAACACCGCGTAGCCCCACGTGTAGCCGTTTTCCTTGCTCACGTGATTGAGGTTGGCGTTGTCGACGACATTGATGAAGAACTGCGCCGCGCCCGAATGCGGGTCCATGGTGCGCGCCATGGCGACCGAGCCGCGCACATTCGACAAGCCGTTGTCGGCCTCGTTCTGAACCGGTGCGCGCGTCGGCTTCTGCGACATGTCGGCAGTGAAGCCGCCGCCCTGAATCGTGAAGGTCGGGATCACGCGATGGAACACGGTGCCGTCGTAATGCTTGTCCTTCACGTATTGCAGGAAGTTCTCCACCGTCTTCGGTGCCTTCGCAGCATCAAGCTCGATCACGATCTGGCCCATGTTGGTATTCAGACGCACCTTGCTCGGTGCGGTGATCGTGGTCGGTGCCGGATTGGTGTCGGCTTTGGCCGTGGTTTGCGCGGATGCGACGACGCTGGTGGCGGCAAGGGCAAGCGAAATAAGTGCAGTACGGAACATTGACGTCTCCAAAGAATAATCAGTATTTAGGCAGCGCGTGTGCGCAGTCGTTCAACCAGTGCGCGGCGATCGCTGATCGGTAGGTCGCCATCTTGCACGGCAAAACCGATTGCCGCGTACGCATTGACGAAGTCGATCACTTCGCCGACCGAAGCGCCGGAACCATCGGCAATCTCGGACAGCGTCGCCGGGCCTTTCATCATCGCGGTACCGATGCGGAAATGCTTCGGGAATTCACGTTTGATCTGCGGCCACTTGATCAGCTTGAACTTGCCGTTGAGATCGAAGCCGGGCAGCAACATGGTGCCGTTCGACGTGCCGATCACGTATAGCCAGAGCAGGCGTGAAAAGCGGCAGGCCTGCGTTCATCGCGCGCAGCTTTTCGATGTCGGCCGCCGGCACCGGTTTCCATTCATTGGCCATGATCGCGCCGAGACAATACGGCAGCAGGGGCTTCAGCGTCAGGCCGCCGTAGTAACGGTCGGCTGCGGCGTCGACGATCAGCGGCGGCTGACCGTCGCGTTCGAGTTTGCGTGCATCACCCAAGTGCTCAGGCAGGCAGTAATCGGCGAGCGTGAGTGCGCGCTGCGCTGGCGCGGCCGGTGCTGGTGCTGGTGCCGGCGCAGGAATTGGCGCCGGGGCTGGCGTTGCGACTGGCGGTGGCGTCGCCGCAGTAATTGCTGGTTGTTGTCCGGTGACGCGGCGTGGCAGCAGCGACGGCGCACTGATACCGGTCGGTGCCGGTGTTGCGGTCGCAGTCGCTGTCGGCGGTGCAACGGCAGCGGTCACCAGCGGTTGTTGTCCGGTGATGCGCTTGGGCATGACCGCAGCAGCTGCTGCGGCTGGTGTCGACGCCGGCGCTGAGACTGCCGGCATCGGTTGCGGCGCCGGCGTCGGTGCCGATACGGTTGTTTCGACCGAACCACCGGCAGCACGCAACAAGCATGCCTTGAGGCCGCCGACGCCGATTGGACGATGCAACACGTTGTCTTGATCGTGGCCGCTGGAAGCCGTCAGGCAGATCACGTTGCGACCCGACGACTGTGCGCGCAACCAATCCATGTGGCCGTAGAGTGAGTCGGCGTCGATGATCAGCGCATCTGCGGTATTGCTGTCGGCGATCCATTCCCAGTGTGCGCCGGCATCGCCGCGCAGCGAATTCATCATCGACTTGATCTGCTCGATTTCCGCAGCACCGACACTCATCGCTGCAATCCGCATCGTCTTGGCCATCGTCCATCCAAAGGTTTGCGCCCGGGAACGGCGGCAAGGACGGCGATTTTGGCACAGCTTCGGTCAGTCCGGGTCTGCTTCGGGCGCGTGCGCTTCGGCCTGCATACGCCACAGATCGGCATAGCGACCGTTGCTGCTGAGCAGTTCGGCATGGCGTCCGGACTCGACCAGACGCCCGCCGTCGAGTACCAGGATGCGGTCGGCATCGACGATGGTCGAGAGTCGGTGCGCGATAATCAGGGTCGTGCGGCCGCGTGCGACCTCATCCAATTGCGCCTGAATCAAGCGCTCGGTGCCGGTATCCAGTGCCGACGTGGCTTCGTCGAGAATCAGCAACGGCGGGTTCTTGAGCAAGGTCCGTGCGATTGCGACGCGCTGTTTCTCACCACCAGACAGCTTCAGCCCGCGTTCGCCGACTTGCGATTCGAAACCGTCCGGCAGGCGCTCGATCAAGTCGAGAATCTGTGCCCCGCGTGCGGCCGCGATGACTTCTTCGCGGGTCGCGCCCGGGCGGCCATAGGCGATGTTGAAATAAATCGTGTCATTAAACAGCACGGTGTCTTGGGGAACGATGCCGATGGCCGCGCGCAGCGAACTTTGCGTGACCGCGCGCAGGTCCTGACCATTCAGGGTGATGCGGCCGCTATCGACGTCGTAGAAGCGATACAGCAGGCGTGCCAGTGTCGACTTGCCGGCACCTGTCGCCCCGACCACCGCCACGGTTTGCCCGGCGGGAATCTCAAAACTCAGTTCATGCAGGATGCTGCGACGCGGGTCGTAGCCGAAGCCAACCCGTTCAAAGCGCACCGATGCGGCGCCCGCGATCAGCGATTTTGCATCGGTCGCGTCCTGCACATCGCGGGATTCCGCCAGCAGGGCGAACATGCGCTCAATGTGGGTCATTGCCTGCTTGACTTCGCGATAGACCATGCCGAGGTAGTTCAGCGGCATCGACAATTGCAGCAGGAACGCGTTCACCAACACCAAATCGCCGATGCTCATGGTGCCTGCGACGACGCCGGCTGCGGCGCGCCAGACCAGCAGTGACAAGCCGATCGCGACGATTGAACTCTGGCCGATGTTGAGCAATGCCAGCGTTTTCAGGCTGCGCACACGGGCGTCCTCCAGCGTCTTCAGGCCGTTGTCGTAGCGCTCTGCCTCGAAGGATTCGTTGTTGAAATACTTGACGGTTTCGTAATTCAGTAATGAATCGATGGCGCGCGCATTGGCATTCGTGTCGGCTTCGTTCATCGCCTTGTAGTAGCGGATGCGCCACTCGGTCACGGCGAAGGTAAACGCGACGTACAGTGTCAGTGTGCCGAGCGTGATCCATGCGAACGACGCATCGAAACTGCGCACCAGAATCACACAGACGATGGTGATCTCGATCAGCGTCGGCAGGATCGTGTAGACGGTCCAGTCGAGCAGATCCGAGACCGCGCCCATGCCGCGTTCGAGGTCACGCGAAATGCCGCCGGTGCGGCGTTCTAGATGAAATCTCAGCGACAACGCATGCAGATGTTCGAATACCGCCAGCGTGATCGAGCGCGCGGTGCGCGCCATCACCCGCGCGAAAACGATTTGGCGCAACTCGGTGAACAGGGTCGATGCGAGCCTGAGCGCACCATAAGTCGCGAGCAGCAGCACCGGTACCGTCAGCGGTGCGAGCTTGGGATCGAGCGCATCGACGATCTGCTTGAGCAGCAGTGAAATACTGATCGTTGCTGCCTTTGCACCGATCAAGAACACCATCGCGACGATGATGCGCAGGCGGAAGCGCCAAACGTACGGCCAGAGCGCACGCAATGTGGCGAAGCCGCCTTCGGGCGGCGCGGTCGCGGATTGCAACGGGGGTGGCGTCGCGGGCATTGTCGGCTCTTGGCAAGGTTGGGACTATGATGAACGCGCCACCATCGCATGGAGATGATTATGCGTTTGCTGCTTTCAAGTCTGGTTTTGCTGTCCGCGGCGGCATTCGCAGCCGATGTCGCGGCACCCGTCCCGACACCGGCACCAGCTGGCGCCGGCGTCTACTTCATCGAGCCGACCGACGGCGCGATCGTGAAGCAGGAATTCACGGTGCGTTTCGGTCTACATGGCATGGGCGTCGCCCCAGCTGGCATCGCGCATCCGAACACCGGGCATCATCATTTGATCGATGTCGAAGCACCACCGAAAGCCGGTGAGGTGATTCCGAACGATACCCAACATCGCCATTTCGGCGGCGGTCAGACCGAGGCGATATTGACGCTCGCACCCGGTCGTCACAGATTGCAGTTGTTGCTTGGCGACCACATGCATCGCCCGCACGATCCTCCGGTGATGTCGGCGCCGGTCACGATCACGGTGGAATGATCTCCGTCGCAAGTCGCATTCTCAGGTTGGCGCAATCGGGTTGTGCGAGTTGGCGCACCAGTGCGGTCAAACGGCGCCGCCCGCCCGTAACGTTTCCAAAATCTTGGCCTCTGGTACCGACGCGACAATTTCAGCGTGGCCGATGCCACGCCACAGGATCAGGCGGATTTGGCCACTGAGCGCCTTCTTGTCGAGACGCATTGCATCGAGCAGTTTTTCGGCGGCATAGGCAGGTGGAATGCGCGTCGGTAATCCGAGGCGAACCAGCAGGTCATTCAGGCGATTCAAGTCGGCGCTACTGGCCATGCCAATTCGCGCCGACAATTCGGCCGCTAGCACCATGCCGACGGCGACTGCTTCGCCATGATTCAGTCCATGGTATTCGCCCAGCGTCTCGATCGCGTGGCCAAAGGTGTGGCCGAAGTTCAGCAGTGCGCGCTCGCCGTCTTCGCGTTCGTCGCGAGCGACCACACCGGCTTTGTGGCGTACGCTGCGTTCGATGGCTTCGACGGTGCTGTCCGACTTCAACATCAGCAGCGCTTCGGCGTGATGTTCAAGCCAGCTGAAGAACGCGTGATCACCGATCGCGCCGTATTTGACCACTTCAGCAAACCCCGCTCGTAATTCGCGCTTCGGCAGCGTCGCCAGCAGGTTCGGGTCGATCAGCACCGCGCGTGGCTGATGGAAGGCGCCGACCAAGTTTTTCCCCTGCGTCAAATTCACCGCCGTCTTGCCACCAACCGAGGAGTCGACCATGGCCAGCAGCGTTGTCGGAATTTGTACAAAGGGCACGCCGCGCATCCATAGCGCCGCTGCAAAACCGGCCAAGTCGCCGATCACGCCGCCGCCCAGCGCAATCAGCGTGGCGTCACGGCTGGCACCCATCTTCGCCAGCGCGGTGAGCAGGCGATCGGTACTGGCGAGCGACTTCTGAACCTCACCATCGGGTAGCACCACGCTTGCCAGACTGTGCGTAGCCAGTGCCTGTCGTACGCGTTCGAGTGCCAGCGGCGCGACCACCTCGTTGCTGACGATCAGCGCGTGGCGACCCGTCACCGTGGCCTTGATCGCCGCTGGATCATCGAGCAGTCCGGGTGCGATCGTGACCGGATAACTGCGCACACCGAGTTGCACTTCGACGACGCGCTTCATGCCGTCACTCCAGCGCGCTGCCATTGTGTTTCCAAGCGCCCCGCGATTTGACGAGCGGCTAGGGCGACGGCGGAATTCGAACCGGTGACGCTCATATCAGCGATTTCCTCGTACAGCGGATTACGCAGTTGCGCCATGGCTTCCAGGCGCTCGCGCCGGTCGGGTGTGCGCAAAAGTGGACGTTTGGCATCACGTGCCAGGCGTGTGAGTTGCTGCGACACCGTTGTCGACAGATAAAGTACGAAGCCGTGCGCATGCAACTGGCGGCGATTCGCTTCCGCCAAGACAGCGCCACCGCCGGTGGCGAGCACCACGCCTTCCTGTTGCGCCAGTTCCTCGATCAGTCGCGATTCGCGCTGGCGAAATCCGTCTTCGCCTTCGAGTTCGAAGATCAACGCGATGCTGACGCCGTTGCGGCGTTCGAGCTCTTCATCCAGATCGACGAAGGGCAGCGCGAAATGAGCCGCAAGACGCCGGCCGATCGTACTCTTGCCCGCGCCCATCGGCCCGATCAGGAACAGATTCGGCGAAGGATTCATGCCGGGATGCTAGCATCGGCGACTTCGATTCCTTCGTGTTCCCGGCATGCTGCGTTTCTCGATCCTGTTCCTCGTTCTGCTCGCCGTCCTGTTCACTTTG
>Ga0073899_10001484_pt1 | contig 21514 bp, 14 predicted proteins | sample KloWWTmetaKNB5Ph_FD_88975 | JGI IMG/M metagenome (GOLD analysis project Ga0073899, IMG submission 88975) | Active sludge microbial communities from Klosterneuburg, Austria, studying microevolution and ecology of nitrifiers - Klosterneuburg... | ecosystem: Engineered > WWTP > Aerobic digester >... | reverse complement strand
GCTGCCATCGCGGTGGAGATCTGCCCGAGCATGTTCGGCACGTTGCTGTTGGCGATCGCGATGCGGTAGGCCGACTCGCGCGCCATGCTGACGTTCGGGAAGTTCACCGCGTTGCTGATGTGGCCCTGCTCCAGGTACTCGCGCAGCTGGTCGACCACCATCACGGCGCAGTTTTCCTCCGCCTCGCGGGTGGAGGCGCCCAGGTGCGGCAGCGCGATGACCTTGGGGTTGCCCAGCAGGCTGGCCTCGGGGAAGTCGCAGACGTAGTGCGCCAGCTCCTTGGCGCCCAGCGCGTCGAGCACCGCGGAGTTGCTGACCACGCCCTCGCGGGAGAAGTTCAGCAGCACGCCGTCGGCACGCATCAGGCCGATGTTGCTCTCGTTGATCAGCCCCTTGGTGGCGGCCACCAGCGGCACGTGCAGCGACACGAAGCGGCTGGCGCGCAGCACCTCGTTGACGCTGCCCGCCCGCCGCACCTGCGAGGGCAGGCTCCAGGCGGCGTCGACGGTGATCTCGGGGTCGAAGCCCAGCACGTCCATGCCGAGCTTGATCGCCGCATCGGCCACCAGGCAGCCGATCTTGCCCAGGCCGATCACGCCCAGCGTCTGGCCGGCCAGCTCGAAGCCGGCGTAGGCCTTCTTGCCGTCCTCGACCTGCTTGTCCAGGTCGGGCGAGGCGCCGTCGAGTTTCGCGACGAAGTCCAGCGCCGGGGCGATGTGGCGCGCGGCCATCAGCATGCCCACCAGCACCAGCTCCTTCACCGCGTTGGAGTTGGCACCGGGCGCGTTGAACACCGGCACCCCGCGCGCGGTCATCGCCGGCACGGGGATGTTGTTGACGCCCGCGCCGGCGCGGCCGATGGCCTGCACCGTCGGCGGGATGGTCAGGCCGTGCAGGTCGGCGGAGCGCACCAGGATGGCGGCCGGGTCGGTCACGTCCTTGCCGACCTGGTAGCGCTCGGCGTTCAGGCGCGACAGCCCGGACGCCGAGATCTGGTTCATCACCAGCACCGGGAAGCGTTGGGTGGCGCGCTCAGGCATGGGCGGCCTCGAATTCCTTCATGTAGGCGACCAGGGCTTCCACGCCGGCCACCGGCATGGCGTTGTAGATCGAGGCGCGCATGCCCCCCACCGAGCGGTGGCCCTTGAGCTGCACCATGCCGCGCTCCTTGGCGCCCTTGAGGAAGGCCTCGTCCAGCGCCTCGTCCTTGAGGCGGAAGGGCACGTTCATCAGCGAGCGGCAGCCCTCGGCGATCGGGTTGCTGTAGAAGCTGGAGGCGGCCAGGTAGTCGTACAGCACCGCGGCCTTATGGCGGTTGTGTGCTTCCATCGCGGCCAGGCCGCCCTGCGCCTTGATCCACTGGAACACCAGCCCGGCGATGTAGATCGCGTAGGTGGGCGGGGTGTTGTACATGGAGTCGGCGTCGGCCTGCTGCTTGAAGTCGAAGGCCGACGGGGTGATCGGCAGCGCGTGGCCGATCAGGTCCTCGCGCACGATGACGATGGTCAGGCCGGCCGGGCCGATGTTCTTCTGCGCGCCGGCGTAGATCAGGCCGTACTTGGACACGTCGATCGGGCGCGACAGGATGTTGCTCGACATGTCGGCCACCAGCGGCACGTCACCGGTGTCGGGCGTGAAGTGGTATTCCACGCCGCCGATGGTCTCGTTGCTGCAGATGTGCAGGTAGGCGGCATCCGGGTCGCGCTTCCAGGTCTCGAAGGCCGGCACGGAGGTGAAGTGGTCCGCCTCCGAGGTGGCGACCACGTTCACCTTGGCGTACTTCTTGGCTTCCTTGATGGTCTTCTTGGACCACTCGCCGGTGTTGACCACGTCGATTCTGGTCTTGCCGCGCAGCAGGTTCATCGGGACGATGGCGTTCTCGCCGATCGCGCCGCCTTGCAGGAACAGCACCTTGTAGTTGGCGGGGATGCCCATCAGCTCGCGCAGGTCCTTCTCGGCCTGGGCGTGGATGGCGATGAACTCCTTGCCGCGGTGGCTCATCTCCATCACCGACATGCCGGAACCATGCCAGTCAAGCATCTCCGCGGCCGCTTGTTGCAGCACGACTTCGGGAAGGGCGGCGGGGCCGGCAGAAAAATTGAAGACGCGGGTCATGGGCAAGTTCCTGTGTTTTCATGGCCGCAACGGCAGCCATGCGCCCTCGGTCGAAGGGCGAAAAACGGTGGGTGACGAATGTCGGCGGGTAGCTTAACCGAGGCATCGGCCGCTGCCCGCCGCCAGTGGCTTGACTGCCTTGCCCTGGATCAGGGGCAAGGCAGGGCAGCGCGCTCAGGGCGGCGTGAGCCAGTCGCCCGCGGGCTGCAGGCGCTGGTGGTCGGGTGCGGCGTAGCGCATCAGGCCGATGCCCTGGGCGCCGTGGCGCTGGCCCGGCCCCAGGGTGAAGCGCGGGTAGGCGGTGGCCACGGCCGCCTCGTCCGCACTCTCGATCAGCTCCATGAACCAGGCGCGGCCGGCCTGGCTGCCCATGCGGCGCAGGGCGTTGGCGGTCATCTCGCAGGCCGAGAGGCTGTGGCCCTGCAGGCGCAGCAGCGCCGGTGAGGCAGCCGGCTGCTGGCCGAGGCCGGCCAGGAGCTTGCCGGCGTTGCGCAGCAGGCGCGGCAGCTGGCGCTCGGCCGGCTCGTAGGCGTGGGCCATGCGTGCGGCGGGCCGCCAGGGTGGTGCCAGCGCCTGGGCGTCCAGCCCGGTGAGTTCGCCCGACAGGAGCAGCGCACCTGCGGCCGGGGCCGGGTGGCGCATGCTCAGCCGGCGCAGCTGCGCGGCATCCAGCCAGAGCAGCAGCGCGTCGTCGTGCCCGAGGGTGGCCAGCCAGGCGGCGAGCGTGGCATCGGGCTCGTCGGCCGGGTGGTCGAAGACGGGCCAGCCGCTGGCGGCGAGGTGGCGGCGCAGGCCCGCGGCGCCGGTGGCGGCGGCCTCGTGGCCGGTCTGCACGATCTGGTGTACGCGGCGCGCCCCTGTGGCGGCAGGTGGGGCGTGCAGCGTCAGGTGCTCGGCCATGCCGGAGGCTTCCAGGCTGACGCCGCGCGAGAAGTAGACGCTCCAGCGCGACGGCTGCTGGTCGTCGACCGACACCGTGTTTGGCAGGATGCAGGGCAGGCCCTGTGCCTCGCAGTGGCGGTGCACGGCCTGCCAGGGGCCGCGCCCATCCGCGCCGCTGGCGCCGCCGATCAGGGCGAACACCGGCTGCCGGTGCTGCCACTCGGCCAGCTCGGCCGGCCAGCGGGACGGATCGGCGCCCAGGGTCCAGCGGTGCAACTGCCAGGCTGGTGGCCGGGCGGGTGGCTTGTCGCCAGGTGCGGTGACGGGTGCAGTGACGGGTGCGGCAATTGGCGGGCTGCGGTTGCTCAGGCAGGCGGCCAGCAGGTCGCTGCTGGCGTGCTGCACCTCGGTGGGCGTGTCGGCGGTGACGAGGGTGGCCAGGTGCAGCACGCCGTCGGCCAAGCCGGGCGCGGCAGCGGTGTCCAGGGTGTCGAGGTAGGCGGCGAGCTGGCGCAGGTCACGCTCGTCGAGCCGGTAGCGCGGCATCAGCGTGTCCAGCGCCTGGCCGCCGGCACCGAGGCCCTGGGTGAGCGCGCGCGCCAGGAGGGCCGGCGTGTAACCCGGCCGGGTCACCGAGGCGGGCGCCTGCCGCTGCAGGCCTGGTGCGAGCCGGCCGCTGCGTGTGGCGGCCGGGCGGCCCGGTGCGCGAAGCAGGGCGCCGGTGACGGGGGGAACCGCCTGGCTGCCTTCGGCGCCGCCCATGCCGCTGGGGCGGTGGCAATGGACGCAGGCGGCCTCGCGTCCGCTCACTTTCAGGCCCTGCAGGCGCTCGGCGGTGACCGCCGTGCCGTCTGCGCGCAGGCCCTCGCGGTACAGCCGCTCTCCGGCAGCGATATCGGCGGCCACGTCGTCTATCGGCGCCGCCCAGGCCGGGGCGCAGGCGCCCAGCCAGGTGGCGACCAGCCCCGCCGACACCTGCCAGAACCACGTCGAACGGCGGACCGTCATGCGGCGGCGAAGGCCTCGCGGATCAGCTGCTGCGGGGTGGCAAAGCCGTCCAGCCGCACCCAGCGCCGCGCGCCGCGCGCACGCACGAAGGTCACCGGCGTGTGGCCCATCTTGTCCGGGCGGTACACATTGAAGGCGCGCTGCACGCTGTCGATGTCGGCGGGGCTGCCGGTGTGGAAGCGCCACTGCGGGCCGGCGTCGAAGCGGGCGGCGTACTCGCGCAGCCGTGCGGGGTGGTCGTGCGCCGGGTCGATCGAGATGGACACCATCTGCACCTGCGTGCGCCGCGCGCCGAGCTGCTCCTGCGTGGCGGCGAAGATCTGCGCCATCGGCGGGCAGATGGTCGTGCAGCTGGTGAAGATGAAGTTCAGCAGCACCGGCTGGTCCTCGCCCAGCGCCGCGGGCAGCAGCACCGTGGCGCCGTCGTGGCGGCGCAGGCGCACGGCCGGCAGCTGCACGGCGGTGCTGCTGCGCACCGGGCCGTCGCTGCCCGAAGCCGCGGCGGCACCGGCCGGCGGCGTGTGGCAGACGTCGGCGCTGGGGTCGGGCAGGGCGGCGGGGGCGGCCCAGCCGGGCGCCGCAGCGCCGGCCAGCAGGGCGGCCCAACCGGCACGCAGCGCCGCCCGGCGGTCGGGTGCTGGCCTGTTCAGCGGGCTCATGGTCATGGCGGTCAGGCGACGACGAAGCGCCGCATCATCTCGTGGTCCTCGTGCGAGAGGATGTGGCAGTGCCAGACGTACTCGCCCGCGCGGGGGAAGGTGGCCAGGATGCGCGTCACCTCGCCCGGGTAGGCGATCACGGTGTCCTTGCGGCCGGCCTCGTTGGCCTCCGCCGCCCGGGCCGGCCCGGACAGGGCCACGTTGGTCAGCCAGCCACCGGTGGTCGAGCCGTTGGCGCCCATCGGCTTGGGCAGCACGGTGCCGGTGAAGGGCTGGCGGTCCAGCACGCGGAAGTCGACCAGGTGCAGGTGGATGGGGTGGGCGTCCACGGTGGTGTTGTGGATCTCCCAGACCTCGCTACTGCCCACGCGGATGTTCTCCGTCACCGGGTCCGAGTAGAAGAAGGTGCCGTGCGCCGGGCTCGCGGGGTTGCCCGCGGCCGGGTTGACGGTGCCGAGCATCGTCTGCAGGCGGCCGTAGGCGTCGGTGCCTTCGAGCAGCAGCAGCTTGCGCACCGCGGCGCTGGCGGTGTTGACCGCCGGCAGCGGCCCGTGCACCGGGCGCAGGAAGACCGGCAGCGTGACATCGGGGTAGGCGGTGTCGAACTTCAGCACCACGTGGAAGGCCATGATCTGCCCGGCGGTGGCTGCGTCGACCGGGGTGCCGTTCGGGAAGGGGGTCGGCGCGTCGTTGACCAGCGCAACTGCCTGCCCCTTGGCGGACTTGAAGTTCACCACCACGTCGGCCCGCTCACCGGGCGCCAGCAGCAGCTCGGTCAGCGCCACCGGGGCGTCCATCAGGCCCAGCTCGGTGCCCACCTGGTGGAAGCCCAGGAAGCCGCCGTTGGCGAGGCGCAACCGCAGGCGGTAGAAGCGCGAGTCCGAGCCGTCGAGCAGGCGCAGGCGGTAGGCGCGCGGCTCGACCTGGTGCTTCGGCCAAGGCACGCCGTTGACGATGATGAAGTCGCCGAAGAACTCGGGCAGGTGCGTGGTCGCGGGGGCGCTGGGGTTGAGCGGGTCCTTGGCCGGGTAGTACAGCTTGCCGGTGCTGTCGTACATGCGGTCCTGGATCGCCAACGGCACCTCGAACTGGCTGGCCGGCAGCATGGCGCGCTGCACCAGGTAGTCCTCGTTGGCATCGCGGATGAAGTAGTGGCCCGCCAGGCCCATGTGCACGTTCAGCCGCGTCACGCCCAGGGCGTGGTCGTGGTACCAGAGGTGGCCGGCCTCTTGCGCGTTGTCGAAGGCGTAGGGCACGCTCCAGAGCCGGCCCTTGTAGTCGGGGGTGCCGTTGAGGTTGGCGTCGGGCGTGCTCCAGGCGTCGGGCAGGCCGTCGCTGAGCGCCTTCTGGTTGCCGCCGTGGCGGTGCGCCACCAGGGGCACCGGGGCCTGGCCGCCCAGGTTGCCCGGGTTGGCCCACATCAGCGTGGTGTCCACCGGCAGGCGGTGCGGGATCGGCCGCAGCGACTTGACCAGCTCGTTGACATAGGTGACCTGGATGCCGCGGCCCGAGCGCACGTTGAAGGTCCGGCCCGGCGAGGTGGGCGCCTGCAGCGTCGTGCCATAGCCCCAGAGCACGGTGGTCAGCTTCTGGCCGGCGGTGTTGACCAGGCCGATCTTCGAGTTGAACTCACGCAGGCGCAGCACGTAGGCCGAGCCACCTGCGGTGACCGGGTTGAAGCAATTGGGCGAGCGGTTGGGGTCCGGCAGGGCGTTGACGAACTTGGGGTGCAGGTTGCCCTTCAGGCGGGTGCTGCCCGCGGTGGGGTTCGTGATGCTGCCGCCGCTGTCTGAGGGCAGCGTGTAGACGATCTGCTGCAGCGCGGTCTGCAGCAGCTGGAACAGGCCTCCCAGCAGGTTGCCCAGGAGGCCGAAGGCCTGCGACGTGGCGGGGGTGAGCGTGGCGGCGCCGGTCAGGCCGGCCAGGGCACTGCGCTTGAGAGCGGTACGACGATCGAGCATGGGGGGTCCCTCTTGTTGTTGACGGGACCAAGTGTTGCAACTGATAAATATTGTGTCAATTTGTGAATTTGTGCACGTGCCCAAGTCGGAAATCCTGAAACCCCACCCGTGACACCCCGTCTCGGGCCGCGACACACGCCGCGTGACGGGCGGCCAGTCAGGCCGCAACCTCCACCTGTTGCACCAGTCGCCGCAGGGCGGGCAGGCAGGATCCGCACTGGGTGCCGCATTTCAGCGCTGCCTGCAGGCCGGCGAGCCGGTCTTCCGGGCTGCCTGAATGGCCGCCCAGGTGCAGGCGGATGGCCTCCTCGCTGACGTTGAAGCAACTGCAAACCTGCGGGCTGCGTGGCGCGGAAGCCACGGGGGGCTGGTCGCCGGGCGACAGCAGCAGGCGCCCGTAGGCCTGCACGGGCTGTTCGTCCTCCAGCAGCGTGCGCAGCCAGGCCTCGGCGCGGGTGTCCCCGGCCATCAGCAGGCCCTGCAGCACCTGCCCGGCGTTGCCGTTCTGCGCCAGCCGGATCACACGGCGATGGGCACGCCGCGGGTCGGCGTAGCTGAGGGCCTGCGGCCCACCGAGCCCGAGGAGGGCCTGGACACGGTCGAGCCAGTCCAGCCGTTGCTTCGCATGGTCGGCGTTGCGCGCGTCGGTGTCTGCCGCGCGCAACAGTACGCCGCCCAGGCCGAGGGCATGCGGCTCGCGGCCGAAGGGCACGCAGCTCGCATAGGCCACTTCACCCATCAGCGGCTTGAGCGCCTCCCGGGCGGCCAGCGCCTCGGCCTGTGGCAGCCAGGCCAGCGCCAGCACGGTCCAGGGCAGCCGGGCCGGTTCGATGGACACCGCGGCGTGCTTGAGCTCGGGCTGCTTGGAGCCCGGGCAGAAGGCCGGGTTGGTCAGGCCGTTGACGCCGGGATTCGGGGTGCCGCCCGTGCCGCGCCCCGTGAGCACCTCGCTGCCCCAGTGCATCGCGATGTGCACCTGCGCCGGTGCCACGCGGTCGCTGGCCTGCACGGGCAGCACCAGGCTGCCGCGGCGCGAAGTCACGCGCACCAGCTCGCCGTCCTTCAGCCCGCGGCGGGTGAGGTCCTGCGGGTGCACCTCGACCGCCGGCTCGCTGACGTGGCCGAACAGCCGGCCCAGCGTGCCGGTGCGGCTCATGCCGTGCCACTGGTCGCGCAGCCGGCCGCTGGTGAGCGCGAAGGGGAAGCGCGCATCGCACGGTTCGGCCACCGGGCGGAACTCGGCGGCACTGAAGCGGGCCCGGCCGTCCTCGGTGGGGAAGCGCCCGTCCTCGTACAGGCGCACCCGGCCGTGCGCCTCGCCCTCGGGCAGCGGCCAGGGCTGGGGGCCGAGCTCGTCCAACATCGCCCAGCTCAGGCCGGTGATGTCCAGGTCGCGCCCGCGGGTGGATTCGCGGTGCTCGTTCCAGACCTGCTCGGCGCCGGTGCGGCCGTCGTCCTGCGCCTGTTCGGGCAGCGCATAGGGGAACAGCGTGGTCTGGCCGTTCAGCCGCTGCGGCAGGCGCTGCTCCAGCCGGTGGGCAAAGTCGGTGGCGATGACCCAGTCGTGCCGCGCCTCGCCCGGTGGCGGCACGGCGGCGCGCACGCGGCTGATGCGCCGCTCACTGTTGGTGACGGTGCCCACCTTCTCGCCCCAGGTCGTGGCGGGCAGCAGCAGGTCGGCATGGGCGGCGGTGGCGGTGGTGCCGAAGGCCTCCTGCACGATGACGAAGGGGCAGCGCTCCAGCGCCCGGCGCACGGTGGCCTGGTCGGGCAGCGACTGGGCCGGGTTGGTGCAGACGATCCACAGCGCCTGCAACGCGCCGTCGGCGGCGGCCTGGAACATCTCCACCGCGCTGAGACCGGGCTGGTCGGGCACGCTCGGCACGCCCCACAGCGCCGCCACCTCGGCGCGGTGTGCCGGGTTGGCCAGGTCGCGGTGCGCGCCGAGCAGGTTGGACAGGCCGCCCACCTCGCGCCCGCCCATCGCGTTGGGCTGGCCGGTGAGGCTGAACGGCCCGGCGCCGGGCCGGCCGATCTGGCCGGTGGCCAGGTGCAGGTTGATCAGGGCGGCGTTCTTGTCGGTGCCGGCCGCGCTCTGGTTCAGGCCCTGGCAGTACATCGACAGGGTGGCCCCTGGCGCCGAGCCTGCCCGGTCGGCCTGGGCGAACCAGCGGGCGGCCTGGATCAGGTCGCCCTCGGCGATGCCGCACACGCGGGCCGCCTCCTTGGGCGTCCAGGTCCGTACCGCGTCGCGCAGCGCCTCGAAGCCGCGGGTGTGCGCGGCGATGTAGGCGGCGTCGGTCAGGCCCTCCCAGAACATCAGGTGCAGCATGCCGTGGAACAGCGCCACGTCGGTGCCGGGCTGGATCTGCAGAAAGAGGTCGGCGCCCTCGGCGGTCTCGGTGCGGCGGGTGTCCACCACGATCCAGCGCTGTTCCGGCCGGGCGCGCTTGGCCTCTTCCAGCCGGCGGAACAGGACGGGGTGCGCCCAGGCCATGTTGCTGCCGGCGATGAACACCGTGTCCGCCTCGGCCAGGTCCTCGTAGCTGCAGGGCGGCGCATCTGCGCCCAGCGTGCGCTTGTAGCCGGCCACCGCGCTGCTCATGCACAGGCGCGAGTTGGTGTCGACGTTGTTGGTGCCGATCAGCCCCTTGGCCAGCTTGTTGAAGACGTAGTAGTCCTCGGTGAGCAGCTGGCCGCTCAGGTAGATGCCGACCGAGTCCGGGCCGTGGGTGCGGATGGCGTCGACGAAGTGGTCGGTGGCCAGCTCCAGCGCCGCGTCCCAGCCCAGCGGCTGCGGCGTGGCGCCCCGCTCGCGGCGCCACTGCGGCTGCAGCAGGCGGGCGCTGCGCTGCACCGCGGGCGAGGCGGTCAGGTGCAGCGTGCTGCCCTTGGTGCACAGGCGGCCGAAGTTGGCCGGGTGGTCCGGGTCGCCGCGCACGCCGGTGATCTGCGCCCCTTCACTTTCGACGATCACGCCACAGCCGACGCCGCAGTACGGGCAGGTGGACTTGGTCTCGCACATCTTCGTCTCGTGCATCGCGGCCGGCTCCTGGCGTTTTCTGTCGGTTCCTGACGTTGGGGGCAGTGCTCGGCCGCTCAGCAGCTGCCGGCGCGGCGGCCGCAGGGGCCGGCCGTGGGCAGGGGCAGGTCGGTGCCCAGGGTGGCCAGTTCGTCGGCGTCGAGCTGCACCTCCTCGCCGGCCAGGTTCACCTGGAAGGACGGGGTCGAACCCTCGTCGGGCGCCGCCGCGCAGCCGCTGCCCAGGCCGATGGTCCAGTTGTGCAGCGGGCAGGCGACGCTCTCGCCAAAGACGATGCCCTGCGAGAGCTGGCCGCCCTTGTGCGGGCAGCGGTCCAGCAGTGCGAAGACGCGGTTGCCCGTGGTGCGGAACAGCGCCACGGCGGCGCCCTTGTCACGCGCCACGCGGCGGGCGCCCAGCAGCGGGATGTCGTCGATGCGGCAGATGGTGGTCCAGGTGGTCATGGTCGATCCGGGGTCGAAGTCGTTGGCGCAGAAGGGGTGGTTCGCAGGTTCAGGCGGCGTTCACCGGGATGAACTGGCGGGTGTCGACCCGGGCTTTGTCGAAGTCGAACCAGGGGTCGGGCTCGCCATCAAGCGCGAACTGCAGCTCGGCCCAGAGTGCACGGCGGCCCTCGGCGTCGTCGAGGATCTTCTTCTTCACGTGGTCCAGGCCCACGCGGCTGACGTAGTGGCAGGTGCGTTCCAGGTACCAGCCCTCCTTGCGGTAGAGCTGCATGAAGGCGCCCGTGTACTCCATCACCTCCTCGGCGGTGCGGAGCTTGACGAGGAAGTGCGCCACCTCGGTCTTGATGCCGCCGTTGCCGGCCACGTACATCTCCCAGCCGGAATCGACGCCGATGATGCCGACGTCCTTGATGCCGGCCTCGGCGCAGTTGCGCGGGCAGCCGCTGACGGCGAACTTGACCTTGTGCGGCGCGTACATGCGCCACATCGCGCGCTCCAGGTCCTTGCCCATCTGGGTGCTGTCCTGCGTGCCCATGCGGCACCACTCGGAGCCGACGCAGGTCTTCACCGTGCGCAGCGCCTTGGCGTAGGCGTGGCCGCTGGGCATGCCGATGTCCTTCCAGACGTTGACCAGGTCCTCCTTCTTCACGCCCAGCAGGTCGATGCGCTGGCCGCCGGTGACCTTGACGGTGGGGATCTGGTACTTGTCCACCGCGTCGGCGATGCGGCGCAGCTCGGCGGCGGTGGTCTCGCCGCCCCACATGCGCGGGATGACCGAGTAGGTGCCGTCCTTCTGGATGTTGGCGTGGCTGCGCTCGTTGATGAAGCGGCTCTGCGGGTCGTCCTTGGCCTCCTTGGGCCAGGAGGAGATCAGGTAGTAGTTCAGCGCCGGGCGGCAGCTGGGGCAGCCGTTCGGCGTCTTCCAGTCCAGTGCCTGCATCACCGCCGGGATGCTGGTCAGGTGCTCCTTGAAGATCGCGTCGCGCACCTCCTGGTGGCTGTGCTCGGTGCAGCCGCAGATCGCTTTCTTCTTCGGCGTGGCGGAGTAGTCGCCGCCGGCGGTGAACATCAGCAGCTGCTCGACCAGGCCGGTGCAGGAGCCGCAGCTGGCGCTGGCCTTGGTGTGACGGCGCACCTCCTCCAGCGTGAACAGGCCCTTGTCCTTGATGGCCTTGCAGATGGCGCCCTTGGTGACGCCGTTGCAGCCGCAGACCTCGTCCGTGTCCGCCATCGCGGCGGCCTTGCTGTGGCCCTGGTGGCCGACGTCGCCGATGTTGCTCTCGCCGAACATCAGTTTGTCGCGGATGTCGGCGATCTTGCGGCCCTCGCGGATGAGTTTGAAGTACCAGCTCCCGTCCACCGTGTCGCCGTACAGGCAGGCGCCGACCAGCTGATCGTTCTTCACCACCAGCTTCTTGTAGACGCCGCCGATCGGGTCGGAGAGCAGGATCTCTTCCGAACCCTCCCCGCCCATGAAGTCCCCGGCCGAGAACAGGTCGATGCCGGTCACCTTCAGTTTGGTCGAGGTCTGGCTGCCGACGTAGCGGCCGATGCCGAACTCGGCCAGGTGGTTCGCGCAGACCTTGCCCTGCTCGAACAGCGGCGCCACCAGGCCATAGGCGATGCCGCGGTGCGCGGCGCACTCGCCCACTGCGTAGATGCGCGGGTCGGTCGCGGTCTGCAGGGTGTCGCTGACGACGATGCCGCCGCGCCCGTCCTGGGCGCACAGCAGGCCCATCGACTTGGCCAGGTCGGTGTTGGGGCGGATGCCTGCGGCCATCACCACCAGGTCGGCTGGGATCTCGCGGCCGTCCTTGAACTTCACGGCGCGGACCCGGCCGGCCTCGTTGCCCAGCAGCTCGGCGGTCTGGGCGCCCAGCTCGAACTGCAGGCCGCGCTCGGTGAGCGACTGCTGCAGCAGCTTGCCCGCCACGTCGTCGAGCTGGCGCTCCATCAGCCAGGGCGCGATGTGCACCACCGTGACCTGCATGCCGCGCAGCATCAGGCCGTTGGCCGCTTCCAGGCCAAGCAGGCCGCCGCCGATCACCACCGCGTGCCGATGCGTCTTGGCCGTCTCGATCATCGCCTCGGTGTCGGCGATGTCGCGGTAGGCGATCACGCCCTGCAGGTCACGGCCCGGCACCGGCAGGATGAAGGGGTTGGAGCCGGTGGCGATCAGCAGGCGGTCGTACTCGGCCTCGATCACACTGCCGTCGGCGCGCTGGGCCGTGACCAGCCGCTTGCTGCGGTGCACGCTGGTGACCTTGGCGCCCAGGTGCAGCGTGATGCCCGCCTCGGCGTACCAGTCGAGCGGATTGAGGATGATCTGCTCGATCGTCTGCTCACCCGCCAGCACCGGCGACAGCAGGATGCGGTTGTAGTTCGGGTGCGGCTCGGCGCCGAAGACGGTGATGTCGTACAGGTCCGGTGCGATCTTCAGCAGCTCTTCGAGCGTGCGCACACCGGCCATGCCGTTGCCGATCAGGACGAGACGAGGTTTCTTCATGGCGGAGTTCCAGGCAGACGAAGGAAAAGCGGGGCCTGCGCTGCCGGGGCAGCGTCAGAAGGACGAATGGAATTGGCTTGCGCCCGGCGGACGTCGCCCGGTGGCGGGGCGGTCGGGGGGCGGTCAGGCCGGCACACGCTGCCGGCCGGCGGGAGCCGGTCAGGAACAGAAGACCATCGTGCGCCGCCGTTGGCGCGTCCTGGACGGGGACGGGAGCGCGTCGGCCCCTGCCACAGGTTTAGCAAGCGGCGTGCCGGGTCGATCCGGCCTGCCGGGCTGCTCCGGGGCTGGCTCTGCCGCGGGCCGGCCGGGTACCGCCGCGTTGCATGCACCAGCAGGGTGCGCGGGGTGGCGCGTTGCACCGGCTCGGGACGCTGCACCGCCCCGCTTCGCGGCAAGGGACTTGCTTGCGCGGGCGCACCATGAGTTTTGACGTCGACATCGGCCACCGCAGCGCGAGCGGGCCACGCGAGCACAACGAGGATTTCGCCGCCGCCGTGCGGCCAGCGGCCCACGAGGTCGGGCGGGGGCTGATCGCCGCGGTCGCCGACGGCGTGTCCACCGGCGGCCTGGGGCGGGAGGCGGCGCAGACCTCGGTGATGGCGGTGGTCAACGACTTCCACGCCGCGCCGGCCACCTGGGAGACCACGGTGGTGCTGGACCGGCTGATCGGCGCGCACAACGCCTGGCTGTTCGACCACAACCGGCGCCGCGGCGGCCCGGGTGGGGACCAGCAGACCGGCCGCAGCACGCTGACCGCGCTGGCCCTGCAGGGCCACACCTGGACGGTGGCGCACGTGGGCGACACCCGGGCCTGGCTGCTGCGCGGTGGCGAGCTGACCCAGCTCACGCAGGACCACGCGCTGGACCACATCGACCTGCGCAGCCAGCTCACCCGCGCGGTGGGGCTGGACCAGGCGGTGCACGTCGACTACTACCAGGGCGAGCTGCAGGTGGGCGACCTGCTGCTGCTGACCAGCGACGGCGTGCACGGCGTGCTGCCGCGCGCGAAGCTGCAGGCGGTGCTGACCGCACCGGCCGCCGAAGGGGGCTCCCCCGATGCCCAGGCGCTGAGCGAGCGGGTGGTCGAGGCGGCGCTGGCCGCCCGCACGCCGGACAACGCCACCGCGCTGGTGCTGTGCGTGCGCGGCCTGGCCGGTTGGCAGCTGGCCGACACCCGCCTCGGCGCCGCCCAGCTGCCGGTGCCCCCGCGCCTCAAAGTGGGCGATGCGCTGGATGGCTACACCATCACCGCCGCGGTGGCCGACACCGGCGTGCACCGGCTCTACCAGGCGCGAGATGCCGCCACGCGCGAGCTGGTGGCGATCAAGACGCTGCACGAGTCCCGCGCCAGCGACGCGCAGGAGCGCGAGATGCTCGCGCACGAGGCCTGGCTGGGCCTGCGCGTGGGCGAGCAGGGCGGGGCGGGCAGCCAGGGCTTCGTGCGGGTGCGCGAACAGCGCGCCGCCTCGGCCTTCTATACCGTGTTCGACTGGCACAGCGGCCGCACGCTGGAGCAGCTGCTGGCGCAGCGCGGGTCCATGCCCGGGATCGGACCCGGGTCAACACCCGGGCCAAGGGCCGGGGGCAACCCCGAGGCCGGCGAGCCGGCCCTGGACATCCCCGAGGTGGTGCGTGCCGGCCTGGCGGTGGCCCGGGCGCTGGGCCGGCTGCACCGGCTGGGCGTGATCCACCGCGACGTCAAGCCCGGCAACCTGCACCTGGGCGAGGACGGCCAGTGGCGCCTGCTCGACCTGGGCGTGGCCGTGTCCGGCCGCGAGCCCGAGGCGGTGCGCGTTCTGCACGCCGGCACGCCCAGCTACATGAACCCCGAGCAGTGGGAGGGCGACCACGGCCAGAGCGCCACCGCCGGCAGCGACCTGTTTGCCCTGGGCGTCACGCTCTACCAATGGCTGGCCGGGCGGCTGCCCTATGGTGAGATCGAGCCCTGGCAGACCGCCCGCTACCGCCGCGACCCGATCGCGCCGTCGCGTCTGCGCCCGCAGGTGCCGATCTGGCTCGACCACGTGGTGCTCAAGGCCGTGGCGCGCGACCCCCGGGCGCGTTTCGAGACGGCCGAGGAGTTGACGTTGGCGCTGGAGCGCGGGGCGTCGCGCCCGCTCAATGCGCCGTCGGCCACCCCGCTGGTGCGGCGCGACCCGGCGGCGCTGTGGAAGGTGGCGCTGGCGATCTCGGTCGCCTTCAACGTGCTGCTGGTGATCTGGCTGTTGTTCTTGCCGCGATGAGTGCGCCGCGCGCTCTTTTGTCTACGGCCGCCCGCTGCGCGGGCTTAACTTCGCTGCCGCGAAGTTGGCCTCCGGCGAAAGGGTGGTCGGGCGGGCCCGACCACCCTTTTCCGCCCAGGTGCGCGTCCAGCGGATCTGCACCCGCCGCAGCATGGCGAGCATGGCCAGGGCGAGCACGGCGAAGGCGACGAAGCCCCAGAGGTAGGTGCCGGCGTACTGCTTGGACAGGCCCATCGCGTTGGGCAGGAAACCGCCGCCCAGCGCGCCGACCTCACCGATCATCGAGCCCGCCACCGCGGTGGCCAGCGGCCAGCGCAGCGGCACCAGCTGGAACAGCGCGCCGTTGCCGGCCCCCAGCGCCGCAAAGCAGAGCATGAACAGCAGCGTGGTCGCTGCCAGCGAGGTGCCTGCAAAGCCGCAGAGCACCAGCGTGGCCGCTACCAGCACCAGCACGCCGCTGAGCGTGTTGATGCCGCCCACGCGGTCGGAGATGGCGCCGCCCACCACCCGCACCCCCGAGCCCATCAGCGTGGCCAGCATGGTGAGCTGGCCGGCCTCGACCTTGGTGACCTTGAATTGGTCGTAGAAGTAGGTCGGCAGGAAGCTCGCCAGGCCGATGAAGCCACCGAAGGTAACGATGTAGATCAGGCTGAAGGCCCAGCCGTCCTTCTCGAACAGGCAGGCGATGTGCTCCCGGAACGACTGGTGCTCGCGGTCGGGCGGCTCCTTGGCGGCGAACCACATCACCAGCATCGGCAGCAGCATCGTGCAGGCGGCCAGGCCGTAGACGGTCTGCCAGCCGAATTTCATCGCCAGCGGCGGCGCAAACAGCACCGCCAGCACCGTGCCGGAGTTGCCGGCCCCGGCGATGCCCATCGCCAGGCCCTTGTATTTGGGCGGGAACCAGCCCGAGCCCAGGCTCAGCGCGACGCCGAAGCTGGCCCCGGCGATACCCAGCAGCACGCCCATCGCCTGCACGCGGTCGTAGCTGTCAACGAAGAAGTAGCCGAAGGCCAGCGCGCCGACGATCAGGCCCATCTCCACCATCGCTGCGTTCTTGCGGCCGATGTACTGCGAGAGCACGCCCAGCGGGAAGCGCATCAGCGCCCCGGCCAGGATGGGCACGGAGATCATGAAGCCCTTCTGCGCCGGCGTGAGCTGGTAGGTCTCGCTGATGAAGGGGCCCATCGCGCCGTTGAGCACCCAGATCGCGAAGCAGAAGTCGAAGTACAGGAAGGATGCCAGCAGCGTGGGCCAGTGTCCGGAGCGCAGGAAGGTCTTGAAGCCAGCCATGGGGGTACGGGAGGTGGGCTGCCCGCCGCCGTCGGCACCTCGCAGGAGGCGCCCGGGCGACCGGAAGCGGTCAAAGGGGAGGGTGGCACGCCGGCACCGGGCCGGCCAGGCAGGGGGCGGTGCCACGTCGGCGTGCACCGGGTCGGCCGCCCAGGGGGCCGACGCGAGCGCTGCGCTGCGCTCAACCCGCCTTCTGCAAGACTCGCGCCATGGTGACGTGGTCAATACGGCTGATGCGGCTGATGCGGCCGGCCAGGCGCGGGCCGTTGCACCGTCCGGGGGCGTGCGCTGCACCGGGTTGGCCCGCCCTGTGCTTGTCTAAGGAGATTCCTCTGATGCCGCGCCGCAGGAAGGCGCCTCCACCATGATCCAGGTCCTCGTCGTTGCCCCCTCGTCCCCGGATGTGCCCCGCCTGGTCGACGACCTCGAAGCGATGGGCTATGCCGTCTGTGCCCGCTGTCCATGCACCGAGATGGTTCGCGAGGCGGTGCGCCATGCACCGGATGTGGTGCTGGTCTGGGAGCCCCAGCCCGACGAGTCGCTGTTCCAGGCGCTGCAGTGGTTGGCCGCCGCGGTGCCGCTGCCAGTGCTGGTGTTCACCAGCGACGTGCGTGCCGAGTCGATGGAGCGCAGCCTGGCGGTGGGCGTCGATGCCTGGGAGGTCAATGGCTATGCGGCGTCGCGCCTGCGTGCGCTGCTGCAGTACACGCTGGCCCGTTCCCGTCACACCCGGCGCCTGCAGGACGAGCTGCAGACGCTGCAGCGGCGTTTCGAGGAGCGCAAGCTGGTCGACCGCGCCAAGGGCATCCTGATGGCATCGCGCCAGGTCGGCGAGGAAGAGGCCTTCCGCCTGCTGCGCTCGGCCTCGATGCACGCCAAGCAGCGCATCGGCCAGGTGTCGCAGCAGCTCATCGACGCGGCGCAGTACGCCGAGGCCATCAACCGCGCCGGGCGGCTGCGCATGCTGTCGCAGCGCATCGTCAAGCTCTACGCGCTGCTGGTGGCCGGGGTGGAACAGGCCGCCTCGCGGGCGCTGCTGGCCGACTCGCGCCAGCAGGGCGAGGCGATCTTCCTGGCGCTGGACAAGGGCCTGTCGCGCCCGACCTTCGGGGACCTGCTCGATGCCGCGGCCGCCAGCTGGTCGGCGCTGCGTGGCCTGCTCGATGCGCCGGTGCTGGCCGAGACGCTGGCGCAGGTGCATCGCCTGGGCGAGGCGCTGCTGACGCAGGCCGAGCGGCTCACCGCCGCAGTGGCGGCCACCGGGCACGGGCCGGGGCTGCAGGTCATCAACGTGGCCGGGCGCCAGCGCATGCTGGCCCAGCGCTACGCCCAGCAGGTGCTGCTGGGCCAGTTGCTGCCCGGTCCGGCACCTGGGCGGGAGGAGGCGGCCCAGGACTTCGAGCGCGGCCTGGCCTACCTGAACGGGCTGCCGCTGAGCACGGCGCCGATCCGCGACGACCTGGCGGCGGCACAGCAGGCCTGGGAGCGCATGCGCGCCGGCGCAGCCCACGCGGACCAGGCCGAGGGACGGGTCGCCCTGGCCGGGGCGAGCGAGGAGCTGCTGGAACGCTTCGACCGCCTCACCGGGGCCTACGAGCGCAGCATGCAGCTGCTCACCGGCTGATCTGAGCCGGCCGCACGGCGGCCGCTGAGACGCCTGAGGCGGCTGGGTGCCAGCGGGCAGCACCGCATCCGCGGGGGCGGGCCGTGACGACGGTGTGTGACAGGGTGCACGGACGTGCCCGAAGAGCGCCGGGTGCGCTGCGTATCATGCGCAGGCTTTTGCCTCGTTGCAGTGCGTCTTCGGCGACGCGGGCACGGGGCTCCCGCGACCCAGCCGGTGACCAGCATGTCCGAACCCACCAATCCCCTCGTGCCCGATGTCGTCCTGCAGGGCCTGCTGCAGCTCGTGCAGGCGCATGGCGGCATGGTGTCGGTCAAGGAGGCGGCCAGTGGCCGCTACCTCTGGGCCAACGAGCCGATGCTGCAGGTGCTGGGCGTGGCGGTAGACCGGCTGGTCGGCCACACCGACCTGGAGGTGCTGCCGCTGGCCGACGCCAGCTCGGTGCGCGCGGCCGACCAGCGTGCCCTGGGCGGCGGCGGGGTGGTCACGGGCGAGCAGCGCTTCGAGCGCCAGGGGCAACGGCAGGACTACCGCACCTGGCGCTGCGTGCTGCCGGCGGCGGGGGGCACTGGCCCCGGCCACCTGCTCAGCCTGTGGTGGAACGACACGCCTGCGCGTCAGAGCGCCCAGCAGCTGCAGCAGGCGCTGGCGCAGATCGAGCGCCAGCACGGGGCGATGGAGCAGATGCGGCGCCAGCAGGCCGAGGGCATGGACCGGCCCAGCGAGCTGTTCCGCCGCGAGCACTTCGAGGAGCACCTGCGCCGCGAGGTGGCGCTGTCGCTGCGCGAGCAGCGCGAGTTCGCGCTGGTGCTGATGGCGGTGGACCGCTTCGAGGAACTGCGCAGCCGCCAGGGTGACGCCGGGGTGAAGAGGGTGGCCGAGAGCATCGCCCAGCTCATGCGCAGCAACACCCGCGCAATGGACGTGCTGGCGCAGCTGGGTGAGGACCGCTTCGCGATCCTGCTGTCCGGCGTGGGCCTGGCCACCGCCTACAACCGCATGGAGCAGCTGCGCCGCGCCTGCACCAGCCAGCTGGTGGTGGTGGAGGGGCGCAGCTTCAACTTCGAGATGTCGGTGGGCCTGGCCGGCTTCCCGCACACCGCGGAGACGCTTGACGACCTCAGCCAGGCCGCGATCCGCGCGCTGCAGGATGCCCGCAAGCGTGGTGGCAGCCGGGTGACGCTGGCGCCGATCCGCCTGGGCGACGGCAGCCTGGCGGGTCAGGCGGCCTGAATCAGATCCGGCTTCGGCCGGGGGCCGTTCAGTCGTTCAGCCGCGCAGGGCCTTGTTCAGCATGTAGGCCGCCAGGCCGTAGAGCACCAGCGCGAAGACGCGCTTGAGCTGCGCCACGTTCATCGCGTGGGCGGTGCGCGCGCCCAGCGGGGCGGTGAGCACGCTGGCGCTGGCGATCACGCCGAGCGCGGGCAGCCAGAGGTAGCCGAGCGCGCCGGGCAGGCCGGTGTCGAGCGACCAGCCGCCGATCACGTAGCCGACCGTGCTGGCCAGTGCGATCGGGAAGCCCAGCGCCGCCGAGGTGGCCACCGCGTTGTGGATCGCGACGTTGCACCAGGTCATGAAGGGCACGGAGATGAAGCCGCCGCCCGCGCCAACCAGCCCCGAGATGAAGCCGATCACGCTGCCCGCGGCCACGCGGCCGGCCGCACCGGGCATCTGCCGGGTCGGCTTGGGCTTCTTGTCCAGCAGCATCTGGGTGGCCGAGAAGGCCACGAACAGGCCGAACACCAGCGCGAGCGCCTGGCCCCTGAGCAGCGCGAACACGCCCGCCCCAGCGACCAGGCTGCCGATCACGATGCCCGGCGCCAGCGTGCGCACCAGGTCCCAGCGCACCGCGCCGCGGCGGTGGTGCGCCCGCACGCTCGACAGCGAGGTGAAGAGGATGGTCGACATTGACGTGGCGATCGCCATCTTCACGCCCAGGCCGGCGCCGATGCCGCGTGCGTCGAGGATCAGCGTGATGAAGGGCACCATCAGCATGCCCCCGCCGATGCCCAACAGGCCGGCGAGGAAGCCGGTGCAGCTGCCCAGCAGCAGCAGCTCGGCGATGAGGGGTAAATCGAAGTTCATGCGGATCCAGGTGCGCCCAGCAGCGCCAGCACGGCCTGCCACTCGGCGAGGGTCACGGGGGTGATGGACAGCCGGTTGCCGGGGCGCAACAGCGGCATGCCCGCCAGCTCGGGCCGGCGGCGCAGCTGCCAGGCCGAGCAGGCGGGTGCGGCAGACGAAGCGCACGTCCACGTTCAGCCAGCGCGGGGCGGACGGCGAGGACTTGGGGTCGAAGGATGGGCTGGCCGCGTCGAACTGCGTGGCATCCGGGTAGGCCAGCGAGGCCACCTCGGCCAGGCCGGCGATGCCCGGCGCGGGGCAGGAGGAGTGGTAGTACAGCACCCCGTCGCCGATGCGCATCGCGTCGCGCATGAAGTTGCGCGCCTGGTAGTTGCGTACGCCAGTCCAGGGGACTGTCTGGCCGGGCAGGCGGGCGAGGTCATCGATCGAGCACTCGTCGGGCTCGATCTTCATCAGCCAGTGCCGCGGCGCGGCGACGCGGTCATCGCCGCCGTCGACGGGAAGGGGGGAGAAGGGAGAGGGGGATGCCACAGGCGGGGGATTGTGGCAAAGGAAAAGGTGTCCACCGCGAACCGAAGGCCGCATTCCTGAACCCAGGGGATTCAGGGGGGCAAGGTCAACCTGACTTCGGGTTCATCTGACGCGAGACGATCACACCAGCCAGGTGATGTTCCAAGCCCAGGCTCGCGAGAGCATCGGTTCAAGGAACTAAAAACCTCCGCGGACGCGGCGGACAAACTCATTCTAGACGGCTAAAAAGCCCTCAGAGCAACTGTCCGTCTCCGCCGAGTGCGGCATCCACACGGCGCACCAGGCCTTCCACGTCGATGCTGCAGGGCGTGCCCTGCGAGGCCGTCGGCGCAGGTGCCGCAGCGGGTGCGGCGCTGCCGCGTTCGGCCAGCGCGTAGGCCAGGTTGAGGGCGGCCAGCACGGCGATGCGCTCGCGCGCCTTGACCTTGCCAGCGTCGCGGATGGCGCTCATCTCGCGGTCCACGCTGCCCACGGCTTCGAGCAGCTCGGTTTCGCGCCCGTCCGGGCAGGCCAGGATGTAGGTCTGGCCCATGATGGCCACTTCAAGCTGCTTCACAGGCCACCTCCGGATGTCGTGTTGCGCTCGTGCGCGTCCACCTCGCCCACCGGCAGGCGTTCGATCAGGGCGTCGATGCGGCTGCGCGCGGCGGCCAGGCGCGAGCGCAGGTTGTCGCGTTCGGCCGCGACCGTGGCGAGTTGCTGTTCGAGCAGGGCATTGGTGCGCTTGAGTTCTTCATGCCGCAGCAGCAGCCGTTCAACCCGGTCGGCGAGGTCTTCGAGTGTGGACATTGCGCAGGTAGGGGGGCGTGTGCAGGGCAGGTCGCCCCGAGCGGGATGATTGTAGTGGGCGGGGTCCGAGGTGATTACAATTCACGCTGTTGGTGCTCGTGCCGGCGTTCACGTCGGCACGGTTAAACGGGAAGCAGGAAAGCCGACTCCTCCGGAGAACGCTCAACCTGCGCTGCCCCCGCAACGGTAAGCGGACGGGAGTTCACGCTCCCTGCCACTGTGCACAAGCCACTGGGTCGCATGGCGAGCTGGGAAGGTCACAGGGGTTCGTCCGTCAGCCCGGATACCGGCCGACAGGAGGCCGCTGCCGTTGTACAGCGGCCGTT